>Ga0335082_10009830_pt1 | contig 10381 bp, 7 predicted proteins | sample Lox_Sample_41_FD_206718 | JGI IMG/M metagenome (GOLD analysis project Ga0335082, IMG submission 206718) | Soil microbial communities from Loxahatchee National Wildlife Refuge, Florida, United States - Lox_Sample_4.1 | ecosystem: Environmental > Terrestrial > Soil > Wetlands | place: USA: Florida...
GAACCGCTCGGCACCCGAGAGGTTCGTCTCCGGCGAGGTGGGCGTGGACGCCGACTTCAGCGACAGCGGGACATAATTGAGGAGCACATGCCCCGCCGTCTCCAGCACGTGCGAGAGCGTGCTCCCGCTTCCCTCTTTGTGGATAGGATCGCCACGCCAGTCCCGGTTCGTTGCCAGCTCCGTCGCGGTCTTGGGGAACACTCCGAGCTTGTTGTACAGCTCGCTCACGCCCCCATGCCACCAGCCCATGAGGTCTTTCTCGTAGCCCGGCAGAATTGCGCGCTCCGGGTCACCCTGCACGGTCTTACCGCCCGTCCGCGGCGTGAGCAGGTCTTGCGCCCCTTGCGGCACGGTCCCGGTCTTCAGCGCCTGGTAGACCGCGTTGAGCGCGGAGATGCCTGCGACACTGGCCAGCACGTAGGCGGCGCGGTCCGTCATCTTCATGCGCGCCAGGTCCGCCGCCCCCTGCCCGAACACCCGCAAGGTGCCAAGCGTCCAGCCGGTTGAGGTCAACAGCAGGTTAGCCGTCTGCTTCAGATGCGCATCCCAGAAGATGTTGTTCTGCACCAGCTCGCCGAACTGATCGTCGATCACGTCCGCGATGCGCTGCGCGTGGCGCACTTGCTCCTCCATGGAGGCCGTGGGGTGCTCCTCCAGGAACGTGCTCATGCGCTCCATGAACACGCCCGCCTTAAGGCGTGGAATATAATGATAAAATAACGGGTGCGCGACTGTTTCAATCAACCGGCCCGCGACGGAGAACGGTGTGGTGAGGGGCTTCTCCTTAAAGCTGCGGCCGGCTTCGCGCGCCTCTGCCTGCAAGCCCCACTTCAACCCGCCCTCACCGGACTCCAGCGCACGCACCAGCGTCTTGCCGTAGGAGCCAAGCGCGCTGGCCCGATACACCTCATCCATGTCGCCGATGCGCATGTTCGCTTTCGACGCCAGGTCGCCAAGACGCGCCATCTGCGTGTCCATGCCGTAGTCCGGGTCTTGCAGGTACGCCTTCACCAGCTCATCGCCGCGCTTGTAAAAATCATAGGGCGAGCGCCACGCGTTGGCAAACTTGCCCACGGCCTTGCCCATGTTCCCCTTAGCCGCGTGTTTGATGCCGTCCGCTAGCGAAGCCAGGAACGACTCCTTCAGCATGGTCGAGAGATGATAGGCACTCAGCCCAAGCTGAAGCGCGGTGCTGGCGTTAGACATGCGCAGCAGCCCGTTATAGACACCGCCCACCTCCGGCGAGCTTTGGAAGCCCCGGCTCACGTAATTGTTGAAGACGCGGGCGAAGTCCTCGTTGGCAAAATAAGCCGAGCCGCCCTTGCCGCCGAAGTTGATGAAGCGTGTGTTCGCCGGCAATGCCCGGCGGCGGTCCAGCTTCTGCACATACCCCGCCTCCATGCCCTCGCGCACCATATGGCGGATGTCAAGAAACTTGCGCATCGCGCCCGCGTAGGCGAGCGTCATGTCAATGGGGTTGAGCGTCTCCGGCTCCAGCCCCAGCGCCTTGGCGTCCTTGTAAGTCGGGATGCGCCGTTCTTTTAAGAACGTGGTGGCGTGTTTGCGGAACGCCCCCTTGTTTTTATACATCTGCGGGAGGTAGTTCGAAATGAACTCCTCCTTCTCCACGTTCGGAAGCGCGCGGATTTCGTTCTCATACCCCTTGTAGAGGTTGGCGAGGCTCGTGGCCAGCTCGCGGAAGGGCTTCGTTGCGCGCCGGTTCACGCCCTCCAGGTCCGCCAGCGCGCCCTCAGTGCCCCCCGTCTGGATATAGTGCACCAAGTCTTCTTTGGCGACAGGCGGCAGCTCATCCACCGCGCGCACATACTTGTCCAGATCGGCTGCCGTCATCGCCGTCTGCCGCCGGCCCACACCCTCGATCGCGCGGATGATCTGTTCCGCACCGCGGCTTCCCTCGCTCAGCGCCGATGGCGAGACCACGCGCTCTATCGCGGCCCATACGCCCTTGCGCGGCTCGGGGTTCACAAATGGCCGGCGGCCCTTGCCCTTCGTTGGTCCCAGCTCAAAGCCCGAAGCTCCCACGCGCGTGACTTGGCCGAAGTCCTCCGCCTCAGGCTTCACCTCACCTTCGATCCTGCGCCCGGCAGGCACTGTCTTTTTCCGCTGCGGCGGACGGATGTCTCCCTCCAGGGGTGCACTCGCGCCGGGGGGTGGAGGCGGCGGACCTTTGGGCGGCTCCTTTGCTCCGCCGCCTCCTTCAGCCGTTCGCGCGGAGAAGGGGACGCGGCCGGGCTGAATTTCCGGGACCATGCGCGGTTGTGCAGGCAACTTCTCGACCATCCGCACGCCCTGATCCAAGGGCAAGGACTCCGCCAGCTTCGCCGCGCCGGCCGCGTCCGGGAAATACGGCGAGAACCGCACCGTGCCGCGCTGCTCATCAATGAGCCAGGGTGCGGCCTTGCTTGGGGCTTCCTCGAAAGACTCGCCGACGCGCCGGCCGTATCCATAGAGGTGCCGCTTGAGCGCGCGCTCATCCTTGGCGTAAAACTCCGTCCCGCCCTTCGCCACATCGGCTGGCGAGCGGCCGCGCGTCATCCGGTCATAAACGGCCTGGAGGTCTTTGATAGGCACCTCCGCACCGAGCTTGCCGCCCGTGAGCTGGAGATACGCATCCTTCAGAAACGTGCGGCGCGACGTGTAGTCCTGAAGCTCCTTATAATAGGTCCGCACCTCGCCGGGGAGCACCTTCGCTGCGCGCACAGGCTTGATCGCGCTCAGCAGCTCCTGCGGCGTGCTTGCGTTCGACAGCGCATCCACATGCGTCTGCACCTCCGCAAGGCGCTGCGACTTCGCTTTGGCCTGAGATGCGGCCTGGCGCTCGGCCGCTTGCGTGGCGCGCAACTCCGCCCCGGCCCGCTTCTGCTGGAGGTTATTCTCCGCCAGCGTCCGCGCGGCCTGGCTCAAACGCGCCTCATCCACCGGCGCACCGGCGGCCTCCGCCTCCTGACGCAAGCGCGCGAGATGCCGCGCCGTCTCTTTCTCCAGCTCCGTGTCCGCCGGGCCGCCGCCCCGCCCCGGCTCCATGCTGGCGTCTTGCTGCGCCATCCGAGCATTGAGCTGTGCAGCGCGCTCAGGCGACACCTGCGGGCCTTCCGCCGGCCGCGCTTCCCGCTCCAGGCGATCCGCTTCAGAACGGAAATAGGCCCTTACGTTCCGCGGCTCCAGCCGCTTCTCAGGCAAGAACCCCTCCAGATTGACGCGGCCGGCGGGCGGCGCATAATTCGGGTTCATGACCTCCGCACGCACCATCGGGCGCTCTGGAGCACGGGGAGGTACGGGCGGTTCAGGCATGCGGCCGGGCGTAGGAACTCCTCCTGGCGCGTGGTAACCAAACCCAAGACGCATCCCTTCCGCCAGGGCAATCTCATTCAAGGCTTCTAGCGCAGCCGGCGCTTCAGGAATGGTCTCCTCAAAGCGCTTCACCCGATGCTGCGCACCCTGCGCCAGCGCTTCGGACGTTTCTGCCGTCATCGCCCATGGGAACTGCCGCTGAAACTCCTGCGGGTTATGGCGCAAGTGCGGTGCGAGCGCAAAGACTTGCGCCGTATACGGGAGCTTGGCGAGGTCCGCGAGCCCGGCTTCCCCAAACGTCGTCGCTCGTAATGCCTGCTCCCCGAGATAGGCCCCTGTATCCCCAACACCCCGGAGAAACGCCCCTGGCACGCCCCCCTGTTGGGCCTCCCACTCCTCCATATCATCCGCCCGCGGACCCTTCGCACCCCGGTTGACGCTGGAGTAAACAGCCCCGCCAGTCACGCCCGCAGGGCCATAGCGGCCAGGTGTGGGCGCGGTGAGCGGGCCGGGCGTGAACTGATCACGGGCAACAACGGACTCTTGCCGGGGGACCTTATCCGATTTCCCAGCCTTCACCCCGTTCCCTGAGAAATAGTCTTCCGCTAGGGCCATCACTCCGCCGCTTCAATACCGCTGTCCGTGAACCTATATTTCTTGCCGCTCTTCGTCTGAATGACCTTGTTGGCCATGTCCTGACCCTTAAGGTCTCCCTGCGTCGCCCGGTACTCCAGCTCCTTGTAGTCATCGTCGGGAATACCATGCGGGTTCGACGGCTCCTTCGCCCCCTTCTGCCCGCGCGGCTGGCGCTCCGCGTTATAGCGCTGCTTGATCGCGGCGATCTCCTGCGCCTTCTGCTGATCCGAGAGCGTAATGCTCCGGCTGATGGCGTTGATCTCCGCCGACTCCTGCGCCGTGACATCGCGCGCACCCGCCCGAGCCTCACTTGACTCCCGGCCGGCCGCCGCACGCGTGTTCAAGTCTTCGTGCGCCGCCCGCCGCTCGCCAAGGGACTCGCCCCGATAACTCTCCAGCGCTTGCTGGCGGCGCGCATTGAGCTGGTATTGCGCCGCCGCAGCGCTAGTCCGGGCTTCGCGATCCAAATCTTTCTCCGCCAATAGCGCCTTACGATATTCATCCTGACTAATAAGACCCGCACCTCTATCCTTACTGAGCTGAGCGTGATAGTCCTCGCGCTCTTTAAGGACCGCGTAATCATACTCTTGCTTCGTTATGCGCCCCTCAGCTCTATCTGTAGCAAGGCGCTCATGATAATCTCGCCGCTCGTTAAGGACTGCCGCATTATAAATTTGCTTCGTTATGCGCCCCGCGGCTCTATCTTCATGCAACTGAGCGTGGTTTAGCTTTCTTTCTTCAAGCACCGCGTCTCTGTACTCTTGTGAGCTTATAGCGCCCGCTTCTTTTAATGCCGCCATACGGTCTCTATATTGTTCTGTCCCCACACGGCCCGCTTTACGCTCCTCAAGGAGCTTATTTCTGTAGTCTTGCGTAGCCGCGGTTGATGCTTCTTGATCCGTGAGACGGCGATCCGCCCGCCCGCCCTGCTCGCCCCTCCAGTCCTCCAGCGCTTGCTGGCGGCGTTCATTGAGCTGGTACTGCGCCGCCTGCCGCGCCATGTCCCGCTGCTTCATGAGCTGCCCCTGAAGCTGCACGAACGCCGCGCCGCGCTGCGCCATCTCTTGCTGACTGCGCGGCGGCGGGAGCGCGGAAAACTTCTGCTGAAGCTGCTGGAGCCCCTGCTGATACCCCGCCTCAAACGGGTCTATCGGCTGCGGCATAGGTTGCGCCTGCGGAACAGGCCCTTGCTGCACCTGTTGGGGTGACGGCTGGGGAGCTTGCGCGGCCGAAGGCATGCCCGTCGCTATGGAGGACGGCATGGGTTGCTGCGCCTGTTGCGGAGGCATCTGCGGCTGCGAAGCGCCCTGACCCGGCGGCTGGGGCATAGGCTGCGCCTGCGGCGAGGCCATCATCTGATAGATGAGCGCGTCTTGCGCGCGCGTGTCCTGGAGCTGCTGCTGCCCCACGTTCGGCTGCTGCATATGCGCGATCTGCGCGCGCAACAACTGATCCTGCAACGGCGCTTGCTGCTGTGAGCGCTGAAGGTCGTACTGCGCCTGTACATACTGCTGCTGAAGGAGACGCTGGCGCTCGCCTTCATTCGCCGTCTGCTGCTGTTGCTGCTGCGCGTCCATGTACCCCTTGGGCATAGCCGCGAACATGGGTGCGAAACTGATCATGGCTTAAATCCAGCTCATCATCATGCCAGCCGCGTTTCCGATCCCGGACCCGATGTTGGCCATGTTCTGATTGTTTGCGCTTCCCGCCTGAACTGCCGTTGCATTCTGCGCGTTCGCTGCGCTCGCGAGTGAGGCATAGTCCTGTGACTGCATCTGCGGAACCGCTGTGAGGAACGGCAACATGGATGCCGTGTTCTGGTTGACACCCGTCGAAGTCTGATAGGGCATGGCGTAGCCGGTCGCGATCTGGTTCGTTGCGTTCTGCCCAAGCTGCGCACCCGTTGTCGCCGCCGTCCCGCCCGCACCCAGCAAGCCAGCCACCGTGTTCGCACCCGTCTGTTCGCGCGCGAGCTGTGACTGGAGCCAGTTGATATTGAAATTCTGGTTCGCCTGGTTCGCGATCCCCGCCCCCCACGGTGACGAAGTCAGACCCGACTGCGCGAGCTGCGCATTCGTCTGATCCATCGTTCCTTGGAGCTGCTGTTTATATAGCGCTTGTTGCGGATCGTAGGCCGTGTTGAGCGTCTGCGTGATGTAGGGCTGAAGCTGCTGAGGCACCCCCTGAAAGGTCGCGGCGTTCGCGAGGTTCGTGTTACCCTGACCCACCATGGCAGTGCCCGCCACCTGTGAACCGGCGACGGCCTGCCCCGCGTAAGGGTTCGTAGCCTGATTGTAGTAGGCTTGCTGATAAGCGGGCTGCGCCGCACCTGTCTGTGCGGCCGCTGCGGCGATACCAGACTGCGCGGAGTTCGTATTAGTGCTCGCGGACAAATCAGGGACGCTGCTCATTGAGCTGCCCATGTTATAAACCCTTTTCTAACACTAGCTCTTTGAGCGAGTACCCGAGACCTATGAACACCTTAGACCTAGGTTTACCCTTGAACACGGACTTACGGGAGACGGAGAACCGTATTTTCTTACAGTCCATAGCCTTGGCCAGCTTCTCGGCCGTGCGGATGAGCCGGACGCCGTTGAACCCCTGCCGGTACTCAGGCAAGAGATAAAGCGCCACGACATTCGCCATCATGCGCGACTCCCACAAGTCCGCGAGCTTCATGATCATCACGAAGCCTACGATTTTGGAGCCGTCGAAGCACCCGCAAATGGCGATGACACCCGCCGCAAAGAGGTTCTGATACCAACCCCAGTCTATATTGAGAGGTGGTCCCTGAACCGTCTCCGCGTAGCCGAACTCAATCAGGTCATTGGCCTGCTGAAGCTCAGACAGACTGATAACCCGAAACGACAAGCTCACTTCAGATGCCCGCCATCTTTTGCAGTGGACGTCCCCACAGCGACAGAGTCACGTATCGCGCCCTCGTTGACCGACCGGCCCTTCGAGAGCGTGCGGGAAGCGTCGTGCACCGGAGCCGCGGAAGAACTCTTACCGCCGTGGATCGAGTGCTGAGTTGAGTTAGAGTTTTTAGCCATTTTAGTCTCCTATGTTAAACTACCGTCCAGCCCTTGGCTTCAGCGATTGGAGGGTTGTCTGAACCAGCGCCCCGGTTGTTCGACCGCGTGACCGTTTGCCCTGAGACCGAAGGAAGAGCTGTATATATTGCATCCAAAGAGGGGCCACTTAGGGAACACGTAGAAATAGAAAACGACACTGGAACTGCAAAATTGGTAATTTCCTCTAGGTTCTGGCATCCCGAAAACATACTTGTTGTATTGAATATTCCTCCGCATGATCCCGTTGCGAACCGCACAGAACGCAAACTATAGCATCCAGCAAATGCGTTATTAACGTTGCATGATCCAGTAAGGGAGCCACTGGGGAATACAATTTTAGTTAAAGAATAGCACTGGTCAAATATATGATCCAGATGCAGGGCGTTTACTAAAGTTCCGCTAGGGAAGTTCTGACCATTCAAACATGAACACCCGGAAAAACATTGTGTCCAATCATTAGCGCTAGTTAAGGAACCGGCTGGGAAAGTCACATTCCACAAACTAGCGCAATTCATGAATGCCTGATAGAGCGACGTAACGCTTGCGAGCGATCCAATAGGGAATTCGACACGCCTCAGGGATGCGCAGTTTGTGAACCAATTATCTAGCGCTGTTACACTGCCTATAGCCTTGATTACCACACGAGTCAAAGACCGGCATGTCAAAGTTGAGGAGAATGCGGCAGCGGTGCAAGATGGAGTATTTACCTGTATATCCAGCCATGGATTGCAGTATGTATTCAATCCAATCGTGGCGTTCTTAACGGACAGATCAAACGCCGTTATATCATTTGAGGTAGTCGGAGTAATGCTAATTATTGCGGTTTTATAACCCTCAGATGTTAGCGCACCCAATCCGCTGGCCGCGTAGCTGTACTGGTAAGACGCTGTTGCGCCGCTAGTATACGTTTGCGGAGCTGTTCCATCACCCCAGTTAACCGTAAATCCGCCCGTGGCTGTGGCCGAAACCGCTACGAAATTGCCGTCCGTATTATAGACGGCCGCAAGGATGTCGATCTTGTTCGCTGCTGTGGCGGGCATGGCGGGCCAATCAGCCGGACGCACGTACCCGTCAGACGAACTACCAGCTGAAGGAATAACACCCCTAATCAAAACCCCCTCCCAAGCGTGATCGCACCCGTCACGTTTGCACCCGAGCTGATGCTCGTGATCGCCGTCCAGTTCGCCAACAGCGTGAAGCTCTCGATCACGCCGCCATAAATCGGCATATCTGCCGACGTCGCCGCTTGCCCGTCGAAGCGCACATAAATGACCGGCGATGCGGCCGGCGTCACGATGCGGATTTGAACCGGCTCCCCACCATAGGAGCGCAGCGTCTGCGAAGACGAGGCCGCGCCGGCCGTGAAAGCGACTGTTGCACCGGGGATGAAGGGGTTGTCCATAAGCCGCCTCTAACTCGTTGGAGGTGTGAAGAGCATGTAGGTCAGCACGAGGCGGATTTTGCCGCCCGTGAAAGAGGGGCCGCTACCGCCCGTGGGCGTGAACCGGACCGCCGTATCAGAGTAGAACGCCGTGCCACCCATGATGCCGGCCGAAGCCGAGCCCTGCGCCAGCCCCATCCCCGTCACGAACTGGTTGGGTGTGGAGGCCGTCCCCGCCTCCCATGCCGTGGGGCTGCCCGTCGCCGTGATAAGCGTCTGCACATACACGCCCACCGCGAACAGCACCGAATTCGCGGGGATTTTTATGGTGCTGTCGGTCGTGCCGCCCGAGAGCGTGACGAGGTCTTCGGCCTGATGGAACGTAATCGTCGCACCATGCGCCGACTCCGTTTGAAGGCTCGTCAACGGGATCACCGCCGCCAGAAGCGACGTGATGTCATTGTTCGCCCCAGACGCCGCGGCACCCGTTGAGAGCGCGTCCGTGATGGCCGTGAAGTTCGCCATCACCTGCGCCGCGTCCGCCGTGGTGCCGTTCGCCAGGTTGTCCGGCAATGTGACCGAAATGCCCATCAGGTGCTCCCCCACTTGCCGTTGATCCAGTGACCATACGGCCAGTTGTCTACGTCGCCCCACACCCCGCCATAGGCCGGGAAATACGGATAAGGCCGCGCGTCCCAAGTGTACACCGTCACGTGCGTCAGGTCCAGCATCCGGCCATTGTACACCGTGCTGATGGGATTATTCGCCGAAACGAACGCCGCGTCCAGGGGGTTGAAGAACCGCAGCACCGCGTTCACCCCCATCGCTTGGATCGTGATGTCCATGCTCCCGTTCGAAAAATATGGGATAGCACTCTCACTAGACGTGGGGTCGTAGAACACATTCGGTTCGTTCGTCCCCTTGTCGATAGAGGGGAAGCCCACCTCATTCAGCCAGATCGGCTTGCTCTGCGCCGTCCACGCCGTAGGTGTCCCCGACTCCACACCGCCGGGCCGGTTGTAATGCGCGTTTGCCCACCAGCTCCAAATGTCCTTGTAGCGGTACACCCATGGCTTGCCGCTGCCGTCCGTGATGGCCGTGCGCGTCTGCGCCGTGCGATCCGCCGCACTCGCATAATACCAGTCATACCCCTCGCCGCCCTTGACGTTGCTCATCAGGTAGGCCGGATCATAAATCGTCTTCAGTACCCCGCCGGGTGTCGTCCCACCGTCCACGTTCGGCAACCCGCCGTCGCGCCAGTCGGAGAGCGGCCAGTACATATCGAAGCTCACCGCGTCAATATTCGCGTCGGCCCACAACGGATCGAGGTGGAAATAGAGATCGTTGCTCCCGTCCTGCGGGGCGTAGGCCACCAGCTCCGTCCAGTCCGCCGCATAGGTGACCTTAGCCGCCGGGAGGATAGCCTTCACCGAGGCAGCCAAAGCCACGAGCGCCGTCACGAACGGGAAGCTCCCCGCCGCATCGCGCAGCCACGTCAGTCCCCTAAGCTCAGAACCAATAACAAACGTATCAACCCCGCCAGTAGAAGCAGCACACAGGCTAGCATAGTGAAGTACAAAGCTATTATACTTTGAAACGAAAGCGGCAACTTCAGTCGCGACCTGAGACGTTTTATCAGCCGTTGCATACTGTTTAGTTATCCTTCCTCTCCACGGATTGACGGGTTGGCCAGTTGTGCCCGTGTAAGGGTCAGGCAACGTGTTCCCGTTGGGCACGTCCATGGACAAAAACGGTGTAAAGGTAATCTTGAACCCGCGCGCATTAAGGTCCGCGATAGCGTCCTTCAAGCTCTGATCATCAGGTGTACCGCCATAAAGCGCGCCACCCGCGTCGTTCGTCACCACCGTCGCCGCCGCACGGGTTATGCCCGCCACAGTCCAAACATGCGGGTACTCATATTCATCCGCAAACTGGTAATGCGAAGTTACAGCCGGATAAACATCACAGTACCGCGCCC
>Ga0335082_10009831_pt1 | contig 10381 bp, 7 predicted proteins | sample Lox_Sample_41_FD_206718 | JGI IMG/M metagenome (GOLD analysis project Ga0335082, IMG submission 206718) | Soil microbial communities from Loxahatchee National Wildlife Refuge, Florida, United States - Lox_Sample_4.1 | ecosystem: Environmental > Terrestrial > Soil > Wetlands | place: USA: Florida...
ATCCATTGAGAAGCTCGGCCAGTACATCCCGCGCCGGTCCCGGACCCAGCCGGGTCACAACGCGCTCAGGAGCCGGTGGAATCTCAATTTCCGCCCCCGTCTGCTTATGGACAGCGCGCAGGATCTCGGCCAGCGTCGAGTTCGGCGCAACAATCGTGAGCTGGTTGTCCTGATAGGTCACCTGCGGAGGCACAGCGGCAATCGAATCCAGAGGAATCTGCTGCATCGGCCCGGTCGGGCCGGAGGGCAAAGGTGGCAACTGCGGCTGTTGCTTCTTCGACTTCTTCTGACTGTGTTGCGGCGCCGCGCTGGCCACACTCGGACTGGCGGTGTACAGGAGCGCAAAGCTCAGTACGGCCAATCCCAGTCTCGTCCATTTCGAATCTGTGCCCATGACCAATTCCTCTCAAAACTGCATTTGGGGGGAACATCCGCAGGTGGCGCCTTACGCAGATTCTAGCACCGGAAGGGGCCCCTGAACCGCACACCATTCCCCACCGGATGGAACGTTCTCAGCTTACTATCTTGCACGGGCTAGGGACATGGCACCGGGCGGCCATTACCTGGGGATTACGACCAACCTTTTCCCGCGTGGGAAAATCATAGGCATTGCGCGCCAAGGCGGCATACACTAGCTTCGGCTCTGCAACTCTCTGAAACTAAAGGCAGGATCCGTCTATGAACGTGATGCCGTTCCGTACGCGGCCCAAGCCGGTTTGGTCTGCGGTTTTGCTGCTCGTGGCTCTCACAGGGAAGAGCTGGGCCCAGGGCTGTCAAACCTCCAGTGATATGGATCCCGCGGTAAACACTTCGATTACCACCGCCGCACAGCGCTACTTTGACCTGGCGGCGAAAGGTGATGTCGCCTCAATGCGGCAACAGTCGATTCCCAGCCTGGCCTCGGACTTCAATGAGATCGAGTCGGCGGTCAAGGATTACCAAAAGGAATTGTCGGCGGCGCAGGCGAGTGTGAAGGCGTCTTTTCTCCTCAATGCGCCAGAGCCTACACCGAATCAACGCGCCGAGTTCTATTGCGGAATCTGGGGCAAGAACGGACAGACCGCCGGCAGCGCCGGGTTCTACTTCAACAACCTGGCAGCCGGTAAGTACGCCATCGTACTTCTCGACGCGACCTCCGGCGCTGGGCGCACGATGTTCTCTCCAGTCCTCGCGCAAATCGGAACGGACTGGAAACTCGGAGGCCTGTACATCAAGTCCGGCCATGTCGCGGGACACGATGGGGACTGGTTTCACGCGCAGGCGCGCGACTACAAGGCGAAGGGACAGACTCGCAACGCTTGGATCTATTTTCGCGAGAGTCTTGACCTCGCCTCCCGCGGCATGAACTTCATGGGCACGCAGGCAACCGATCGACTCTATGACGAAGTGCAGAGCGTGCAACCCTCCGACCTGCCCGCCGATGGCAAGACCGCCGACCTTGTTGCCGGGACCGCGACTTACAAGCTGTCCAGTATTTATGTCTGGGCAATCGGGAATGACCTGGACCTGTTCGTGAAGCGTCAGGTCGCGGACATATCGAACACCAATCAGGTCTACCAGGAAAACAACGCGGTGATGAAGGCGCTCATCGCGAAGTATCCGGAATTCAGGAACGCTTTCGCCGGTGTGGAGGTATTCGCCGTCGATCCCAGCGGCCGCAACTACGGCACGCTGCTGGCGATGAAAGACATCAAATAACGTTGCCAGTACCCAGTGAACCCGACCACCTGACGATTTTCTGGATACTAGGTACTGGGTTGCAAACATTCCTTTGGATCCTTGTCGTCGCGCAATCCGAGAAACACGGGCGCGCGCAGCTTTGGTCCCGCTCCCTCGTTCGTTCCTTCGGTCCATTCGGCATATTCCACCTCGGCGACAAGCTGCGGCTTCACCCAATTCACTCTTCGCAACGCCTCGACTTCTCCGTAGAACGGGTTCGTCTTCGTCTCAATCGTTTTCAGGAGTTTCCAGATTTTCGCCAATAGTCTCTGATCGAAACCGCTGCCCACCTGCCCCACGTGAATCAGGCGCTGTTGCTTGTCGTAAAGCCCAAGCACGAGCGATCCGAAATGCGCGCGGGTGCCTTCGGGTTCGGTGTACCCGCCGACCACGCATTCCATGTGGTGGCGAATTTTTATTTTGAGCCATTCACGGCTACGGCGCTCTTCGTAAGAACTCCCACGCTTTTTCGCCAGAATGCCTTCCAGTTTCTTCTGCTGCGCGATCTGAAACAGCGCTTTCCCATTAGCCTCGTAGTGGTCGGAATAACGCAAGGCATCGCCGGGAACCAGGAGTGAAGCCAGCTTGTTCTTGCGTTCCTCTAGCGGCATCCGCCGCCAGTCGTAGCCGTCGAGATAAAGCAGGTCGAACGCGTAGTACAAAACTGGAACGTCGGCTTTCGCTGTGGCCCTCCGTCCGCCGGGACGAAAGCCCGTGCGCTGCTGCATCAGGCTGAACGATGCCCGCCCGTCCTCATCGAGCGCGACGACTTCGCCGTCGAGGATCGCGGTCTTCGCCTTGATGAAGCCCGCCATGTCCTTCAATTCGGGATAACGCGAAGTCAGCTCATTCTGATTCCGCGACACCAGGCGAACTCTTCCGCCGTCAATAAATGCAATCGCACGGTAGCCGTCCCACTTGATCTCAAATAGCCAGTCTTCTGCGTCAAACGGATCATCGACCGATTCGGCCAGCATGGGATGAATGGTTGTGGGCATCGGCCGCTTGATGGGGACGGGCACGGCGTTGGCGGTGGAAACTTCCTCGACCAGCGTCGCCGCTGAAGACGCTGAAGACTTCTTCCTCTTTTTCCCCCGGTGTCCGTCCGTGCCCGCTGTGGTGAGCTGTTTCTTCTTCTCGACCCGGGCAATCGCGTCGGCGAGCCAAGCCGCCTTCAGGCGCCCGCGTCCCGCCGGGCGGCTCTTCCACTCGCGCGAGCCCGCATCGCCTGCGATCTCCTCCATGCTGCGCTTCGTCAGCACCGACTGGTCAATCTCTTCGGCGTCATAGCCATCGACGACATATTCGTCGTGCTTCTTGATCAGAAGCCACTCGTTACCCTTGCTCCCCGGACGCCTGCCTTTCATCTTGACCAGCGCAAAGTCCCCATGCAGCCGCTTACCGTTAAGACGAAATTTCAGGTCGCCTTTGGCCAGCATCGAGGCGGCGTCAGCTTCGGTTCCGACAACATATTTCCCCTTGATCGGTGTAGGCGAAAGCGGGGCCCACGTGCCCACGTCCCACACCATCACGCTGCCCGCGCCGTAATTGCCTTCGGGAATGTTGCCCTCGAAATCGAAGTAGGAAACCGGATGATCCTCGACGTGCATCGCGAGTCGCTTGTCTGCCGGATCGAGCGAGGGCCCCTTCGGCACCGCCCAGGATTTCAGGACGCCTTCCATCTCCAGCCGAAAGTCGAAGTGCAGTCTTGTGGCGTCGTGCCTCTGCACGACGAATCGGTTCCCGGTCTTCTTCGCCACCTCAGGCGGGGGCTCCGGCGTTTCCTCAAATCGCCGCTTTCGCTTGTACTCTTCGAGGGCCATGCTGCGGCAATTCTAGCAAGCAAGCTTTCCGAAAGCTGTACTGCTCACTCCGTAGGAGCAATGAGCAATGAGCAATGAGCGGTGAGCAGTGAGCGATGAGCCGAGCAGGCAATCTGAAGTTTTGCCTCATTGCTCAACGCTCCATGCTAAGACGCTATAATCGCAGGCTGCTTATTACGGGCAACTGGCCACTGATTTTCATGAAACGCGAATTTCCCGAGCACCCGCTGGTCGGCGTCGGCGCGATCATCATCGAAGAGGATCGCGTCGTGCTGGTCAGACGCGCCCACCCGCCGATTCAGGGACACTGGTCGATCCCGGGTGGCGTTCTGGAAGTTGGCGAGATGATCCGCGAGGCCGCGGTGCGCGAAGCGCGCGAAGAAACGGGATTGACCGTCGAACCGGGCGAACTGCTGGGTGTCTATGACCGCATCCTGCACGATGCCGAGAAGCGCGTGCAGTATCACTACGTGCTGATCGATTTCTTGTGCAGTCGCATTGGCGGCGAACTCCTCGCGGCAAGCGATGCCGCCGAAGTCCGCTGGTTCGCGCGTGAAGAACTGCGAGCGCTCGAGCTGGCGGAGGACACTCAGGATGTGATAGCGAAAGGCTTCCGCGCGCGAAGCGCCCGAACAGAATAAGTTTCGGGCGACAAACTTGGGGTGCCCCATTTCTTGCCGCCGTTGCGAGAAGTGGGTCTTTCCAGCCCCAAGCCTACTTCCCTCGTTGAGCCAAAAAATCGTTCTGACATTGCTCCGCCGCAGCATGCAACTGGTTCCATTCCGCCGTCCCGCGAACCGAAGCAAACAGCGGATCATTGTCCATCGCAGGATACGAACAGTGTTTGCCTTGAATCGCTGCTTTCAGCATCGCAAGCGATGCCTCCGTCTGCCCGCAGTAGGCCAGATGCGCGGCAAAAAAGTAAGTCACCTCGGGATCGGCCGAGGGCTTCACCTCCTTTGCCAGGGCTCGAATTTCGTCTGCCGGCTTGTGCTGCACGCATGCCAACAGCATGTTGTAGCTCTCCCAGTCGGGAATGTTGGGCGCGCCGATCTGCAACGCCTCCTCGCCCCTTCCCTGGCGCACCAGGATTTCAACCGCGTGGGCCTTCGACCACTCCGTGGTCAGCTCTGGTCGCAGGTAGTCCCGGGCGCGCTGGTAGTCCCCCAACTCCATGAACGTGGAAGAGCACGAAGACCATTTGACCTCCGGCTCCAGCACGTGCGCGGTCTCGCACTGTTCGGCGGCCTCCTGCAGCAGGCCCGCATAGCGCAGCACATATCCGAGAGTGTGGTGCGAGATGGCGTCATCCGGTTTGCGCCGAACCATCGCCTGCGCCTGTTGATAGGCTTTCCGCAGGTCACCGCGCTCGGTGTGATGAATCGCCAGTTCGTTGATGGCATCGATCGAATCCGGATCCAATGTCAATGCTCGTTCCGCCGCTGCATCGGAGCGTTGCAGCAGCGTGTCGTCGCCGCCTCCGAAACGCGCCGCAGCATACGTCCGGTTCGAGAGCGCCACCCATGCCGGAGCATAGGTCGGATCGATTTCCACGGATCGCTCCAGCATCTTCAACGCGCTCAGGTTCGGTTCGCGATCGCCCGTCATCAGGGAGGCAGACCTGAGATAGAGATCGTAGGCCTCCTGATTCCTGGGCGGGCGGAGTTCGAAATGCTGTATGGCGGAAGCTCCCAGGGCCGGCGCCAGGCGCCCTCTCGCGGAGGCTGCCAGTTGCGCCTGCAACGCCAAAGAATCTCTCGCCGGCACGTTCACGGTGTCGCGCCACACCATGCGATTGTTGTCGACGTCCACCGCCTCCATCGTGATCTGCAGCTGCTCCCCAAGGACAAGATAGCGGCCGGTCACTATTCGATTGGCGGCGAGTTCGCGGCCCACCTTCTGTAAATCAGCGCCGGGATTGCGATATTGGCTCGCCGCAGAAAACGGTCGGATCGAGAGCGGCCGGGTACGGCTGAGCGCTGTGGTGATCTCATCCGGCAAAGCAAAGCTCAGGTAATCGAGATTGGAATTCCCCGATGCGTTCTGGAAGGGAAGCACTGCCACCGAAGTTGGATGTGGCACGACGGCCGAATCCTTTTTCAGAAACGGTGAAACGGCGATGACCGCAACCACTACTGTGAGCACCGCCAACGCGATCCACGGAAGTCGCGCGCGGGCAGCCGCTTTTCTGCGGGCTGCGAGCTCCGCCTTCTGCTTCGCGCGTTCCAGTGCCTCGCGTTCGGCGCGCCGTTCTGCGAGTTTCTCGATCCGCTCCAACAAGTCGCGGGCCTTGCCGAGGCGTCGAGTGGGATCTCCATACGCGGCCTGCGCGATGTCATCGCGCAGCAGGGGATCGGCAACATCCGACTCCCATCCCGGTGACAGCGGCTTGCGAAAATCGCCGATGATCATCTGATAAAGAATGACGCCGAGGGCGTAGATGTCCGCCCCCGCGCTCGGAGCATGTCCCGCCAGAACCTCCGGCGCCAGATACATCAGCGTTCCAGTGAAGGACGAGTGCTGCGGATCCAGAGTCTGCGTCAGGCCCAGATTCGTGATGCCCAGAGCTTTGAGCCTGGAAGGTTCAATCAGCGAGGCGCTTCCAAAATCCGCCACGCGAACCCGCGGCTCGCCGTTGGTGTCAGACACCAGTATGTTGGCAGGCTTCAGATCTTTATGCAGAACGCCGGCATCGTGAGCATCGGCCACGGCGCGCGCAATGCTTCCGAAGACGCGCAGGCGCACTTCCAGCCCGACCTCCCCCCTGCCACCCTGCCAATGGTTGAGGTCCACACCCGCGTACTCGCTTTCGATGAAGTACGGGGCCTGCTCAAAGTTCCACTCCAGCAGGCGGACGAAATCGGCGCGCTCGCCCAGAGTCTGCCGCAGATAGCGCGCAACGGTGACCTCTCTCTGCAAGCTTCGCAGTCGAGAGGCATCGTGGGCGAACTTAAAAACCCGATGCTCGTGCGTCTTCGGATTCTCTGCCAGCCAAACGTCCTGCTTTGCCGTAAGCGCGAGTGAGGCGGTCAGGCGCCACTGCTCTCGCCCCGGCACAGTGTCGCCCGTTGCCAGTTTCGGTTTGTCCGGCGAACTCAGAGCCTCGATCGCCCGGTGCTGTACCGGGACTCCCAAGCGGTATCCCACCCGCGGCACCGTGATCACGATCGGCGAATCCTGATCCCCCAGCGCTCGCCGGAGCTTGGAGACAGCTGTCGCCAACGAGCCGTCCACGACCGTCAGTCCCGGCCAGACCGCATCCAGCAACTGCTCTTTGCTGACCACCTCTCCCGCCCGCAACAGAAGCTGTTGCAGAACCTCGAGCGGCTTGAGTTCGAGACTGACCGGGCTTCCTTTGACGCGCAACTGCAGCCCAAGGTCGTCGAATTCACATTCCGCGAAGTGCCACAGGCGCCCGGACCAGTCCGGCGCAGCGACTTGCGAGCCGTTGAGATTCATGAACTTAGCAATCTTTAGAGTTCTTTAGAGTTCCGTCAGGACACCTTGCGGGGGAGATGTGCAAGCTTACCCGTCCGACTGGAGGCCCATTTTCTCACAACTGGGTCCCAGGAACTCACCTACCGTCAAAAACTGGGGGAAATAAACATGGATTCCACATCTGTAAAGTCCACCGCCACGTCGGCTTGTTTCGGGCGGGCGTCGTTCTCGCGGTTCAGCCTCGCCACTATTCTTGCCCTGCTCGCTTGCGGGCACTCCCTGCTGGCCCAAACGTATACCCCTCTGCACACCTACTCGATCAATAAAGGGAACTACAGCGGAGTGCTGACGGAGGGAGTGATCTCGCAGGGCCGGGACGGTTACCTCTACAGCACTCTGAACAATGCCGGAACCGTAAGTACAGGCGACTCGTTCAAGATCAGCACCGCCGGCGACTACTCCGTCCTCAACAGCTTCTGCCTGGTTGCGGGATGCACTGATGGTTCTTATCCGGATGGCGGCCTGACCCTCGGCACCGACGGAAACTACTACGGAACCACCTCGGGCGGAGGAAGCAAGAACGTTGGGACCATCTTCAAAGTCACAAAATCGGGAGCCCTGACAACCCTGTTTAGCTTCACGGGAGGAACTGAAGGAGGAAATCCGTTCTTCCCACCGGTCGAAGCGCAGAATGGCAACTACTATGGAGCTGCCCCGGCCGTCTACGCAGGCGACTATGGTGCACTGTACAAGATCTCTTCTTCCGGGACCGTAACGACCTTCGTAGATTTCAACTATACCAATGGCAATTCCCCGAACAATCCCACCCAAGGCACGGACGGAAGCTTCTATGGATCAACGCGGGGTGGAGGCAGTGCTGGGCTTGGCGTAGTTTACAAAGCAACCACGTCAGGAACGGTCACCGTACTGCACAATTTCTTGGGAGGGACCGCCGACGGCAATTTTCCGGTCGGAAGCCTGGTTCAGGGAAACGATGGGAATTTCTATGGCGTGACCTTCAAAGGTGGCGCCAGCAATGCGGGAATCGTTTTCAAGATCACATCCTCCGGCAAATTCACTTTGCTCCACAGCTTCGTGGGCGGAGCTAACGACGGTGCCTTTCCGTGGACCGGACTGACCCTGGGAACGGACGGCAATTTCTACGGAACCACCAACCAGGGCGGGAAGGGAGCAGGGATGATCTTTAAGATCACGCCCGCTGGACAGGAGTCCATCCTGTACACATTCTGCTCGTCAACGTGTCTCGACGGAGAATATCCCGCAACGCCGCTGGTGCAGCACACGAACGGGAAGTTCTATGGCAACACCGACGGGAATTCGCTTGGTGGCAGCGTGTTCTACAGTCTGGACATGGGCCTGGGGCCGTTCGCGCGCCTCGTGACATGGAAGGCTGCTATCGCCAAGAAGATCGGCATTCTCGGGCAGGGATTCACTGGAACGAGCAGCGTATCGTTTAACGGAACAGCGGCCAGCTTCAGCGTCGTTTCGGATACCTATCTCACGGCAACAGTTCCGGCGGCGGCCACGACCGGCTTCGTGACGGTCACCACTCCAACCGCAACCCTCACCAGCGACCGGAAGTTTATGGTGCTGCCCTCGATCACGAGTTTCTCGCCGTCAAGTGGTCCTGTGGGAACCTCCGTGACCATCACCGGAAACAACTTCACGGGAGCGACCAAGGTGACCTTTGGCGGAGTGAAGGCAACTTCGTTCACAGTCGTATCCGACACGAAAATCACGGCGACGGTTCCCCCCGGGGCGGTGACCGGTCAGATTAAGGTTACGACCGCTGGAGGTACGGCCACGAGTTCGTCGAGTTTCACCGTAACACCCTGACGGCAGTCGCGGGGCGGCCTGCAGGCGTTAATCCTGCGGGCCGTTCGCGTTTGATGATTCCCTCGCTTCGGGCGTTCCGTCGTCTTCCCACTCCACCTTGCACGAATGGCATCGCCACGCGCGCCGATGAAATGGAATCGGCACGTTCACCACCAATGTCATGTACGCCGTGGGGTCCAATTCCTGATAGTTCACGTCCAGCGATCCGCACTTTGGACATCGCGGTTGCTCATACTCACCGACTCCATCCACATCGAAATTCTCTGGGATCGGTTGACTCAGAACCTGCTCCGCATCGGCGGCATCCTGCTCGTGGACGAGCAGCCTGATTCCTCCGATCGCATTTGAAATGAACCAGTCCAGCCGCACCATGTTGTCGTCGGCGAGCGCACACTCGATTCCCGCAGAGACCAGACTGCCCTTCGCCAGCAATGCCGCCGGCAGATCGCGGAACTGGCGGATGACGACCATGTCGTCAAGATCATCCTTGTCCCCGGATCCGACCTCGACCTCCGAACGACTGAACTGTGGGGTCTCTTCCTTTGGAGGATCACCCGGTTCTGGCGGTCTTGGCGCCTTGGGCGGGGGAACCGGCGCCTGTTCGATGAAGTTGACTTTGAGGCCGCGCTTGGCGATTTCCGCCCGCAGCATCTCCCTGGCAATGTCCGTCAGGTCGTAAGCCTGACTGGCGACCTTTTTCAGTTCGCCATCAAACTGACCGGCATAGAACTCGGCCAGCCGCTGCCGCTCTTGCTGTGGGTCAATCTTCGCCATGGCCGCATCATAACCTAGCGAGGATCTGCAAATACGTTTCTGGTGCACTCGGCGGGTCTGCACGCATCACCCTTGCCTGTGATGCCCATCACAGTCCCTTGACCCGGCGTCACTTACCTTTCAATCGGAGTACTGCGTGGAAGCCAGCTTCAAAATGAACCGCCGCGCTTTTCTACAGGCAGCGATCGCCGCCGCCGCGGCGGCCGGCACGGGTGTGGCGTGCAACAAGAACGGCACGCCGTGGCGGTTCTTTACCGTCGACGAAGCCAGAGCTCTTGCGGCAATGAGTGACCAGATTATCCCTCCCGATCAGGATCCCGGCGCATCGTGGGCAGGTGTCGTCAACTACATCGATCGCCAGTTGTGTGGGCCCTTTCAGAGCTTGCAGAAGATCTATCGACAAGGACTCGCCGGCGTCGACCAAAGCAGCCGCCTGAAGTACGGCAAGTTATTCGCCGATGTTGCATCGGTCCAGCAGATCGAAATGCTCCAGCTCCTCGAAGCGGGCCATCCGGCGGGATCGATCTGGCAACAGATTTCCTCCCGCGAATTTTTCGACCAGGTCGTCGATCACACCATGCAGGGCTACTACGGCGACCCGCGCCACGGCGGCAACCGCGAAGGTGTGAGCTGGAAGATGCTTGGCATTCCGTATCCGCCAATTCGCGGACGAATCTCGAAGGGTACCAAGTCTCGAACCTGAACCGATGTCTCTCAAGCATGTCAACGCGATCGTAGTCGGGGGCGGCGCCGGAGGAGGCGTTGTTGCC
>Ga0335082_10009832_pt1 | contig 10381 bp, 5 predicted proteins | sample Lox_Sample_41_FD_206718 | JGI IMG/M metagenome (GOLD analysis project Ga0335082, IMG submission 206718) | Soil microbial communities from Loxahatchee National Wildlife Refuge, Florida, United States - Lox_Sample_4.1 | ecosystem: Environmental > Terrestrial > Soil > Wetlands | place: USA: Florida...
TCTTTACCGCGTTAAAATTCCATCGGGGAATTTCCTTCAGGAGGTTTTGTTTTGCCTGCTCGACGCTTATGTATGATACACCGTAACGAAATGAAACGGTTTGCGGCTTTTTCCCGAAATCGATGATCAGCATTTTTTTGTCGGATGGGACGCGATATTTGATTTCCTTTATCTCTTTGTCCGATTCAGCATAAAAATATGCTTTCATTCCTGAGAAACTTTCCGTGCCGGTCAACGTCCTTTTTCCCGCTGTCTCAATCTCCCCTTCGCTGTTTATCACGCTTAGCCGAAGATAATGGCCTTCGCTGCGATGAAAAGTAAACCGGAAATATCCGCTCTTTGCACCGGGAGTGAATTCAACGGCGTCCCCGGTCTCTAAGAACGATGTCCTGTAGTAGTACGGGCTGGTAATTTCCTGGCCGTACATGGAACGGCGATTCCAGATCGTCTCGTCCGCAGTTCCGCTGAGAGGCATGACGGCAAACACTGATGACAACCGGTGCGAAGTCACGGTGAGAGGGAAGAAACTGATTTGGTCGTCCAATTGGTCTTTCCGCATCGGAAAAGTTCTCAGCATGCTGTTCGGCAAATGCACTGTAGGCCGCGTGGGTTCCAGAATAATCCCGACGCCTCCGATAGTCGGATCGACAAATGAAAGATGAGACCGTTGACCCTGGGCAAATGCAGAAGAAACTATGCAGAGCAATCCAACGACAGCTTTTGCGGTATTCATCATTTTGGTGTTTGTCATGGTAATTAGTTCCCGAAATTTCACAAAGAGGCAAAATCTCTTCATGGGTCGGCCCTGATGGGGCTTGAATGCAAGTACTGCCGCAATGCTACAAATGTTGCGCTCCTGTCGGAACTTGACTGACGGCTGCAGTTCCAATGAATCTCATAGATTTTGAGTCCCGGAGGGGCAACATAGTTGTAGTGTGAATTACTGGCGTCCAGCTGAAGCTCCATAGGAGCGACGTAAGAATCGCATCGAGAGTGGCCTGCGTAAATTTAGTTACGCACCATTATTCGTCTGTGGAATAATCGGTTTTGCGTAAGCGAGCAGGTACTCTTCGGCTTCCTTGGACCAAATTCCTTTTGTTTCCTTAATGATCAGCGAAAGGTCTCTAAAGAAGGGATCTGATTTGCCTTTTGTTTCAAAGTCTTCCAAGGCGATTAACGGCAAGGAAATGCCGGTGTATATCAATTTTTTTCCCCCCGGAATATTTGGCAAATTCAGTATTGAGTCTGCCACTGAGTCTAAACCGCCAATGTGAGTGATCATGATTGCCGGATTAATAATTCCTCTGCCAATCAAGTTTAATGCGTCAAGCATGTCATCTGTCGTAGAGCCGGCCGAGCCAATCACATGATGACCATGGTAATGGACATTATAAAAATTGAATTGGGCCGTAAAACGTTGATCGGTAGGACCGGTAAAAAAATTTACGCAGCCGTCTAATCCCAGAATATTAGAGGCTTGTTCCACAACAGCTGCGCTTGGTACCATCACAAGCACGTCATCGTAACCCTTGCTATCCGACAACCTCATTAACTCTTTGTCAACGTTTTCATTTTTACCATTTACATAAAATACCCTAACGCCCATCCTGGCAACTTCATTCGGTGGGAACAAGAGTGCAGCTCGTTCGAGTTTGGCTTGATTAACATCAGTCAACACAATAAGTCCGGGCCTTTGTTCGGTGTGCAAGAGTACATCAAGAAATTCGAGCCCCATGGGACCAGCACCGCCCAATATGGCAACTTTTCCGTCCTTCTTTATCCCCATTTCGTGTTTGTATTGTTGAGGCTTGATATGATACTGAGATTTCAGCGCCCCGAGGATGCATGCCACCGGTTCAGAAAGAGATGCTTTGAAAAATGAATCTCCAGAGTAGGGGATAAGGCAATTCATCCCTATCACCTCAGAGGGAATAATAATTTTCGTAGCGTCTCCTCCGACGTATTGAAAGGAGTAACCGACAGCTTCATTTTCCCGCCCGGGAAAATTTACTGCAGGCTGGATGCTATACTTCATACCTTCTTTGTACTTATCCTTCAGCTTTTCCCCGACTTTTAGAATTGTGCCACACTGTTCATGCCCAACAATGATCGGCTTCTCTGCTATATCCTTAGTGACTCTTTTATGGTCTGCGCCTTGAATAACAGCTTTATAGTCCGACATACATATACTGTTGGTAACGACGCTAGCAAGAACTTCATCGTCGTTCATCTCTGGAAGCTCAAATTGCTCGAGCCTCAGATCGCTTTTGCCATACAGCCGCAACGCAGTAGTCTTCATAAGAGATTTTTTTGTTTTTAGAACCTCAAAAATATTTATACAAAGAATTTATGTGACATTGTCATGCTGATTCCGCCGTTCCAGAGCGGAAGAACCATCTATGTTGATTTAGTTGGATGGATTCTTCATTGCGCTCCGCTCCCTTCAGAATGACCATGGAAATGTTTTGTGAGATGCTTCTAGATGCCTTTCCTGTCCCGCCTTAGCATTTCTTCTACACTCTGAGTCGTTGTTACTTTGTGCCCGGGCAGCGGGTATATGCGTTCGTGGATCGCATCGATGAGCCATTCCTTTTGAGGGAAAAACATTTCCTCCAGTTCCGCACCCGGCGTAATCCAGTTTCTTGACCCGACAACGACGGGCGGTGCGTCGAGATAGTCGAACGCAGCCTCCGTGACCCGGCTCGCCATGGTTGTCAAGAATGATCCCCGCTCAACCGCGTCGGAAGTCAGCAGAATTTTTCCGGTCTTTTTCACTGACTCAATAATCTTGTCGTAGTCGAGGGGATTGACGAAGCGGGCGTCAATTATTTCAGCTTCAAATTTATGTTCTCTTTCGAGAACATCCGCGGCATCCATCGCTGTGTACAACGCCGAACCAATCGTAACTATCGTAATATCTTTTCCCGTCCTCCGGATTGCAGGTTCACCTTCCTCGATTTCATAGTAGCCGGCCGGCACTCCGCTCTTGATGAACATTTCCCCAATATCATAAAGTCTTTGGCTTTCGAAAAATATAACCGGGTCGCTCCCGCTTAACGCTAGATTAAGCATTCCCTTCGCATCATACGGAGTCGCGGGGAACATCACCTTCAGTCCCGGTATATGCGCCACGATCGCCGTCCAATCCTGTGAATGTTGAGCGCCGTATTTACTTCCGACAGAGATACGTAAAACAAAGGGCATCTTCAATACACCGGCAGACATTGCTTGCCACTTCGACATCTGATTGAAAACTTCGTCCCCGGCCCGGCCCAAAAAGTCGCAGTACATCAGCTCAGCCAGCACCCTTCCGCCGCACATTGCATAGCCCGTGGCTGAGCCGACGATCGCTCCTTCGGAAATTGGGGTGTTGAACAACCGATGATAGGGAAGGGCCTCGGTTAATCCGCGGTATACTGCAAACGCACCTCCCCAGTCCCTGTTCTCTTCTCCGTATATGACCAGCGTTGGATCTGTGTACGCTCTGTGGAGTACTGCTTCAAAAAGGCCGTCTCTGTATGAATAGATATTTGATTTGGGCAGCGGCTTGCCATTTTTATCGAGCCCATATCTCTCTTTTTTTGATATTGATTTGACTCGCGGATTGTCTTCGAGAGCTATCAGAACTTCGGGCTGTCTGTCGTCGAACTTTTCAACTTTCTCATTTGAAAACATCAACTTGCCTATGATGTCTGACCGAAAACCGATTCGTGGAGAAATTTTAGGGTCGACGGCTAATTTCATGATAGTCTTTATGCGTTCAACCGCCGATTCTTGCATCGGCGCAAATTCATCCTTGGCGATTATCGTATTTTTGGTTAAATAATCGGCGTATTCAATGATCGGATCGTGTTTCAACCACAATTCTAGTTCTTCTTTCGATCTGTACGATGATGCATCGGAAGGGGAATGACCTGAAAAACGGTATGTCGTCGTATCGAGTAAGACCGGACCTTTCCCCATTTCCAATATCTTCCTTTTTCTTTCGATAGAATCCGCGACTGCCAAAGGATTGCTCCCGTCGACCCGTTCACCATGCATCACCTCCGGATTTACTCCAGCGCCAATTCTTGCCAATACACCAAAGCCCATCGTCTCGCCGCTTGTTTGTCCCCCCATCGCATAAAAATTATTAATAAAATTGAAAATAATCGGCGGTGCGCCGCCAACATTTTTATCCCATAATGTATTGTATTGATCCATTGCCGCAAGCATCATCGCTTCCCATGTCGGTCCTGTTGCCGAAGCCCCGTCTCCAATGTTGGCAATAACGATTCCGGTTTTACGATTGATGCGTTTATAGAGCGCAGCGCCGACAGCAATATCGGAAGACCCTCCAACGATGGCATTGTTCGGCATACTCCCAAAGGGAGCGAAGAAAGCGTGCATGGAACCGCCGAGGCCCATATTGAAACCATTTTCTTTCGCAAATATTTCAGACATAGTTCCATACAGGACATAATCGACCGCTAGTTCTTTAATGTTCCTGTTGCGGAGAGGCTCAAGAGCTTTTAATATTCTCCCGTTCATGTACGAGCCCATGATGGTCTCCAGTTCAGCATCGCCAAGTTGATGAATTGCGGAGAAACACTTGCTGAGAATTTCGCCATGGCTTCTATGGGAACCGAAGACAAAATCGTCTTTGGTGAGATTTAAAGACTGCCCTACAGCGGCGGCTTCTTGACCCGTTGATAAATGTGCAGGTCCTTTGTGCGTATACTGGATGCCCTGGTACAATCCTTCAATCTTAATCGTGCTCAGGCAGGTCTCAAATTGACGGATTAACAACATATCGGTCAAGATATGCCTTAGAGTTTCTTTCCCGTATTTTTCGATTTCACGTCTGGTGTCGGTTTTATACTGATTCAGTACTATATCTTTTGATTGTAGTATGCCGTATTGCCTGACTTGTTCAGGGCTGACTACGATATTTCTAGGCACAATGTACTCCTGATGTTTATTTTGTGAAAAATATCTAAAAGCTATCTCAAAAATGAATTTAGACTGACCCTTCTCCCGAAGGGATGGCTTCGCCACACGCGTCCCCTTTGGGACAGGGTGAACAAAAGCCGGTTCATCCACTCCCCAAAGGACCCCTACGGGGAGTAAGCGAACAAAGTGAGCGCGTCGTCAACGACCCTGCGGGTCGCAGACCCGTTGTGAAGGACGAAGTGATATGTTTTTGAGATGGCTTTTAATTAATTCAGTAATGGACGGCTATAAACTCATCGTGATCTTATTTTTGCTTATGAATTCTTCCATGAATTCAGCCAGCACAGAACAAACAAGATTCAAACTCTCTTCTTCATCACCGTTCATTGGCTTGTTCCGCCAGATGTTCTTGAGGATCGATCGAACATTTTTATCGTCTAATTCCTCGATGCGCTGAGGGTATGAGCCTCCGATATCTATCCTGTTGTTAATGATGTAACAGATACCGCCTAAAACCGCCTTTGCGAAAATCCTCGGTACTACGTTTTGTTTAAGAGCCTCTCTAATAGCACCGAAGAATCGGTCATCATATCCTAGTTTTCTGACAGGGTCCCGGCATATTCTTTGAACTTCATCGCGCAAATATGGGTTCGTCATTCTTTCGAGCAGATCTGTCCCATAACAGTGAAACCCCTCTTCAGTGAAAAGCGGGTCATCAAATCCCTTATACTTCTTCAATAAGAAAGCACCGCTCTCCTTTTCGAAAGCATCCACGCCGTACTGGTAAAGACGGGAGTTGTTTCTTATTTCGTTCATAAAAGTATAGCCGGCAAGCGAAGCAAAGAACCCCAAGGTCGAATGCACTGCGTTGTGTCCAAACAGCTTCGCTTCTTCAAACGGAAGCAAATCATTCTTTTCCTGGAAGACTTCAATCCCTTTTTTATAATCGGACAACTCAATCTTTGATATAATGATGTCGTGAAATTCTTCCACCAGGATCGCGGCTTTGCTGTGTGGAGTCATCCAATCGAGATTCAATTCTGCAACCGTTCTTTCGTCGAAAATTACTCCACCCATTTTTCCGATCACGGTGTTGATTGTCTGAAATTGCTGTAGTCTGCTTTTGCCAGCATAATGCTCCATTCTTTCGCGGAGTATTTCTGCCGCATAATTATTATTTTCTGCTGTATAAATTATCCGGGGAAGATCAGGGTTGATATTCTCGGCAAGCAGTCGAGCGACAGAATGTTCTCCTCGATCATAAAAGTCAACGCTGGGAAGAGCTGTTGCCATTTCATCGGCTTCATAAATAGCCGAAGAAATCGAATCCGAATCGTTCGGATCATTCGGATCATAAATTTCAATATCCGTAATGATGGTTTTATAGATACCATTTCTGGTCGCCGTGTTCACTGCGATCTTGTTATCCCATTTTTTCACAGCGGCGACGATCTCGCGGTTTACTTCAAGGATCACAAATCGGTTAAAATTATTCGACTTGAATGCTTCATACAGTGTTAAGCCGGACTGCACAGCGCCGAGTCCAAACCCCAAAAATGTTTTCTTTCTTTTGCCCTGCATCATCAGGAATATTTCTTCCATCAATTACTTTGTTCGTCGGGCATTCGGAAAGACGCGTTGCGCGTCTCCGCTATAAATGTTGTCTCTCTCCTAATTTGGTAATATCATGCACGAGATGTTCCATGCCATTCGACCATATTATGCTGCCGAAGGGTGAGGATTCCGTCCGGCTCGGTAGCCGATCAATCCGTAGAAGGCGACGTACGAATAAGCGATCAACGGCACGATATATGAAATTTGGAGCCCGCCTAAGTCCGCAATGTGACCCTGAAGGGGCGGAAGGAGCGCGCCCCCTAAAATCGCCATCACCAGCAAGGACGAGACCTGGCTTTTTAACATCCCGGTACCCTCCAGTGCAAGAGAGAATGTATTCGACCATCCGATTGATGAGAACAATCCTACACCCACAACACACCACATCGCTGCCTTTCCACCAAAGGCAATTGCGGACAGAAGAAGCAGAACAATAGTTGTCGAGAAGATCGCTAGCGTGCGTCCTGCCATCGCTTTGCCGAATTGAAACAAGAGCCAGCAGAGGATAAGAAGCGGAAGATAGTATCTGACGATGCTCCATCCGCTAAGAAGGCCAAGAATAACGAAAGCGCCCGCCGGTATGCCGAGCAAAAGGATTTTCTTGCTCCTCGCCTTCATATCGCTCAATTCAACGGCACCCATGAATCTTCCGATCAGCATTCCCCCCCAGAACAACGATACATATTTGCTGGCCTCGACAGCGGTCAAACCGGCGATGTTCGGTTGTCCGAGAAAATTTATGATAGAACTGCCGACAGAAACTTCGCCCCCCACGTACATGAATATTGCGACAATCCCAAGCACCACATGAGGAAACTTCAGTGCGCCCGCACCCCGATCGATTTTCCCTTCTCCTATGTGAGGCAAGTGGACAAAGAAAAAAACAGCGGCCAAAATCAAGAATGCAATACTAAACGCAAGATATGGAACTTTCACAGAATCGGCTCCCTGCACGCCGGCGTGATTGAAGTATTGAAAGATCAAATAACCGCCGATCAACGGACCGATGGTTGTACCGACCGAATTAAACCCTTGAGCGAGATTCAACCGGCTTGAGGCAGTACGCTCGGGACCAAGGATGGTTACGTAGGGATTAGCTGCAATTTGCAGCATGGCAAAACCGAGGCCCACGACGAACAGCGCGACAAGAAATAAAGGGTAAGAAGGGATCGTAGCGGCAGGCCAGAAGATCGCACTTCCAAAAGCCGAAATCAGCAGACTGATAACGATACCGTTTTTGTATCCGATTTTCGCGATCGGATCTCCAGCCACGACAGAGGTTGTAAAATAGAGCAGTGATCCGACAAAATACGCGCCGAAAAAAGCAAATTGAACAAGCATCGCCTGGAAATAATTCAACGTGAATGCTTCTTTGAATCGCGGAATGAGAATGTCGTTCCATGCCGTCATGAAACCCCACATGAAAAACAATGTGGTCATGATAGCAAACGGACCGCGGTACATTCCATGTTCCGATTTCTGCGAAGTGTCCGAAGTCTGGTCGATTGATCTGCCGGTAGCCGTCATAAAATCGTTCCTTTTGAGAAATTTGGTATCTAATGTTGCTCAATGTTTAAGGGGCTTGCAATAAAGGCACTAAGACTCTTTGAAGAAAGCTTCATTCTGTAATATCCATTGATAAAAAACAGTCGTATTCGTTCGTGACTTTGGGCCTTCTGCCAAAAGCATCCTTCGGCGTGGCAATGCTGATGATGTGTTGCGCAACATGGGTGAGGAATTGTCTGTTCCGATTCACTTGTCTATTTCTGTTATGGAATTTCCGTCCAGAGAAACCTGCCGGATATTTTTTCTTGACACAGTGATGTTGCGAACGACCCTTTCTCTTGTGTGATTGAGGATGAACATCTTCGGGCCGACGATGGCGGTGAACACGCGGTCTATTTTTCCGTCAGGGATAGCTATGCCGTGATCGTTAAGGAATCTCGTCATCGGATCGAAAAGAAGGATTTGATATTGTTCACACGACCCTTCCCGTGGTTCTTCTCCCGGTTTTATTTCACGGACGGGGGCGACTTTTGTGACTCTGTTGAGTTTGTGCCGAATATATAATGTGGCTCCGTTTCCGACCTTCTTTTCTCCGCCGTTGGGGTTGAACAAGCGGGGAAAATAATTCTCACCATCCTCAAGCGAACACAGGGAATCCGTATTGCTGGCGATCAACAAGCCGCCGTTCTCGACCCATGACAAAACTTTCTCCAGCGATTGTTTCCTGAACCAGTGCGCATCATAAACCATCATCCATTTTGCACGCTGCAATATACTATCCCCGATCAGCCGATCATCGGCAAAAAGGATGTCGGAGTAGTCGCGGAGCATGGAAACAAAGGGAACCAAATTTTGCATGAATTCGATATTTCCCATAACGAGATCAAGGTCGGGATAAAGTAAAGCTCCTTCCTTGTTGGGAGCCTCTGTTTTAATCAGAGAGACATATTTCAGGAAAAGATCCATCTTGTCTTCCCTGTCATTGATATTACCGGCATAGGTCATAAACTCGTCGACACCCGCAGTTGCCGCGTTATAGATTCGGGAGACCACGCCAAGGTCTAAAATTCCTCCAGCGGGTTCGAATCCAAACTGGTTGCCGTAGAGATGCGAGGCCGTCGTTACCCAATTGGTCAACGTGAAGTTCAATCCATAATCGGTAGCTTCGTTGGTAATTCGTATTCCGCCGTGATACTTAGCCGCCACCTTACATTGGTCGGCAAAATTGGAACCTTGGCTTGAATTCGCATCGCCGCCCGTACAGAGGTACACCGGAATCTCCGGAAAGTATTTCCTGCCCAGCTGCATCCACACATCGGCATGGTGTGTCATTGACGCCCGATACCAGTCGATGAAGTCAACCCACCTTTTTCGATCTTGCAGTGTCTTCAACGTAACATCTCCCTTGTAGGTGAGTTCATCGATACGAAACCCCTCAACAGGATCCGTATGCACCGGGGGCATTGTTACTGACGCGAAAGACTGAAACGATGTCCCCCATGATCCATTCAGCGCGGCAAGATCATTGTTGAATTTTCTCCGCATGTGTGTAATGAAATCGGCCCTGGCATATTGATCATTGCACCAATACCCCGCGTGTGAATGATAGAGCCCGGCTATCCTGAGAGGCCAATCTCCGTGCCAGACAGGATAAATTGCTTCGCCGAAATCTCCGCTGATGCCAAGAAGAACTCCTTCGAGTGTTCCTGAATTTCCATACTGCTCGGCAACCCGCGCAAGGAAGCGGTCGACGTACCAGTAAAAACTCGTATCCCAAATGGTGCTTACCTTGCTCTCAATATTGTGTTCAAGACAGCGCATTCCGACAAAGTTTTTGCTGTTTCTGTACCAGTCCGGCAGTGAGTACGCCGGACCGGCGATGATGAATGCGGTCCATTGTAATCCGGCTTTTTTTACAATCTCTACTTGTTTGTCCCATGCCGAAAAATCCCATTGATTCTCTCCCTTGTTTTCCACCGACTCCCAGGTCAGATAGAATTCTACGCTCGAGAAGCCCGCATTTTTAAAACGCCGGGCATCTTCCGGTGATATTTCGTCGGATTCGCCGAGGCAAAGGCGCAAACCGGCCGGCGTTAGTACCCGAGGAGTATCCAATTTTTGCTTCCAGGCATCCGGCGCAGTGTTTTGTTTTTTCTTTTCTGCTGGAAAGGTTTTCGCTGTCGCTGAACTGTTGGTTTCAACGTCTTTCACGCAGCGGAAACCGATTGAAAAAAATCGAGTGCCCGAAGGTTGAAGCCGGCGTCGCGAAACGCGAAGATCGAAGGCATCAGAATAATAACATCCGCCGCGAACAACTTTGCTTCCTCCC
>Ga0335082_10009833_pt1 | contig 10381 bp, 6 predicted proteins | sample Lox_Sample_41_FD_206718 | JGI IMG/M metagenome (GOLD analysis project Ga0335082, IMG submission 206718) | Soil microbial communities from Loxahatchee National Wildlife Refuge, Florida, United States - Lox_Sample_4.1 | ecosystem: Environmental > Terrestrial > Soil > Wetlands | place: USA: Florida...
TGAACTCGAGCCCCTTCAGCACCACCGGGTCGGTCAGCACGTGCAGGTCATCAAGCACCAGCGCCACCGGCGGCTCCTGGGCGGCCAGCGCCGCCGTAAGCCGGAGCAGGAACCCGTCGTCGCCGGACTGGCCCCGCGGAGCGGTCCGCAATGCCTTCGGAACGGCAACGCCGGAGCGGCGCAGTGCCGCCACGACATAGGACCAGAACACGCCCGGCCGGTTGTCGAACTCGTCCAGGCAGATCCAGGCAACCGTCCCCGGCTGGGCCGCCGCCCACAAGGCCAGGGCCATCGTCTTGCCCGCACCGGGAGGGCCGGTGACCACGGTCAGCGGGCACCACCGCGTACCCTCGGCGATCAGCGTGGTGAGCCGCGGGCGATGTACCGCCCAGTCCGGCACGCTGGGCGCGGTGATCTTGGAGGCCAGTATGGGGTCGCCGACGGGCACTGCTGACCGTCGGCCACGGGTCGACGTCTGGTTGGCGACATGGGCAGCCATCGATACCTCCCGGCCCGGGAATTCACGCGCTATTTACCTGCCGGACACCAATTCCGGCCATCGTGAAGGGCGCCCCGCCCCTCACTCCCTACCCAACGTCAGCCGGTCAGGCTGCGCATCATGCCATCGGCATGAAATCCGGGTCTGCGCCTCATCCGGTTAGGGGGATGCCGCGGGTACCTGCGGCTCGGACGATAAAGGCAGGTCCGGGCATTGGCGCCCGGAACGGAACGTCCCGGGGGGGCTTCAATGAGCCCGACTGAAGCCGAAGCACGTTATCCGGAGCCTGATCCCGGCTCGCCATCGCGCTGATTTCGGGACGCAGCCCGGCCTGCCCGGGACCGCACCCATCGTCATAAGGAGGAGCGATGGCTGAGCACTACGACGTGATCATCATCGGCTCGGGAGCCGGAGGGGGGACGCTCGCGCATGCCCTCGCCGCCTCGGGCAAGCGGATCCTGCTGCTCGAGCGCGGGGATTTCCTGCCCCGCGAGATGGACAACTGGAGCCCCGCCGCCGTGTTCGTCCGCGGCCGGTACATATCCAAGGACACCTGGTTCGACGGCGACGGCAAGGCGTTCCAGCCGCAGGTCCACTACTTCGTCGGCGGGGCGACCAAGCTGTACGGCGCCGCCCTGTACCGGCTGCGGCCCGGAGACTTCGGCGAGATCAAGCACGCCGACGGGATCTCCCCGGCCTGGCCGCTGTCCTACGGCGACTTCGAGCCGTGGTACAGCCAGGCCGAGCGGCTGTACCAGGTGCACGGCAACGGCGGGGAGGATCCGACCGAGGGCCACCGCAGCGAGCCCTACCCCTGGCCCGCCGTCTCGCACGAGCCCCGGATCCAGCAGATCTCCGATGACCTGGCCGGGGGCGGCTACCACCCGTTCCACGCGCCGTGCGGGATCATGCTGAACGAGGCCGACCGGCCCAGGAGCACCTGCATCCGCTGCGCCTGGTGCGACGGCTACCCCTGCCTGGTACACGCCAAGGCCGACGCCGAGGTCATCGCCGTCCGGCCGCTGCTCGGCCAGCCCAACGTCACCCTGCTCACCGGGGCCGAGGTGACGAAGCTGGAGACCGATGACTCCGGGCGCACGGTCACCGCGGTGGCGGTCTCGCGAGACGGCGGCCCAGAGGTCTACCGGGCCGACATCGTCGCCGTCTGCGCCGGGGCGGCCAACAGCGCCAAGATCCTTCTCAATTCGGCCAGCGACAGGCATCCCCGGGGCCTGGCGAACGGCTCGGATCAGGTGGGACGCAATTACATGTTCCACAATTGCAAGGCGGTCGTAGCACTGTCCAAGGAGAAGAACGACACGGTCTTCCAGAAGACGCTGGGGATCAACGATTTCTACTTCGGCGCCAAGGACTACCAGTGGCCCATCGGCAACATCCAGATGATCGGCAAGTCCAACGCCGAGGCCATGCGGGGCGAGAAGCCCAGGCTCACCAAGCTCTCCCCCGAATGGACCCTGTCCGATGTGGCCGAGCACGCGGTGGACTTCTGGCTCACCACCGAGGACCTGCCGGTGCCCGGGAACCGGGTGACGGTGGACGGAGACGGCCAGGTCCACCTGGCCTACACCCCGACCAACAACGAGGAGGCCGGCCGTCTCTATCACGAGCTGAAGAAGATCATGAATCACACGGGGATGGCCGAGCATCACGTCCTGGGCAAGAACTTCTACATGGACATGAGCATCCCGGTGGCGGGCTGCGCGCACCAGGCTGGCACCTGCCGCTTCGGCACCGACCCGGCCACCTCGGCCCTCGACGTCAACTGCAAGGCCCACGAACTGGACAACCTCTACGTGGTCGACACGAGCTTCTTCCCGAGCATCGGGGCGGTGAACCCCGCGCTCACCGCGATGGCCAACGCCCTGCGGGTCGGCGAGCACATCAGGCAGCGCATCGCGCCCTGAGGAACGGTCAGGGGTCGCCCGGCTCCTCCAGCGCGGCCGCGACGTCATACCCGAGCGCGGTCGCCACGTCGGGAGCGGCACAGACGATCCGGCCGAGCCCGATCACGGGAGCGATCGCCAGCAGCACATCGGTGATCTCGTCGTCGGTCGCGCCCGAGGCCAGGGCCCGGGCGGTGCCCCATTCCAGGCAGACCCCCGGTGACCCGATGGCCACCGACACGGCCAGCTGCAGCAGCGAGGCGGTCTTGGCGTCCAGGGCCGGTGTCCCCGCCGGGCCGAGACCGAGCCCGGCCTGGTCCCCTACGAAGGCTTCATCGAGCATCGTCAGCCTGCGCAGGATCTCCTGGAATCTAGCCGTCTGGCTCATGCATCTCCACTCGGCCGTTATGGCTAGCTACCATTCCATCTCGTGCCGGGGCGGGCGGCATCCCACCGATGGCATGAAAGGCCGGCCCTTGGTCAACCCTCCAGGAGGCCCAGCTCCCGGGAGCGGATGACCGCCTGGTTACGTGAGGACGCGCCCAGCTTCCGGTAGATCGACATCGCCTGGGACTTGACGGTATGCGGCGACAGGAACATCTCGGCGCCGATCTCGGGGAAGGACAGGTGCGTGGCCAGCATCGGCAGGACCCGCAGCTCGGCGGCGGTCAGCGAGGACGCCCCGGCGGCGCTGGGGGCATGTTCCGCCGACAGCCGGGTCCGGAGCGCCCGGGCCTCTCCGACCAGGGTCCCGAGGTCGGGCCGGCGCTTGAGTATCTCGTCGATCTCCCGCATCAGCGTCCTGGCCCCGGACATGTCGGCCAGCGCGAGATGCACGCGGATGAGCTCGATCCTGGTCTGGACGGCCAGATGGGGATACGCGTAGGTCAGCAAGGGCCGCAGCCGCTGAGCGCTGATGAGCTCCTGCCCGGCCGCCGCGACGTCTCCCCCGTGCAAGGCGAGACGGGCGTACACCGCGCAGACGAGTGCTTCCTCGATCCCGGCCCGGCGGACAACGGCGCGCGCCTGGCTGGCGAAGGCCCCGGCCCGGTCCCAGTCACCGCGCGCCATCGCCAGCAGCGACCGCTCGCAGAACGTGTACGCGAGGACATCCGGCGCGCCGAATCCCTCCCCGATGCCGATGGCATGCTCGAAGGCCGCGTCACCGGCCTCAGGGTCGCCGGAAAGGACCAGCGCGAGCCCCTGGCAGAGCGCGGCCACCGGCACCACGATGCCCGCCGCCGCGAACTCCCGCATGGCCTCGTCGGCGTCGGCGTGCATCTGCTTCACCCCCTGCCGGCACAAGATGGCCCGGAGTACCGCGGCCCACGCCTCGCCGACCGGATCATCGGGCCGGGTCTCTTCCCGGTATTCCCAGCGATCGACCACATCGGCCCACCGCTCAGACTCAGCCGGCCGCCCCGCCTGCGCGGCGATGATCGAGGCCCAGACGGCGGTCATCGGGTGTCCCTCGATCGCGTCCCGGTCTTCCAGCCACCGGAACCACCGCTGGAGGGTGGTGACCCGGGCCTGCCGGATGGTCGGCAACGCGAGCTGTCCCGCGAGGCGGGCCACCGCCCCGACGTCCCCGGCGGCCATGGAGTACTCCAGCGCCTCCTCGGGCCGGTCGTTGCGCAGGCACCAGCCGGCCGCGCGGGACCGCAAGACGGGCATCAGGCCGGGTTCGGTGCGTTCCAGTTCGGCCAGCAGCATGTCGCGGAACAGGTGGTGATAGCGATACCACTTCCCGCGCCGGTCCAGCGGCACCAGCAGCAGGTTCGACCGGGCCAGCTCGGCCAGGACCGCGGCCGAGCCCGGCAGCTCCAGCACCGCCTCGCACAGCTGCCCGCACATCCGCTCCAGGACCGCGGTCCGGGTCAGGAACAGCCGGTGCCGCTGGGAGATCCGGGCCAGGAACTCCGACTCCATGTACTCGCTCACCAGCCGGTCATCGCCGCCGAACGAGACCGCCGCGCCCCCCAGCGAGCCGCCCTCCCGCAGGCACAGCGCCGCCAGGTACAGTCCCGCCGGCCACCCCTCGGTCCGCTGGTGAAGTGCTGACACGTCATCCTCGCCGAGCATCACCTCCGCCGCGCGCAGCAGCGAGGACGCCTCCTCGCGGCTCAGCGCGAGATCGCCCGGGCCGATCTCGGTGATCCGGCCTTCGGCGCGCAGCCGCGCGATCCGCAGCGGCGGCTCGTCCCGGCCCGCCAGCACCAGCCGCGACCCCGCCGGCACGTGATCGGCCAGCACCGACAACGCCGACCGGCACTCCCGGTTATGCAGCAGGTGCACGTCATCCAGCACCAGCGCCACCGGCGTGGTCATCGACCAGAACGCCGATCCCAGGCGCGGCAGCACCGAGCCGGGCACCGAGCTCACCGGCGAGGCCAGCGCCTCGAACACCTGGCCGCCGACCGGCTGTACCCTGTCCAGCGCCGTCGCCACGTAGCTGAGCAGGACCTTGGGGTCGTTGTCCTTCTCGTCGACCGACACCCAGGCGAAGGCGTGGCCGTTGCGCTCGGCCCATTGCGACAGCAGCGTCGTCTTGCCGTAGCCGGACGGAGCGACCACCGAGACGATCGGACGGGAGTCATCTCGCGCCAGCCGCTCGAGCAGCGACGGCCGGCGGACCGTCCCGGGCCGCACCGGGGGACGACGGAGCTTGGACGCGATAAGGTCGGACCCCCGGCCAGCCCGCTGCCGCGGCCGGCCGGGTCGCTGATGGGCGTCGCTGTCCCGCATGCCCCCAAACCGCGTGTCTCCAGACGATCTGCCGTTCTATGTTCTTGCGCGGTCTTTCTCACGTCAAGAGAAAATGGCTCGGGGCAACCGAAATCTGACGGATCACGAGAAGGCTGGCCGGGGCGCCGACGACGGGTAGCCCGTGGCGCTCAGCCGAGCGGCGGCAGGTCCTCCACCTGCTGCTTGGTGAGGTTGAGCCGGATTCCGTCGTCCACGGCGGTGACGGCGCTGACCGGGATGGCCACTTCCTTGCGCCCCCACAGATGGCCCTCCTGCAGGAGCACGTGGGTCACTTTATGGTCGGCATCGACGGCGAAGCCCTCCACCTTCCCGATCTCGCCGTCGAGAGCATGGACGCTCTCATGGCGTGCCACCTCGGCTTCGCCCAGCGGGACGTTATCGCTGACGATCGCCTGCATCCGGGGGCCCATGTCCATGCCGGTCCCCATGCCGCCGACGTAGTCGGCGCCCTCCGCCAGCTCGACTTCCTCGGCCGGGGCGAGCTGGTCGAACCCGGCGAGGGTGCACCGCAGCGTGATCTCGTCATCTGCCGTGTCTATCAGGTCAACGGGCACGAGCCGCCCGGACCCGATCCTGTGCCTGTGCTCGATGACCAGATGCGTGATCGTCCGGGTGCCCGGGTCGAGGATGGCGCGGGCGACCTCGCCGCAGTGGCCGTCGGAGCAGCGTGCCCTGGCCCCCAGCTTGAACTCCGCGGCTATCGCCGCCGCCTCTTCCCGGTCGTGTGTCACAGGTGGCTGAACCCGCCCGACTCCTGCTTGGTCATGGACACGGTGACCGGGTGCTTGGCGAAGTGGGCCACGGCGTCGCGGAAGTCCTCCAGCAGCAGCGAGGCCATGTCCTGGCTCACGCCCAGGCGGACCAGGATGCGCTGCACGGCGATGTCGGACACCGACCCGGTCAGGGTGTAGGCGGGCACCTGCCAGCCCCGGTTGCGCAGCCGGTCGGCCAGGTCGAACAGCGTGTACCCGGGATCCTCGCCCTCCCGGATCCGCCAGGTGACCGTCGGGATCCCGGTGTTCGGGTTGCTGTCGCACAGCAGCTCGAACGGGCCGGCCTTGACGATCTCGGCCGCCAGGTACTGGCCGATCTCATAGGACGCCTGGTGGATGCGCCGGTACCCCTCGTGACCGAGCCGCAGGAAGTTGTAATAGCTGGCCACGATCTGGCCGGCCGGCCGGGAGAAGTTGATCTGGAACACCGGCATGTCGCCGCCCAGGTAGTTCACGTGGAAGATGAGGTCGTCGGGGAGCTCGCTGGCATCCCGGAACACGACCCAGCCGGCCCCCAGCGGGGCCAGCCCGAACTTGTGCCCCGAGGCACTGATCGACTTGACCCGGGGCAGCCGGAAGTCGAACGCCACGTCCGGCGCGCAGAACGGGGCCAGGAACCCGCCGCTGGCCCCGTCCACGTGGATGTCGACGTCCAGCCCGGTGTCGGCCTGCAGCTGGTCCAGGGCCGCCGCCAGGGCGCCCACCGGCTCGTACGCGCCGGTGTAGGTGACCCCCAGCGTCGGCACCACCATGATCGTGTTCTCATCCACCCGCTCCAGCATCGACGCCGGGTCCATCATGTACCGGCCCGGCGCCATCGGCACCTCGCGGATCTCCACGTCCCAGTACCGGGCGAACTTGTGCCAGACCACCTGGACCGGGCCGCACACGAAGTTCGGGTTATCGGCCGGCTGGCCCGCGGCCCGCCGCCGGGCCCGCCACCGCCACTTGGCCGCCATCCCCGCCAGCATGCACGCCTCCGACGAGCCGATGGCCGAGGTGCCGATGGTGTTGGCCGCCTCGGGCGCGTTCCACAGGTCCGCCATCATGTGCACGCACCGCCGCTCGATCTCGGCGGTCTGCGGGTACTCGTCCCGGTCGATCATGTTCTTGTTGACCGACAGCGCCATCAGCGCCATGACCTCGGGCTCCTCCCAGGTCTGGCAGAACGTGGCCAGGTTCTGGCGCGCGTTGCCGTCGAGCATCAGCTCATCGGACACCAGCTGGAACGCGTCCCTGGGCAGCGTCCCTTCCTGCGGGAACCGGTACTTGGCCACCGGCCTGGTCAGGTCCCTATCAGCGAACACGCAGTCGTCAAACGAATCACGGATGGTGTCACGGTCGTGCAGCGCCATGGTCGCATCTCCCCTCGGTCAGGCCGGTTACCGATCCTCGCCTCCGGCGCCGCGGCGGTCATCACCCCCTGCGGATGATTGCGGACGTGGCAGGATAGCCCTGATCGCACTCAGGAGGAGCCTGATGACCGCGGTGGCCAGCGAGGGTGTTCCCGGGACGCGCCATCAGCTCCAGCGGCGGCTGCGCGCGGCGGTGCTGGGACCGCGGGGCGGGGGCACCACCCGGCGGCGGGCATCCGACGCGTTCCGGCTGGGGGTCGCGGTCGTCGTGGTGGCGGTGTCCGTCCCGGTCATGCGGGCCAACTCGGCGGCCGAACTGAGCGTCGTACGGGCCCTGAACCCGCCGCCGGCCGCGATCAGCTGGCTGGTCACCTCGGTGTTCTGGCTCGGTTCGGCCGGGGTCATCGCGCTGCTCGTGATCGTGGGGCTGCTGGTCCCGCGGCTCACCGCGGTCCGGTGGACGGCGCTGGCCGGCGCGCTGACCTGGGGCGTGTGCATCCTGCTCGGCGTGGTCCTCGGGCCGGCGGCCGGCCGGCCGCCGGCCGACGCGCTGGCCGGGCTGAACGCCGGCTACCCGGTCACCCAGCTGGCGGTCACGATCGCGGTGGCGGCGACCGCGCTTCCCTACCTGAGCCGTCCGGTGCACCGGCTGGTCTCGTTCCTGATCGCCGTGGCGGTGCTGGCCTCGGTCTGCGGCGGGGAGGCGCTCCCGGTCAACGCCGTCTCGAGCGTCGCGCTGGGCTGGGGCGTCGCCGCGGGCCTGCACCTGGTGGTGGGCTCACCCCTGGGCCTGCCGTCGGCGGCGGAGATCGGCGAGTGGGTCACGGACCTGAACGTCGCGGTGCGGGACATCACCCGGGCCCCCCGACAGGTCTGGGGGGTGGAGCAGTTCACTGGCCGGGACACGGCAGGCCAGGCCATCGAGCTGTCGGTCTACGGCCGTGACGCCTCCGACGCCCGGATGCTGGCCAAACTGTGGCGGTTCTGCCTGTACCGGGATTCGGGGCCCACCCTCATCCTCGACCGCCTGCAGCAGGTGGAGCACGAGGCCTACCTCACGCTGATGGCCGGGCGTGCCGGGGTCCTGGTGCCCGACGTGCTCGCGGCCGGCCGGTTCGGGCCCAGCGGGGACGCGGCGCTGGTCACCGGGGTGCCGGACGGCCCGGCCCTGCCGGAGGCTGCCGACCTCGCCGACGGCACGCTGGATGAGATCCTGCTGGCCGTGCTGCGGCTGCGCGACGCTGGCATCGCCCACGGGGCGCTGGGCGGTGACACCATCATCGTGTCCGATCAGGGCGTCTGCGTCCGGGACTTCCGCCGCGCGTCCGCCTCGGCCCCGGCCAGCCGCCTGGACGGCGACCTGGCGGCCACGCTGGGGGCGATGGCCGTGCGGGCGGGCGCCGAGCGCACCGGCGCGGCGGCCGCCCGGGTGCTCGACGCCGATACCGCCCATGCCGTCCTGGTGCACCTGCAGCGCTCGGCGCTGGACCCGGGCACCGTGGCCGCGCTCAAGCATCAGAAGGACCTGCTCCCCCGGTTGCGGACGGCGCTGGCGGCCGGGGCCGGCATCGAGGTGCCCAAGCTCGCAGAGGCCAAGCGGATCAGCTGGGCCAACCTGCTGTTCGCCGTCGGCTCGCTGCTCGGGATCTGGCTGATCATCGGCGTGCTGTCCGGCGCGGGCAGCTCCCTGGAGGCCATCAAGGGCGCCAGCTGGGGATGGGTGGCGCTGGCGTTCGTCTTCGCCGAGCTCCCGGTGGTGGCCGAGGGCTGGGCGCTGCTCGGTGCCGCCGTCGGCCAGCTCCCGTTCGGCCGGTGCGTCGCGCTGGAGACGTCGAACACCTTCACCGCGCTGGTCGGCGGCGACGTCGCCGTGTTCGCCCTGCGGGTCAGGTTCTTCCAGCGCCAGGGGTATGCCGCCGAGGCCGCGGTGAGCGCCGGCGCCATCGCGACCACGGCGAGCTGGACCGTCAAGAGCCTGCTGTTCCTCATCGCCATCCCGTTCGCCGCCGGGTCCTTCCAGGCCCCGTCAAGCAGCGGCGGCAACCAGGCCGCGGTCTGGATCGTCCTCGCGGTCATCCTCGCCGCGGGGATCGCCGCCGCGCTGATCGCCCTGGTGCCCAGGCTCCGGCGCCTGGTCAGCCGCCAGATCCGCCCGCACCTGCTGAACATCTGGGCCAACGTCAAGACCATCGCCACCGAGCCGCGCAAGATCGTCTACGTGCTGGCCGGCTCCACCCTGGCCCAGCTCCTGGTCATCCTGGCCCTTGGCGCGTCGCTGCACGCGGTCGGGGAGCATGCCAGCATCGCGACCCTGATCACCGTCAACACGCTGGCCGCCATCGTCGGCGGCGCCGTGCCCGTGCCCGGCGGCCTCGGCGTGGTGGAGGCCGGCCTGATCGCCGGGCTGACCAGCGCCGGCATACCACAGGACCAGGCCGTCGCCGCGGTGCTCATCCAGCGGTTCTTCACCGCCTACCTGCCACCGGTCTGGGGCTGGGCGACCCTGGCCTGGATGCGCCGCCGCGAATACGTGTGATCCCGCGGCGACTACGACGGCGGCCAGCAGGGCCCAGCCGCAGAACGCCAGGATGGCGAGCACCGCCAGCACCGCGACGGCGGCGGCGGCCCGGGCCGGGCCCGTGAGAATGCGCGCGGCGGACGCCATGCAGCTGAGGTAGACGCACAGGAACATCGTGGTCGGCACGCTCACCAGGACGGCGGCGCCGGCCAGTCCCAGCGCGGACAGCGCGATCAGCACCAGGCCGGCCAGGGCGATGCAGGCCAGGAAGACACGAGCGGTGTCCCGGGGCGGCTGGCCCAGCTCGTTCGGTCCCATTCGGCCGGGTACGGCGGTCAGCTCCCGCAGCATCTCGGTGGCCCCGGACAGGTAGGCGTTGACCGAGCCGGCGGTGAGGACCAGCGCGGCCGCCGCGGCCAGCGCCCGGCCGGCCGGGCCGCTGGCCAGCTGCAGCAGGTCGGCGAGCGGCACCGCCAGGTTCGCGCCGCGGCCCAGGCAGCTGACCGTCGCGACGGCCAGGCCCAGGTACAGCACCGCGGTCACGGTGAACGCGATGCCGATGACCC
>Ga0335082_10009835_pt1 | contig 10380 bp, 5 predicted proteins | sample Lox_Sample_41_FD_206718 | JGI IMG/M metagenome (GOLD analysis project Ga0335082, IMG submission 206718) | Soil microbial communities from Loxahatchee National Wildlife Refuge, Florida, United States - Lox_Sample_4.1 | ecosystem: Environmental > Terrestrial > Soil > Wetlands | place: USA: Florida...
GTGGTGAAGAAGGACAAGACGCGCTCCTACAGAATCAACCGGTCGCCCCAGCAGTGGCCAACGCGGCTGGTCCGCCCGCCAAGCATTCACGTGCTCTACGAGCACGTCACGGTTGATGACGAACCTGCTCCTGGCCTGATAGCAGTAGTCGTTCTTTGGGTATTCAACAATTACGACGCGTTGAAGCGCGCCGGCTCGGGCGTGTATTTCTACATCCCGAAAATGCAGACGCCGAAGGAAGCGCTCATCGTGGAGAAATTGCTGGCGCGGGTGGAAAGCATCATCGGAGTGCCGGCGGGAACCTTCAAGATCAAGATTCTCTACGAGGAAGGCAACGGTGGCCGCTACTTGCCGGCGATTGCCTGGGTCTTCCGGCGGCGTTTGCTGGGCACCAACGTCGGCCGCTGGGATTATCTCGGCAGCCTGATTGAGATGTGGAAAGACGACCCGAATGGTGTGTTTCCCGATCCGCAAACCATCGGAATGGCTTCGCCAAACATGATCGCTTACCAGCGCTACAACGCCTTGGTAATGCTGATGGCGGGCATGAAGCATGGCGAGCTCACGCAAGGCGCTCCGATCGGTGGAATGGCCGCAGTGATGATCTATCAGCCGGGCGATGTCTACGGCCGCGCGCGCTACAACCCGGTTGCGATGCGCGCCATCGTTGTGGATAAGCTGCGCGAGAGGCTGCTGGGACTGATGTTCGTGCCTGACGAGCCAATCGCCGCGGGCCAGCAGGTTACGCTTGACGACGCTCTCGCCGGGCGCGTCAAGGGAACGCTCTACGACACGTATCGGCAGAGCTGGGTTGCCAGTCCCGAGACCGCGTATGTGGCCGCGGGAAACGGGCCGCTGCGCGTGCCGGTCGCGGAACTGCAAGCGGTGCTGGATGCGCCGCGCCAGACCGTGGACGCGAACGGCAAAGCAGTGCCGACCGTTGCCAGCGGGCTGGTGGATGCGGAGCGGGCTCTGCTCCAATCGCGCGGCTTGCTGAGTCCGCAGGGCAAAATCACTCCCAGCATCATCCGCCAAGACGCGCTCGACACACCGGAGAAACTGCTCAATCCCGGGCTGTGGGACGCCATCTACGACGTGCCCCAGGGCGACGTCACCATCGAGCACATCCAGCATGCGTTTTACATGGCCGCGAATTATGGGTTTCAGATCCTGAACGGGAACTTCGCCGCGGCCATCGACGACTACGAACTCAAGCAGCGCTTCATGAACGATCTGGCCACCTACCGCATTGACGTGTCGTGGCTGTGGACGCTGGCGGCTCATCAGGCCGTCATCACCAGGGACGGCCATTTCCAGCGGGCGGCGCTGACCGAAGATGGCATGGTGCTGGCGCCGAGCAGCGAGCAGATCAAGGCGGGAACTCGTTTTACCAGGGATCTCTTCCAGAAGGTGTGGGACTATCACAACGAATGGACGGCCGCGTTCTTCGCCGAGCTGGACCGGCAGGGCGATCCGGGCCGCTTTGACCGGGGGAAAGCACCGGTCATCATGGAACTGCTGAAGCGGCAACTGCTTTCGCCGAATTACATTCAGCACAGCGCACGCGTGTTGTTCGTGCTGGCGGAGGCCACCGGCCAGGAGCGCGAGCAGATCCTGCAGGCCGTTTTTGATTATTCGCGCGAGGAAGTCACGAAGCGAGTGCAGTCCGGCGCAATGAAGCCCGCCATGCTGGCCGCACACGATTATGTCTATGACGTCTTCCCCGCAGTGAAGGAGCAGGTCCTGGCTGTGCCATGACGCAGCAATCGCGGATGATGCGGATACGTCTTTTCCTGGTTTTGTCCGTGCAACCCGTGTGATCCGTGGTTGCTGTTCTGGTTCCAAGCGAGGGGTGCTTGCGGATTTTCCACAGTCACTCACGGCTTCTTGCTGGTTTTGCGAGAATCGGTGCAAATCTGTGCCCTAATCGGATTGCCTGTCGTGCCAACTCAGCAGTAGATTCAACACGTGACCACAGCGACCGAAACCTGCGCCATCTGCGGTGGCACCGGCTGGCATACCATCGAGCGCGGCCAGGGGCGCGAAGCCGTGCGCTGCGAGTGCCGGGTGAAGGACCGCGGCGAGCGCCTGCTGGCGGCAGCGCATATCCCGGCGCGCTATCAACACTGCGAGCTCAGTAATTTCGAGTGCGAGCCACCACCGCCGCCGCAAGGCAGAACATACATGGCGGAATCGGGTGCTCTGCTGCATGGTCAACCCGAGGATCGTTTTACGAAGAGCATCCGCGATGCCCGCTTCCTGGCGGGGCGGTTTGTGGAGGAATATCCGACCGACAAGACCGGGCTGCTGTTTGTAGGCTCGGTGGGCGTGGGCAAGACGCACCTTGCGGTGGGCATCATCAGGGACCTGATTCGCGAGAAGGGCATCCATTGCCTGTTCTGCGATTACCGGGAGCTGCTGAAGTCCATCCAGAACTCCTACAACCCGCAGGTGCAGGCGACGGAGATGGAGATCCTGCAGCCGGTGTTCGACGCCGAGGTGCTGGTGCTCGACGAACTGGGTGCGGCACGCAGCACTGAGTGGGTGTTTGACATCGTGAACTACATCCTCAACAGCCGCTATAACGACGACAAGACGACCATCATCACCACGAACTTTCCCGACAAGGCTGAACGCCCAAGACCATACGACGACAATCCGACCGGCCTTCCTGCGGCGACGTACGCCACTTCCAAGGACACCCTGGGAGACCGCATCGGGGAGCGCATGCGCTCGCGCCTGCACGAGATGTGCAAGAAAGTGGAGATCGAGGGGCCGGACTTTCGCCTGCATTCGAAGCAGGCGCAATTCCGCCGCCACGAAGCGCCCACGCGGCTGACGCTGCGAAACAAGCGCAACGACAGCCCTTAACTGCGGATTTCCTTTGCGGAAATCACGGAGCTGAGGACCGACTGCAAGCTGGTGTTAAACCTTTCCGGATTCAGTTCCGCGCGCACCCGCTTCAGGGCGTTATCGCGGAACGACTGCCACAACGATTCATTCGAGTAGAGGGATACACAATATGCGGCGAATTGGTCCCCGCCGCTGGCAACATAATAGTCGTCGCCGTGCGACCATCCTATCTGCCGGCCGATGATCGCAGAGACGACCAAAGGTACTCCGGCGGCCGCCGCTTCATGGGCCTTGAAGGGAAGGCCGGCTGCATAGCGTGTGGGTACAACAAAGACCCGCGCCCGTTCATAGAGGGGACGCAAATCATCCTGCGCGCCCAATATCCTCACACTGGGATCCTTGATTTCAGCGCGCAACAACTCCGTCCCATAGCCGGCCACCACCAGGGGCGCCCCGGTTGCGCGATGGATCGTCCTCCACTGATCGTGGCAAAAATGACGGACGGAATCGGCGTTGGGGTTGTCGGGTCCATGGACCGAGCCCACAAAGAGGAAGGTATCGCGTTCCGCAAAGGACGAGGTTGTAGGCACTACGGACATGCGATGACCCACAACAGACACCGATGGCACACCGGCTTGTAGCATGGCTTGCCGGTCCGCTTCCGAAACCACCGTAACGCAGTCGGCCTTCTTCGCCAGACTGAATTCCTCCTCTGGGCCGGTGGGATCGAGAACCTCACGATACCTGCTCGCTTCGCCCAGCAACCGGGTCCGATCCTGGGTGCGCTGAGAGAATAGAGCTTCCGCGTCATAAATGAGGGCGAATTTTCTGGTGTTCAGCACCGCCGGATGTTCCGTCATGAGAAGTTTCATATTATGAGGTCTGCTCACCCATACCACGTCGGCACATCGCATGTAATCGCCGATCAACTTCTGACGAAACCGGAAGCCGTCGAAGAGTTCCACCTCTCTGGGTAAGTCTGCATAGCCTTCGCCGAGGAGCGGAAACGTGGAGGTCGAACAGACAACGTGATAGCCCAAGCGCGCCAGCTCGGTTACGATGTCGTTACTCCGAGGAAAGCCTGCGCCTAACGTCCTTCTGGGGATGCGGTCATCGATATAAAGGATGCGTTGGGATCGGGAACTTACGGAGATCCTCGCAGCGCAGACATTCGCCGCATCCGCAGGATAGTGATTTTCCAGAGCGGCTGCCCATTTATCCCTGAACTTAACCTGCTGCGAAGCCATCAGTCCCCTTGCCAGCTCGTTTCCTCCCGAACTTGCCGACTCGTAATGGACGATCTGGGCCAACGGCTCATAGATAATACTGAAGCCTCGACGCCATAGAGTCATACAGTAGTCAGTATCTTCGTAGTAGGCAGGGGCAAACTCAGAGCTAAAGCCGCCTAGGTCATGAAATAGCTTCTTGGGAGTAGTTAGGAAGACAGCCGAACAATAATCAACAGGACGTCGAAAGTTGTACTGGGGCAAGTCGGGGTCATCGCCGCGTCCATATCCCAAGGCGCTCCCATCGCGCCAGATAATCGATCCAGCTTCTTGCAGCCTGCCATTGGCGAGAAGGATCTTGCCTCCGACTGCACCCACGCCGTCTCGGTCAAAGTTCCTAAGCACAGCGGACAATGCGCCTTGAGTCAGGAGCGCATCGTTATTAAGGAAGCAGAGATATTCTCCCACGGCAATGTCGGCTCCCTGCATGCATGCTGCTCCAAAACCTGCGTTCGCCGAGTTATGGACAATCTTTGCTCCATGGATCCTATCGAGCAGCGCAGCAGTCTCGTCCGTGGACGCGTTGTCCACGACAATCAACTCATAGCTGTCGTCGGCAAATTGCAGCAGGGATTCGATGCTTAGAATCGAAAGGTGAGCTTTATTGAAGAAGACAATGATGAAGGATACCTTCGGGGAGCGAACAGCCGGTAGTTCCAGGTTCTTACCTGAAGCCAGTAGTTGCTGAAGATGAAGGTGTCCCTTTGCCTCCCAGTCCCGCTGAGCATGTAGGAGTTTTGATCGGAGGGAACTACGATGGCGGTCTACCAGATAGTCCAAGCCCCAGGCTATGAGCTTCTGCTTAGTCGCATCGGAAAGTGGGAGCCGCAATACTACAAATCGCACAGCCTTGTATCGGTCTTCCTCGTTGCCGTCGCGCAGGGCGCTGCGCAGAGTGAGCCACCGCGCTTTTTGTCTTGCAAGAAACGCACTGGCTTTGGGAACCGAGCCGTGGCTCATACGAGCTTGCTCCAGCGGTTTTCGCGTTTCCACGCCGCGAGCCAAGCGGGGTTGGAATTAGTGCCTTCATGGCTGAAGACGATCATCCCCCGGTGAGGCAGGACCCCGGCTGTGACGTGTTTCGGGGAGCACGGAAGCGAGCGAAGATGGTATCCTCGTCGCGCATGGAAATGACAATCGAGGGGCCCCAGATGCGGCAAGGCCTGCGCTGCGCGGCCGTTGTTACTGTTTGGCTGCATTTCAAGAAGTGGATTACGATTGCTGTCTAGGAGTCTAGCACTGCTGCGCTCCACGGCAGACCGGATGTCTGGTGGGTGTTGTTCTCGAATCGGCAGCGCTTCCTGCAGCTAGCTTTCAGATGAATTATCTCTTTGACGACGACCTTCACCTCTTTCGACGCGAAAATACCGGGGAGTTTGCGTACTCCGATGGAGCAGAGTCCGAAGCCCGGCTGCTTAACGTCGTCTTAAACGCGAAAGACCGCAGCACATTTTCCCCTGCGCTGGCCGAAGCCATCACCGATTGGGTCAGCGAATACCACTTCAGCAAATCCCGGCATTGCCTGGTGCGACCCCTCGGTATTCAGGCGGGCGACAAAGTCCTGGAGCTGGGATGCGGTTGCGGCCCCATAACGCGATTCCTCGGTGAGCTTGGCGCTAACCTCGTTGGGGTTGAAGGTAGCCTCGTTCGCGCCCGCGTCGCCGCGGAGCGTTGCCGGGAGTTCGGCAATGTGCGAGTAGTCGTCGACAACCTTTTCCGCTTCGAAACAGACGAGCAGTTCGACTGCGTACTCCTGATCGGTGTTTTGGAGTATGCGGCCATGTTTTCCACCGAGGAGAATCCATTCGAACGACTGGTGCAGTCGGCGTCCCGCTTCCTCTCCCCGGGGGGAAGGCTGGTGGTGGCCATCGAGAACAAACTCGGTCTGAAATATTTCAATGGTTGCTACGAAGACCATGTCGGCGCTGCATTCTTCGGGGTTCAGGACCTCTACGGCGCGCGAACGCCTCGCACGTTTGGACGGCGGGAGTTGATCGACCTGTTATCGACTGCGGGGCTGAAGCATACTTACTTCTACTATCCCTTCCCGGACTACAAGCTGCCGGTAGCGATTCTCTCGGAAGACGCGTTGATGGATGGGGATTTTGATCCGGTCGATTTACTGACCCGATGCCATGCCAGGGACTATACGGGCTTTCCTTACCGGAGCTTCGACGATGCACTGGTTTTGAGCTCCCTGCATCGCAACGGTCTGATTGCGGACCTGAGTAATTCCTTTCTTGTCGAAGCGATGCGGGATCCGAAACCGCCTGGACATAAGAGCACGCTCGCGGCAGCATATGCTGTCCAGCGCAAGCCTGAACTGGCGGCGCAGACACGGTTTTCGCGCGCCCGATCTACGATCCAGGTTTCGAAGGAGTATGTCGTATCGGGTGCCAGCCATCGTGCTGTCACCGTGGGTGGCAAGACGATCGCGCACGACTTGGCCGACGCGGAATATCGGCCCGGGCGCCAGATCCTATGGAACCTTCTGAAAGCGCGAGCGCGTAACGCGAATGTGGAGGATATCGTCCAGGCGCTTCTCCCGTGGTTCGACTTCCTGCTACAGCATGCTCAAGTGTCGAGTCCGCAAGTTGCTGTGGGACCTCCAACTCTGGCCTCCTACATGCTTCCTGGGGACTTCATAGACTGCACCCCGTTCAACTTGCTCGATAAGGACGGTGAGCTGACCTACATCGATATTGAGTGGCACAGCGATTGCAGCGTGTCTCTGGGCTGGATAATCACGCGAGGCATTCTGTACTCACTCACTGCAGGGGTGCCGGTAGCCAGTCAGTTGCCCTCTATCGCTGAAGTGATGGAAGCGCTTTGTGGCAGGGTCGGCGTTTCGGCTTCGGCATCGCAAATACAAAATTGGCTTAATGAGGAAGCTGATTTTCAGTCCGCGGTCTCGGGGCGTGCCAGTGTGCCCGCTACCATCAAAGCGACATCCAATGGACTCCGGTCTTTTGCAGGTGAAATCGCCAGCTTAAACCGCGCTCTGACGGCGCGGGAAGGGCAGATCGCTTCACAGTCTGAGGCAATAGCAAACCTGAGGATAGAAGGGGAAAGAGAAGCCAAAGAACATTCCACGCTGCTGGCGACCCATGAACGAACAGTGAGCACGCTCGCACAAACCGTCGAGGAGGCGTCCAGGCTGAGGGCGGAAAAGGAGAGACTTACCGGCGAGCTGAGAATCGAAACGGAGAGATTTGCCCGAGAACAGACGGCACTACAAGCGCAGCTAAGAGATCTAGAGGAATCCTATAGAGGATTGGAAGCCAGCGAGCAGCAGGTACGCCGGGAGCTACACTCGCAGAGTGCCATTCTGCGTCAGATTTATAGCTCTCATGGCTGGAGGGCGTTATCTGTCTACTATAAGTGTCGTGATAACTTTTTATCCCCTCGATCGTGGCGCAAAGTTGCACGCCTGCCTAAAAGGGGCATCCAACTAATCAAGGACCTTAGGCTTGTTAGCGGGTCGGGACTGTTCGATCGCGATTGGTACTTGCAGCGGAACCCGGATGTAGCGGAAGCCGGGGTGAATCCGGTTCGCCATTATGTGCGGCGGGGCGGGGCGGAGGGTCGCGATCCCAACCCGCTCTTTGACAGCGACTGGTACCTCCAGCAATACCCCGATGTTGCTCAAGCAGGCGAAAATCCGTTGGTGCACTACCTGCGACATGGCGCCACCGAAGGCCGCGATCCGAATCCTATTTTTGACAGCGACTGGTACCTCCAGCAAAACCCCGATGTCGGCAAGGCCGGCATCAATCCGTTGACGCACTATCTGCGGAACGGTGCGGCGGAAGGACGCGACCCGAGTTCCGGCTTTAGTGCGAAAGTCTATCTGCGGCGCAACCCCGAAGTTGCCAAGGCAAAGGTGAATCCGCTCGCCCATTACCTGCACAGCCAGGCGAGGCAAGTTGGAGACGATGCGGCCAAGCCTTCCGGCGCGCAGGACAAAAGAAAGGACTCAGAGTCTGCTAGGAGGTTGCCAGAGGCCCAGGAAAAGGTGTTGTTCAGCCTGCAGCGCCTAGAGCGTGCACGGCCGGCGGCGCAGATTCAGCTTCCCACAGGCGCGCGACGCCTGATCTGTGTCAGCCATGTACTACCCTACCCATCGCGTGCAGGAAATGAGTATCGAATTCACCGCATGCTAACGTGGCTTAGCAACTCCGGCTACCAAGTCTTTCTTGTCGTCTGTCCCTTGGGAGATTACCCAATCACTTCACAGCAGCTTGCCGATGCCTGCACGGCTTACCCTGATCTAATCTTATGTCAGCGCGACGGAACAATCCTCTACCAGTTGTCGGCGAATGATGCTGTCGTAACTAAGTTGGCCGGAGTGGAACCGCGGCACTTCGAAAGGGAGCTGGGTGAGGAGAGCGATGACTTTCCCATCTCAAGAGAGCTGCTACCGGTTCTGCGGACTTTTTGCCCCGACGTACTCATTGAACTGCTACTACACCTGGACTCGGCGCTGCAGCCCGATGTGTTCTTGTTCGAATACATATTTATGATGCGACCGGCCCGGTTGATGCGGGCTGGACCACTCAGAGTGACTGATACACACGATGTCTTTTCCGTCAAGCGCGACAAAGTAGTGCAATTCGGTGTCGCTGAGTGTCTGGAGGTGAAGGCGCAGGATGAAGCTAGTCTGCTGGAGCGCTCGGACTTGATTATTGCGATCCAGTCCGAGGAAGCGAGTGAGCTCAGGCGTTTGGTTCCCGGAAAGCCGGTGATTACCGCCGGCATTGACTTCGATCCAGTTGAAACCAACGGAACTCCCTCACCCAGCCCAGCGGTATTGATGGTTGCGTCCGATAACCCGCTAAATGTGAAAGGGTTGAGGGACTTCCTGCGGTTCGCCTGGCCGCTGATTACGCGCGATGTGCCGGGCGCCGAATTCCGTGTCGTGGGCGCGGTGGGTCGAAAGGTTGACACTGAGGATCCTTCCGTCAAGGTCCTGGGCCTGGTGGACGACCTGTCGCGGGCCTACGCCGAAGCTTGGGTAGTCATTAACCCGGCAGTGGCTGGAACGGGCCTGAAAATCAAAACCGTGGAATCAATCTGCCATCTGCGCCCAGTGGTCGTCTGGCCGTCTGGACTCGAGGGACTCGACGCCGAGGCGCGAGCATTTTGCAGGGTTGCCACCAACTGGTACGAATTTGCCCGCCATGTAATAGACCTTTGCCGAACGACGGACGGAGCGGGAGACCTGATTAACAGGCGAAACGAGATCTTCGAACATTTCTCGCCAGCCGCGACGTATCGGGAACTCGGAGTGACCATTGATTCCATGCTGGCTGACTCCGCAGTCGTTACCAAATGATGGGGCCCGAGCATAGCCTGCCAAGTGCCGGAAGGCCCACGCCTACGATGATGTGGATCTGCCCTGACTTGTTAAAGTTCAATTATTTCGTTCGACATTGTGCTCGGGGTCTTGGTTTCGTGATACAAATCTTCGGTTATGAAGACCAAGCTCGCAGTTCGCGCTCTCGTAGGTGGAGCAGCCGTTGCTCTTTGCGTCGCTACTGCACTCGCACAGGCCAAGCCGGTCAAGAAGAAGACCGTCGAATTGAAAGACGCGAAGGGCAACAGTGTCGGCACCGCGACCATCATCGCCAAGGGACAGGGTGTGGAAGTGAAACTCGATCTCAAGGGCCTGCCACCGGGCGAGCATGCAGTGCACTTCCACCAGAACGCGAAGTGTGACCCTCCTGATTTCAAGTCGGCGGGCGGGCACTTTAACCCCACGAACAAACAGCATGGATTCGACAACCCGATGGGCCATCATGCCGGGGACATGCTGAACTTCACGGTCAAGCCGAACGGCACTGCGAAGGCGACCGTAAAGAATGCCGACGTTGTTCTTGGCACGGGCAACGAGTCGAATTCGCTGCTCGCCAACGGCGGTACGTCCATCATGGTTCACGCCAAGGCCGATGACATGAAGACTGATCCGTCCGGTAACTCCGGCGACCGCATCTCGTGTGGGGTGATTACGCAGTAGGGTTCCCCCAAGCTATCTCTTAATGCTTTAAGCTAATGCCATGGGCGACCTTGGCCGCATGCTGGTTTTTGTTGGCGGAATCCTGCTTGTCTTTGGCCTGGTTCTTATTCTGGCAGGCAGAGTCAACCTTCCGATCGGACGCCTGCCCGGCGACATCGTGTACCGCGGAAAGAACACCACTTTTTATTTCCCGCTGGTGACCTCCATTGTGCTTAGCGTGATCCT
>Ga0335082_10009836_pt1 | contig 10380 bp, 11 predicted proteins | sample Lox_Sample_41_FD_206718 | JGI IMG/M metagenome (GOLD analysis project Ga0335082, IMG submission 206718) | Soil microbial communities from Loxahatchee National Wildlife Refuge, Florida, United States - Lox_Sample_4.1 | ecosystem: Environmental > Terrestrial > Soil > Wetlands | place: USA...
GCTCTTCGACGGGCTCGCTCCGTACTGGATGATCGCGCTGTGGGCCCTGTTCGCGACGACGCTCAACGTGTCGCTGCGCTGGCTGCGCGCGCATCCCGCGCTCGGTGCGTGGCTCGGCGGCATCGGGGGTCCGCTCGCGTACTACGCCGGCGCGCGGCTCGGCGCAATCGAACTTGCCGCAGCGGGTGCCTCGCTCGCCGCAATCGCGATCGGATGGGCGGTGCTCACGCCTCTGCTGCTCGCTTGCGCACGGCGGCTCGACGGGCACGCCGCATGACGAGCGCGGCGGCACCCTGGCTCGCGGCGCTCGTGGCGATGATCGCGCTGGCGCTGATCGCGTGGGCGATCGCGACGCTCAAGCGAAACACGGGTCTCGTCGACATCTTCTGGTCGCTGTTCGTGCTCGCGGGTGCCGCCGTGCATGCCGCGGCCGCGCCGGCGCTCTCGTCGCGGGCAACGCTCGTGCTCGTGCTGGCCACGATGTGGTCGCTGCGGCTCGCGGCGTACCTCGCGGCGCGCAACTGGCCTGCGGAGGAAGACCGCCGCTACCGCGCAATTCGCGAGCGCAACAGCCCGGGCTTCGCGGGGAAGAGCCTCTATCTGGTGTTCGGCCTGCAGGCGTTGCTCGCGTGGGTCGTGTCGGCGCCGCTCGCCGCGGCGATCGGGTCCTCCGCGCCGCTCGGGTCGCTCGATGCACTCGGCGCCGCGCTCGCCGTATTCGGCATCGCGTACGAGACGCTCGCGGACGGGCAACTCGCGCGATTCAAGTCGCAGCCGGCGAACGCGGGTCGCGTCATGGACCGCGGACTGTGGCGTTACAGCCGGCACCCGAACTATTTCGGCGAGTTCTGCGTGTGGTGGGGCCTATACGCGGTCGCGCTCGGCGCCGGCGCCTGGTGGACCGTCGTGTCGCCGGCGCTGATGAGCATGTTGCTGCTGAAGGTGTCCGGCGTCGCGCTCCTCGAGAAGGATATCGGCAGCCGCAGGCCGATGTACCGGCATTACGCCGCGCGGACCAACGCCTTCTTTCCAGGACCGCCCCGGCAAGCATGAATCGACCGACCCGCACCGCCACGCTGTTCGCCTGCGCGCTCGCCGCGCTGCTCGCCGGATGCCAGAGTGCGCCGCGCCCGCCGCTTTCGGTCGTTCCCCACGTCGATCTGGAGCGATTCATGGGCGACTGGTACGTGATCGCCAACATCCCGACGCTGATCGAGCGCGGCGCGCACGACGCCGTCGAATCGTACCGTCTGGCCGACGACGGGACGATCGATACGACGTTCACGTTCCGCGACGGCGGCTTCGACGGCGAACCGAAGCGCTACACGCCGCGCGGCTACGTCGTCGATGGCGGCTCGAACGCGGTCTGGGGCATGCAGTTCGTCTGGCCGATCAAGGCGGACTACCGGATTGCCTACCTCGCGCCCGATTACTCGCAGACCGTCATCGCGCGCGAGAAGCGCGACTACGTGTGGATCATGGCGCGCACGCCACGCATCTCCGACGAGGATTACGGGCGGCTCGTCCGCTTCGTCGCGGCGCAGGGCTACGACGTCTCGAAGATCCGCAGGGTGCCGCAGCGCGATCGGCCTGCGCAGAGCGGGGGACAGTCGTGAGCGCGCCGCGCATCGTGCAGGCGCTGCATCGCTGGTTCGACACAGGCGCGGCCCAGGCGCCGCAGTCGCGCGCCGACGAGCAGGGGATCGACTGGCCTCGGGTCGTGCCGTTTGTCACGCTGCACTTCGCGTGCCTCGCGGCGCTCTGGACCGGCACGAGCGCGCTCGCCGTGGCCGTGGCGGCGGCGCTGTTCGCATTGCGCATGTTTGCGATCACGGCGTTCTACCACCGCTATTTCTCGCATCGCGCGTTCCGCGCGTCGCGCGCGGCGCAGTTCGTGTTCGCGGTCCTCGCGGCGTCGGCCGCGCAGCGCGGGCCGCTGTGGTGGGCTTCGCATCACAGGCACCATCACGCGCACGCCGACGGCGACGAGGACAGCCACTCGGGCAAGCGCGGCTTCCTGTGGAGCCACGTCGGATGGTTCCTCGCGCGCGGCAACTTCGCCGCGAGGCTCGAGCGCGTGCCCGACCTCGCCCGCTACGCCGAGCTTCGCTGGCTCGACCGCTTCGACGTCGCGGTGCCCGCATCGCTCGCGCTGGCGCTGTACGCGATCGGCACCTGGCTCGAAGGCGCCGCGCCCTCGCTCGCGACGGACGGTGCGCAGCTCGTCGTCTGGGGCTTCTGCATCTCGACGGTGGCGCTCTACCACGCGACGTTCGCGATCAACTCGCTCGCGCATCGCTTCGGCACGCGCCGCTACGAGACGCGTGACGATTCGCGCAACAACGTGTGGCTCGCGCTGCTCACGTTCGGCGAGGGCTGGCACAACAATCACCACCGCTTCCCCGGCGCGGCGCGCCAAGGCCTGCGCTGGTGGGAGATCGACGTGACGTACTACGGCCTGGCCGCGCTGGCGGCGCTCGGCCTCATCCACGACTTGCGCGCGCCGCCCGCCGAGGCGCTTCGGGGCGGTCGATGAAGGTCGCGGTGATCGGTGCCGGGATCGCGGGCAACGTCGCGGCGCATCGCCTGCACCGCGAGCACGACGTCACGGTGTACGAGGCGGCCCACTACGTCGGCGGCCACACGCACACGCACAGCGTCGAGCAGGCCGGTCGCCGCTACGAGGTCGACACGGGCTTCATCGTCTACAACGACCGCACGTACCCACGGTTCGCCGCGCTCCTCGCGGAGCTCGGCGTCGCCTCGCAGGCAAGCAGCATGAGCTTCTCGGTGCGCTGCGACGCCACCGGGCTCGAGTACAGCGGTTCGACGATCGATTCTCTGTTCGCGCAGCGGAGCAACTTGCTGCGACCGTCGTTCCTCGGAATGGTGCGCGACATGCTGCGCTTCAATCGCGACGCTGCGCGACTCGTCGCGGACGACGGCGGCGACACGACGCTCGGCGAGCTGCTCGAGCGCGGGCGCTACGGACGCGCGTTCGTCGAGCACTATGTGGTCCCGATGGGCGCGGCGATCTGGTCGACCGACCCGTCGGCGATGCTCGGCTTCCCGGCGCGCTTCTTCGTGCGCTTCCTCGACAACCACGGGATGCTCTCGGTCGGCGACCGGCCGGCATGGCGCACCGTTCGCGGGGGATCCGCGCGTTACGTCGAGCAACTGGTGGCGCCGCTGCGCAACCGGTTGCGGCTCGATACGCCCGTCGAGTGGATCCGGCGGCCGAGCGGCAGCGTGCTCGTCAAGGCGCGCGGGCACGAGCCGGTACGCTACGACGCGGCGTTCGTCGCGTGCCACAGCGACCAGGCGCTCGCGTTGCTCGCCGACGCAAGCCCGACGGAGCGCGCCGTGCTCGGCGCAATCGCCTACCAGCGCAACGACGCGGTGCTGCACACCGACGCCCGGCTGCTGCCGCGGCGGCGGCGCGCCTGGGCTGCGTGGAACTACCACGTTCGCCCCGGCGGGGCGGGCGTCGCGCTCACCTACAACATGAACATCCTGCAGCGTCTGGACGCCCCCGAGCCGTTTCTCGTCACGCTCAACCGCACCGACGCGATCGACCCCGCGCGCATCGTCAAGCAGGTCGTCTATCACCACCCGCTGTTCACGCGCGAGGGCGTGGCAGCGCAGGCACGTCATGCCGAGGTTAACCGCGGTCGCCGCACCTACTACTGCGGCGCCTACTGGCGCAACGGTTTCCACGAGGACGGCGTCGCGAGCGCGGTCGACGCCGTTCGCCACTTCGAGCAGGACCTGCTTGCCGACACGCGGAGGGCAGCATGAGCGACGAGCGCCGCGAGAGCGCCGGCGCGACGGGCGCTCCCCGCATGCAAAGCGCACTCTACTGCGGCTGGCTGCGCCATCGGCGCCATGCTCCGGTACCTCATCACTTCCGCTATCGCCTGTGCATGATGTGGCTCGACCTCGCCGAGCTCGACGACGTCTTCCGCGGGCGCTGGCTGTGGTCGACGCGGCGGCCCGCGTTCGCGTGGCTGTGCCGTGCCGATTACCTCGGCGATCCGGACGTTTCGATCGATGAGGCGGTGCGCGATCGCGTCGAGCGCGAGACGGGCGCCCGCCCGACGGGCCCGATCCGGATGCTGACGCAGTTGCGCACGTTCGGGCATTGCTTCAACCCGGTGACGTTCTACTACTGCTACGACGCGTCGGGCGCGAACGTCGAAGCGATTGCGGCCGAGATCACGAACACGCCGTGGAACGAGCGGCACGCGTACGTGCTTCGCGCCGGCGAGGGCAACGCCGCGCTTCGATTCCGCTTCGCCAAGCGTTTCCACGTCTCGCCGTTCATGCCGATGGACGTCGACTACGACTGGCGCTTCTCGCGGCCGGGCGAGAGGCTCGCGGTGCACATGGAGAGCCGAAGCGGAACAGCGAGGCTGTTCGACGCGACGCTCGCGCTCGAGCGGCGGCAGATCGGCGGCGCGTCGCTCGCGTCCGCGCTCGTGCGCTTCCCGCTGCCGTCGCTGCGCGTGCTCGGCGCCATCTACTGGAACGCGCTGCGGCTCAAGGCGAAGCGCGCGCCGTTCTTCGTCCACCCCGCCGAACGAAGCGGAGGCGAACCCGCATGAACGACACAACGCTCGTTTCCGGCGTGCGTGGCACCGCGCTCGCGCGCTTGCCGTTCGACGCGCTCGCTCGCTGCCTTCTTTTCGCCCGCCTCGCGCACCTCGACCGCGGTGTGCTGCGCGTTCGCGACGGCGGCGAGACGCACGTATTCGGCGCCGAGCGTACCGGCGTCGACGCGACGATCGACGTGCTCGACCCGGCGTTCTACGTCGACACCGCCCTCGGCGGGTCGGTCGGCGTCGGCGAGTCGTACATGGCGGGGCACTGGCGCGCCGACAACCTGACCGCGTTGATGCGCCTGATGGTCGACAACCGCGAAACGCTCGAAGCGATGGAAACCGGGCTCGCGCGCGTCTCCGCGCCGGTGCGCCGCGCTGCGCACTGGCTCCATCGCAACACGCGAGGCGGCGCGCGGCGCAACATCGCGGCGCACTACGACGCCGGCAACGACTTCTTCGCGCTCGTCCTCGACGAAACGATGATGTACTCGTGCGCGCTGTTCGATCGCCCTGGAATGTCGCTCGCCGAGGCGTCGACCGCGAAGCTCGACGCCGTGTGCCGCCGGCTTGCGCTCGGCCCGGCCGACCACGTGCTCGAGATCGGGACCGGATGGGGCGGCTTCGCGCTGCACGCGGTGCGTGCGACCGGATGCCGCGTGACCACGACGACGATCTCGCGCTCGCAGTACGAGCTCGCGAGCGAGCGAGTGTGCGCGGCCGGCCTCGACGGACACGTGACGGTCCTGCTCGAGGACTATCGCGACCTCGCCGGCACCTACGACAAGGTCGTGTCGATCGAGATGATCGAGGCGATCGGTCACCGCCAGTTCGAGGAGTTCTTCCGCCGCTGCGCCGCGCGGCTCGTTCCCGGCGGCCCGATGCTGCTCCAGTCGATCACCATTGCCGACGAGCGCTATGCCGCGGCGCGCGACGACGTCGATTTCATCAAGCGGCACGTCTTCCCGGGATGCTGCATTCCTTCGGTCGGTGCGCTGGTCGCGGCGATGGCGTCGGCGAGCGACCTGCGCGTCGTGCGCATCGACGAGATCGGCCCCCACTACGCGACCACGCTCGCCCGCTGGCGCGAGAACCTGCTGCGCAGCGTCGATGCGGTGCGCGCGCTCGGCTATCCCGACAGCTTCATCCGCATGTGGGAGTTTTATCTGTGCTACTGCGAGGCCGGCTTCGCGGCGCGCGCGCTCGGCGACGTCCAGATGCTTCTGGTGCGCGCCCCCCGGCTGATCGGCCTCCGACCCAACCAACGATTCCGCGAGGAACGACAACGATGACCGCCATTGTTCCGCTCAAGCAACGCCCGCCGTCTGCGGCCGAGCCGGCTCCGCACGACAGCGCGCCGGTATCGGCCCGCATCCGCGCCCGCCTGCTGCAGGCGAAGCGGCGATTCCATGCGAACGACAACGTCGCCGCGTTCATCGCGCCGGGCGAGATGGATGACCTGCAGCGGGAAGTCGAGAGCAAGGTCCGCGACCTGCTCACGTGCCTCGTCATCGACACCGACAACGACCACAACACGCGCGAGACCGCGCGGCGAGTCGCGAAGATGTACCTGACGGAGGTGTTCCGCGGCCGCTATGTGCCCGAGCCGCCGGTCACCGAGTTTCCGAATGCCGAGCGGCTGAACGAGCTGATGATCGTCGGGCCGATCACCGTGCGCAGCGCGTGCAGCCACCACTTCTGCCCGATCATGGGTCGCCTGTGGATCGGCGTGATGCCCAACGAGCACTCGAACCTGCTCGGCCTCTCGAAGTATTCGCGGCTCGCCGAATGGATCATGAGCCGTCCCCAGATCCAGGAGGAGGCCGTCGCGCAGCTCGCCGACCTGTTGATGAAGCGCTTGAGCCCGGACGGCCTCGCCGTGGTGATGCAGGCCGAGCACTTCTGCATGCACTGGCGCGGCGTGCGCGACTCCGACAGCAGGATGGTGAACAGCGTCATGCGAGGCAGCTTCCTCAGCGACCCCGCACTGCGGCGCGAGTTTCTGTCGCTGCTCGACCTCAAGGGCTGAGCCGGTGCGCTCGATCACATCCGGATCGCCCGTGGTCGCGCGATGAGCAGCAGGGTTCTCGTACTCGGCGCAAGCGGCTACATCGGCAGCAACCTCGTGCCCTTCCTCGCTGCACGCGGACACGTCGTGCGCGCGGCCGGTCGGCGGCGCGCCGCGCTCGAGGCGCGCGGCTGGCGGGACGTCGAGCTGATGGAAGCGGACGCGCTCGCGCCGGCATCGCTCGACGCCGCGCTCGCCGGCGTCGAGGTCGCGTACTACCTCGTGCACTCGATGGCCTCGGGGCACGATTTCCCGCGCCTCGACCGCGAGGCCGCGCACAACTTTCGCGACGCGGCCGCCCGCGCCGGTGTGCGACGCATTGTCTATCTCGGCGGCGTGCTGCCTGGCGGCGGCGCGTCGGCGCACCTGCGCTCGCGCGCCGAGACAGGCGAGATCCTGCGCGAAGGTCCGGTGGGCGTGACCGAGGTGCGCGCCGGCGTGGTCATCGGCCCCGGATCCGCCGCGTTCGAGGTCATCCGCGACCTGGTGTTCCATCTTCCGGTGATGGTGACACCGCGGTGGGTCCGCTCGCGGTCCCAGCCGATCGCACTGCGCGATGTTCTCGAGTATCTCGTGCAGTTGCCGTCGTTCACCGAGGCCGCTGGCGCGATCTACGACGTCGGCGGACCCGAGGTGCTGACCTACGAGCAGCTGATGCGTCAATTCGGCGAGCACGTTGGCCGGGCACCGCTCATCGTGCCGGTGCCGGTGCTCACGCCGCGGCTGTCGTCGTACTGGCTCGATCTGGTCACTGCGGTCCCGAGCAGCGTCGCCCGCGCACTCATCGAGGGCCTCGAGCACGACATCATTGCCGACGACTCGGCTATCCGCGCGCTGATTCCACGGCGGCTGCAGACGTACCGCGAAGCGGTGACGAGCGCGCTCGATGCCGAGCGCGCGGAGCGCGCGACGTCGCGCTGGAGCGAGGGCTCGATGCTTCATCGGCGCAGCCGGCCGGACTTCGCGTTCTACGCGAAGCAGATGCGCGCCACTGCGATCGCCCAGGCGTCCGTCGACGAGGTGTGGCGCGTCGTCAGCGCGATCGGCGGCGACAACGGCTACTACTTCGCCGACGCACTATGGCAGCTTCGCGGTCATCTGGACCGGCTCGCCGGCGGCACCGGGCTTCGACGCGGCCGCCGAGACTCCGGCGACGTTGCAGTCGGAGACGCGATCGACTTCTGGCGCGTCGTCGGCGCCGAGCCCGGCAGGCGACTGACGCTGCTCGCGGAGATGAAAGTGCCAGGCTCGGCGACGCTCGAGTTCGAGCTGCAGCCGCAGACCGAGCGACGCACGCGCATTCAGGTGAGCGCGTATTTCCATCCCGCCGGAGCGCCGGGCCTGATCTACTGGCACGCGCTCGGGCCCGCGCACGCCGTTATCTTCAACGGTCTCGCCAGGGCAATCGCGCAGCGAGCCGAGCGGGCGGCGGCGACATCTCAGCCTCCGATCGTGCGTGGTGCGCGCGCATTGGGTGAGTGATAACTCAGCGAGAGCGCATGCGTTGGCTTGTAGAGCGCGCCCACCTTACCGGCGGCTGCACCTCGAGGACTCGACGTACAAGCACCCAGTGACGCCTGCGCTCGTCATTCCGGCGCGCGAGTTCCTTGGCGACCTTCTGCTCGACGTCGGCGAGCCGGCGCAGGCGCTCGCCGCGTACGAGGCGTCTGTGGTCCGCAATAATTCGCGCCGCGGGCACGGCGACGTCCTCGAAGACAAGAGCTCCGCGCCGCGTGTCGTTCCGCGTCGACAGGTCCAGCCGGGGCAGGCGCTGCGCGATGCGGTTATGCAGCTATTACATACGCCTCCGAGCGACCATGGCTACAACCGAACCACCTGGCGGGTGCAGGACATCAAAGTGGTGCTCGACGCGAAAGGAACCGTCGCAACCCTCAATAGCATCCGGACTGTCATCCGAAGCGCGGGCGTGCAGTGGAAGCAGGCACGCGTCGCTTTGACAAGCAAGGATCCGGAATACCGCGTCAAGCTTGATGCGATTAAGGACGTGCTTGCTGCGCTTGCGCCAGACGAAGCGTTCTTCTCAATTGACGAGCTTGGGCCGGTAGCTGTCAAGATGAGGGGAGGCCGGTCGCTGCAGCTTTCCGGGGAACTGCGCGTAGTTCCTCAGTGGCAGAGGTCGCGCGGTGCGTTCATTCTCACCGCGGCGCTCGATCTTGCTAGAAATCAACTGACGTTCTTCTTCTCGTCACGCAAGAACACAGATGAGATGATTCGCCTGATCGAACTGTTGCGAGAAAACTACGCGAGCTATCGTAACTTGTACCTTTCGTGGGACTCTGCCCCGTGGCATTCGTCTGCACACTTGAACGAACGAATCAAGCTACTTAACGACTGCAGTTCATTCGAGCGTCGGCCAAGGCTCGAAGTACTGCCGCTGCCCACCAGCGCACAGTTTCTAAATGTCATCGAATCGGTGTTCAGTGGAATGGCGCGTGCAATCCTTCATAATAGTGACTACGCGACGCTGGAGGACGCTCAGACGGCCGTAACAAGATATCTCTGCGAGAGAAACGAAGCGTTCCTACGCGCGCCAAAGAAAGCCGGGCGCACGATTTGGGGCCAGGAGCGTGTTTCGAGCGCCTTTAGCGAAGCGAACAACTGTAAGGATCCACGCTGGATGGGAATGCGGTAATTCCGGCTTGAGCACAACTATGCGAAGAAAACGGTGGGGCGCCCACATGAGGAGTGGCCACCGACTGAACAGTGCTTACTTCGCAGCAAAGGGATCGAAGAGCTTGGCGCCAGTAGATGCAAAGTGACGTGTATTGCGAGTCAACAGTATCAAGTCGTACAGGAGCGCGGTCGCGGCGATTTGCTTGTCCAGCGGATTCTCGGGGTGAGGGACACGCAATCGCCCCCACACCTGCGCGACTTCGGTGTCGAACGGCAATACATGCTCGGCGTATTCGACAACGAGGTCATCGAGCCAACGTTCAAGTGTGTTGGCTTGTCGGAGATCGCCTCGGTGGCGGATGAGTTCCACTCCGCGACGGAGTTCCCCGACAGTTATGGCGGAAAGGTAGAGCGGCGCGTCACGCGCGCCGGCGTCCTTGAAGAACGCGACAACGCGTCGATCGGCTTTGTCTTTCTTGCGAAGTTCGCTTATGACGTCGGTGTCAACCAGGTACACGTTGCGCCTCAGCGGCATCCTCGACGCGCGCAAAATCCGAGTCGCTTCCGACATTCGGAATCGCCACCAGGACGTCAGCCAGATGACGCTTGCGTGGCTGGCGCAGCACGCTCGCGAGTATTTCGCGGTGCTCCGCCTCGGCGCTCCGACCGTGCTTGGCGGCTCGTTGCTTGAGCGCGAGAACTAGAGATGCTTCGATGTCCCGTACGATTAGATTTGCCATGGCGATCCCCTCGGCAAAACGCTATCAATGATATCACGCAAGGCCTGTTGCAGCAAGAGACATTCGGGGAGTAGGTGCTATGTGCTGACCGGCGGCGGCAAGTCACGTTCTTGTTCGGTCTATCTTTGGGGTGCTACGGACCGTTAGAGCAGCGTATCTCGGCATATCTCACGAAAAATAGACCAAACCATGATTCTGTAAGCCATTGATGCTTCGGCAGAAAGTGGGCTCGCGAGCGGCGCTCTGTTAATCCGCAGGTCCCAGGTTCGAGCCCTGGTCGGGGAGCCAATCCCACATTGGCTTGCAGCAATAGCGCCTACTAACTTTGAGTCTATTTCAG
>Ga0335082_10009837_pt1 | contig 10378 bp, 12 predicted proteins | sample Lox_Sample_41_FD_206718 | JGI IMG/M metagenome (GOLD analysis project Ga0335082, IMG submission 206718) | Soil microbial communities from Loxahatchee National Wildlife Refuge, Florida, United States - Lox_Sample_4.1 | ecosystem: Environmental > Terrestrial > Soil > Wetlands | place: USA...
TGCTCACGGCGTCGTTTCCCGCCCCCGCCACCGAGTAGCCCGTGACGTGAATGGTGCCGCCATTCTGCTGCCGGAGCCGGGCGATGCTCACGAGCTGATCGTGATCCCCGGACGATAGCTTGTTGCCGGGTTCCAACACCACCGACCCGATCGTGACCGTGACCGCGGACCCGCCACCGGCGGGCGCAGAGGGCGCCGAAGCCGGCGCGCTCGAGGGCGGCGGCAAGGACGCCGTTTGCTGCGGCGCGGAAGTGGGAGCCGGAGCCGGAGCCGCAGGCGCTTGCGAACGAACGCCGGGCGGCGGCGGTGCTTGCCGCGGCGCCTCGCCCTGAGGCACGGAGCGAACCGTCGGCGGCGTCAGCGGCGATTCCTGCGGCGGCGCCTCGCTGCCCCGCACCGGCGCGCGCTGGACACCCGTGACCTGCGGAATGAGCGTACCCGAGGGCGCCGCATTGCTTGCAGGTGGCGGCGCCGAGGCGCTCTGCTGCGGCGGAGGCGCGTCAGCCGGCGGCGGAGGCGCACTAGCCGGCGGCGGGGGCGCGCTAGCCGGCGGCGGAGGCGCACTAGCCTGCGGAGACGGCGCGCTCGGAGGCTGAGCGGGAGCGCTCGGCGCCGGCGGCGCCGCCGCGCGCTGCGGCGGAGATGACGGCGGCGAGGGCGATGGCGCTGCCGACGGCGAGGCCGTCGTGGGCTTCGGCGGAGGCGCGGGTGGAGGCGTGGGCGCGGGCGGCGGCGCGGCCGCCGAGGGCTGCGGCGGAGACGGCGCCTCCGGGGCAGAGGGCGGTGTCGGCGGCGGTGTGGGCTGGGCCGTCGGCCGCTGCGGCGAGGTCGGGCTCGGCGCGGTGCTCGGCGGCGTCGGAACCAACTGGTCTCCGTTCTCGAGATACTTCGCGTTCGCCTGGTCGGCCGCGAGGCTGTTCCGGAGCTTGTCACGCTCCTCAGCGCTCAGCGCGTTTGTCGGCGGCCGCGGCACGCTCGCGAGATTGGGATAAGGCTCCTTCCCGCCCTGCTCGAGATTCTGCGTATTGCGCTCCTCGCCGGTCGGATCGCCGCTGGAGATTCCGGTAGCGTCGCGATACCACTCGACCGGGTTGGCCCAGTTCGGCACGGAGCATCCGCCGAGCCCCAGCAGCAGGCCGAGGGCGAGCCCGGTGGTCGATTTGAGTCGCATTTTCCCCGAACGTGCTTCGGAAACCTTGCTATGCACCATCGCCTTGCCGTCCCTGTCCTGCGCCAAGCCCTTGGTCAAGGGCGCGCAGAGAACCACATATAGAGCCTGCCAGCCAGGGCCCCGCTGGTGTATGAGATCGGTGTATTCAATCGGCTGGCGGCCGTCACGAAAAATCCTCCGAAGGCATAGGGGTGGCGTTTTAATGACAGATACTTCCGGGCAGAAATCCAGGGGTCAAGGGCCAGATATCCGCATTCCCGACCCCGTGGAACTCTCGCGCCACCTCGCTGAAATCGCCGAGCGCAGCCAGCGCCTGGTCCTCGATTTCCTGCAACGCCAGCAGCCCGATGGGCTCGGCATGGCCGATCCCCTCAATATCGGCCAGGCCTTCCTGGAGATGACCCAGCGGTTGATGACGGACCCCGCGCGGCTCGTCCAGGCGCAGCTCTCGCTTTGGCAGGACTATCTGAAGCTCTGGCAAACCACCACCCATCGCATGCTCGGCGGCGAGGCCGAGCCCGTTATCGAGCCGCCCTCGAGCGATCGCCGCTTCAAGGACAGCGCCTGGACCGAGAATGCGGTCTTCGACTACATCAAGCAGAGCTATCTCCTGACCGCGCGTTGGCTCCAATCGACCGTCAAGCAGGTCGAAGGCCTCGACGACAAGACGGCGCGCAAGGTCGACTTCTACACGCGCCAGTTCGTCGACGCGATCGCGCCCTCGAATTTCGTGCTCACCAACCCCGAGGTGCTTCGCGCCACGATCGAAAGCGGCGGCGAGAACCTCGTCAAGGGACTGCACAACCTCCTCGACGACCTCGAGCGCGGCAAGGGCCGGCTCATGATCAAGATGACCGACCTCGAGAAATTCAAGGTCGGCGTCAACATCGCCGTGACCCCCGGCAAGGTCGTCTACCAGAACGACCTCATTCAGCTCATACAATACGAGCCCACCACGGAGATGGTGAAACGCCGGCCGCTCCTGGTCATCCCGCCCTGGATCAACAAGTTCTACATCCTCGATCTCCGGCCCGAGAACTCCTTCATCAAATGGGCGGTCGACCAGGGCCATACCGTCTTCGTGATCTCCTGGGTCAACCCGGACACGCGGCTCGCGGAGAAGAGCTTCGCGGATTACATGATCGAGGGGCCGCTCGCTGCGCTCGAGGCGATGGAGAACGCGACGGGCGAGCGCGAGGCGAACGTCATCGGCTATTGCCTCGGCGGCACGCTCCTTGCCTCGACCCTCGCCTACATGACGACCAAGGGTGACGACCGCTTCGCGAGCGCCACCTACTTCGTGGCCCTCGTCGACTTCAAGGAGGCGGGCGAGCTCTCGGTCTTCATCGACGAGGAGCAGCTCCACTACCTCGAGACGCGCATGAAGCAGCACGGCTTCCTCGAGGGCTCGGACATGGCCACCACCTTCAACATGCTGCGCGCGAACGACCTCATCTGGTCCTTCGTCGTGAACAACTATCTCCTGGGCAAGGAGCCCTTCCCCTTCGACCTTCTCTATTGGAATTCCGACTCGACGCGCATGCCCGCGGCGATGCACAGCTTCTATCTCCGCAACATGTACCAGGAGAACAAGCTCATGGTGCCCGGCGGCATCTCGCTCGCGGGCGTGCCGATCGACCTCACGCGCGTCAGCATCCCGAGCTTCCTCTTGTCCACGCGCGAGGACCACATCGCGCCCTGGAAATCCACCTACTCCGCGACGCAGATCTACAGGGGTCCCGTCAAGTTCACCCTCGCCGCCTCCGGCCACATCGCCGGCGTCGTCAATCCGCCGGGTCGCAGCAAATATGGCCACTGGCAGAACCTGAAGAACCCGCCGACGCCGGAGGAATGGCTCGACAGCGCCAAGCAGTATCCGGATTCCTGGTGGCCCGCCTGGGAGAAGTGGGTGAGCAAATACGCCGGCGGAGAGGTCCGCGCGCGCAAGCCCGGCGACGGCCGCCTTGCGCCGATCGAGAACGCGCCGGGCTCCTATGTGCTCGTGAAGGCGAGTTGATGCGCCGCTGGGAGCTTGCGCTCGTCCTGCTGTCGCTCGCGGCTTGCACCACCGAGAACGATCCGGAGAACACGCTGAGCTCGCTGCAAATCCGCCATTATCTCGGCGGGCATACGCTCACGGGGATCGAGAACGGAAAGCGCTTCAACTTTACGCTCACGCGCAGCGGCATCGGACGCTACGTCGACGAGGAGACCCAGGAATTCGCGCCCTGGAGCACCTACGACGACCAGCTCTGCATGCGTTGGCGCGAGCGCCCCGAGACCTGCGCTCCGCTCGTGCAGATCGGCGTCGCGCATTTCCGCTGGGACGGCCTGAGTTTGACGGATCTAGACATAGGCTTGAGACCGTCTCCGCTCCGATCGCGCCCGGGAACCTCGCCTATGCATTGACGCCACGGCACGGGCTCTCTAATGTTCGCGGCGCTATGAGCCCGCTCCGCACGATCCTATCGCTTCGCGCACGCCGCCGTTCGAGCTTCCATCCGGGGGCCGAGGGGGATTGCGCGCGCTGAGCACATCTAGCAGGCAAACCCAACTCAAAGGCCCCGCCGGTCGCGTCGGGGCCTTTCGCATATCTGGAACCTCCTCCGACCGGCTCGGCCCGCGAGCCCGACAGGAGGAGTACCATGAGAAGCCCGCCGCACGACGATATCGCGCCTATCTCCGCTCTGCCCTCCCGGCGCTACCTGCGCCTGCGCATTCGCGTCCCCGGGGCGATCGTGGCACTCTGGCGGCTCCTTCGCGGGGCTCGCGCCTACTGGCGCGACATCGCGGAGCTCGATGGGTTCGGCGATCGCTCGCTCAGGGACATCGGCCTCAGCCGCGACGACTTGCCGCCGCGTCCGTGGTCGCCGTGGGATATTCCGCTCTAACCTGCGCCTGGAGGAGAATTTGGCGGTCGCCATCCGTCCCTTCGAAGCCCGCGACACCGCGTCGATCCTCGCGCTGATCCTGCCGATCCAGCGCGAGGAGTTCGGCATATCGATCACGGCGGAGCAGCAGCCGGACCTGCTGGCCATCCCCGAATTCTACCGCGGGGGCCGCGGCGAGTTCTGGGTTGCCGTCGAAGGCGACCGCGTCGTCGGCACGATCGCCCTCAAGAAAATCGGCGGCGATGCCGGCGCTCTCCGCAAGATGTTCGTCGCTGCGGAGCATCGCGGCGCCGCCCGCGGTGTGGCGCAGGCGCTCCTCGATACCTTGCTCGCGCATGCGCGTGGGACGGGTCTCCGCACGGTCTATCTCGGCACCACCGAGCGGTTCCGCGCGGCGCATCGCTTCTATGAGAAGAGCGGATTCCGCCTCGTCGATCCCGAGGCTCTGCCTGCGAGTTTTCCTCGGATGCACGTGGACACACGCTTCTATCGGATCGACCTCTAGGGCATTTCGGAAGCGCGACCGAGCCTGCGCACCGCCGCTTCGCACGGCTCCGCCACCGCGCTCCGGCCCTCGCGGTCATTCGCGCGATCGGGGAAGATTAGTGGATCGCGCTCGGGATGCGCGGATTTAGTCGCATCGCCCGCGGCGAGCCGGTGTCCGCCCCGTCCGGCGATGCTCTAGCGGTAACGATCCGCGAGCCTGGCGTAGCTCTCGGGAAGCCGCTCCATGTATTGCTTCTCCTCGGGCGTCACCGCGCGGAGCATGCGCGCGGGAGTGCCGGCCCAGAGCTCGCCGGATTTGACGCGCTTTCCCGGCGTCACCACCGCACCCGCCGCGACCCAGGCACCTGTCTCGACCAGCGCGAGGTCCATGACGCAGGCTTTCATGCCGACGAAGCATCCATCCTCGAGCCGGCAGGCATGAATGAGCGCCATGTGCCCGATGGTGACGCGGTCCCCGATCCAGGTTTCGCCGCCGGTCTTGCCCGAGACGTGCACGACGGTGCCGTCCTGGACGTTGCTGAGCTCGCCCACATGGATGCTCGCGAGATCCCCGCGGAGCACGCAGCCGAACCAGATGCTCGCGCGCGGGAGGATCTCGACGCGCCCGATGAGCGTGGCGTTGGGCGCAACCCAAGCCTCGGACGCCACGCGCGGCACGTGGTTCAGATAGGGCAGCACGAGCGGCGCGCCCGGCATCAGGGGAAGAGCGGCTCCTGGCGGAGCCCCGTCGTCTCCGGAATGCCCATGAGGACGTTCATGTCCTGCACCGCCTGGCCCGAAGCGCCCTTGACGAGATTGTCGATCGCCGAAACCAAAATCGCACGTCCCGAGAGCCGGTCCTTCGAGAGCCCGATTAGACAAAGGTTCGAGCCGCGGACGTGATGCGTCGAGGGCAGCATGCCCTCCGGCAGCACGTGGACGAAGGGCTCGCCCGCATAGGCCTCCTCGAGCACGCGCCGGAGATCCGAGAGCGTCGCGCCCTTGGCGTAGCGCACGTAGATCGTCGAGAGGATGCCGCGGTTCATCGGCATCAGATGCGGCGTGAAGCTCACGAGGATCGGCCGGCCCGCGGCGGCGCTCAGGCCCTGCTCGATCTCCGGCATGTGGCGGTGGCTCGCGACGCCATAGGCGTTGATGCCCTCCGCGACCTCCGCGAAGAGGCTCGTCTCCTTGAGGCTCCGGCCCGCGCCCGTGACGCCGGACTTGGCGTCGATCACGATGTCGTCGGCGTCGATCACCGCGGCCTTTACGAGCGGCACCAGCGGAAGCTGCGCGCCCGTGGGATAGCAGCCCGGCACCGCCACGAGCCGCGCATTCGCGATCGCGGAGCGCCAGACCTCGGTGAGGCCGTAGACGGCCTCCTTCTGTAGCTCCACCGCCTGATGCTCATGGCCGTACCACTTCGCGTAGATCGCGGGATCGGAGAGGCGGAAATCCGCGGAGAGGTCGAGGATGCGCAGATGCCGCGGCAGCTTCTTGATCACCTCCTGCGTCGTCGCGTGCGGAAGGCAGCAGAAGACGAGATCGACCTTTGACCAATCGACGGCATCGATGGTCACGAGCTTCGGCAGCTTGCGGATCGCGAGATGGGGGAAGACCGTGCCGATCTCCTTGCCGGCCTGACGGTCCGCAGTGAGGGCGACGATATCGGCATTGGGATGCTCCGCCAGCAGGCGCAGCAGCTCTGCGCCGGTGTATCCGCTGGCTCCGAGGATCGCGATCCGTATTTTGTAGTCCGAGGCTGGCATCGTCTTTCTCCTGCCCGAAAATCGAAAGGGCGCCCCGCAGGACGCCCTTTCCATAGCATGGAACGAGGTTGCGGCTTAGCGCTTAGAGAACTGGAAGCTACGTCGCGCCTTGGCGCGGCCGTACTTCTTGCGCTCGACGACGCGGCTGTCGCGGGTGAGGAAGCCCTGCTGCTTCAGCACGGGACGCAGGCCCGGCTCGTAGTAGGTGAGCGCCTTGCTGATGCCGTGCCGGAGCGCGCCCGCCTGGCCCGAAAGGCCGCCGCCCGCGACGGAGCAGACGACGTCGTACTGGTTCAGGCGGTTCGAGATCACGAAGGGCTGGCTGATGAGCATGCGCAGCACCGGCCGCGCAAAATAAATGGGGCTGTCGCGGCCATTGACGGTGATCTTGCCGGAGCCGGGCTTAAGCCAGACGCGCGCCACCGCGTTCTTGCGCTTGCCGGTGGCGTAGGCGCGTCCCTGCGCGTCGAGCTTGGGCTTCGCCTCCACGGGCGCAGCGGCCTGCGGCTCAGTGGGCTTCGCCTCCGCGAGCGCGTGGCGGAGCGTACCGAGGGATTGCTGGAGATCGGCCATGTCGGTCAGGCCCTCTTGTTCTTGCGGTTCATCGCGGCGACGTCGAGCATCTGCGGGTTCTGCGCCTCGTGCGGATGGGCCTTCCCCGCATAGACCTTGAGATGGTCCATGACGCGCCGTCCCAGCGGCCCCCGCGGCACCATCCGCTCGACGGCCTTGATGATCACGCGCTCCGGATGCTTCCCCGCGAGGATAGCGCCTTTGCTACGTTCCTTGATGCCGCCGGGATACCCCGTGTACCAGTGGAATAGGCTGTCGCGCGCCTTGTTGCCGGTGAGGCGCACCTTCTCCGCGTTGATCACGACGATGTGGTCGCCGCAATCCATGTTCGGCGTGTAAGTGGGCTTGTGCTTGCCGCGCAGCCGGTCCGCGATGATGGCCGCGAGCCGTCCGAGCACGAGCCCGTCGGCATCGATCAGCACCCACTTCTTGTCGATCTCCGCGGGCGTCAAAGAGAGGGTCTTCATGTCCGTCACGTCGTCACAATCGAGGCCGCGCAGTATGCCTAGAATCGCTCCGAAATCAACCGCTTTAAATTGTTCCAGATCAAACAGTTAAGGGACGAGGTAATATGCTACCGCGGAGGAATGGAGTACGTGGCGGTCACGTGCGCGACCATGTCGGGGTCGCCGTCGCTGAAAAGCTCGACCTCGCCCACGGCGAGGCGCTTGCCGAGCTTGAGCATGCGGGCGACCGCGATCACGTCCACCGGAGCGGGCTTGCGCAGGAAGTTGATGTTGAGGTTCGTGGTGACCGCCATCTCCACCTTGCCCACGGCCGAGAGCACGACCGCGAACATCGCGAGGTCCGCGAGCGCCATGAGGAGAGGGCCGCTGACGGTGCCGCCGGGCCGGGTGAAATCCTCCCGGAACGGCATGCGGAACACGGCCTTGCCCTTGGAGAGCTCGATGCACTTCGCGCCCATCGCCGCGGCAAAGGGCACGCTGTCGCGCAGGAGCGCCTCGAACTCCTCGGGGGTGATGCGGGTCATGCGGAGAATCCCCTTTCGCCCGACCAGAGATAGGCGAGAGACCCCCACGGTATCAAGACGGTTGAACCCCGGCGCGGAAAGGATTGAGATGCGCCCATGACCGCAAGCGAGGCCTCCATGAGCGCGGCAGTCGCGGACACCACGAGCGCGGAGCGCATCCTGCTGCGCAAGGACGATGCCGGCGTCGCCTGGCTCACGCTCAACCGGCCTGCGCAGCGCAATGCGCTCTCGATCGCGCTCATGACCGCGCTGCAAGCGGAGGTGGAGGCGATCGCCGCCGACAAATCCGTCAAGGCCGTGGTGATCGCCGGCGCCGGGCCCGCCTTCTGCGCGGGACACGATCTTCGCGAGATCCGCGCGAGCCCCGGGCGGCAGCACTACGAGCGCATCTTCGAGCAGTGCTCGCGGCTGATGCTGAGCCTCGCTAGGCTGCCGAAGCCCGTGATCGCGCGCGTCCACGGCGTCGCGACCGCGGCGGGCTGCCAACTCGTCGCGACCTGCGACCTCGCGGTCGCCGCGGCCGATGCGCGCTTTGCGACGCCCGGCGTCAACATTGGCCTCTTCTGCTCAACCCCCATGGTAGCGCTGACGCGCGCGGTCGGACGTAAGGCCGCGATGGAGATGCTGCTCACGGGCGATCTCCTCGACGCCCGGCGAGCGCGCGACTTGGGGCTCGTCAACCGCGTCGTGCCGGCAGACCGGCTCGACGAGGAGGTCGTGGCGCTCGCGCGGCAGATCGCGGGCAAATCCCCTCTCGCCCTCGCGATCGGCAAGGAAGCGTTCTACCGCCAGGCCGAGCTCGGCCTTGCCGAGGCGTATGCCTATGCGAGCGAGGTGATGACGCGCAACATGCTCGCGCGCGACGCCGAGGAAGGCGTCGACGCCTTTCTCGAGAAGCGCTCCCCGAGCTGGGAAGGCCGCTGACATCCCGATGGATCACGACCGCTACAACGACGCCTATCTCCGAGGCATCCTCGACGGCGTCCGCGTCATCGCGATGGTCGGGGCCTCCCCGCATTGGAACCGGCCCAGCTATTTCGCGATGAAGTACCTTCAGGACAAGGGCTACCGGGTGATACCGGTCAACCCGCGCGCCAAGGGCGAGAAGATCCTCGGCGAGACCGTCTACGGCGACCTCACGGAAATCCCGGAGAAGGTCGACATGGTAGACGTCTTCCGCAACTCCGCGGCCGCCGGTCCCATCGTCGACCAGGCGATCGCGATCGGCGCCAAGGTCGTGTGGATGCAGCTCGGCGTGCGCAACGATGCGGCTGCCGTCAAGGCCGAGGCCGCGGGACTGCAGGTCGTGATGAACCGCTGTCCCAAGATCGAGTTCTCTCGCCTCCACGGCGAGCTCGCCTGGAGCGGCGTCAACACCGGGATCATCTCCTCGAAGCGCCAGAAGAAGGCCTAGCCCCTCGGGGCACGGGCACCTATAACGGCGGCAATCCCCCTCACGAGCATCGGTAACCTCTCATGGCTGACAGACCCAACCGGCCCGGCTTCGAGACGCTGGCAATCCATGCGGGCGCGGCACCCGACCCCACTACCGGCGCGCGCATCACGCCGATCTATCAGAGCACGGCCTTCGTCTTCGACGACGTCGACCACGCGGCCTCGCTCTTCAACCTGCAGACCTACGGCTACATCTACTCCCGCCTCACCAACCCGACGGTATCGGTGCTGGAGGAGCGCGTCGCCACGCTCGAGGGCGGGCGCGGCGCGATCGCCTGCTCCTCCGGCCATGCGGCGCAGCTCCTCGCGTTCTTCCTCTTCATGGACCCCGGGGCCGAGTTCGTGGCCTCGCGCAAGCTCTATGGCGGCTCGATCACGCAGTTCGGGCGCAGCTTCCGGAAATTCGACTGGCGCGTCCATTTCGCCGATCCCGAGGATCCCGAGAACTTCCGCCGCGCGCTCACGCCGAAATGCCGCGCGATCTTCATCGAGAGCCTCGCCAATCCCGGCGGCGTCGTGCTGGACATCGAGGCGATCGCGAGGATCGCGCGCGAGGCGGGCGTGCTCCTCATCGTCGACAACACGCTGGCATCGCCCTATCTCTGCCGGCCCATCGAATGGGGCGCCGACATCGTCATCCACTCCACGACGAAGTACCTCTCGGGCCACGGAAACGCCATGGGCGGGATCGTCGTCGATTCCGGCAAATTCGACTGGGCGCAGAACGACAAGTTCAAGAGCCTGACCGAGCCCGAGGTCGCCTACCACGGCCTCCGGTTTCAGGAGACCTTCGGCGACCTCGCCTACACCGTCGCGGGCCATGCGCTGGGCCTGCGCGATCTCGGCACGACGCTCTCCCCGATGAACGCGTTCCTGACCCTGATGGGGATCGAGACCTTGCCGCTGCGCATGGAGCGCCACGTGAAGAATGCGCAGGTCGTCGCCGAGTTCCTGGAGGCACACCCCGCGGTCTCCTGGGTCTCCTATGCGGGCCTGAAGTCGAGCCCCTATCGCGGGCTCGCCCAAAAATATCTGCCGAAGG
>Ga0335082_10009840_pt1 | contig 10376 bp, 7 predicted proteins | sample Lox_Sample_41_FD_206718 | JGI IMG/M metagenome (GOLD analysis project Ga0335082, IMG submission 206718) | Soil microbial communities from Loxahatchee National Wildlife Refuge, Florida, United States - Lox_Sample_4.1 | ecosystem: Environmental > Terrestrial > Soil > Wetlands | place: USA: Florida...
TCGTGTGCCGGCACGTCGAGCGCGAGCACCTGCCGCTCTGCCGCGAGGAGGGCATCGGCGTGATCCCCTGGAGCCCCCTCGGCGGGGGGCTCCTGACCGGCAAGCTCCGCAAGGGCGCCGCCGCGCCCGCGGGCTCGCGCGCGGCGGTCGATCCCACCAACCGCGAGCGCTTCGCGCGCGACCGCAACCTCGAGATCGCGGAGGCCGTGATCGCGGTCGCCCGCGAGCTCGGGCGCAGCGCGAGCCAGGTCGCGCTCGCCTGGGTGGCGCAGCAGCCCGGCGTCACCTCCCCGATCTTCGGCGCCCGGACGCTGGAGCAGCTCGAGGACAACCTCCCCGCAGCGGACCTCGTGCTCGGGGCGGATGCGCTCGCCCGCCTCGATCAGGCATCCGCCCTCGAGCTAGTCTACCCCTACGACTTCCACGCGCGCGTGCGCGCGATGATGGGCGCCCAGGGGTTCGCGTAGACGCAAGGAGGCAGACTCGAGGGTCGACCTCCTCGCCGTGAGGCGAAGTCTGCGGAGCCGAACGAAAGTCCCAGCTAGGCCGCCTCCGCCAGCCGCATGCGGGGCAGCGCGTAGACGTCGACCGGCTCGCTGCGCCCGCGCACCTCGGTGGCGGGCCAGGCGCGGAACTCGCGCGCCAGCTCCGCGCCCCCGCGCTCGTGGGTCGTCGCGTCGATCACCACCACCGCGCCGAGATCCTTCGAGAGCGCCTGCAGCCGGGCCGCCAGATTGGTGGTATTGCCGATCACGCTCCAGATGCGCCGATCCACGGCTTGGATGTCTCCGACGAACGCGGCGCCGGTGGAGATGCCGACGCCGATCTCGAGCCTCGGCGCCTCGCCGGAGGCCCCCCCGATCTCGAGGGCCTCCACCCGCTCCACCATCTCGAGGCCCGCCGCGAGCGCGGCGCGCTCCTTGTCCGCGAGCGCCACCGGCGCGCCCCAGACCGCCATCAGTCCGTCGCCGTGGAACTCGACCACCGCGCCGCCGTGGGCGCGGACGATCCCCGACACTTCCTGCGTGTAGGCATTGACGGTGCGGAAGACCTCCTCGGCCTGGCGGCCCTCCGCGAGGCTGGTGTAGCCGCGGATGTCGACGAAGAGCACCGTGACCTCGCGCTCGCCGGTCTCGAGCGGCGCCCTGCGCGCGAGCTGCTCCGAGACCGCCGCCGGGACGTAGCTGCCGAGCGCCTCCTGCATCTCGCGCTCGGCGCGCCGCAGCGCCGCCTCGTCGAAGCGCTGCAGCTCGAGCGAGAGTCGATCGCCGAGGGCGTCGAGCAGGGCGAGGTCGCCACGCGTGAAGACGTCGCCCGATCCCTTCTCGCCGAGCGCGAGGATCGCGTCGACCTCGCCGCCGCGACGCAGCGGAAGGAGCACGCTCGCGCCGAGGCTCTCGACCGCGGCGGCCTCGACGCCGCGCAGGAGCCGGCGCTGGACCCAGCGCCGCCACTGGGCAGCGTCGACGGGCGCGTCGGCCTCCGCGAGCAGACCCGGCAGCGCGCCGTCGGCGGGGAGCGCGGGCGGGAGCCCGGCCCCGTGCGCATAGAGCGGCGCGAAGCTGGCGTCGCCGCGCGCGTAGAGCGCGCAGCGCTCGAGCGCGAGGAGGGCGGTGAGGCGCCGCCCCGCGAGGGCGAGGAGCTCGCCCACGTCGCCGACGCCGCCGAGCTCCGCGCGCAGGCCGCGCAGACCCTCCTCGAGCGCGAGCCGCTCGCGGTGGAAGATCCGCTCGACGCGGGGCAGGAGCCAGCGCCGCGCGGGCACCACGAGCCCGGCCGCCAGCACCGAGAGGGCGGCCTGGGCGGTCTGCACGTCGAGCCCAGCGAACCCGCTCGCTCGCCGCGCGGCTACGGGGACGATGGTGAGCAGAAGCGTAAGCAGCAGGATCAAGAGCAGCGAGTAGGCGGCCGTCGCGCTGATCACGCGGTCGATGTCGAGGAAGCGATAGCGGAGGATCGCGATCGCGATGCAGACGGGAATCAGCGCGATCGCGACGAGTGCGAACTCGTAGCTCCACCAGAGGTCCGGGCGCAGCGTACCGACCCCGGCGGTGACGAGCGCCGGAAGCCCACCGGCCACGACGCCGAAGAGCACCCACTTGAGCTGCCGGCGCCCCGCGGCGTCGGCGCGGCGGAAGTTGCGGACAACGATCGCGGCCAGCGCGGCGAGGAACGCCAGGTTGATCGCGAGGCTAAGGCGCATGCCGAGCGCGCCGGGACGCGGCGTGCCGAGCACGGCGCTCGCCACCGCCAGCCCGAAAAGCGAGAAGAGCCAAGGGCCGAAGCGCGCGAGCGCGCCGGAGAGCGCGCGCCGCTCGGGGATCAGGATCGCGCCGTGGAGCAGGAGCGGCATGAAGAGCGACGCGCCGCCGAGGAAGGTCGCGACCCCGACGCGCGTGGCGAGCGGCGAGGCTCCGAAGAGGATCGACCAGTGGAAGCTGTAGGCGAGGGCGCCGAGGCCGTAGCTGCGCGCGGCGCGCCGCCCTCCGCCGCGCCAGAGCGCGAGCAGGCCCGTGGCGCCGAAGCCGATCGCCACCGGGACGGTGCGCCACGGGAAGCGGGCGGGGCGCACCGGGAGCGGCGCCTCGAAGAGGCGCCCGGCACGCTCGGCGAGGACGCTCGGCGCCGGCGCGGCCGCCGCGGCGGCGTAGGCGTCGGCCAGGAAATCGATGCGGCCGGCGCCGGCGAGGTCGGACTCGCCGACGCGCAGCAGGCGATCGCCCGGCGCGAGCGCCGTCGCGGGCGGCGCCGCGTCGGTCCAGAAGCCGGTCAACGTCGGTGCCTCGCCGCCCCGGCCCGGCGCCACGTAGACCGGGATCCAGGCGACGCCGCCCTGCGCGACCCGTCGCACGTGTACGCCGATGCAGAGGAGCCAGAGCGGTCCCAGGACCGCGAGCAAGGCGACATCGAGCGCGCGGAGCCGCTTCACGCGTGGCTCTCCGGGAGGCGCGGACGCCGCGACGCGCTGTCTACGGCGTTCGGGCGAACTTGATCGTAACGCGGTAGCGCGCGATCGACGCCAACGGCTGGCCGAGGTCGGTGGCGGTCGCCGTGTTCGACTGGTGCGTCTCGAGCTCCTGGGGCTTCGGGGTCCCTCCGTTGTGGACGGGCGACTCGGCCAGGCCCTCGACGATCACCGGGTTCGAGAGCGACGGGACGCCGAGCTTTGCCACGCCGATCTGCTTGAGCTTGCTTCCCAGCGTCGAGAGGCGGTTGCTCAGGAGGGCCCCGCCGCCGAAGTCGAAGTGGAAGATGTCCGCCTCGGACGGGACGAAGAACCAGTCGCCAACCGTGGTGTCCTCCTGGAAGAAGTCCGCGATGGCGTAGGAGTCGTTGCCGATCTTGAACTCGAGGATCACGGTGGTCCGCACGTCCGGGTCGGAGGAGGGCGTCTCGCCGGTGCGGTCGTCGGCGACAATGGTCAGCAGCGCGCGGATCTCGGCGTTGGGGACGTAGTCGATCGCGCAGGTGGGTGCGGGATTCGCCGGGCACTCCGACGCGGTGAAGCCCCCGCCGAACGGATCCTGGTCCACGCACTGCGTCTGCGGCGCGTTGCTGCACACGTAGCGGAGCAGCACGCGCTCGGCCTCGGCGAGATTGTTGGTCCCCGGGAAGCCCGCGCGGGCCGCCGGCGCGACGAGCGCTGCCGCGGCGATCGCGGCCAAGCCGAGCAGGTTCCGATCCGACATCATGCGCTCTCTCCTCGAGTTCGTTGCTGGTCGGCCCCTCGCGGGCGCCCTTGGCTGGCGCGCCCTACGGCGGCGTGCAGAAGGGGACCGACGCGATGCAGGGCGCGTACTTGACGGTCACGCGGTAGCGCGCGACCGACGCCAGCGGCTGGCCCGGCCCCGAGCCCACCGGCGGACAAGAGGGATCCGTGTCGTTCGGCACGCAGGACTGGTTGGTCTCGAGCTCCTGCGGCTTCGGCGTGTTGACCGACGGCACGATGCCTTCGACGATCACCGGCACCACGTTGCCGGTCGGGACGCCGAGCCGCGCGCGGCCGAGCTGGAGCAGCTTCTGGCGGATCGGCGCGAGCGATCCCTCGAGCAGCGCGCCGCCGGCGAAGTCGAAGCGGAAGATGTCGCGCTCGGTCGGCACGTTGAACCACTCGCCGATCGACGACTGCGGATCGAAGGCCTCGGCGATCGCGTAGGAGTCGTTGCCGATCTTGAACTCGAGCAGGATGGTGTTGCGCGTGTCCGCGAAGTCCGTGACGGCCGGCGTGCGGTCCTGCGAGATGACCGTGAGCAGCGCGCGGATCTCGGCGTTCGCGACGTAGTCGACCTGGCAGGTCGCCGTCGCCGAGCCGCAGGTCGTGGCCGGGTCGAATTGCCCGCTGCCCGGGTCGACCACGCATTGCGTGGCGGGCGCGTTGCTGCAGACGTAGCGGAGCAGCGAGCGCTGAGTCTCACCGGCGTTGCCCGTGCCGGGGAAGCCCGCGCGCGCCGCGCTCGAGGCGAGGCCGATGGCCAGCATCAGCGCGAGAGATCGCTTTGTCGACACGGTCAGGTCTCCTTTGCTGCACGCCCGCGGCCGGGAGCCGGGGCGCTGAGGACGAGGACTGCGAAGGCGGCGCCCGCGAGCGGCAAGCGGTCGCCGAAGCGCTGGTACGGGCTCGTCGCGCGCGCCGCACGCACGCGCGCCACGAGCACGTCCGACGCCCCGGGATCGAGGACGGCCTCGAGGCGTCCCTGGGGATTGATCACGGCCGAGCGCCCGCCAGTGGTGGAGCGCAGGAGGTAGCGTCGGCTCTCGATCGCGCGCAGCTGGGCGCCGCGCAGCTGCGCGAGCGCGGCCGCGTCCGAGCCGAACCACTGGTCGTAGGCGGGGTTGATCAGGAGCTCCGCGCCCTGCGCCACCATCGAGCGCACGTATCCGGGGTACATGACCTCGTTGCAGAGGAGGACGCCCGCGCGCAGCCCGCCGGTCCCGAGCGGCCGCGTGTAGCGCGCGTCGCCCGGAACGAAGGGGCGGCGCCACGCCGAGAGCCAGCCCGGCAGCGGGTTCTCCTCGGCGAAGGGCATGAGCAGCGCCTTGTCGTAGCGCCCGGTCACCCGGCCGCCGTGCACGAGGAAGACGGAGTTGAAGCGGTCCTCGCGCGTCGCCCAGACCTGCGTGTCGGTACCGCCGACGAGCCAGTCGGCCTTCGTCGCGGCCGCGGCCTCGAGTAGCCGCCTCCCCGCGCTCGACCCGTCGCGCAGCGAGAAGCCGAGCGAGAGCTCCGGCCAGACGACGAGCGTCGGAGCGCTGGCCAGGGCCCGCGACGTGAGCGCGAGGCGCCGGTCGAGGCCCGCGCCGATCTCGTCGGAGCGCGCGAGACCCGGATCCTCGTCCTGGAGGAGCGCAACGCTTCGCTCCGGACCCTCGGCGAAGGGCTGCTCGAGGCGCCAGCTTCCGTACGCGAGCGCTGCGCCGGCAACGAAGGCCAGCCCGCCCGCCGTGCGCAGCGGCCGCAGCGGCCGCAGCGAGGAGACGAATGCTCCGGCCACGCACGCGTTCACGGCCGCGATCAACGCGCCCAGGCCGTACGGCCCCGCGAGGTCGACGCTCTGCGCGAGCGCGACGAAGCGCGCCTGCGATGTCGCGAGAAGCGCCCACGGGTTCGCGATCCCGATGCTGGCGCGTCCGAGCTCGCACGCCGCGAAGGCCGCCGCGATGACGGCGGGGTGCGCGACCCCACGCCGGACGGCGAGTCGGACGAAGCCTCCGAAGAGAGCGCCCCACACCCCGAGCAGGCCGACCGCGAGCGCGAGGAAGGCGGCCCACGCCGCGACGGGAGGTACCTCGAAGTAGCGCGTGATCATTCCCGGAAGCCAGCTCGCGACGCCGAGCGCGACGAGGATGCCCCAGAGCAGGCCGAAGCCGGCCGCCGCGAGCGCGCCGCGCGCGCGCGCCGTCACGACGAGGAGCGGGACGAGCGCGATCCAGGCGAGCGCGCTCCACTCGAGCGGCGGGAAGGCGGTGGCATAGAGCGCCGCCGATGCCACGACGAGCAGCGCGTCCCGGAGGTTCCGCCGCATGGACCGTTCCGCGAGCGCGCGCCGCTCAGCGCGCGCCGCGCCGCGCGCGGCGCGACGCGATCGCCACGCCGGTCGCGAAGACCAGGAAGCCGCTCGGCTCCGGCACGGGCGGCGAGAGGCTGACGCTTGCGCCACGGGCGCTCTCGACCACGAGCGCGTTCCCGAGCCCGTCGCTCAGAGTCAGCGGGGAGGCGAAGCTCAGCGCTCCGGAGGTGATCGGACCCGGCAGGACGTCGAAGGTCAGCGTCGCGAGCGCGAACGAGTCGGTGGTCTGCAGGGCGTCGAGCTCGGCCGGCTGGAGCAGCGAGACCTCGGCGAGCCGGACCACGCCGGCTCCGGGGGTCGTCCCGGTGATCGCATCGCTGGGAAGGGCGCCGAGCTGCGAGCCGTAGCTCGCGCTGTCGAAGCTCAGGAAGCTCGGATCGAACGCGATGCCGACGTCGAAAGCGCCGAGTGAGGGCGCGCCCGCCGCGCCGAGCCCCGCGACGACGAGATCGATCGAGAAGGAGCTCCCGCTCGGCGTCACCGAGGCGGGCGAGAGCGAGATCGAGACCGCGCCCGCCGGTCGCGGGGCCAGCGCAAGCGCCAGGGCGAGCGTACAGAGGCGACCGAGTGCCTTCATCGGTGATTCTCCTCGAGTCGGAAGCTTGCCGCGCGGGCCTGCTTCGATCGCTGGCGCCGGCGGAGCGCGAACCAGAGCAACGGCGCGAGTGCCTCGGGTCCCATGAGGCCGCAGGAGGCTCCGACCGGGCGCGGTGCGCAGCTCGGATTGCTGCACTCGAGCGTGCAGGCGCGCGCGTCGAGAACAGTGATCACGCCGTCGCCGTCCGCGTCGCGCGGGTCGCCGGGTCCGCTTGCCGGCTGGCCGCGCGCCGCGAAGATCGCGTCGATGTCGGTGCGGTCGACGTACTTGTCGCCGTTGATGTCGCAGGCGAGGCCGGCCGCAGGGCCGAGCGCCACGACGAGCTGGTACGCAAAGCTCTCGTCGTGCGACGAGCCGTTGAAGTTGGCGTCGCCGAAGCCGCCGACGGCGAGGGTGAGCGCCGAGCTCGCGGCGGGCGCCGGGAGGCTCGCCACTGCCGAGAGGAAGCCCGGCCCGCCGTCGTCGTCGTCGCGGAGCGCGGTGCTCGATCCGGAGAGGACGCGCAGCACCGGGTCGGCGAGCGCGCCGCCATCGTCGTCGTAGAGCGCGGCGCTGAGCGTCCTGCCGGCGCTCACCGGAACCTGCCAGTAGTCGACGTCCCCGGGCGCGATCACGCCGGTCACCACGGCGACGCCGCCGGGCACGAGGGCGTCGAAGCTTCCGCTGCCGGGCGGGAGCGGGTCCGCGTTGGCGAAGCTGCCGTTGGTGTCGGGGTTCGCCTCGAGCGTGCTCGGAGGCGATGCGGCGATGATCAGCCGGTAGTCGAAGTGCTCGGTGTGACTGGAGCCGTTGAAGGTCGCGTCCCCGAAGCCGCTGACGGCGACCTTCCAGGTGCCGGCCTGCGCGACGCGCAGCCGCAGCGCCGGGAGGAAGCCCGGGCCCGAGTCGTCATCCGTCGCGGCGAGCGCGCCGCTCGGGTCGAAGAGCGCCAGCGAGGGATCCGAAAGGGCGCCCTCGTCGGCGGTGACGACGGCGAGGCTCACGAGCTGGTCCGCCGCGAGATCGAAGGCGAAGTAGTCGACGTCGCCGGGGCTGATTGATCCGGTGACGAGGACCCCGCCGCCCGGCGGCGGGAACGCTGCGGTGATCACGGTGTTGGCGGGGGTGATCGCCTGCGCGGTCGCAAGCGCTCCGTTGGGCTCGACCTCGGCCACCGCGGCGCTCGCCGCCGCGGCGTAGGCGCCGGCGAGGGCGATCGCGAGCCCCGCCGCGAGGAGTGCCCTTGCCCGCTTCGGCTGTCGCATGCGTCGCCCCTCCAGGTAGATCGACCATTCTAAACCCAAAACGCCGCGCCGTTCATAGAGAATCACAGGCTTTCGCGGGTTGCTGTGAAGCGGGCAACACGCGCGTCCCAGTGCGCAAGAGGGCCGGCCAAGAGGGCACCGTCTCTCGAATTCCAGCCTCCTCCCCGTGCGCTAGGGTGGGCGCGCGTCGCGCTCTTTGCCCCGGCGGCGCGGGCCGCAGCCCTCCAGGACCCCAGAGCCGCAGCCGAGACACCGAGGAAGGGGGGGAAGCGGATTGGCGTGCTCGCGAGATCGACCCGGACGCGTCGGCCTCGTCCTCTCCGGCGGCGGCGCGCGAGGCGCCTACGAGGCCGGGGTGCTGCTCCACCTCTTCGAGGAGGTGGTTCCGAAGCTCCCTGCCGGTTTCGAGTTCGAGGTCGTGAGCGGGACGTCGGTCGGCGCGATCCACGCGGCCTATGTGGCGGCGAGCGCGCACCTCGCGCCGAGCGAGCGCGGAGCTCTGCTCGCGGACACCTGGCGCGACATGCTGGTGAAGGACGTGGTCCGAATCGGCGTCTCCGACCTCGTCGGCGTGCCGCTCCGGGCGCTCGGCGTCACGCGCTTCGCGCGCCGCGGGCGCGGCGGTAAGACGGAGGTGATCGGCGGACTGCTCGACGTGTCGCCGCTCGAGCGCCTCGTGAACCAGCGCATCCCGTGGGCGAACCTGCGCGAGAACCTCGCGCGCGGGTGCGCCCTATGCGTCTCCTGCACCGAGGTGCAGACCGGCCGCGACACCGTCTTCCTGGACGGCCCGCTCGCAGACCCGCGCCCGTGGTCCTTCGACCCGAACGCGCGCGCCATCGTCTCGGAGATCACCGCGGCGCACGTCCGCGCCTCGGCGGCGATCCCCTTCCTGTTTCCCGCCGTCCGCATCGGCCAGCGCTTCTACGTGGATGGCGGACTGCGCATGAACACGCCGCTCTCGCCGCCGCTGCGCCACGGGTGCGATCGGATCCTCGTCGTCGCCCTCAAGCACCTGCGGCCGCCCGAGGTGGAGGCGCCGGAGTTTCCCGAGGACGCGATCACCCAGCCGGCGTTCCTGATGGGCAAGGTCCTCGACGCCCTGACGCTCGACCAGATCGAGGTCGAGCTGCACCGGCTGAAGCTCGTCAACGCCATCCTCGATCGCGGCCGCCAGGTCTTCGGTCAGGACTTCCTCGCCAAGATCAACGTGGCGGTGCGGCACGAGCGGGGCGTCGGCTACCGACACGTCGAGACAGTCGTAGTCCGGCCGGGCGACGACATCGGTCGCCTGGCGGCGCATGCCTACCGCCGCCAGCAGCGCAGCGGCGGGCTCGGCGCGCTCCCGTCGCTGCTGACGCGCCTGGCTCTGCGCGGCGTCCCCGACGAGGAGGCGGACCTCCTCTCCTATCTCTTCTTCGATCGCTCGTTCACCTCCGAGCTGATCGCGCTCGGCCGCGAGGACGCGCGGCGCAGCGAGGACGCGATCCTCGAGCTGCTCGCGGGCTGACGGTCAGCGCGCCTGCGCGCGGGCGAGGGCTCGCGAGATCTCCTCGTCGATCGGGTCGCCAGCGGCGCGGGCGCAGTCGACCGCTCCCGGCGGGAGCCACCCGCTGCGGCAGAGCGCGTCGAGGATTGCGACGGCGGCCACGCGGTGGCCGAACGGGCTCGGGTGCAGGAAGTCGATGCGGAGCGGGCGGCGAAGTGCGGCGGACGCCGCCTGGTACGCCGGCAGCAGGTCGACGACGTGGAACCCGGACGCCTGCGCCAGCGCGGCGATCTCGGCGTGGACGTCGGCGAGCGAGGCGTCGACGCCGGTCGCGTCGAAGAGCGGGAAGATTGCGACGAGGACGCGCGCGTCGTGCTCGCGGGCGAGGCCGGCGAGGGCGGCCATGCCCTGCTCGAGGCGTTTTTCCGAGTCGCCATCGCGATGCAGCGCGCGGAAGTAGGCGTCGCGATCGGAGCCCTGGGATGCCGCGTAGGCCGGATCGGAGGGAAGGTCGCGCCCCTTCGGCGCGCGCGGCGGCGCCGCGAGGAGAGCGCGCGCGATCAGGTAGAGCCGCGAGTGCGAGAGCCAATGGGCGAGCCGGCCGGCACGCGGCACCGCGGCTTCGCGGAGATCGCGGAGCGCCGCGCCCTCGAGGCTGAAGGCCTGCGGGTCGTTGAGCACGTAGCCGTAGACGACGACGTCGGGGTCGAACGGCAGCCCGGAGACCCGCAACCGCTCGACCACCTGGCTGATGTTGTAGCCGGGGACGCCGAGATTCAGCACCTCGATCGGTGCGCCGCCGGGAACGGCGAGCGCCGCGAGACGCGCGACGAGCTGGGCGGTCCAGCCGAGCTCGCGCGAGACGCCGCTCCCGTAGGTCACCGAGTCTCCGATCGCGGCGATCCGGAAGACGCCCGCGGGCTTGGGCACGGCGAAGTCGCGGTCGCGCAGGCCGGCGGCGCTAATCCGCTCGCGCC
>Ga0335082_10009841_pt1 | contig 10376 bp, 9 predicted proteins | sample Lox_Sample_41_FD_206718 | JGI IMG/M metagenome (GOLD analysis project Ga0335082, IMG submission 206718) | Soil microbial communities from Loxahatchee National Wildlife Refuge, Florida, United States - Lox_Sample_4.1 | ecosystem: Environmental > Terrestrial > Soil > Wetlands | place: USA: Florida...
GTGGCGACGCCGTTCGCGTCGGTGCTCAGCTGGATGGTCGTCGTCGTCGGCGAGCCGAGCGCGACGACGAAGCCGCCGAAGCTCGTCGTGAGCGTCAGGCTGGTCCCGGCGAGCGGCGCACCCTGGCTCGAGAGCGTCGCGGTCACCGTGGTGGTCGCCACGCCGTCCGCGGGGATCCGCGCCCGGGCCGGGACGAGCGTCATCCCGAGCCCCGAGGCGACGTCCACGCAGGCGCCGCCCTTGCACACCGACGTCGCCGACGTCTTGCTGCAGGACTTCCCGTCGCAGGCCGCGATGTCCGCGCAGTCGATGACGTTGTCGCAGTTGTCGTCCACGCCGTTGTCGCACACCTCCGTGCCGCTCGTGGGGGTGCAGGCCGCCGCCGTGCAGGTGCCGCCCGTGCAGGTGCCGTTGGCGCCGCCGCCGGTGAGGCACGCCTTGAGGTCGCAGTCCGGGTCGGCGCAGTCGATGTTGCCGTCGCCGTTGTTGTCCTTCCCGTCGGCGCAGCTCGTCTCGTAGCCGACGAACCGCAGCGTCGTGGACCCGAAGCCCAGGTTCGGGTCGCTCGCGGACACGGTCGCCGTACCCGCGCAGGTCGAGTCCGTTCGCGCGTCGCAGACCGTGAGGTCGAGCGTCCCGCCGACGACGGTGATCGTCCCGGTCTTGAGGTTCCCCGGGAAGTGACCGCGCGAGGTGGTCACCGTGATCGGGACCGTGCCGCCGCTCACCGAGACCGTGGTCGTGTTCGCCCCGTTCGCCTTCACCCCGTTCGTGACGTTCGGCACCGCCCCGGAGTTGATGTTCGTGCTTACCACCAGCACGGCTGGCGGCGGGGACGACGACTTCTTGCTGCACGCGGTCGCGGCGAAGGCAGCGACGACGACGGCGGCGAACCGGAGGCTCTGGCGCATGTGGACACCCGCTGGAGAGAGAGGCGACTTCCCCCTCTGGGTGTACCGCATCCATGCAGGGGGTCAAGGCGACGCCCGCCCTACAGCCCGACCGCCGGGGCACGCCGACGCCGGCCGCTGCCGTTTCCGTGATCCCCATCACGGTCGGGTGTCCCTCAACCGAGGGCCGGCGGCGGCGCGCGCAGCTCCGGGCGGTCGGCGCAGTCGAGGCCGCAGGCGCGGCAGGTGGCGACCGCGCACTTGGGCGTGATCTTCGCGCCCACGCCGCGGCGCAGCTCGCGGGCCAGGAACGCCTTCTCCAGTCCCTGGTCGATGAAGTCCCAGGGCAGCACCTCGTCCACCCCGGCTTCCCGCAGCACGAAGAAGTCCGGGTCGTGCGGCCAGCGCCCGAGCGCCTTCCTCAGATCTCCGCCCGTCTCGCGGTGCGCCAGCTCGAGCAGGTCCGCGCAGCGCCGGTCGCCGCGCGAGAGCAACGTCTGGAGCGCCGCCTCCCGCGGGCTGAAGAAGTCGAGGTCGATGCCCTTCGGCCGGAGCGCCTTCTCGAGCAGCTTCCGCTTCCCCTCCAGGCAGGCGCGGTCGTGCATGGGCACCCACTGGAACGGGGTCCAGGGCTTGGGGACGAACGGGTTCACCGAGAGCGTGATGCGCCCCATGCGGCCGCGCCGCTTCGCCCAGGGCATCATCACCTCCTCGCGGATGCGGATCGCGAGGTGGGCCATCCCCAGGACGTCGTCGTCGGTCTCGGTGGGCAGGCCGCACATGAAGTACATCTTCACGTGCTGCATCCCGGCCGCGAGGGCGTGCTCCGCCGCCCGGACGATCTGGTCGTCGGTGAAGTCCTTGTTGATGACGCGGCGCATGCGCTCGGTGCCGGCCTCGGGCGCGATGGTGATGGACCGCTCGCCGCCCTGCGCCATGCGCTCCGAGAGCCAGGGCGTGATGGCGTCCACGCGCAGTGACGAGGGGCTGAAGGTGCCGCCCTCCTCGGCGATGGCGCAGGTGAGCGGGTCGAGCCCGGTGTGGTCGCTCGTGTCCGGGCCCACCAGTCCCACGCGGAGCCCCTGCGCGATGCCCTTCCGCGCCTCCGCGCGGAGCACCTCGAGGTCCACCTCGCGGTAGGGGCGCTGCACGAAGCCGGCCGCGCAGAACCGGCAGCCCCACAGGCAGCCGCGCGCGACCTCGGTGAGGAAGAGGTCGCCGAACTGCGCGCCGGGCGAGTCGATCACGCGCGAGGTCGGCACCTTGCGCAGGTCCTCGACGTAGGCGCGCTTCACCCGGGCCGGGGCGCAGTCCCCGGGCACGAAGCGGGTCACCCAGGCGCCGCCGGGCGCGCGGGTGTCCGAGTAACGGACGTCGTAGAGCGCGGGCACGTAGCCGCCCGGGAGCGCGGCGAGGGCGCGGAGGAGATCGCGGCGCTCCGGCGGCGCGGCGCGCGCGCGGCGCATGAGCGCGAGGAAGGCCGGGAGGAGCGCCTCCGCCTCGCCCACCAGGAAGGCGTCGAAGAAGGGCGCCACCGGCTCGGGGTTGATCTGCACGGCGATCCCGCCGCCGAGGACGAGCGGGTGGCGGCGGTCCCGGTCGGCGGCACGGAGCGGCAGCCCGGCGCGGTCGAGGATCTCGAGGACGTTGAGGTCGTCCTCCTCGAAGGAGAGGGTGAAGGCGACGACGTCGAAGTCGCGCAGCGGACGGCCGGACTCGACGGTGCGCGGCTCGCCGCCGTCCTCCGGCAGGAAGGCCCGCTCGCAGGCGACGCCCGGGTCGTCGTTCAGGATCCGGTAGACGGCGTGCAGGCCCAGGTTGGCCATGCCCAGCCGGTAGGCGTTCGGGTAGACGAGCGCCACGCCGAGGCGCCCGCCCCGGTCCTTGTGGATCGCTCCCCGCTCGCTCGGAGGCCCCGGTCCTGCCATCGCGGCATCGTCTTTAACGTGCCGCGGGGCGGGGCGCCGGGACGGTCAGCGCGCGCGGGCGAACACCCAGGCGCCGGGTCCGGCGGGGTCCCGCTCCGGCCTCGCCGTGTTGAGCGCGAGGCGAACGTCGTCGGGCGGGCGGCCCAGCTCGGAGAACCGTCCGCCCGCCTGGTGGAACGCGTCTACGCCCTCGACGATCCGCTCGGCGAGGATGAGCAGGAGGAAGAGGCCCCGCAGCGGGTCCGAGTCCAGGTAGTAGGGCTCGGCCCAGACCCCGAAGTACCAGAAGACCAGGATCGCCACGTCCGCCACCAGCCAGAGCGGGAACCGCGGCGAGCCGGAGATGACGTGGCCGAGGCCGAAGCCCGGGATGATGCCGAGGACGAGCGCCACCACCGGATCCACGCCGCTCCGGCGGCGGGAGCCGGCGCCGCCGCCCTCGTCGAGCAGGACCGGCGTCTCGCCGTCGAGGCGGAGCCGGGGAAGGTCGAACGAGGTGGGCGCCCGGTGCACCGAGCCGAACGGCTCGAGGCTGAGGCGAAGGGGCGGTCCGCCCCCCAGAAGATCGTCGGCGCGCGCGCCCGCGGGCGCGGCGGCGAGGACGGCGGCGAGGACGAGCGTTCGCATGGTGACCTCCTTCGGGACGGACCGCGAGGGCCGCATTGTACGCAGGGACCGGTCGGCTTCGCGCGGGTGAGCTTGCCCGGCCCCGAGAGGCCCTCCTACAATCCCGGTCTCCGGAGCCTCTCCTCGCATGGACACCCACATCACCCCGCTCCTCGCCGCGGCCAGCGCCTGCGCGCTCCTCTCCGGCTGCGCCGCATCCGTCGCCTCCACCGGCGCCGCCGCCGCGCCGGCGCCGGAAGTCGCCGCCCGGCCGGCCGGACCGCTCGCGCCGGCCGAGGCGCTCCCCGGGATCGCGCTCGACGCGCTCACGCCCGAGCAGCGCGAGGTGGTCGCCCGCTTCGCCCAGCAGGAGTTCTGCCCCTGCGGCTGCCCCCACACCATCTCGCAGTGCCTGCGGGAGCACCGGGGCTGCCGGCACGCGGCGCGCGCCGCGCGGCTCGCCGCGAAGCTGGCCGCGGCGGGCGTCGCGGAGGGGGCGCTCCAGAACGTGGTGGTCGACTACTATGCCTCGTTCGACCGGCGCGCCACGCTCGACGCGGCGGGGTTCGGGCCGCCCCGCGGCGACCCGGCCGCGCCCGTCACCCTGGTGGAGTTCTCCGACTTCACCTGCCCCTTCTGCCAGCTCTTTCGCCCGGTCCTGGAGCGGTTCGTGGATGAGCACCCGGGGCGCGTGAAGCTCTACTACAAGCCGTTCCCCATCGCCGGCCACCCCCACTCCGCCGAGGCGGCGGAGGCGGCGGAGTGGGCGCGGGCCCGAGGCCTGTTCTGGCCGATGCACGACGCGCTCTTCGGCCGTCCGCACCAGCTCTCCCCGGACGAGCTCGTCTCCTACGCGCGCGAGCTGGGCGGCGACGGCGACGACCTCCGCGCCGCGCTCGACGAGGGCCGCTACCGCGCGCGCGTGGAGGGGGCGATGGCCGAGGCCCGGGCCGCGGGCCTCAGGGGGACGCCGACGCTGTACTTCGACGGCCGGCGTTATGTCCTGCCGGACCACTCGCCCGAGCTGCTGGAGTTCACGCTCGAGGACGAGGAGGAGTGGCTGAAGCACCGCGCCTGGGAGCGCGATTAGGGGACGGTGCCGCGCTACCTCGACATCGACGCCCACGGGCGCGTCGCGCCGCTCTCCGACGAGGCCCGGCGGGCGCTGGCCGACCGCGCCGGGCGGTTCGCGCTGCTCCCCTCCGCCGCCGACCTGCTGGTGGCGCGGCGCGCGCCTCCCGCGGGAGGGGTCACCGTGCGGCCGCGCTGCATCCTGGCGGGCGACCTCGCCGGCTTCCCCATCGCCGACTTCTTCGGCTTCATCCACCAGGCGCGCCTCTCGGGAACGCTGACCGTGAGCGCGGGCGGCGTGGAGCGGTCGGTCGCGTTCAAGGACGGCGAGGTCCGCAGCGCCCAGTCCACCGCCTCCGGGGAGCGGGTGGGCGAGGTGGCGGTGAAGCTCGGGTTCCTCACCGAGGCGCAGCTGGCCGGGGCGGTGGGGAGCGCCGAGCAGCGCCCGCTGGGGAAGGCCCTGGTGGACCAGGGCCTCCTCTCCCCGAACGACCTCTGGAAGTGCTTCCACGAGCAGGTGACCGAGGTCTTCCACGCCATCCTGCTCTCGCGGCAGGGCGTCTTCTTCCTGGTGGACGAGGACGCCGTCGCGCCGGGCGCGCCACTCGCCGTGAATACGCAGACGCTCCTCATGGACGGCATCCGGCGCATCGACGAGATGAGTCTCTTCCGCGCCCGCATCCCCGGGCCCGGCGCGTTCCTGCGGCGCCGCGAGCCGCGGCGCGCCATGACGCTCCGGCCGGTGGAGACCGCCCTCCTCGAGCAGGTGGACGGCCGGCGCACCGTCGCCGAGGTGGCGGCCGCGGCGCACCTCAACGAGTTCGACGCCACCAAGATCCTGTACCACCTGGCCGAGGCCGGCTACGTGGAGGCGGTGGGCGAACCGGCGCTCGCCGCGAGCGACCCGCAGGCGCGGCTCGAGGCGCTGGCGGCGGGATTGGCGGAGCTGTGCCGGACGGTGGCGGCGGCGCTGCCGGCGGACGCGCGGCCGCCGGCGCTCTCCACCGTGCGCGCCTTCCTGGGGGACGCCGCGAGCCGGTTCGCGCCGCTGTGGCGGGGGGTGGCTCCCGAGCCGGACGGCGGCTTCGAGGCCGCGGCGGTGCTCGCCAACCTCGAAGCGCTGCGCGGGCCGGCGCTCGTCAAGCTGGAGCCCTCGGGGCTCCCGGGTCACTACCTCCTCGACGCGCTCAAGGAGCTGCTCTTCTTCTGGCTCTTCCTGGCCGGCGAGCGGATCTCGCCGGAGGCGGACGAGGCGCTCTCGGCGCAGGTGAAGCGGCGGCTCTCGCAGCTCGAGGGGCTGGGCGACTGACTGCCCCCGACGCCCTCCCCCTCTCCACCGCCGACCTGCCCGGCTCGGGTGGCGTGCTGCGCAGCACGCCCGAGGACTTCCGCGTGGACGAGGTGCCCGCCTACCTCCCGTCGGGCGCCGGCCCGCACCTCTACGTGCGGGTCGAGAAGCGCGGCCGGACCACGCGCGACGTGCTCTCGGCCATGGCCCGCGCCCTGGGCGTCCCCGAGCGCGACGCCGGCTACGCCGGGCTCAAGGACCGCGACGCGGTCGCCACGCAGTGGCTCTCGTTCCCGGTGGCGCGCGATCCGGCCCCGGGCGCGCTGGAGACGGCCGGCGTCACGGTGCTCGAGGTCTCGCGCCACGCGAACAAGCTGCGGCCCGGCCACGCCCGCGGGAACGCCTTCTCCCTGGCGGTGCGCGGCGGGGACCCGGAGCGGGCGAGGGCCTGCGCGGCGGCGCTCGCCGCGCGCGGGCTCCCCAACTTCTTCGGACCCCAGCGGTTCGGCGCCGCGGGGAGGAACGCGGCGGTGGGGCGTGCGCTGCTCCGCGGCGAGCAAGGGCCGGAGGCGCAGCGGGCGGCGCGCGACCGCTTCCTGCGGCGGCTCTCGATCTCGGCGTACCAGTCGCTCCTCTTCAACCGCTGGCTCGCCGAGCGCATGCGGGACGGCCTCTTCGAGGCCGCCCTGGCCGGCGACGTGATGAAGAAGCTGGAGACGGGCGGCCTCTTCACCTGCGAGGACCCGGGCGCCGACGGGCCGCGGGTGGCGCGCTTCGAGATCGCGCCGGCCGGGCCGATGTTCGGCCACAAGCTCCTGCCGGCCGCGGGCGAGGCGGCGGCACGCGAGGGGCGGTTGCTCGCTGCCGAGGAGATCGCGCTCGCCGACTTCGCCCGGGGCGGCGGCGAGGCCGAGGGGACGCGGCGCGCGGCGCGGCTGCGCGTCGAGACCGCGATCGAGCCGCTCGACGGCGGCTACCGGGCCAGCTTCCAGCTGCCGAAGGGCTCGTACGCGACCGTGGTGATGCGCGAGCTGATGAAGAGCGAGGGGGAGCTGCCGGAGGAGGAGTGAACGGGTTGGGACCGTCCCGTTCACCCCGAGCACGCCGCCGAGGGCGGCGCGGGGTCGAGAGGTGCGCGCGGCAGGCCGCGGCCTACCCCCCCGTCCGCTGCAGCAGCTCCGCGGCCTGGTGCGCCAGGTAGGCCACCACGGCCAGATCCGTCTTCGCGAACGGCCGGTCGCCGCGCTTGTTCAGGACCTCCAGCGCGCCGAGCACGCGCCCCTGCCGCGCGATCGGCGCGCACAGGATGGAGCGCGTCTCGTACCCGACGGCCTCCGAGACGGCCCGGTAGAAGCGGGGGTCCCGGGGCGCATCCGAGACGGCCACCGAGACGTTCTCCATCGCCGAGAAGCCGACGATGCCGACGCCCATGGGGACCTTGAGCCCGAGCCGCCGGATCTCCTCGGCGCGCGGCCCGCGCACCACGGCGAACTCGAGGTCCTGGGACCGGAGGCTCGCGAGGAAGACCGATCCCGCCTCGCAGTCCACCTTCTCGATGGCGAGGTCGAGGAGGAAGGCGAGGCCCGCCTTGCGGTCCGTGCCGCCGCCCAGCTCCGCCACCCGCTCGAACAGCTCCGCCAGGAGCTCCGCGGGATCGGGCTCGCGCGGTGCCCGGCCGATGCGCGGCGGAGGAGGCACGGAGGGCCCCGCCACCTGCTCCACCCGCTCCGAGGCGGCGGAGGGGGCGGGCGCCGAGCGCTGCAGGACGGGCGGCGGCGGCTCCGGGGGCGGGGGTGCCCTTCGACTCCGGGCCGGAGGGGCCGGCTCCGCGCTCGGGGCGCGCGGGGGATCGAGCCGCGGCGCCGCTGCCGGCGCGGAGGGGGCGGCGGCCACGGAGGCGGCGAACCGGGCCGCGTCCGACATCTCCTGAATGCGGAAGACGCGGCCGCTGCCGGGGTCCGTCACGTGGATCGACCCGTCGGCCTGGATGTCGCAGAGGACGTGGCTCGTCGGGTCCGGGCCACCGATCTTCTCCAGGCCCGCCTTCAGCGCCGCGAGCCAGTGCGCGGCGTCGATGCGGAGCGTCAGGTCGAGGGGCAGCCCCGGCGGCGCCGCGGGGATGAACACCTCGAACCTGGGCATCGGCGTCACTCCGTGGAGATGATGCGGAACTCCGTGCGCCGGTTCGCGGCGCGCCCCTTCTCGGTCTTGTTGGAGGCCACCGGCTTGGTGGGGCCGTAGCCGATCGCCTCCAGGCGGTCGGGCACGACGCTCTTGGAGATGAGGTAGTCGCGGACGGCGTCGGCGCGCGCCTGGCTGAGGCGCATGTTCATCGCCTCGCCGCCGACGCTGTCGGTGTGCCCCTGGATGCTGACCTTGATCTTCGGGTAGTCGCTCAGCACCTGGACCACCTGGTTGAGGAGCGGGAACGACTCGGGCAGCACCTTCCACTTGGCGGTCGCGAAGTGGACCTGCTGCTTGATCTTGATCTCGTCCTTCTTGACCTCGACGAGCGTGTACTTCTTGGGGCAGCCGTCGGGCGGCGCGCCGAAGACGTCGGGGCACTTGTCGAGCCGGTCGGGGATGCCGTCGCCGTCGCGGTCGGTGTCCGGGCAGCCCTGGTTCTCCTTCAGGCCGGGCACGTCGGGGCACTTGTCCTCGGCGTCCGGCACGCCGTCGCCGTCGCGGTCCAGGACCGGGCAGCCGCGGTTCTCGATGGGGCCGGGGTTGTTCGGGCAGGCGTCGAGCTTGTCCACGATGCCGTCGCCGTCGTTGTCCGGATCCGGGCAGCCGTCCTCGTCCTGGAAGCCGTCCTTGTCCTCCGGATCGAGCGGGCACCGGTCGATGTCGTCGGGGATGCCGTCGCCGTCGGAGTCCTTGGAGACGGGGCAGCCGCGCGTCTCCTTGGGGCCGGGCTGCAGCGGGCAGTCGTCCTCGTTGTCGGGGATGCCGTCACCGTCGGTGTCGGGGCAGCCCTGGAACTGCGGCAGGCCCGGGACGTCGGGGCACTTGTCGTCGACGTCGGGGACGCCGTCGTGGTCGCGGTCGGTCTTCTCGATGACCACCACCTTCGGCGTCTCCGGAGGCGGTTCCGCCTTCTTGGAGCTGATGGTGACCTGGGTGGGGCCGCAGGTCTTGGACATCTCCAGGGCGCGCTTGACGTGGTACTCGGCCTGGTCGAGGTGCTCCTTGGCGCGAGAGGCGTTGCCCTCGTTGATCTCGGCGAGCGCGAACTCGACGTTCACCTCGGAGAGGGCGAGGTCCTTGGGGGCGCACTTCGTCGCTCCCGAGCCCTTCGCCTTGTCGATGTCGGAGCGGAGGACCTCGGAGCGCTGGCGGAGCTTGCCGCCGGTGGCGCAGCCGAGGAACAGCACGGTCGCTGCCAGGGCAGCCAGGCGGTGAAGGCGCATCACGGCGTCTCCGGCCCGGGGCGGTTCGACGCCGCGATCGCCTTCTTCTTGGCGTCGATGGCGATGTCGCGCGCCTTGGAGGCGTAGGTGGTGGCGTCCTCGTAGCGGGAGTAGCCCGCCACCTCGCGCGCCTTGTGCAGGTAGGCCTCGGCCGCCGTGAACTCGTAGGGCGCCGCGGTGGGCGCACCGGCCGACCGCGCCGCCTCGATCTCGACCTCGGCGTCGATCAGGGCACCGGTCGACTGGATGGGGCCGCAGCCGTCGAGCGCGGAGAGGGCGACCAGGGCGAGGAGGAACCGCACGTGAGCCAACTCCTTTCGTCGCGACGGTTTTCGACGCTACCCGCGAGGGGCGGGAGAGTCAAGGAACCCAGGGCGCGTCGGGCGCAGGCGAGGTGCGATGCGGGATCACGCGCCTGCCAGGGCGATCCTGCCGACGAGCGCCACCAGGGCGGCGACCGAGAAGGGCTTGGCGAGGAACCCGCTCGCGCCCACCCGCAGGGCGGCGTCGCGGTCGGCGGGCGTCGTCCGGGACGACACCACGTGGATGGCGACGCCGCACAGCTCGGGGTCGCCGCGGAGCATCCGGCAGGCCGAGAGGCCGTCCAGGACCGGCATGACGACGTCGAGCAGGACCAGGTCCGGCCGGAACGCCCGCGCCTCGCGCAGCGCGGCGGCGCCGTCGCCGGCGCAGCGGACGTCCGCGCCGGCGGCCCGGCAGGCGCCCTGCATCAGCTCGCGGGCCACGGCGTCGTCGTCGACGCAGAGGACGCGGAGTGGACGGGTGAGGTGGGGCACGGGCGATCTTCTACCTTGCACCTGCGGAACCGGCCAGAAACCGGCCGCGCACGGATGTCGCGGCGATCGCGGACGCGAACGCGGGCGCGGCGCACGGTCCGAAACGTCGCAGCGGGCGAGCGACGGATCGTTTCACCAAGCCGCACGGACCACCGTCACCGATTCGTCACCACCGCCACGTCGCCGCGTCCCGACGTCACCGTCCGTCACCGCCTGCCGAAACGGCGCGAGAGCGGGCCCGCCGGTCCTTCCGCGAGAACCGATCCATCCAGGCATCGCCGAAGACGAGCCGCGCCTTCAACTGATTGTGAAACCTGCACAGCAGTCGCACGTTCTCGACCGTCGGCGGGCCGCCCCGTGCCTTCTCTTCCACGTGGTCCAACTCG
>Ga0335082_10009842_pt1 | contig 10376 bp, 10 predicted proteins | sample Lox_Sample_41_FD_206718 | JGI IMG/M metagenome (GOLD analysis project Ga0335082, IMG submission 206718) | Soil microbial communities from Loxahatchee National Wildlife Refuge, Florida, United States - Lox_Sample_4.1 | ecosystem: Environmental > Terrestrial > Soil > Wetlands | place: USA...
CTTTCGCGCACTTAGCCTCTTCGATAGGATCGGCACGGTACGGCAAACCTTGAGTCGCTGAAGAAACATTCTTTGAGACTCGGGAGAGGGAGAGAGCTTCCATGATGCCGGATTCGATTCCCCCGGAAGCAGTCGAGATCAGCCCGCGGTTTCGCCGCACGCTTGAAGAGCGGATTGCGCGGCTCGAGGAAGGCGCCGTTTACGATGAATCGCAGTTACCCTACCTCTGCGATGGCGATCACATGCGCCGTCAGCTGCGCCTGGTCGCCGCGCAACGCGCGGAAGCCCTGCGCATGCGGCTGTTTCTCGACCGCGCCGGAACGCGGCTCCCGGAGTCGCTGACGATCTCAGCAACGAACACGCCACTTCTGCACGGCGACCTTTAGATACCATGATTCGGTAACATGCGAAGTATCTCGCACCGCGAAGCCGTGGTTTACTCCCTCCCGCGGCTCTGGTCTTCTGTGCGGATACCGGCTGATTCATAATGAAGCCATGTCCGGCATTCCGCCTCACTCCTCCTCGATCCTGGATTACTTTGTCGTCGACGTGTTCAGCGCGACGGGGCTGGCTGGCAATCCCCTGGCCGTCGTCATGAACACGGCCGCGCTCACCACGGAACAGATGCAGGCGATCGCGCGGGAATTCAACCTGTCGGAAACCACATTCGTGGAGCGCAGATCCGCGGCAGTCGAAGCTGTGGAAGGCGTCAGGGTGCGCATCTTCACCACCGGGGAGGAACTGCAGTTTGCCGGACATCCCACATTGGGGACAGCCAGCGTGCTCAGGCTCACCGCGCCAGAGACCGTGTGCGACGGCGTCGTCACGCTGGCCGAGAATGTCGGGCCAATTCCGGTACGATTTGCCGGAGACGGGCTTTATGGCGTGATGACACAGCGTGACCCCGAGTTCGGGGACGAGCTGGACCGTGCGGAGGTGGCGCGCCTGTGCGGGCTTTCGATCGACGATCTGGACCCGCAGACAGCGCCGCAGGTTGTCTCCACCGGGACTGCATTTGCCATCGTGCTCCTGCGCTCGGTTGAAGCTCTGAAGCGCCTTCGGGTTCTTGACCTGGAAGCGACGGATTGGCTGCGCAGCCGCGGGGCGCGGTGGTTTTATGTTCTGGCGCCCGCCACGGGAGATTCCGGCGCGCCACGTTTCCGCGCCCGCATGCAGTTCCACGGCGGCGAAGATCCGGCCACCGGCTCGGCGGCCGGATGCGCCATATGTTACCTGGTGGGACGGGGAATGGTCGGGTCAGACCAGCAGATTCATGTACGCCAGGGAGTGGAGATCGGGCGTCCGAGCGATCTTTATCTCACCGCCCGGGAGCACGGTTCCAGGGTGAGCGATGTGCGCGTGGGCGGCAGCACTGTTCCTGTAGCAAAAGGCCAGCTTTTCCTGCCGTGATGCACACCCTTTCAACAGGAATTCATCTTTTCATGTGCTTTCGTTTCAGTGTCATGGATAATTTCCCTCTACGAGTGCCCTGTTTTCCACCTGACTTTTCGCCTACTTTTCTCCCTTTTCTTGCCCTCCAAGTCCTCGTACTCTTGCCAAGCAATGAACGAAATTCAGTCGGCTGAAAGGCCGGATTGACCCAGACTTCCGACGCGATCTTTTGCGTGCGAAGGCTGATTGTTGCCGGGCTCCGATTGTCGGGGAGTGATTCGCGGGCGGTTGTGCCCGCCAGGGCCGCTGTTTCCCTCCATCACTCATTCCGACGTTCCAACCGACCCCGGATGCACGGTCTTCTGCGGCCAAACGGCACAGGAAAACAAACACCAAATGCCTGCCTGTGGGCGGGAGGGGGTTGGTGTTGCCTCTGGGGGGGAAAAACCAAATTAAAGCGAAGGAGTGGAGTGAGACTCATGCGTCCAAAAAAGATCATTCTCTGCGTTGATGACAACGAACAGGAGCTTTCGGTTCTGAAGTTCATGCTGGCAACGAACGGTTACCGGGTGGTATCGGCCAACAATGGCCAGGAGGCGATCGGGATCTTCTCGGAGATGCCCGTGGACCTGGTGCTGAGCGACTTTGCCATGCCGCAGATGAATGGCGATCAGCTGGTCAAGCGGCTGAAACAGATCGCTTCGCATACTCCAATGATTCTGCTGGGAGATCCGCACAAGATGGGGGATCAGTTGCACGGCGCCGATGCGCTGCTGGCGAAGAAGAACTGCACCACGCAGGAACTGCTGGAACGTATCAAGGTAATGAGCGCGCGCAAGCGGGGACCGCGCAAAGGGAGCACACGGATGGCGCATGCCGAACTGGCGGTGGCGTCGTAAAAGGCGCTGCCGGCGAGGCGCGCCCCGCGGGCGCTACGCGCGCCCACGCAGGCTCGGGGATTTCATCGGCGGAAAATGGCGTGGCGGCGGTCTGCGCGGCTTTGGGATTCGCCCAGGCGCAGGCCAGCGGCGCCTTCGGATCGCCCGTCGCCACCCAGCTGCACACCAGACGGCCGTTTTCCCGGAGCACATCGTTCATCTTCTTCATGGGAGTTCCTCCTCCTGCGCTCCATCGCACACGCACGCGGGCGCCCCTTCGAGATGCAAAGGCAGCCTCGACGCGGTGAGATAGAACAGCGGTTGGGGAGGGTGAGTCAGGCCTTGCAGCCAGCGGCTCACGCGCTCAATTCACTTGTTGCGTGCCGTGAAGAGCGGTGAGGAAATCGTCGGTAGCCAGGCTAGGGGCGGTCTCCAGAGCGCGCTAATCGCGGCACAGGATAGAACTCCCGATACTTGGGGGTTCTTGTGCGGATTCGAAGCTCATGGTTCTCCTGCAGGGAGTGGATTCCCCTGCAAGTTCTTTTTACCATACCCCCATAGGGTATTGTCAACGCGTGGGCTGCACGCGTGGGACACGGCAGCCGGTGGAGATTGAGGGTAGCGCTCGAAGGAACGCAGCGGATGCTAAGCTTACATTGGCTGAACCGGCGGCATCGCCCGTCCGGGCTCGGGCCTGTGTTGCCACCGTCTCGACACAAACGGGGCGAGCCGGGCAGCCGGGATCGGCGCGAAAGTGGCGGAATTGGCAGACGCACCAGACTTAGGATCTGGCGGGGAAACCCATGAGGGTTCGAGTCCCTCCTTTCGCACCATACGCGACAAGCTCCTTCGCTTTCACTGCGTGCAGGGTCAGGATTGCGGCTGCCGGGATCGCAGCGTTCGCGCCGCAGCGGCCCCGGCAGGGTAATCTGGGTTCATCATGAATCCATCCGCGCAGCAGCCTCAAATCAATCTCACCCAGTCGCCCGATTTCCGCGAATCCTATGCCAACAGCGTCCAGGTGCGCGTGAGCGTATGGGATTTTCAGCTGGTGTTCGGGCTGGCCAGCAGCGAATCGCCGGAGCAGGTGACCATCCGCAACCACGACGCCATCTACCTGAGCCCGCAGCAGGCCAAAGCGCTGTGGAACGTGCTGGGGCAGAACCTGGCGCAGTACGAACAGGCCTTCGGGCCGCTGGTGCTGGAGCCGCAGACGCACGGGTTTCCGCAGGGGCCGGTCCACTAGACTGACATACAGAACCAGAGGCTGAGATTCCCGCACGAGGACGTGTCGCTTGCGCTGGAGAACGTTGTTCGAGCCGCGGCTGGATGCTCCCTTCCCGCTGTGGATGATCTTTCCGGTCATCTTCGTGGCCCTGTATGCCACGCATTTCAACCTGTTGCATTTGCCCTACTACTGGGATGAGGCGGGATACTACATCCCGGCGGCGTGGGACTTCTTCCGCACCGGCTCGCTGATTCCCTTCTCCACGCTGAGCAATGCGCATCCACCGCTGCCCAGCATCTACCTGGCGCTGTGGTGGAAGGCGTCGGATTTCCTGCCCGAAGTAACGCGGGAAGCGGTGCTCATGGTGGCCTCGCTGGGGCTGCTGGGGGTGTGGAAGCTCTCCCTGCGCCTGAACGGCTCCGCGGCCGTGGCCTTCTGGACCACGGCGCTCACGGCGCTCTACCCCATCTGGTTTGCGCAGAGCACGCTGGCCCACGCCGACATCTTTGCCGCCGCCGGAACGCTGTGGGGCCTGGTCTACGCGCTCCCCGAGCGCAACCGTAACCCGCGTGCGGCGGCAGCCTGGTTCATGACGGCGGCGCTGTCAAAAGAGACGGCGATCGTGGCGCCGCTGACACTTGCCGCCATTTACGCCGTGCAGGCCGTCCGCAGCCGTCCGCCGGCCCGGGAACGACGCATCCGCGAGTCAGCGTGGCTGGCAAGCTGCGTGCTGCCGCTGGCCGCATGGTACGGATGGCACTACGCCAAGACCGGATTCCTGCTGGGCAACCCCGAGTTTCTGCGTTACAACGCCGAGGCCACGCTAACGCCGCTGCGGGTGCTGGCAGCATTCGGGCATCGCGTCCTGCACCTTGCGGCGCACATGAACATGTTCGTGCCCGTGATGCTGACGGCAGCCGCGCTGATGCTCAAGCCGAAGCTCGACGCCGAGGGCCACGAACGCGCCGGCATCGCGCCCGCGGTGCGGCTCCGCATCCTGATTCTGCTGCTGGCGAATGCGGCGCTGTTCAGCGTGCTCGGCGGGGCGCTGCTCTGCCGGTATCTGCTGCCCATGTATCCGCTGGTGCTGGTGCTGGCTGTTTCGACGTTTCATCGCCGGGTTCCTTACTGGCAGGCGCTCTGTGCGCTCTCCGCCGCCGCGTTTGTGGCCGGAATCTTCGTCAACCCACCCTATGGTTTTGCTCCCGAAGACAATCTGGCCTACGCGCACGTGATCCGGCTGCACCAGGCGGGGATTGCCCAGGTCCAAATGCGGTATCCGGGGGCGACGGTGCTGTCGGCGTGGCCGATGACCGACGAATTGAGCAAGCCTGAACTTGGCTGGGTGAGCCAGCCGTGGGACGTGTACGCGATTGACGACTTCTCCTCGGCGCAGATCGACCGCGCGGCGCAGACTCCCGGCCGCTACTCGGCGGCGCTGGTGTTTTCGACAAAGTATGATCCGCCGCCGCTCATCTCGCTGGGGCGACGCTTCGACGAGCGCTATTTCGGCCTGCACCATGATCTGCCTCCGGAGACCGTGGCCCGGCGGCTGAACGGGACGCTGGTGTGGAAAGCCGAGGACCAGGGCATGTGGATCGGGCTGATCCGGTTCAACCGGCAGTTTGAAGCGCGCTTGGAACCCGGCGGAACGACGATTGGCAACGGCGTTGATCGATAGCCTGAAGCGTCACTCTCCCGGAGCTGGCCGGCAAGAGCAGGTCGAGTTTCCCGAGCGGGCCGTCCAACAGGCTGGGGCGGCAGCCGTGCGTTCCCCATCGCCGGAGAACCTATAATCAGGGTGTCGATGTCTACACATTCCCGCCATCGTTTCCGCCGGATCTGGCGGCTCGCTCTGTTCGCGCTGGTGCTGGCGCCGGCCGTCGTGGTATCGATTCGCGCCCGGGCCCAGGCGGAGCCGGAAGATGCCGCCGGGCGGGGCCGCATCCTCCTCGTGCTGCCGTTCGATAACAGGACCGGCCAGCCCAGCCTGGAGTGGATTCGCGAAGCTGCGCCGGAACTCCTCGGCAGCCGGTTTGCATCGGCCGGATTTGCCCCGCTGAGCCGCGCCGACCGCCTCTATGCCCTTGACCACCTTGGGCTGCCACAGGGATTCCAGCCATCCCACGCCAGCTCTCTCAAGCTGGCCCAGACGCTGGACGCCGACTCCATCATCGTGGGAAGCTACAGGACCGACGGGGACCGGATCGAGGCCCAGGCGCAGATCATCAGCGTGCCGCGCCTGCGCATGAGCGCGCCCATCACCTCCAGCGGAGAGATGCGCAACCTGATTGCCGTGTTCGACTCGCTGGCCTGGAAGCTCACCCGCCAGCTCGACCCCGGCTTCAACGTGGCGGAAGAGACGTTTGTGGCCGCGGGCGCCAATCTGCACCTGGAAGCCTTCGAGCAGTACATCCGCGGGATCACGGAACCGGACCAGGCCGAGCGTCTGCGACACCTGCAACAGGCTGTCAAGCTCGATCCCGGCTTCCCCCAGGCATGGATGGCACTGGCGCGGGAGGACTACGCCGGCCAGCAGTACGAGCAGGCCGCGGCAGCGTTTGCCAGGGTGAAGGGCAACGACGCCGATGCGCTGGAGGCGGGATTTTATCGCGGGCTGGCGCTCATGTTCTCGGGCGAGTACGCAAAGGCCGAAGCCGCTTTTTCCGGCGTGGCCCGCGTGCTGCCGCTGGCGCCCGTGCTCAACAACCAGGGCGTAGCCATCAGCAGGCAGGGCCATGACGCCAGCGCGCTTTTCCGGCAGGCGGAGGGCGCCGACCCCAACGACCCCGACTACCACTTCAATCTTGCCGTGAGCCTCAAGCGTCACGGCGACACCGCCGGAGCCCAGACGGAGCTGGCGCAGTATCTCAAGCTGCGCCCTAACGATAGCGAGGCGACGGGGATGCAGGCAGCATGGAGACAGACCTCTTCCGCCTCGACCGTGGACCCGCTGGAGCGAATCGAACGCGGTTTTGACGCCGTGGCGTTCCGGCAGGCAGCCATGGTGCTGGACCAGATGGAGGCCTCGCGCCTGGCAGCACTGACCCCGCAGCAGCAGGCCCAGACCCTTGCCACGCAGGCGCGCGAGTACCTTTCGCGGGGACTTCTGCTGGAGTCCGAGCGGCTTTATCAGCAGGCCATTGCCGCCGATAATCACTCGGAAGCGGCTCACGAGGGTCTGGCCGAAGTCCGCGAGCGCACGGGCGACACGGCCGGAGCCCGTCGCGAGGCGCAGGCGGCACTGGAAGTCCACCCCTCAGCGGATGCATACTTGGTGCTCGCGCGGCTGGATATCGCGGCCAACCACCTGGAGGATGCCACCCGCAACGCGGAAGAGGCCCTCAAGCTGAGCCCCAATAGCCAGGCGGCAAAGGAAGTGGAACGCCAGATAAGCGCAAGACAGGGAGCCGCAAAACCATAGGCGCCCTGGAGGAGCAAGCCATGTACGCGAAGCTTGCACAGCGGTTCGTCATCGGATACGCCCGGCGCAGTGGTATCAGGGAAACGCCGGTTCTTCGCCTGTTCCTGCCTGCGGTTTTTGCCATGGTCGCGTCTTTTACGGCGGCCGCCGGTGCGCAGCAGCCGCTGGTGGACAAGTTTGTGCTCGACGACACCATCCAGCCGGTGAGCGCGAGCCAGCTCGACCGCGCGCTGGCCCGCGCCAACAGCGACGGCGCCGCGGCGCTCCTGGTGCAGATCGATACGCCGGGCGGGCTGGTCGACTCCATGCGCGGAATGGCTGGCGCGATTCTCAGCTCGCGCGTTCCCGTGATTCTCTATGTCGCTCCCGCGGGCGCCCGCGCCGCTTCGGCCGGGTTCTTCCTGCTCGAGGCCGCCGACGTGGCTGCCATGGCCCCCGGCACCAACGCCGGCGCGGCGCACGTGGTTTTCGAGTTGGGCAAGCCCGACCAGACCCTGGAACAAAAGGTGGAGAACGATGCGGAGGCGTTTCTGCGCTCCTATGTGGGACGCCGCAACCGCAACCTGGAAGCCGCCATCGCCGCCGTGCAGTCCTCCCACTCTTACTCCGCGGAAGAGGCGCTGAGCCAGCACCTCATCGACCTGACCGCCTCCGGCGACACGCAGTTGCTGGCCGCCCTGAACGGCCGCGAGATCACCCGCCTCGACGGCAGCAAGCAAGTTCTGCACCTCGCCAATGCCCGCATCGAGATCCTCAAGCCGACGCTGCGCGAGAACCTTCTTGCCTGGCTGGTCAATCCCAACATCGCGTTGCTGCTGCTGGTGGGCGGCGCGCTGCTGATCTATCTCGAATTCAACACCCCCGGAACCATCGTTCCCGGAGCCCTGGGCACGCTCATGGTGCTGCTGGCCATCTTCGCGCTGAATCTGCTGCCGATCCGCTATACCGCGGTGATGCTGCTGCTGGCGGCGGCGGCGCTGCTGGTGCTCGAGGCCAAGTTCGGCGGCCATGGCGCGCTGGCCATCGCGGGCATCGTGTGCCTCACCTTCGGCACGCTCACGTTGATCGCCGCGCCCATTCCGGAGCTGGCCGTCAGTCCATGGGTCGCCATCGGCGTGAGCGCCGGCTTCGGCGGCATCACCGTGTTCCTGGTGCGCCTCGCCTTCAGGGCCCGACACCTGAAGCAGCGCCTCGGCTTCGACGCGCTGATCGGCCGTCCAGCGTCCGCCATGGAGCCGCTCACCCCGGAGGGCCACGTGCTCGTCGATGGCGAGATCTGGCGCGCCGTCGCCGACCAGGCCATTCCCGCCGGCGCCACGCTCCGCGTCACCGGCCACCAGGATTTCCTGCTCCACGTTACGCCCGCATCGCCGATTGCGCCGCCGAACACTTCCGCTTGACGCGACGTGGAGTACAATTCCCTCCTGACACCCACCAGGAAGGAAATACCCATGTCCGGAGCCGATCTGCCGATTCCGATCCTCATTGTCATTGCCATCGTGGTTCTCTATATCTTCAATTGCATCAAGATCCTGCGCGAGTACGAGCGGGCCGTCATCTTCACGCTTGGCCGTGTGCGGCCCACGCCCACGGGACCCGGTATCATCTTCGTCTTTCGACCCATCCAGCAGATGATCCGTCTTTCGCTGCGGCAGGAGGTGCTCGAAGTGCCTCCGCAGGATGTGATCACGCGGGACAACGTGACCATCAAGGTAAACGCCGTCGCCACGCTCTACGTGGTCGATCCCAACCTGGCGGCGATCAAGGTGTCCAACTACATCTACCAGACCTCGCAGGTGGCGCAAACCACGCTCCGTACCGTACTTGGCGAGGCTGAACTGGACGAGCTCCTCAGCCATCGCGACAAGCTGAATCTGCGCATTCAAAGCATCATCGATCAACGGACGGAGCCGTTCGGTGTCAAGGTCATCTCGATGGAGGTGAAGCAGGTGGATCTGCCCGAGAGCATGCAGCGCGCAATGGCCAAACAGGCTGAGGCCGAACGCGAAAAGCGATCCAAGATCATCCACGCCGAGGGCGAATTCAACGCCGCGCAGAAGCTGGTGGATGCGGCTGCCCTGCTGGCCACCCAGCCCCTCACGCTGCAACTGCGTTATCTGCAGACGCTGACCGAGATCGGCGTGGAGAAAAACACCACGATCGTGTTTCCGCTGCCGGTGGAGCTCCTGTCGCTGCTGAACCGGCTCAGCCCGTCGGCGACGCCCAGGCCGGACAACGCCTGAGCGCTGGCGGCGGCGAGGGACGGCTCGCGCTTCCCGCATCGGGCAAGGGGCGCGCGGCAACTGACCGTTGCCTCAGGCGGTTCACCAGGCAAGACGTGCCTTTTGCAAAGCCCGCGGGGAGCCTACACTGGAAGCAAGGGAAGAACTCCGCGACGCCGCGCGTTGGCCGCCTTCTGACCCCGATCGACAGGCCGGGAACGACGGGCTTGAACCAGAGAGCCGCATGATGAACCGAGATTTTGGCGGAACCGCATTAGAGCCGGTGGAACCGGCGCGCGACCGGGAATTCACACTCGGGCCGATCACCCTCATCGGGATGGGGCTTGTTCTGTGCGCCCTGTGCGCGGTGTGCTTCCTGTGGGGCTACTCCGTCGGCCATCGCAGCTCGGCCGAGCCGTCCGCCGCGCAGTCTGCAACCGCCGGCGGCCAGCCGGAAGCGCAGTGGGTCAGCGGCCAGGCCAAGCCGGCCGCCAGCCAGAACCGAGTCGCACCGCAGGCGGATCCCCAGCCGGCCAGTTCGGATTCGGTCACGCCCGAAGCGGCAGCGGAAGACACCACTTCGGCTCCTGCAGGCGCCCCGGCCCACGCGAACGCAGCGTATCCGTCCCCCGCCGCACCTTCCGGCAAACCGGCCGTGGTGCAGGCCGCGCTCCCCGCGCAGTCCGCCGTGCAGCCGGCCGCGGGAAGCGGGCAGGTGCAGGCCGCCCTCGGCCAGGGCACTCCGTGGATGGTGCAGATTGCCGCCGTCTCCCATTCCGAGGACGCCGATGTCCTGGTGAGCGCGCTGCGCAAGAAGGGCTACACGGTTTCGGCCCGGCGCGATCCCATGGATAACCTCCTCCACGTCCAGGTGGGGCCGTTTGCCACCCATGCCGACGCCGCGTCCATGCGTCAGCGCCTGCTCAACGACGGCTATAACGCTCTGATCGAGCCATAAAGCGGTTTCGCCGCTGAGATCCGGCATCGATGAATGCCGGGTTCAGCCGCGCATCCATTCCGGCAGCCCCGCCGCGATCGAGGCCCGTACCGCATCCATCAACTCTTCGCGGCTGGCGAAGTCCGCCGGATCGAGCGGCTCGTGGAACACGATGTGCGCCATGCCTGGCTTCACCCGCATGCTGCCCTTCGCCATCATGGTTTCGGTCCCGAAGATCGACACCGGAACGCACGGCGCGCCCGCCTCGTTGGCGAGGTAGAACGGGCCCTTCTTG
>Ga0335082_10009843_pt1 | contig 10375 bp, 5 predicted proteins | sample Lox_Sample_41_FD_206718 | JGI IMG/M metagenome (GOLD analysis project Ga0335082, IMG submission 206718) | Soil microbial communities from Loxahatchee National Wildlife Refuge, Florida, United States - Lox_Sample_4.1 | ecosystem: Environmental > Terrestrial > Soil > Wetlands | place: USA: Florida...
AGTCAAGGCTGGACGACCATGCGCGCTTCGAGGAGCTCGGCATCGATTCGATCGTCCTCCTGGGCCTCACCGAAGGCATCGAGGAGTGGATCGGACGCCACATCGAACCGCAGACCCTGATCGAGTGCAACTCCATTCTGGCCGTAGCGCGCTATCTCGCAAACCTTGCTCCAGTTGAAGTTGCCAGCCCGGCGGCCATTGCCGCCGTGCGCAGCGACCGCTCCGCAAGCTCGGCGGCGCCGACCACGCAAGCGTTTCGTGTCGCCGTCATCGGCATCGCCTGTCATTTCCCCGGCGCACCGGATAAGGAGTCTTTCTGGAGCAACCTTGCGGGAGGAGTGGACAGCGTCGTGGAGGTGCCTGCCTCGCGTTGGAACGCAGCGGCCTTCCACCAACCCGAACATGCGGATGGAAGAACGATCAGCCGCTGGGGCGGTTTCATCGAGGGCATCGAATGGACCTACCCGAAGCTCTTCGGCATGAGTGGGGAGGAAGCGGCGGATGTCGACCCGCTCGTGCGCCTCTACACCGAATGCAGCCTCAAGGCGCTGCTCGACACGCCTTTCGGCATCGAGGGCGTACAGGGTAAACGGGTCGGCGTATTCGTCGGAGCCCGCTCCGGGCGCTATGCCGAGCGCATCATGCTGCCTGGCAGGCGAGCCGTGACGGGCGTGGGACAAAACTTCATTGCTGCCCATGTTTCGCACCTGCTGGATCTTCACGGCCCCAGCTTGGTGGTCGACACCGCCTGCTCCTCCTCTTTGGCTGCCGTCCACCTCGCCTGTCAAAGCCTGCGTACCGGCGACGCCGACATGGCGCTCGCGGGAGGCGTAGAGGTGCTGCTCGATCAGAAGCCGTACCTGTTCTTGAGTGCCGCGCACGCGCTCTCGCCAGATGGGCGCTGCCGGCCGTTCAGCTCCGAGGCCAATGGCTTCGTGCCTGGGGAGGGCGTGGGCTGCGTAGTGCTCAAGCCGCTCGAGCGCGCCCTCGCGGACGGCGATCCGGTTTACGCCGTCATCGATGGAACCGCCATGAACAACGATGGCCGGACGCTGGGCGTCACGACACCGGGCTCGGACGGTCAAGCGGAGGTGATCGCCTCCGCGCTGCGCAGCGCCGGGGTGGAGCCCCGCGACATCTCTTACGTGGAGACACACGGTACCGGCACGCTGATCGGCGATCCCATCGAGCTGCAGTCGCTGGCGCGCGCCTTCAGCGCCGCGCCGCCGGTGCGCTGCGCGGTGGGCAGCGTGAAAAGCAACATCGGGCACTTGCTGTCGGCGGCCGGCGTGGCGAGCTTCATCAAAGTGGCGCTGTCCCTGCACCACCGCGTCCTGCCGCCCACGTTGCACTGTGCCCAAGTCAATCCGCGCTTCAATTTCGCGCGCACACCATTCTTTCCTGTGCAGCGGCCCGACCGCTGGGAGACCGATGGTCGCCCGCGCCGGGCCGGGATCAGCGCCTTTGGCTTCGGGAAGACCAACGTGCACATCGTCGTCGCTGAACGTCCGCCCGGCACAACGGAACCAGAGCGAACCACGGCTCCCGTGCTGCCGCCTGCTTTGGCTGGAGAACGCGTGCGTGCATGGCATGAAGCCCCGGCCGTGGATGAGCCTCCCGCAACCGACGCGGCCGCGCTTCTCGCCCTGGAGGAAATCATGTTGGAAGAGCAGACGCCGGTCGCGGTGGAATCATGAGCGCTCGCAAGCTTCACAGCCGCTTCACGGTGCGCGACACCGATCCACTGGTGCGAGAGCATCGAGTGGAAGATATCCACATCCTCCCTGGTGTTTCCCTGCTGGATGCGCTGTACAAGACGCTCGCTGCAGTGCGCTGCGCGCCGGACACCGTGATACTGCGCGATGTCCTGTTCCACGAACCGGTGGTGACATCCGAGCGCATAGACCGCCGCCTCACCGTGGCCGTGACGCTCGACGAGGAGCGGGGCAGCGTTACGGTGTCCAGCCAACCATGGAAAGGCGATTCGGCTGTCTCTTCGGAAGCGACCGTGCACATGACGTGCGAGATTGCGCGCGTGGCCGCCTCGCCGCTGGCGGCACTCGCCCCTGTGCACTGGGACGACGACAGCGTGACCGAGGATCTGGACTGCTGCTACCACGTGGTCCGTCATGTCGGGATTCAGCATGATGAATTCATGCAGTGCACCGGGCGTGTCAAGACGCTCTCGTCGGGCGACCTCCTGGCGCGCGCTGCGCTGGGCAAGCGAGCTGCCGCCCGCGCTGGCGATTTCTTGCTGCATCCGGTATTTCTCGATTGCTCCACGATCGTGCCGCTGTTCAACCTGCGCCAGCGAACCGATGAGGCGAGCCTGTTCATTCCGTTCGCGATCGAGGAATTCTACGCGCGCGCGCTGACAGGCCGGCGCGAGGTGCTGGTGCGGGTGAGGGAGCCGGATGCCAGCGTGCTCGAGCGCGAGGTTCTGTGTCGCAGCTTCGACATTCACGGTCTCGACGGCCAGCCGCTCGCCCGCTTCGGTAAATTCGCCGTCAAGCGTGTCCGCTCCCTGGCGAACGTGCGGCAGCTGCGCGAGTCCGGGTTGAGCGCTCGTGCCTCGCATGCAGCGCCCGCGGCTCCGCCCGCTTCTTTGCCTCCCGCAGCGGCCTCGGCCGCGCGCTCGAACGATCCCCTGATCGCGCACATCGGCGCGCTCGTGGAAAGCATTGGCAAGGTGCAGTGGAACGGTGCCGATCTCGAAAAGCCGTTCTTTGACTTAGGACTGGACTCCCTCGCCCTGCTCGATATCTCCGAGAAGCTCGAGCAACAGCTGAAGGTGCGGCTCTATCCGACGCTGCTGTTCGAACGGTCCACAGTGAAAGCCCTCGCCGCCTACCTGCGCGAGACGTTCCCGGCGGAAACGGCGCGCCTTGGCGGCTCGGCGGTCTGCGACCAGGCGGCGCCGCTTCGCACCGCAAAGACAGCGGCGGCTGGCGAATGCAGACCGGCGCCTGAGCTGCTCGTGCCACGCTGGCAAGCGGTCTCGCCCGGTCGCCGCCCGGAGAACGCCAGGATCGCATTGCTCGGCGAGTCCTGTCATGAAGCGCTGATCGACCAACTGGCCCAACGCCTGGGCACGAGTGTTTGCTACCGCGCCTGCGGAGCTTCCTACGCGGAGCCGCTGCGCGAAGCGCTGAGCGGCGGGCTGGTCTTCGACGAAGCATGGCTCATCGGCCCGGATCACGATCAGGCTTACGCCCTGATCCAGACGCTCATCGCCGCAGGCCGGTTGCACACGCCGCTTGCGCTGAGAGCCTTCACCGTCCGCGCCTACAGCGTGCTCGCAGAGGCGCCGGACGAGCATGCAGGGCACGGCGTCTGGGGGTTGTGGCAAAGCGTGTCGCGCGAGTATCCCGAAGCGCGTGCGACGCTCGTGGACCTGGACACGGCGAGCGTCGAAGCACTGATGCGCGGAGTGGCGGCGCCCTGGACCGATCGGCTGCTGCATCTCGATGCTCCGCAGCGCGGCCTGCTCGCAATCCGGGATGGAACGTTCTACGAGCGCCGGCTGTTCCGGACCAAGCCTGCAACGGGCTCTCCCCCACTGCTGCGCGACGGCGGCGTGTACTTGATTATCGGGGGCGCTGGCGGAGTGGGCATGGCTTTCCTCCAGCACCTGCGCCAGCGCTATCGCGCGCGCGTCGCGGTAATGGGCCGGCGGGCGCCGGCGCTGCTACACCCCGCGCTCGCCGCTGCAGGGGAATACGGCAAAGACGTGTTGTACGTCCAAGGCTCGGTGGACAGTGCGGACGACATCCGGCGCGCAATGGAGGAGGTGCGCGCACGATTCGGCGCCCTGCACGGTGTGGTCCATTCGGCGATGGTATTGGCCGACTGCCGTCTCTCGGAGATGTCCCGCGACGATTATGACCGTGTGCTCCGGCCCAAGGTGGAGGGCATACGCGCGCTGGCGCTCGCGAGTGCGGATTCGGATCTCGATTTTCTGCTCTTCTTCTCGTCGGTCCAGTCGTTTGTCGGCAACGCCTCGCAAGCCAACTACGCCGCCGCGAGCACGTTCCTCGACGGGTTTGCCGGCGCGCTACGCGCGCGCCGCCCGTATCCGGTCATCGTCGTCAATTGGGGCTTTTGGGGCGAGCTCGGTGCCGTCGCGACCGAGCAGCACCGGCGGCTGCTCGCGCGTCAGGGCATGCACGGCTTGCGCGCCGAGGAAGCGTTCGCGCATCTGGAAACGATGCTCGCCGGCGGTTGGGACCAAGCGCTTGTCATTTGCGCAGAAGACCACCTGCAACGCGAGCTCGGCCTGAGCGAGGAGCTCATCTTCGCGCGCACCGGCCGGGCCGGCTCCACCGCCGTCTTCGAACGCTTTGAGTTGCCGGTCGAGGAACTGGTCGCTGCCCGGCGAGTGTTCAACGACACTGAGGCGGCAATCGCGGCGCTGTTGGAGCTCGCACGCCGCCGAGTGAGGTCTGTTCTCGACGATCTCCAGATCCAGGATGTCGAAGAAGCGGCAGGAAGCCGCCGCTTGGCTCCCGAGCACGGGGCGATTGTGCGTGTACTGCGGAAGATCGTGAGCCGTGACGACGAACCAGCCGCACCCATGAGCAGCGAAGCATTCGTCGTCGCAATCGCCAATCTTGCGCAAGCCAACCCCGGGGTACACGACTTCATCCCGCTACTGCAGGCGTGCCTGTCCGCGCTCCCTCAGATTCTTGGCGGACGCTGCAAAGCGGCGGACGTCGTGTTCCCCGACGGCACTGTGGACCTCGTGGAGGCCGTCTACGGGAACAGCCCGATCTCGGCGTTTTACAACCGGCTGGTGGCGCGCGCTGTGGTGACGGTCGCTGCGCAGCAGCCGGCGCGGCCACTGCGCATTCTCGAAGTTGGCGCCGGAGTCGGTGCAACGAGCGTCGAAGTGCTGAATACCCTGCACGAGATGCAGGTGCCGTGCGAATATTGGTACACCGACCTCTGGGACAAGCTCGTGGCCGATGCACGCGTGCGCTTCGGCACCCGCTACCCGCAAATGCATTTCCGCCTCCTCGACATCGGGAGCGATCCCGCCGCTCAGGGGCTGGAGGAACGCTTCGACATCGTGGTCGCGACCAATGTGCTTCACGCCGCGCGTAACTTGCGTTCGGCGCTGCGGCACGTCAAGCGCTTACTGCGGCCGGGTGGAGCGCTCGTGCTGAACGAGAGTGTCCAGGCTCAGGAATATTCGGTGTACACGTTCGGCCTGCTGCCCGGCTGGTGGACGACAACGGCCGATGCGCAGTTGCGCCTTGCCGATAGCCCGCTCGCCTCCCGCGACACCTGGATGAGGCTCATGCGCGAAGAGGGCTACGCCGAGCCGCGCCTGCTCGTGCCCGCCGGCGACCACCACACGGCGCTCGGCGCGCAGGAAGTCTTTATCGCGTGGAGCGACGGCGAAGTCCGTCTGCCCGCGCGTACGCTCCCGGCCCGGGACGCGCCGAAAGCGCTGAGCGAGAGATTGCAGCCAATCACGCTCGGGGAGCTCGGGGTCGCGCATCTGCCGGCGCTGCGTCGCCTGCGCCTCTATCGCGACCAACACCGGGATGTATGGCTTTTCCTCGACAATCCGCCGGCGAATACCTTCAGCATGGAGCTGCTTGACGAGCTCTGCACGGTGCTCGAACTGCTGCAGGCGCAATCCGCGGAAGCGCTTGACGGACGCATCGTTTATCTGTCGCACTGTGGGAGTTATTTCTCGCTGGGCGGCGATCGCAACTACATCATCAACATGCTCTCCGCCGGCCGGGACGATGCGATCGAAGCGTTCGCCGACAAGGCGCGCCGCCTGCTGACGGCGCTCGCGACGCTGAACGCTCTGGTCGTGGCGGTGGTGAACGGGACCGCGCAGGGCGCCGGACTGGAGACCTTGTTCGCAACCGATCTCCAGCTCGTCGCGCGCGGCGTGAAGATCGGCCTGCCGGAGATCAAGTCCGGTCTTCTGCCAGGCATGGGCGGGCTGTCGTATCTGCGCAACCAGATTGGCGCGGCTCGCACGAAGCGATTGGTGCTGGGCGGCGAGCTCATCGAAGCCGGCGAAGCGTACGAGCTCGGGCTGATTTCCCACGTGGTGGACGATCCGGTCGCTGCGGCATTCGAGCTGCGGGAGCGGGTCGCGCACGTGGAAACGGCGATCTACGCCAAACAGATGCTTGGGGCCGATCTCGCGGGCCAGCTCACGGCGGACATCGACAAGTGGCTGGCCTACGTACTGCGCCATCGACAATGGATCGATGCGCGACGCATCGCCGATTCGGAAGCGGTGCTTAGGGCTCAACTGGCCGACACCGCGGTCTGACCAACTCAAGGTAGAAAGGACGGGACCGATGAAATTCCTATTCGACCGGCTCAATCCCCTGGATGTCGTGACGAATGCGCCGGACGCGTACGTTCCCGCGACCAAGCCGCAGCCGCAGCGGTGGCTCCAGTGTCCGCAGCGCAACGACGAGATCAAGGCGCTGTGCCAGCCGAACGGGCTAAAGCACCTCCTCTACGGCACCCTTCCGCATTTTTCCCTTTACGGCGCTGGGCTCTGCTTGCAGCTCATGGTCGATACGCTCTGGGCGAATATCGGCCTCTCGGTGCTGATGGGCTGGCAGCTGTATGTGCTCTTCGTGCTGCATCATGACTGCATGCACGGCAGCGCGTTCCGCGCCGACTTCTTCAACCGGCTATGGGGGAGGATCTACGCGTCGACCTTCACCATGACCTTCATGGTGAACCGCCAAACCCATATGCGCCACCACGCCTACATCTCCGACCCCGAGCGGGATCCAGACGAGTACTATTTCGCCGCCCGACTGCGTAGTATCTGGCTGCGCCTATGGCGCTACTACGAGTGGTACACGCGCATCGCGTTGACCCGCTACGGAAGGAAAGTGCGTAACACGGTGTTGAGCGAGCAAGGGATCAATCTCGGCCTATGGGCGGTGGTGCACGTGGTGTTATTCGCCCTCGGCATGGGCATCAAGGCACTCTATATCTTCTGGCTGCCGTTGGCTGTCGTCGCCCTGGTCATCAACCCCATCACCCGCGGCTATGAGCATTCGCCGATCACCCTGTACCCGAAAGGCGACCCGCGCCGCCGCGACATGAGCATGAACGCGATCACGGTGTCCAACCCCGTGTACGGCTGGCTGTGCGCCAACATCTCATTTCACGTCGAGCACCACGCCTACCCGCGCTGCCCGTTCTATAACCTGCAGAAGCTGCACCGCATCTTTCAGGAGGAGAAGCTCCAGTATCTGGTGGCGCCCTATCCGCTGTACCGAGTTTGGAAAGGCGGCCGCATGACGGCAACCATGACCTGCAACGCCGACGCTACCCCACTGCTCGCGCAAGGCAGCGCCCGGGCGGCTGGCTGATCCCGTTCCTCGAGGAGGCGCGCGCAATGCATGACGATACCATTCCGCCGCTACCGAAAGAGCTCAAGGAGCCGTCGACGCGAGAGACGATGCTCTATCTGCTCTACGCACTGGCGCTCGCGTACGCCCCGGGCTTGCTTGCCTCAACGGTCGCGGACCTGCCCGTGCCGCTGATCGTCAGGATGGTTGCAATCGCGTGCCTGACGGTGGTGGCGGCTTACGGGTTCTTTGTGCTGGGAACGAGCGGTCACGAAGGGTTCCATTTCAACCTGCACCGGAGCCGGTACGTGAGCGCGGCAACCGGGGCTTTCTTCAGCTCGGTGGTCCCGCTCTTTTTCGCCGTTGGATTCTTCGCCATCCACTGGCAGCATCACCGATACACCAACACCGACAAGGACCCCGACGTCCATTCCCTGCAGCGGTTCCGCACATTCCTTTCGCGTGGCCTGCTCGGGCGTCTGGCGTTCAACCGCCGATACCTGGGCTGGACGTTGTCGATCCTGCGCGGAGACCCGGTGAACAATGCCCCGCTATCCGCCGGCGAGTTCCGCTTCCTCGCCTGGGTCAACGTAGCGGCGCAGATCTTCTGGTTGGCCGTTCATGCGGTATTGATCGTGGTGGCACCGAAGACGATGATCTTCGTGCTCGCGCTGCCGCTTGTCGTCATGCTGTTTATCTCGGGTCTTAACCCCTATCTCGAACACGCCGGGACGGAGCTCAACCGGGCGACGAATGCGCGGACGCGCAGTTCGATGATATTGACGCTGTTGACCGCCGGGGTGAACTACCACCTCGAGCATCATTTGTATCCCAACGTCCCGGTCTGGCGCCTCGCACGCGTGCATCGTTGGCTGAAGAAGGAAGGCTGGTTTGAGAACCGCACCACATTCATCGAACCCTCGTTCTGGAAGTCGTTTCGCTACGCGGCGGCCTCAACGCCCTATTCCATCTCGGCAAACGGCGTATACCCGCCGCCGGCGCGGGCGGCCCACACGGGCTCGACACCATGAAAAGACAGGAGATCACGCTGCCGGATGGAGTACGCACGACGGCGGAGTGGTTCGGCGCCGATGTCGCCGCACCGAAGGCCGTCATCGCTTTCCTGCCGGCGCTCGGCGTATCGGTCGAGTATTACCGCGGCTTTGCGCAGGCCTGGGCGAGCCGCGGCTACCGAGTCGCCGCGCTCGAGATGCGCGGAATGAAGCATAGCTCGGTACGGGACGTGAAGCGGGAGAACTTCGGTTACCGGGAGATCCTGCGCACCGACTTGCCCGCGCTGCTCGCCCGCGTGCGCGCGGAAGCCGCCATGGCGCCTTTTTACCTGGCCGGGCATAGCCTCGGAGGACAGTTCGCGTTACTGCACGCTGCGCGCCACCGCGAGCACATCGACGGGGTAGTCGTTATCGCCGGCGGCTCGAACTATTACAACTCCATGCCGAGCGCCGGGGCGCGCTTCAGGCGCCGCGCTGCGGTCCGTCTGGTGCGTTCGGTAAATTCGGCTCTCGGCTACTTCCCGGGCCACAAGCTGGGCTTCGGCGGGCGGCAGCCGCGGAGCATGATCGCCGACTGGACACACGAAGCGCTCACGGGCAAGTATCGGCTCACCGGAGATGCGACCGACTTCGATGCGGCGCTCGCAACCATCGCGGTGCCCGTCATATTCGTCTCGCTCTCTGGCGATCCTTTGGTGCCGAGCAGCTGTGCGAGCTTTCTAGCGCGAAAGCTAGCTGCAGCGCGGCTCACGCAAGTGGAATTGCAGGCGCGCGACCTCGGGTTGCCGAGGTTCCACCATTTCCGCTGGGTGCGCACGCCCGAGCCGATCCTAGACGCCATCGAGCGATGGGCTGGTACCGAGGCACATGTGGGTATAGAAAAAACCAATCCCCTGCTTGCCTCGATTCGGAACGTCGCGGGTAGCCAGTGAGCGTGTCGATTAGGGCCGGAGCCGGTTCGGGGGCTTTCCGGGTCAACGGATAGGAAGTCCAGCCGCATCACGCCGCCCGGGGGCTCAAGGCGGAGCGTCAGCTCGCCCTGTGCGCGCTGGAATCAGCAGGAGGCAAGACGCACCGTCAGCGCGCGGCGCCCGCAAGTAAGTATGAAGAGCCTAAAGCAAAGGCGAGCCCATCGGCTCGCCCTTGCGCACCGCTCCGACGCCGGTCTCAAGCCAGCTCGAGATCGCTCGACTGGATGCGCTTGACGCCGGCCTTCGCCATCTGGTCCCATGCCTTCGCGATCGAGCCGTTCAGGTCGATGCCGCGGCAGGCATCCTCGATGACTTCCGCCTGGAACCCGAACCGGCGCGCATCCAGCGCCGACCATGCCACGCAATAGTCGGTGGCCAGACCGCACACAAAAACGCGGTTGATGTTGCGGCCTTTGAGATAGCCGGCGAGCCCGGTCTCCGTCTTCCGGTCGGCCTCCAGGAACGCGGAGTAGCTGTCCACGTCCCGGTGGAACCCCTTGCGGATGATGAGCTCCGCCTGGGGAATGCTGATGCCGCTCACGATGGCGGCGCCCTCGGTACCCTGGACGCAATGGTCCGGCCAAAGCACCTGGGTTCCGTAGCTGAGCTCGATGGTCTCGAATGGCTTCTTGCCCGAATGCTGCGAGGCGAACGAAACGTGATCGGGCGTGTGCCAGTCCTGGGTAAGCACGACATTGTGGAAGGCCTTGGCGATCTCGTTGATGAGCGGGACGATCTTGTCGCCCTCCTTCACCGCCAGACTGCCGCCCGGAACGAAGCAGTTCTGCACGTCGATCACCAGCAGCGCGTCGCTGTCCGTGGGCTTGATCTTCCCGGCCGCAAGCGCGCTTCGCAGCGACGCCGCGGACAGCAACGCGGACGCACCTGAAGCGCCGGCCGCGATTAGGAATTTTCTTCTCGTAATGCGATCCATAACAGCCTCCTGGCCAAGCTCCTTGTTGTGATCCCCACGCCGTGGCCGACCGAGACGGTCGCGGGCGGGTCCCCGCCTTGCAGTCTAGCAGAGCGCTGCGCGGCGGCGAAG
>Ga0335082_10009844_pt1 | contig 10375 bp, 8 predicted proteins | sample Lox_Sample_41_FD_206718 | JGI IMG/M metagenome (GOLD analysis project Ga0335082, IMG submission 206718) | Soil microbial communities from Loxahatchee National Wildlife Refuge, Florida, United States - Lox_Sample_4.1 | ecosystem: Environmental > Terrestrial > Soil > Wetlands | place: USA: Florida...
GTCCTCCGCAGGCACGCGCGTGTAGAAGGCGGCGCCGCCGACCTGGTCGTCCGAGCCGTAGCCCGAGAGCACCGCCCACGGCACGAGCCCGCCACCGGCCGAGCCCTCGACCTGTGTGACCCCACCTGTCGCGAGCAGGCGACCGCTGCCGACGACCTCCTTCCAGCGCTCCCATCCTTCTTGGTCGGCGCTGGCCGCCCCCGCGGGCGGCGTGTCGGCACGGGCGACTGTGGTGACGGCGAGCAGCGCCGCGGCGAGCGCCGCTCGCGCGACCCGGCGCGCGCACATCAGCGCGTTCGCTCCGCGAACTCGCGCGCGAAGGCTTCGAAGGCGTCGGCGGGAAGCGGGCGGCTCACGTAGTAGCCCTGCACCATGTCACAGCGGCTCTGCATCAGAAAGTCCCAGGCCTGGAAATCCTCCACGCCTTCCGCCACGACCTGGAGCCCGAGGTGGTGGCCGAGGTCGACGATCGAGCGCACGATCGCCGCGTCCTCCGAGGCCTGCTTGAGGCCGCGCACGAAGGATTTGTCGATCTTCAGCTCGTCGACCGGCATGCGTTTCAGCTGCGACAGCGACGAGTGTCCCGTGCCGAAGTCGTCGATCGCGACGCGCAGGCCGGCCTCGCGCAGTCCGCGCAGCACCGCGGCCGCGGAGACGGGGTCCTCCATCACGGCCGACTCGGTCAGCTCGAGGATCAGCGCCTCGGGCGGCATCGCGTAGGCGGAGAGCAGCCCGTGCACGAGGCCCGGCAGCTCCGCGCGGCCGAGGTCGTGCGCCGAGAGATTGGCGGCGATGCCGAGCTGGAGACCGCGGTCGGCCCAGGCGCGCCACTGTCTTGCGACGCCGTCGAGCACCTGGCGCGTGATGTCGAAGATGAGGCCGGCGCGCTCGGCCAGCGGGATGAACTCGTCGGGCGGGACCGGGCCGCGGTCGGGATGCGTCCAGCGCGCGAGCGCCTCGGCCTGCGTCAGCTCGCCGGTCAGCATGTCGACCTTCGGCTGGAAGTGCAAGGTCAGTGTGCGCTCCGCGATCGCGTGGCGGAGCTCGCGCACCAGCGCGAGCTGCGCGAGGTGGCGCTCGTCGCGGCCGAGCTCGTAGACGAGAACGTCGCGGCGCTGCGACTTCGCGTCCTGGAGGCCGATGTCCGAGCGCCGCAGCAAGGTCTCGGCGTGGTCCCCGTGGTGCGGGCAGAGCGCGATGCCACCGTGCACCGAGAGCTCGAGCCGCACCTCCTCGAGGTCGAAGGGCGCGCGCAGCGCGCGCGTCATACGCCGCGCCTCGGCTTCCGCCTCGCCGGGCGTCGTGGCCTCGAGCGCGACCAGGAAGACGTTGGCGCCGAGGCGCGCCACCAGCGGGGCGTCGCCCGCCGCGACGCGCAGCCGCGTCGCCATCTCGATCAACACGCGGTCGCCGGCGGCGTAGCCGAAGCTGTCGTTCACGGCCTTCAGGTCGCCGAGCTCGAGCGTCAGCAGCGCGAGCTCGCGGTGCGACGCGCGCGCCCGCGCGATCGCCTCCGCGACCGCCTCGCGCGCGACGGTCCGATTCGGCAATCCCGTCAGCGCGTCGTGGTGCGCACTGTGGACGATGCGGCGCTCGCGCTCGGCGATCGCGTCCTGCATCTCGTTGAAGGTACGGGCGAGGAGGCCGAGCTCGTCGCGCGAGGTCACCGCGACGGCCGTGTCGTAGCGGCCGCCGAGGATGCGCTGCGCGCCCGCCACCAGCGTGTTGACCGGCTGCGTGATGCGGCGTCCGAGCGCGAAGGCCAGCGCCACCGAGACCGCGAGCGCGGCGGCGGCGATGGCGAGCTGCTGCGCGCGCACGGCGTGCCAGGGCGCCAGCGCCTCGGCCAGCGAGCTCTGGAGCACGACGTGCAGTTGCGACTCCGGCGCGTCGCCGAGCGAGAGCGACACCGTGAGCTGATCGGTCGCCTCGAGCACGAAGGGCTCGGCGGGGGAGGGGCCGTGCTCGTGCTCGGGCAGGCTGCGAGACAGCAGGTCCCGCGCATCGGTGCCGAGCGTCGAGGCGAAGAGCTCCGGCTCGGAGCCCGGGGCGGCGCCCCAGAAGGAGACGTCGAGCGAGGTCAGGCGCTCGAGCTCGCGCGCGAGCGCGTCGTCGATCGCGAAACCCATGCCGATCCACGCGATCCGCAGCGGCGCCTCGACCGGGACGAGCACGAGCTGGTACGGGCGCCCGGCGACGAGCGCCGCGGCGGCCGCCCACCCGTCCGACTCCGCGCGGTGGAGGAGGCTGCGAAAGGGCTCGGGCGCGGACTGACCCGGCACCAAGGTGCCGACCACCGGCGCAGCGCCCGCGACCACCTGGCCGTCGAGGCCGAGCAGCGCCACCAGGCTCGCGCCGACGCGCCCGCCGTGGTTCTCGAGCACCGACTCGATGGTGCCGCGGTCGCCCGTCGCGACCGCCTCGCGGAAGGCGAAGTCGCCGGTCAGGATCTCGACGCGATCGAGCAGCTGACCCTCGCGCGACGCGAGCAGCTCCTCGACCACGCGCCCGCCGACCGAGAGTGCGTCGCGCTGCTGCCGAGCGACGTTTCTCCGTGTCGCCACGAGCGCCGCCACCATCGTCGCGATCTGCACCCCCGCGATCACGCCGATGAAGAGCGCGAGCAGGCGGCCCCGGAAGCTGGTGAAGCCGAGCGCGCGGCTCACGGTCCGCTCCGCAGCCGATCGCGGAGTGCGCGCTTCGAGGGGTCGCGCGCCGGCTCGGGGCCGAGCGGCAAGCTCGCGTCGAGCGTCGCCGGCGCGCCGTCCGCGATCTCCACTACGAGCGGCGCGCCCGGCGCGCCGTCCTGCGCGCGCGGGTGCCAGAGCTCCACGCGGTAGCGGCCGGGGGGCACGTTCGCGACGTGCGCGAGCCCGTCGGCGGCTGTGGTTGCGAACCAGGGTGTGTCGAGCACGCGCACGAAGCCGACCATGTCGTCGTGGATGTTGCAGCCGAGCACGACCGTGCCGGCCTTGTCGAAGACGATGGGCTCGGCGGGCACGCCGCTGTAGAGCCGCAGCTCGAAGCGCTTCGGCTCCGAGAACGAGTAGACGTGGTGGCGGATCTGATCGCTGTTCGGGAAGGCGACCGACGCGCCGCGCTGGACGGCGAGCACGTGCGGTGCGAACTGGACGTTGCGCTGGTCCATGCTGGCGGGCGCCGGCGGCGACGCCGGAGGCGGGCTCCCGTCGGCCGGCCACAGGCTCGCGACCGCGTCCTCGACCGGCGCGCCCGCGGCGTCGCGCACCTGGATCCGGGCCTCGCCGGCGCGGCTCGCGAGGGGTACGAGCGCCAGCCCGAGCGCCCCGGAGATGGCGGCCGCTCGCAGGGCGCTCCGGATGCGCAACTCGCCGCCCAATCCGCTCTCCTCCCACGCGAAGGAACGGCGGACCGGGACTTCTTCTTGAGGGTCTCTCAGCGCGCGATCGAAGCCTGGTAGCGCGCGCTGAACTCTTCCGAGTTCGCCGCGCTGACCTCGAGATCGCGCAGCAGACCGTCGTGGATGCCGTAGATCCAGCCGTGGACGGTCAGCTCCTGACCGCGCGCCCAGGCGTCGCGCACGACGGTCGTCTGCGAGACGTTGAGCGTCTGCTCGATCACGTTCAGCTCGTACAGGCGCTCGAGCCGCGCGTCGGAATCGGCGACGCCTGCGAGGCGCCGCTCGTGCTTCGACATCACGTCGCGCACGTGGCCGAGCCAGTTGTCGACGAGACCGTGTCGCTCGCCGCGAAAGGCCGCGCCGACGCCGCCGCAGCCGTAGTGACCGCAGACGATCACGTGCTTCACCTTCAGCAGGTCGACCGCGAACTGGAGCACCGAGAGGCAATTCAGGTCGGCGTGCACGACCACGTTCGCGACGTTGCGGTGTACGAAGACGTCGCCCGGCAGGAGTCCCACGATCTGGTTCGCCGGCACGCGGCTGTCGGAGCAGCCGATCCACAGATACTCGGGCGACTGCTGGCGCGCGAGCTTCGCGAAGAAGTCGGGGTCGAGCGCGAGGGTCGCCTCGGCCCAGGCGCGGTTCTGCTCGAAGAGTCGGGAGAGGTAGCGCAAAGTCGCGTGACCTTATCACGCTTCGCCCCGCGGCATGCGCGCGGGCCGCAGCCAGACCACGGTCGCGCCCCAGCCGCCGCGGTCGCCGGGCGCTTCCTCGAAGCGCTCGACGTGCGGATCCCGAGCGAGCACCTCGTGGACGCGCGCGCGCTGGACGCCGCGCCCGCGCCCGTGGATCACGCGCACCTCGCGGAAGCCGCGCTCCGCCGCCGCCTCGAGATAGCCCTCGAGCACGTTCTCGATCTCACGGGGCAGGAAACGGTGCAGATCGAGCGAGTCCTCGATCGGGATCACGACCGGATCGGGGAAGGGTGAATCGTCGCGGTCGTCCGCCACGCGAGTCCTACTCGCGCGGCGGGCGGATGCGGAAGGGCTCGGCGAGCCCGTGCGCGACCTTCGCGTCGCGGCCGTAGACGTCGTCGCGGAACTGCAAAGTGCCGTCGCGGCCGACCCACGCCGTCCAATAGGTCAGCAGCACGGGCACGGGCTTCGCGAGCGTCACCGTCTGCGTCTTCCCGTCCGCGATCGCGCGGTCGATTCCCGCGCGGTCCCAGCCCGGCTGACCGTCGAGCAGCAAGGTGGCGAGGTCGAGCGGGTTCTCGATGCGGATGCAGCCCGAGCTCGCGGCGCGCTCGCTCTTCTCGAAGAGGCTGCGGGTCGGCGTGTCGTGGAGATACACCGAGTAGGAGTTCGGGAACATGAACTTCACGCGGCCGAGCGCGTTGTCGGGACCGGGATCCTGGCGGAGCAGGTACCGGAAGTTCTTCGGCGTTGCGTGTGCCCAGTCGATCGACGAAGTCGGCACCACCGCGCCGCGCCCGTCGATCACGCGCAGGCCCTTGCGCTCGAGGTAGCCGCGGTCGCGGCGCATCGCCGGCAGCACGTCCTGCGCCAGGATGGTCGGCGGCACCGTCCAGGTCGGGTTCAGCACCAGGTAGGTCATCTTCGAGCGGAAGAGCGGCGTCTCGCGGTAGGGCTTGCCGACCACTGCGCGACCGCTCCACGTGAGTTCGCCGTCGCGGATGTAGTAGACCTGGTAGCCCGCGACGTTGACCACGACGAAGGTCGGCGCGAGGTCGTGCAGCAGCCAGCGGCCGCGCTCGAGGTTGACGCGCACCTCGGTGATGCGCGCGTCGATCGGGACGTCGAGCGCACGCTGCGTGGCGGGGCCGACGCGGCCGTCGGCGTCGAGGCCATGGCGCTGCTGGAAGGATGCGACCGCAGCGGCGAGCGCGTCGTCGAAGGCCTGCGGATCGGGCGTGTCGGCGTGCGCGAGGTCGCCCCGCGCCTCGAGGCTCGCGCGCAGCGCCGCGACGCGCGGGTCGTGCGCGCCGCGCTCGAGCGTAGGACCGAGCGCGAGCTTCGGGAACCCGCCGTGTGCGGCCTGCTCGCGCAAGGTCGCCAGCTCGGCGTGCAGCGCGGTGTACATGCGGTGCTGCGGCTTCTGCGCCTCGATGCGGTCGTAGACCTGCTTCGAGTCGATCACCTGCTGGAGGAACGCGGCGGGATCCTGCCGGCCGACGTCGCGCGTGAAGTTCCAGTGCGCGTCGAAGTCGCGCGGGTCGACCTTGCCGAAGATCAGGTGGTAGAGGAGACGCGCGAGCGCGTCGGTCAGCAGCAGGTCGTATTCGACCCACGCGTCGAGCGTCGCGTCCGGCGCCTCGGCCCGCGCACGCGCGGACTCGAGTGGCGTCTTCAGGTAGTCCTCGGGCTCGAGGCCGTCGCCGTAGCTGTCGGTGACCGCACGCAGCAGATCCGCGCGCGCGGCGGCGTCGGTCCACGCGCGCGCGAAGCCGCGCCGCTGGTAGAGCGCGGGTAGCGCGTGCCGCGCCGCGATCGGCACGCCCGCCACGCTCGCATCGAGCGACTGGTAGATCTGCTCGACGCGATCGCGGAGGAGATCGGTCTCCGCGGCGGGCTCCTGCGCGGAGAGCGGGCGACAGATCGTCAGCACCGAGGCGATCGCCATCGCGATCGTGAGACATGTCCCCCGCGTCACGCGCGCTCCTCTCGTCCCCGCATCGGTGCGCCGGATGCTCGCGATTCCCGGCGACTCCGCCAACCGCGGAGTGCGCTGCCCCTCCACCAAAGCCAGTGACCCGTGCAAGCGATCTGACCGGCCTGCATACAGAGTTGACGACTCGATAGGTGCGCCGCCTCTCCCGGATCGTTAGCCTGCCCGACGGCCCAAGATCGGGGGGGCGATCGGGATCCCGTCCGCCCGGAAGACGCCCGGAAGGAGTGGGATGCGCTCCGAAGCCTCGCTCGATTCACCCTTCGCGCGACTCGGCGGCTGGATCGCGGACCGGCCGCGCCTGCTGCTCGCGATCTTCGCGGCGCTGCTCGCGGTGGCAGGCCTCTACGGCGCGTCCGCGGCCGCGCACCTGCCGGCCGGCGGCTACGAGATGGCCGGCAGCGAGTCGGATCTCGCGGTGAAGGAGATGGAGCAGCGCTTCGGCATCGGCTCGGCCGACGTGCTCGCGATCTACCGCGATCCCGAGGCCGACGTGCGCGACTCGCTCTTCGGGACGCAGATCCTCGACATGCTCGAGCCCGTGCTCGCCGACCCGGACGTGGTCGGCGCGACCTCCTACTACTCGACCGCGCAGGAGAGCCTGGTCTCGCGCGACGGCCACGAGACGCTCGTCATCGTCTCGCTCGCCGGCACCAACGCCGAGAAGCTCCGCACGATCCCGCGCATCGAGCCGCTGCTGCGCCAGGTCGAGCCGCCGGTCCAGGTCTGGATCGGGGGACACGTGCAGGCGTCGCTGCTCGCGCAGGTGATCGCCATGGACGACCTCGCCGCGGCCGAGAAGGTGGCGCTGCCGGTCGCGGCCGTGCTGACCTTGATCTTCTTCCGCAGCGTGCTCGCGGCGCTCTTGCCGATCGCGATCGGCGGCTTCGCGATGGCGAGCTGCTCGGCGATCATGCGCTTCGGCGCGAACTTCACCGAGATCGCGATCTTCGCGCTCAACGTCGCCGCCTTCCTCGGGCTCGGCCTCTCGATCGACTACTCGCTGCTGATGGTGCAGCGCTTCCGCGAGGAGCTCGGCCGCGGGCTCTCGGTGCGCGACGCGGTCGCCACGACGCTCGACACGGCCGGCCGCGCGGTGTGGATCTCGGGGCTCGCCGTGGTCGTCTCGCTCGCGGTGCTGATCGGCGTGCCGGTCGGGATCCTGCGGAGCGTCGCGATCGGCGGCGTGCTCGCCACGGCGTCCGCGCTCGTCGGCGCGCTGCTGCTGCTCCCCGCGGTGCTCGCCTTCCTCGGCCCGCGCGTGAACTGGGGCGCGATCGGACGCTCGCCCGAGCGCGCCGGCCCGAGCCCGTTCTGGCGACACGTCGGCGAGTTCTCGATGCGTCACCCCTTTCTCGTGGCGCTCGGCTGCGCGGCGGCACTGCTCGTGATCGCGACGCCGGCGCTCCGGATGCGGAGCGTGCTGCCCGACACGCGCATCTTCCCGCACGACTCCGAAGTGCGTCTCGTCGACGAGGCGCTCGCCGACGAGAGCCGCTTCGACCCGGGCGGAGGCTCGGCGATGCAGCTCGTGGTCGAGACGCCGGGCGACCCGCTCGATCCGCAGAACCTGCGCCGCATCCGCGCCTACACGCAGCGCGTGGCCGCGCTCGACGGCGTTCGCGGCGTGCGTTCGCCCTTCGAGACGCTCGATCCCGAAACGATGACGCCCGAGGAGATCGCCCGGAAGACCGCCGTCGACCCCGTCGCGACGCAGCTCGCACATACCGTGAACGGCAACGTGTCGCTCCTCGTCGCGACGGGCGCGCACCCGTGGCGCTCGAAGGCCGCCTTCGACGTGGTCGAGGCGCTGCGCGCGGTGCCGCACCCGGGGCTCACCGTGAAGGTCGGCGGGCCGTCGGCGCAGTTCGTCGATCTGAAGATCACCCTGCGCGACTACGGACGCGTCGCCGCGGTGCTCGTGATGAGCTGGAACTTCCTGATGCTGCTCGGCGCCTTCCGCTCGGTGGTCGTGCCGCTGAAGGCCGTCGTGATGAACGTGCTCTCGCTCGGCGCGGCCTACGGGCTCCTCGTCTGGGTCTTCCAGTACGGGCACCTCTCGCGCGTGATCGGCTTCGAGCCGCTCGACGGCATCGACCCGACGATTCCGCTGGTCATGTTCGCGGTCGTCTTCGGCATCTCGATGGACTACGAGGTGTTCCTGCTCTCGCGCATCCGCGAGGAGTGGCTGCGTACGGGCGACAATCAGGAGTCGGTGATCTTCGGCCTCGCGCACACCGGACGCATCATCACGAGCGCGGCGCTGATCCTGCTCGTCGTGATCGGCGCCTTCGCCGCGGGCAAGCTCGTCTACGTGCAGCAGATCGGTGTCGGCATCGCCACCGCGATCGCACTCGACGTGACCTTGGTCCGCACCTTGCTCGTCCCCGCCACCATGCAGCTCCTCGGCGCGTGGAACTGGTGGGCGCCCCGGTGGCTGCACATCACGCAGGCGCCGGAGACGAGTCGGGCCGCTCCCGCACCCAGGTCGTAGCGGCCCGCGTGGCCTGGAGTTCTCGGTCGTCGCTCTGGCCACGTGGCGTGTTCGGCACGGGCTCGTCGCCTCGTCAAGCCCGCTGGGGCTCGCCGGTTGGGGCCAGATCAAGCTAGATAGGCGTGCTTCCGACAGCCCCGGAGGCATGAACGCCAAGGACGCCGAGGGGATCATTCAGGACGCGGTTGGGCGCCTCCAAGCGAGATGCCTGAATTCCTACTCCGCCTTGAACTCGGAAGAGCAGACCGTTTGTTTCGCCTGGCTGGCGACCCAAGTGATCAACAATGGTGGATTCCAGTACCTCTTCGAGTCCTTCTTCGAAGGAGACGCAACGTACGAGAAGACTGCGGCGGCCTTCCACAAGATCGGAGCCAATGCAGCAGCACGGGCCTTCGATCAGGCGATGCGCTGCTTTCCTGACGCGATCCCGAGTCTCGATCCGGACGAACGGTTGTCACGATATGAGGCCGTCCCTGAATCGCATCGATATGTGATGGACAACTCGTTCATGGAGGCCTACGGCGAGATCGTCCTGTCCCTCGCTCGATACATCGAGCAAGCCTTCCACGAAGGCAGGATTCGTTGAAGTCATCTCGGAACATCGCGCAAATCAAGTGAGCGCCAGAACGCGCGTCCTGGTCTGCATATGCGCGATAGCGCTGGCGGGGTCGGTCGCTGCGTGGTGGCTGGGTACTGCGCTCACGGCTCCCGCGATGCATGAGATCGGGCCGCCGCCTCCGGGTCTCCACGCAGAGCCGTGCAGCTTTTGCCAGTCGCTCCGGCAGCACCATTCGAGGATGGGTGAGCCGCGCGTCTCGGGGCGCGGAGTGCTCGTGCTGGCGCACTCGGTTCGGTCCAGCCGAATGGAGATGGTTGGTCGGGCGCAGTTCCTGCACGACGCGGGTTACTCGGTGCTCCTGTTCGACGCTCAGGCCCACGGCGAGAGCCCCGGTGAGCACATCACCTTCGGCTACCTCGAATCGAGAGATGCCCAGGCAGCGGTTGCCTTCGCTCACGACAAGTTTCCCGAGGAGAGACTCGGCTTTCTCGGTGTTTCTCAGGGAGGTGCCGCCGCTCTGCTGAGCTCCCCCCCGCTTCCCGTTCAGGCTCTAATTCTGGAAGCGGTCTATCCCACTCTGAAGGAGGCCGTGGTCGACCGGATCGGCATTCGCCTCGGTCCGATCGCTCCGATCCTCGCGCCGCTCCTGCTGGTGCAGGTGCGTCCAAGGCTCGGGGTCTCGCCCGACGCGATCGCTCCGATCGAGGGTATTCGGCGCATCGAGGCTTCCCTATTCCTGATCGCAGGTGATCGGGACCGCCACACACGGCTCGAGGAGTCGAGACGCCTCTTCGATGCAGCGCCAGAGCCCAAGACACTCTGGATCGTCCAAGGCGCAGCCCATGAGGACTTTCATCACTTCACGCCCCGTGAGTACGGGCAGCGCGTCCTCGATTTCCTGGCGCGGGCGTTCGGGTCCTAACAAACATCGCGCAAATCAAGTCAGGCGTGTGACCGTACCTGTCACAAGTGCATGTCACCTCGTGCGCGATGGCGAGGCGCGTTCGTCAGCTCGATCTCGGTCTGCGTGAGAAAGCTCGCTGGGGCGGGCGTCGCGCCGGCGCGGGCCGCAAGCGCGGCCCGAATCCGCGCGATCCGCATCGCGCACGGGCGCCGCTCGCGGCGTGCCACCCATGCCAGGTGACGCTGAAGGTGCGAAGAGGACTCCCCTCGCTGCGCTCTGGGAGGTTCGTACGAGAATGGGAGCGCGACCTGACGGCTGCGTGCGAGCGCGCTCGTTTCCGAGTCGTTCATT
>Ga0335082_10009845_pt1 | contig 10375 bp, 3 predicted proteins | sample Lox_Sample_41_FD_206718 | JGI IMG/M metagenome (GOLD analysis project Ga0335082, IMG submission 206718) | Soil microbial communities from Loxahatchee National Wildlife Refuge, Florida, United States - Lox_Sample_4.1 | ecosystem: Environmental > Terrestrial > Soil > Wetlands | place: USA: Florida...
CGCGCTGCCTCCTGCCGGCCGTCGAGGACAACGGCTGGTTCTTCGACACCGAGCTGCTCCTGCTCGCAGAACGCAATGGCTTGCGGGTGCACGAGGTGCCGGTCGACTGGATCGACGACGCCGACAGCCGTGTCCACGTGACGCGCACTGCGATCGACGACCTCCGCGGCACCGCCCGTATGGTGCGGCGCTTCGCGACGGGACGCGGTCAGGTCGATCTCGGACCGTGCGCGCGGCCCGCATTGGCCGACGACTTCGGTCGGCGCTTCGTGACGTTCTCGTTGATCGGCGCGGCCAGCACCGCCGTGTCGCTCGTACTCTTCCTCGTCCTGCGCGTGCCGCTCGGCGCGATCGCGGCCAACGCGATCGCGGTCACGGCGACATTCGGCGCGAACACCTGGTTGCATGCGCGCTACACCGCGCGCGCGTCCCGGCCTCGCTGGTGGGCGGCCTTCGCCCTGTACACCGGTTCGTTGCTCGTCACGAGCGCCGCGCTCGCGCTCGTTTCCGGTCTCGCCGCGCAGCTTGCCGTACTCGTCGCGACGTGGTCGCTCGCGACCGCGGTGCGGTTCGCCATGCTCGGAGACCTCCAATGACGCTCGCGCAGCGCGTCGCGCGCTGCTTTTCCGTCTCGGTCGGTACGACCCTGCTCAGCGCCGCGATTCTCGTCGCGCTGACGCTGGGTGCGGGCGTACCGGCCGGGGCCGCCAACGTGATCGCCGTGTGCTGCGGCATCGGGCCGTCGTACGTGGCGAACCGGCGGTGGGTCTGGCCGCGCCTCGCGGGCAACGGCAACGGGGCCCGCGAGGTCGTCGCCTTCTGGGCACTGTCGCTGGCCGGGCTCGTGGCGTCGACGTTCGCAGTGGCGCGCGTTGCTGCCTTCGGTGCCCAGTGGTCGGCCTCGGCGCGCGCGATCGCGCTGCCGGCCGCGAACCTCGCCGTCTTCGGCGGGCTGTGGATCGTGCAGTTCGTCGTGCTCGATCGCGTGCTCTTCAACGACCACCACCGTCCCAAGGAACTCGTGGCATGACAGCGGTCGCCTCTCCCCGCCCGGAAGCACCCGGCTCGTACCCGTACCCGCCGTGGCCGGCTCGGCCGCCGCGACGGCGGTCGCGAGCGGAGCGCCTGTGGCGCGGACCGGATAGCGACCCCGCGTGGGTCCGGCCCGCCCTGCTCGGGCTGCTCGCCGTTGCCGCCGCGCTCTACCTCTGGGACTTGGGCGCATCGGGCTGGGCGAACTCCTACTACGCCGCCGCGGTGCAAGCCGGCACGAAGAGCTGGAAGGCGTTCTGGTTCGGCTCGACCGACTCGTCCAACTTCGTGACCGTCGACAAGACGCCGGGGTCGCTGTGGGTCATGGAGATCTCGGCCCGCATCTTCGGTGTGAACTCGTGGAGCATCCTCGTGCCGCAAGCGCTCGAAGGCGTTGCCGCCGTGGGTGTGCTCTACGCAACGGTCAAGCGTTGGTTCTCGCCCGCGGCCGCGCTGCTTGCCGGCGCGGTCTTCGCGCTCACGCCCGTCGCCGCACTGATGTTCCGGTTCAACAACCCCGACGCGCTCCTCGTGCTCCTGCTCGTCGCAAGCGCGTACGCGATGACGCGCGCGCTCGAGGCCGGACAACTGCGCTGGCTCGTGGCCGCGGGCGCCTTCGTGGGCTTCGGCTTCCTCGCCAAGGAGCTGCAGGCGTTCCTCGTGTTGCCCGCGTACGGCCTCGTGTATCTCCTCGCGGGACCGCCGCAACTCGCGCGACGGATCTGGCACGTCGTCGTGATCGGGCTCGCGACGATCGCCGCGGGAGGATGGTGGGTGGCGATCGTGTCGCTGTGGCCCGCGTCGAGCCGGCCGTACGTCGGCGGGTCGCAGAACAACAGCTTCTGGAACGTGCTGTTCGGATACAACGGCTTCGGCCGGCTGACCGGCAATGAGTCGGGCAGCGTCGGCGGTGGTCCGGCCGGCGCGGCCGGGCGCTGGGGCCCGACCGGGCTGACGCGCATGTTCAACTCGGCGTTTGGCGGACAGATCGCGTGGCTGCTCCCCGCCGCGCTGATCTTGCTCGGGGCGGGCTTCGTGTACACGGCGCTGCGGCCGCGTACCGACCGGACGCGCGCCGCGCTCGGCCTGTGGGGCGGCTGGCTGCTGGTGACCGGCCTCGCGTTCAGCTTCGGGCAAGGCATCATCCATGAGTACTACTCGGTCGCGCTCGCACCCGCGATCGCCGCGATCGTCGGCATCGGCGCGACGACGTTCTGGGCGAGCCGTGAGCACCCGTTCGCGCGCGTCTTGTGCGCGTTCACGCTGGGCATCACCGCGGTGTGGTCGTACGTGCTGCTCGGCCGCACCGCGTCGTGGATGCCGTGGTTGCGCTCGTTCGTGCTCGTCGGCGGGCTCGGTGTCGCGATCGCGATCGCCGTCGCGCCGAGCTTGCGCGGGCGCGCCGCGCTCGCACTCGCGTCGGGTGCCATCGTCATCGGGCTCAGCGCGCCGGCCGCGTACACGCTCTCGACGGTCAACACGCCGCACTCGGGCGCGCTGCCCACCGCCGGACCAGTCGGCGCCGCGAGCCGTTTCGGTCCCGGTGGCGGCGGCGCGGTCGGCGGCTTCCGGCAGCAAGGCGGGTTCGCGCCACCGCAAGGCGGGCTCGGAGGCTTCGGCGGCAACTTCGGCGGTGGTTTCGCGCCGCCCAACTTCGGCGGCAACTTCGGAGGCGGGAACGGGACGGGCCACAGCGCACTCGGCGGGTTGCTCGACGGCTCGAATCCCGGGGCACAGATCACGGCGTTGTTGAAGGCGAGCACCGGTTACCGCTGGACCGCGGCCGCGATCGGCGCGAACAACGCGTCGGGATACCAGCTCGCGTCGGGCAAGGCGATCATGGCGATCGGCGGGTTCAACGGCACCGACCCGACCCCGACGCTCGCGCAGTTCCAGGAGTACGTGCGCGCGGGCAAGGTGCACTACTTCATCGCGAGCGGCGGCGGCTTCGGCGCCCCCGGCGGCGGCCTCGGTGCCCAGGGCGGAGGAGCGAGCACATCGAGTGAGATCAGCCAGTGGGTGCAGTCGAACTACACCGCGCAGACCATCGACGGTGTGACGATCTACGACTTGTCGTCGGCTGGCTGACGCGTCTGGGCGAGCCCACGCAGGAGCCCGGCCTGTCCGAGCCGTTCGGCAACGACGCGGGCCTCGTCGAACAAACGGGCCGCGTCGGCGTCGTGGCCCTGCAAGAGCAGCGTCCGGCCGAGCTCGAACTCCGTGCGTGTGACGAGCGCGGTGGCGGACGCGGCCCGGTGCAGCCCGAGCGCGCGTCGCAGGTGTTCCTCGGAGCGTTCGAGGTCGCCCATCGACCGTGCGAACACGCCGAGCAGCCGTTCGACGTGCGACCACACGACGAACCCGTCGCCGAGCACCACCCAGTGGTCGCGGTACGGGAGGAGCGCGTCGTAGACCGCACGCGCGGTCGGCAGGGCGCCCACGATCGATGCCGTTTCGGCCAGGGCCGCGAAGCAGAACAGGAAGTTTTGGTCACGCCGAATGAGATCGAGGCCCGCGGCGACGGTCTCGTCGAACCGAGTGCGTGCCGCGTCGGGCCGTCCCGCGTTCGCGAGGAGGCACGCCAGCCCGGCCCGCCACGCGTGGATCTGCGGATATTGCGCCACGAAATCCTCGCCGATGGGAAGGAGCTCCGTCGTGCGATCTCGCTCCACCGCGAGCACGCACATGACGCCCGCGTACGCCTGTTCCCAGCCGAAGATCTCGGGCGCCACGATCGCAGCTTCGGCCATCAAGCGTTCGCACTCGTCGAAGTCGCCGACCATCAGCGCCCGCGCGCCACGCATGCCCCACCACCAGTTCTTGTGCGTCGGTTCGCCGTAGCGGGGAAGCAGGCCACCCATTTGCTCGATGTGCGCGTCGGCCTGGGCGAAGTCGCCGATCTCGAACAGGCCCGTCGCCAGGCGGCCGTGCGCGGTGGCCGCGAGTGCGCCGCGGTTGGCGCGCGTTGCGGCTTCGAGCATCTCGCGGCTCAGCGCGATGCGTTCGTCGACGTTGTCGGGCGCCCACGTGCTCCGGAGCACACTCTGCAACGCGTCGGCGGTCGTGGCGGGATCATCGACGCGGCGGGCGCACTCCAGCGCGGCGCGCGCGTACGCGTCGCGGGCATCGGTGTCGTCGGCGAAGTGCAGTTCCTCGGCGAGACGTGCGAGGGCACCTGCGCGCAGGGCCGAGTCGCCCGGCGGGGCCAGCGCGAGCGACTCTTCCAGCAACGCCACGGCTTCGGTTGCAACCGTGCCGTAGGGCGCCCAGAACTGTTGCGTCCATCCGCTGCCGCCGATCGCGACTGCCGCCAGGCGTTCCCATTCGCCGAGCTCGCGTGCGACTTCGACCGTCGAGAGATACGCGATCTTGCTCGCAGCCGGTTCTCCCGCCAGGAAGCGCATGCGCGACAAGCCGAGCAGGAGGTCGCAGTGCAGACCCCGATTTCTCGGATCAACGCGTGCAAGCAGCGTCACGGCTTGTTCGTAGTGGCGAGCTGCGTCCTCGAACGCGAGCATTTCTGCCGCGACCTCGGCCGACCGTTGCTCGTAACGGATGGCCGCCTGCAGCCGCACGCGGTCGTGCGACGCGGTGCAATGTCGCGCGAGCTCGGCGAGCACTGTCGCGTCGCGCCCGTCGACCGACTCGAGAGCGGCCGCGACCGCGTCGTGACGTTCGGCGCGCACCTCTGAACCCAGCGCGTCGTAGATCACTTGGCGGACGAGCTCGTGCACGAACGCGTGCGTGACGCGCGGGTCGTCGACAGCATCGATAAGCCGTGCTTTGGTTGCGACCGCGAGCGCGTCACGGGCCACGCCGACGTCGACGCCGCACGCGTCGGCGATCAGGTGCTCGTCGAAGTCGCGACCTGCGACGGCCGCGACCTCGAGCACCTGGACGACATCGGGAGCGAGTGATCGCACTCGGCGGTCGATGATCGCGCGCATCGGGTCGGGATAGGCACCGATCGAGTGCAGCTCGCCCTCGTCATCGCGGTTGCGAAGCAGCTGCTCGACGAACAACGGATTGCCCGCCGTCCGCTCGCGCAGCGCACGGGCGAGTTCGCCACCGGCAGGCGCGGTCGCGGCATCGATCGCGACGAGCTGCGCGATGTCGTCCTCGGCGAGCCCTTCGAGCGCGATGAGGCGGTCCGCGCGCTCCATGGGTGCGAGTGCCGAACCCTGCGCGTCGCGCGCGACGAGCAACACAAGCACACGTCCGAGATCGGCGCGGCGACCGAGATGGTCGAGGAGCGCACGCGACGAGATGTCGGCCCACTGCACGTCGTCGATCACGAGGAGGACGGGATGTTCCGCCGACGCGTCGGCGAGCAGGGCCGCGACGGCGTCGAACTGCTGGGCGCGCCCGGCACCGGTCGACGCTTCGACGGCCCGGTCGCGCGCCGCGGGGATGAGCGTGGCGAGCGCGAGAGCCGCATCGCCGAGCCGGTTGCTCATCGTCATCGCGTCCATCGACGCGACCAACGGAGTAAGTGCCTCGACGAACGGTCGGAAGGCGGCGCTCTCGTGCGCAGGGCATCGGCCCCACAGCACCAGGGCGGCGCCGCCGTCGTACGCGCGTTGCGCGAAGCGGCACGCGAGCCGCGTCTTGCCGATGCCCGGCTCGCCGGTGAGCGCGACGAAGCGCGTCGTGCCGGCTTCGACCTCGCGCCACACGTCGTCGAGCATGGCGAGCTCCGGTATCCGTCCGACGAACAACGCGTCGGCCCCTCGTCGCGCCGCGAGTGGCAGTGCCACACCCGTCTCCATTACCGGCCGGCGCGTGAGCTCGGACGACTGCGTGAGCACGAGATGCTCGACGCGGCGCAAGGCGTCGCCCGGCTCGACGCCGTGCTCCTCGGCGAGATGTCGTCGCACGCGTTGCGCAACGTCGAGCGCGTCGAGCTGCCGTGCAGATCGGTACAACGCGATCATCAGCTGCGCGGCTTGTCGCTCACGGCTCGGGTCGCGCGCGAGCTCGGCTTCCAACTCGGCCACGACCTCGGTTTCGCGCCCGTCGGCGAGCAACACGTCGACGTGCTCCTCGACAGCCGTCGTGCGCAGCGCACCAAGCCGTGCTTGTTCGGCGTGGGCCCACAGCTCCCCGTCGAATTCCTCGAGCGCGCGACCGCGCCAGAGCGCGAGCGCGCGCCGGTACGCCGCGTCCGCGGCGCCGAGGCGCCCGGCAGCCGCGGCGGCGCGTGCGTCGGCGAGCCGTTGCTCGAACACGAACGCATCGAGCTCGTCCGGTGGCACGTGCAGCCGGTATCCCGTCGGCGTCGTGGTCAGCCGCTCGGCCGCTGTCAGCTCGGTCGCGGGCTCCAGCACCCGCCGGACCTTGCCCACGTGCACCTGGAGTGCGTTCAGCGCACTCTTCGGCGGCTCGGTCCACAGCCCGTCGATCAGCGTCGCGGCCGGCACGTCGCGGTTCGCGTGGACGAGGAGCAACGCCAGGACCTGGCGCGGCTTGGCACCCGTGAGCGCGACGGCGCCGCGGTCGTCGTCGATCGAGAGCGTCCCCAGGATCCCGAACCGCAACGCGTTCCCCCTCCCCGCGAGCAAAGGCTACTTCGAGCTTTCAGCGATCGTTCAGTGCGTTCACGGAAGGTGGGCGAGGGGAGGCCACCGCATGCCGACGCGGAAGCGCACGAACGGAAGGTTGCTGGCCGGCGGAGCGGCCGCGGCGCTGCTGGCCACGATGCTCGTGCCCGTCCTGACGAAGACGCGCGCGCTTGCCGACCCGGCGCCGCGCCCGATCCCGCAGCCCGCGCACGTCGTCATCACGGACGCCGGCTTCGATCCGCCCGCGCTCACGGTTGCCGAGGGCCAGACCGTGATCTTCGAGAACCACAGCGCGTCGAGTCAAACGGTCGCCGAAGCCAAGGGCCTGTTCGACTCGGGTGCCATCCCGCCGGGCGGCGGCTACGCGATGTCGGTGCCGACGGCCGGGTTGTATCCGTATGCGAGCGCATCGTTGCCCGATACCGCGAAGGCGCTGCTCGTCGTTGGCGCACTCGAGCTCGACGGCGCGCCGACTGACCCAGTGCACGGACACCTGCCCGACCTCGTGATCCCACCGTCGACGACCCACGACATGGACATCCACCCGCGCTGGGGCATCGGCGCGTCGCGTACCCGCGCGCTCGTGCACTTCGCGCCCGGCGCGACCATCGCCGACGCCGACCGGGCGCTCGCCAACGCGGGCGTGACGATCATCGGCACCGTGCCGTCGGTCGACGTTGCAGTTGTCGAGATCCCCGACACGCCGCGCGGCGACTTCGGTCCGCTCACGACCGCGCTCGCGAGCTTGCGCGCCGACCCCGCGATCGCTGCCGCTGCGCTCGACACCGAGGTCGGCACGACGCAGATCCCGCAGCCGACGATCGACGAGCTGCAGGACTACGCGGGCCATGGAGGAACCCCGAACCTCAACTGGACGTTCCACCGCGTTCGGGGCAGCGACGGAACGCCGGGCGGCGACGGCGGCAACTGGGGCCTCGAATCGGCGCGGTTTCCCGAGGCGTGGAATGTCGTCGATCCCTTGCGCCTGCAGTCACCGACGGCGCAAACCGTCGTGTTCGACCAGGGCTTTGATCCCACGCACTCGGATCTGCAAAACGCGACGCTCGATACCGGGCTGTGCCGTACCGACGCGAACGGCACCGAGCTGTGCAACGAGAATCCGAGCGTCCCGAGTGCTGTCGGTACGAGCAGCGACCCCGAGCGCCACGGCACACACACCGCGGGCACGATCGGCGCTACGTACGACAACGGCGCGGATGGCCGCAGCGTCGGCGTGAGCGGCGGCAACCCGGTCGTCGATCTGACCGAGGTGCCGTGGGGCGGCTACGGCGGCGACCTCGATCTGGCGGCCTCGCCCGTTGCGTCGTTCGGCGTCAACTTTCAGCTCGAGGAGCGCATCGCCGACGAGACCGTCCCGGGTGGTCTTTACCCGGACTTGCGGGTCGTCAGCTACAGCGGCGGATCGATCATCTTCAAAAACCAGGACAACGACGACAACAAGCCGTTGCAGTGGGAGCAGACGTTCCGCACCGCGCGGTGCGGGCCGGGTGCGCACGACGACGCGTCGAACCCCACCGAGCCGTGCACTCCGAACAACGAAGACACGTACTTGGCGGAAATGGACCAGGTCGGCGAGATTGCGCTGATCACGATGCAGGACTTCTCGGCGCACAACGTGATGATGGTGCAAGCCGCGGGGAACGAGAGCACAGACTTCTACGTCCCCTACGACGCACCCGCTGACGCACGTGCGCCCGTCGTGTTGCGTTCGTCGACCGATACCGAGTTCGCCGCCGCGAGCGACCAGTGGGACAGCGCGCTGCCGAACCCGGTCATCATCGTTGAGGCCGTCGACAACAATCGGGCTCGCGCCGGCTTCTCGAACGTCGGGGGCACGATCTCGGCGCCGGGCGTCAACATCGTCAGTACGACCAATCACGACAACTACACCGCGCTCAGCGGGACCTCGATGGCGACGCCACACGTCGCGGCCGCGCTCGGTTTGATGTTTGCCGCGGATCCCGGCCTGTCGATCGACGACGCGCGCAGGGCGCTGGTCGACTGGGCCCGCGCCGACACGACCGACGGAGTTCAGCCTCGTCTCGACGCGTTTGCGTCGCTGCTCTCGTTACCCGGCGTCGCGAAGATGCTCGTCGACGTCAACGATCCGAGCGCGGACGGAAACCGTCGCGTGATCCGCGATCGGCACGGCGCGACGGTGCTCGACACGACCCAGTCGAAACGGGCACCCGACGAGATCGGCCCCTTCCACTCCGAGCCCGACGGTCACGTCGACATGCGTGACTTCCGCCGTTACCGCGACGCGTGGCTCGAGTACTGCAGCTTGGGCGGTAGCGATCCGACATGCCCGTCGACCTCGGCGATCACGCTCGACGGCGGCGACAACCATCCCAAGAAAGACCTCAACTGGGACGGTTGTGTTTTCGACTTCAACGCGGTCGACCCGCACGTGTGTCCGACGACCGAGGGCGAGTACTCGCGCTTCGACTTCAACGGCGACGGCACGCTTGCGCGAGTCGCTGCGCCGGTTCCGCTCAATCCCGACGGCTCGCCGACGACCGGCGGCGCGACGAGCAGCCTCACCGACCTCCAGATCCTGCAGAGTCAGTGGGACGCCGACGCGACTCGCGGGGAGGGTTGGAGTGCCACCGACCTGTCGAATTTGATGGTGTCGGGTGATCTCGAGGTGCACGCCGACGACTTCTTCGCCGCCGGCGCGACCGACGTGACCGTCTCGGTCGACAACCACAGCGGTCAGAGCCCGTCCGACCGCACGATCTCGACGCCGGGCCAGAGCGCGATCATCACGGTGCCGGTGCTCCCGACGGGCGGCTCGATCGACGTGCACGCGCACGCGACGATCGACGACAAGCCCGTCGACTCGCCGGTCGAGCACGTCGATCTCAACCCGGGTGAGGACGTGCGCGTCGACGCGTGCCTCGCGCACGTCGACCTCGCGTCTTCGAAGCCGACGCTGCTCGCCGACCACCTCGACACCGCGAAGATCACGGCCACGGTCGACCTGTGCGGCAAGGCCGATCCCGTCAACGTTCCCGTGGCGTTGTCGGTCAGCCCGAGCGGTGCGGCTTCCAACCCGACGATTGCGCCCACCGACGGCCACGCGGACCCGAGCGGGCGTGTGCAGGCGACGCTCACGTCGGGAACCGATGCGACGACCGCGACCGTCACCGCGAGCGCGACACTGTCGGACGGCACGACGCTGACTGGCACGCTCGACATCCCGATCCTGCCGATCGTGCACCTCTACTACCGGTGGGTCGAGACGCTCTCCGACTGGCATGAGCAGGGCAGCACGGTGTGGGCGAACGCACCCCCCGACATGCCCGACTGCACGTCGCCGCAGGTCGCCGTCGACTCGTGCATCTCGAACTACCACGTCGACTGGAAGCCCAACGGGGTCGGTGGTCCCGGGAGCGCGGTCGTCGCGGCGCGCGTGGGTCACGTCGACGAGACCAGCCAGGGACCGCTTCTCACCGAGCAGGCGCAGAGCCAGGGTGCGTCACATCAGTCGTGGGCACTGTCACCGCCGGCCGACCCGAGCCAGGTTCGCAACGGCCAGGCCGACGCGTCGTGGGCGCTGGCCGCGAACCAAGCCAACAAGCTCAACGGCTTCAGGCTCTCGAAGGTGAAGTTCGACCGGCTGGGTCCGACCGTCTCGGTGAGCGGATTGTCGGAGATCGGCGAGCTCGGTTACGTGTACGACCTCGACCAAACGGTCAGCGGCACGGAGTACCCGAGTGTGTTGCACGCGGTCACGCTATGGCTGGCGCTCGTGCCGC
>Ga0335082_10009847_pt1 | contig 10374 bp, 8 predicted proteins | sample Lox_Sample_41_FD_206718 | JGI IMG/M metagenome (GOLD analysis project Ga0335082, IMG submission 206718) | Soil microbial communities from Loxahatchee National Wildlife Refuge, Florida, United States - Lox_Sample_4.1 | ecosystem: Environmental > Terrestrial > Soil > Wetlands | place: USA: Florida...
CGAAATGCCTAAATAGCTCGCCCGCCGGCGCCGACTCGCCGAAACGGTCGAGGCCGACGACGGCGCCCTGCAGTCCCACGTACTTTCTCCAGAAATCCGTGACGCCTGCCTCGACGGCCACGCGCGGCAGGCCGGGCGGCAGCACGGCGTCGCGATAGGCGGCGTCCTGCCGGTCGAATACGGTGCTCGATGGCATCGACACGACCCGCACCGCAATGTCGGCCTCCGCCAGCCGCTTCTGCGCCTGGAGCGCGAGCGGCATCTCCGATCCGGTGGCGATGATGACCGCCCTGGCCCACGGGGCGTCGGCCAGCACGTAGGCCCCGCGGCGCACCTGGGCGAGCGCCTCCTCGCTGCGCAACGCGTGCGGCACGTTCTGGCGCGAGAACAGCAGCGCGCTGGGCCCGTCGCGCCGCTCGAGCGCGCAGGTCCAGGCCACCGCGGACTCGACCGAGTCGCAGGGCCGCCACAGGTCCATGTGCGGTATGAGCCGCAGGCTCGCGGCATGTTCCACCGGCTGGTGCGTCGGGCCGTCTTCGCCCAGGCCGATCGAGTCGTGCGTGAAGACGTAGATCACGCGCTGGCGCATGAGCGCGGCCATGCGCAAGGCGTTGCGCGCGTAGTCCGAGAACACGAGGAACGTGCCCCCGTACGGGATGAATCCGCCGTGCAGCGCGATGCCGTTCATGATCGCGCACATGGCGAACTCGCGCACCCCGTAGAACAGGTAGTTGCCGCCCGCCTCGCGCGTGATGACGCTCGAGCCCTTGACCATCGTCAGGTTGGACCCCGTGAGGTCGGCCGAGCCGCCCAGCAGCTCGGGCAGCTCGGGCTGCAGCACCTCGAGCACGTTCTGGGAGGCTTTTCGCGTCGCCAGCGTCTCGGCCTTCGAGCGCGCGCTCTCGATCAGCCGCCCGACGCAATCCTCGAACGCGGCCGGCAGCTCGCCCGCCACGCGCCGGCGAAACTCGGCCGCGTCGGCCGGGTACTGCGCGGTGTACTTCTCGAGCAGCTTGACCCAGCGGCGCTCGGCGCGCTTGCCCGCCGCCCGCGCGTCCCAGGCGTCGTAGATCGCGGGCGGAATCTCGAATGGCGGGTAACTCCAGCCGAGCGCCGCGCGCGTCGCCGCGATCTCGTCCGCGCCGAGCGGGGCGCCGTGCGCGGCCCCGGTGCCGGCCTTCTTCGGCGCGCCCTTCGCGATCACCGTCTTCGCGCAGATCAGCGTCGGGCGCGACCGTTCGCGCCTGGCCTTCTTCAGCGCGCGGTCCACGGCCTCGACATCGTGGCCGTCGACGTTCGGGACCACCTGCCAGCCGTAGCCGGCGAAGCGCTTGGGCACGTCGTCCGTATACCAGCTCTCGATGTGCCCCTTCTCGGAGTCGATCGAGATGCCGTTGTCGTCGTACACGGCGATCAGCTTGCCCAGGCCGAGCGTGCCCGCGAGCGAACAGGCCTCGTGCGAGATGCCCTCCATCAGGCAGCCGTCGCCGAGGAACACGTAGGTGTGGTGGTCGACGAGGTCGAACCCCGGGCGGTTGAACTGGGCGGCGAGCAGCTTCTCGGCGAGCGCCATGCCGACCGCGTTCGCCAGGCCCTGCCCCAGCGGCCCGGTCGTGGTCTCGACGCCCGGCGTGTGGCCGAATTCGGGGTGCCCCGGCGTCTTCGAGCCGAGCTGCCGGAAGCGCCTGAGCTCCTCGATCGGGAGCGCATATCCCGTGAGGTGCAGAAGTGCGTACTGCAGCATCGAGCCGTGGCCGTTCGAGAGCACGAACCGGTCGCGGTTCGCCCAAGCGGGATTCGCCGGATTGTGGCGCAGGTGGCGATGCCACAGCGCAACCGCGATGTCGGCCATGCCCATCGGCATTCCGGGATGGCCCGACTTGGCGGCCTCCACCGCGTCCATCGCAAGCGCCCGGATGGCGTCGGCGAGCTCGCGGTCGGACGCGCGGGGATTCATGGGAACGCACAATTATACTCGGCGCCATGACGCTGCTTCCCTTCTCCAGCCCGAGCGGATTCGAGCACCGCGTGCGCGGGGTCGAGGGCGAAAGCGCGCTCTGGTTCGTGTTCCACGGCGACCGGCTCCTGGTCGAGGTGGGGCCGCCTGCCGCGCAGCCGGGGGACGACCCGCGCGTGCGCGAGCGGCCCAGCTGGGCGCGCCTGCCGGCGCGCGCGGCCTGGGCCGCGCCCCTGCGGACGCTCTACCTGGGCGAGCTTGGCGCCGCCGCCTGCTGGGCCGCGGAGGTGGGCTCGACCGAGGCGCCGGCCGGCCACGGCTGGGTGGGCCTGCGCGCCCTGTTCTCGGTGCTGGAGGACGCCCACTTCGCGCTCGCGGGCCGCGCGCTGCAGCTGCTGCAATGGGACCGCGACCACCAGTACTGCGGGCGCTGCGGCACCCCGACCGAGCCACAGGCCGAGGAGCGGGTGCGGCGCTGCCCGGCCTGCGGGCTGTCGGCCTACCCGCGCGTTGCGCCGGCGGTGATGGCGCTCGTGAAGCGGGGCTCGCAGCTGCTCCTCGGGCGCAGCCCGCATTTTCCGCCCGGGATGTACAGCGCGCTCGCCGGCTTCGTCGAGCCCGGCGAGACGCTCGAGCAGTGCGTTGCGCGCGAAGTCGCGGAGGAAGTCGGCGTGACGGTCACGAACCTGTCTTACTTCGCGAGCCAGCCCTGGCCGTTCCCGCACAGCCTGATGATCGCGTTCGTCTGCGACTGGGCCGGCGGCGAGATCCGGCCGCAGGAGGCGGAAATCGAGGCCGCGGACTGGTTCGAAGTATTGCAATTGCCTAAACTTCCAAGCAAAATCTCGATCGCGCGGCGCCTGATCGACGCGGTTTCTGCGGAGATCCGGCGCCAAATTTAAATCGGCGCTTAGCTTCGCGCGTGTCGGCGCGGGGCGGCCCAAGAGGGGTGTTGCACGAATTGAACGATATCGAGCAACTCGGTTCTTCGCCGCAAGGCGGCAACACGGGGGCGCAGCCTGGAGCAGATCGTGCAGGGTTGCGCCTTCTCGTTTTTCGGGGGACACGGACATGAACGGTCTGCATCTCATCGGGGATCTGGGCGGTTGCCGCTGCGATCCGGGGCTGCTGCTCGACGGCGCGGGCTTCCGCGGCAAGTGCCTCGAGCTCGTGCGCGACGCGGGCCTCACGACCATGGACGCGAGCTTCCATCAGTTCGACGGCTCGGGCTTCACCGGCACCGTGGTGCTGGCCGAGTCCCACCTCGCAATCCACACCTGGCCAGAGAAGCAGGGGCTGACGCTCGACGTCTACGTCTGCAACTACAGCGACGACAACAGCGCGAAGGCGCGCAAGCTGTTCGACTCGATCGTCGCCTATTTCCAGCCGACCGAGATCGCGCGGCACGAGGTCGAGCGCGGCGGGCACCTGCTGATGGAGCCGCTCAACGACTCCACGGGGTTCTACATCAAGGCCACGCGCCAGCTCGCCGACCTGCAGACGCGGTTCCAGCGCCTGCAGATCTACGAGACGCCGCACTACGGGAAGATCTTCCGGCTCGACGGGTACAACATGACCTCCGAGAAGGAGGAGTTCGTCTACCACGAGAACCTGATCCACCCGGCGCTGACGGCGCATCCCGCGCCGCGCAAGGTGCTGGTCATCGGCGGCGGCGACGGCGGCTCCTCGGAGGAGGCGCTCAAGCACCCGACGCTCGAGCAGGTCACGATGTGCGAGATCGACCCGGACGTGATCCGGGTGGCGAAGGAGCATTTCGAGGCGGTGCACAACGGCGTCTTCGACAACCCGAAGCTGCGCGTGCTGGTCGGCGACGGCATGAAGTTCGTGCGCGAGACGCAGGAGCGCTTCGACCTGATCGCGCTCGACCTGAACGACCCCATGGGCCCGGCCGAGGCGCTCTACTCCGCCGAGTTCTTCCAGCAGTGCCGGCACGCGCTCGCGCCCGGCGGCGCGCTCACGCTGCACCTGGGCTCGCCGGTGGCGCAGCCCGCGCGCGTGGGCGAGCTCGCCCAGCGGCTGAACGGCATCTTCCGGATCGTGCGCCCGTACCTGATGTACATCCCGCTGTACGGGTCGCTGTGGTCGATGGCCGTATGCTCGGACAAGCTCGACCCGAAGGCCTACACGGCCGACGAGATCGACCGGCGCATCGAGCAGCGCAAGATGACGGAGCTGCGCTACTACAACGGCGAGACGCACGAGGGCGTGTTCGCGCTGCCCAACTTCGTGCGCGACCTCGTCACCCCGCCGCGGCTGAAGCAGCAGACGCGCAGCCGGCGCCTCGGCGTCGTTCGCGCCGCCGCGAAGTAGCCCTGCGCGCCGCCGCCGGCCGCGCCTAGCGCGCGGCCTTCAGCAGCATGCGCTCGGACGCGCCGTCGCCGTTCCGGCGCGCCAAGTCGATCGCGGTGTCGCCGCCGGGCGCCTGCACGGAAGGATCGGCGCCGCGCTCGAGCAGCAGCTCGACCATCCCCGGGTCGTGCGTGAGGACGGCTGCCATGAGCGGCGTGATGCCGTTGGAGTCCGGCTTGTCCACCCAGCGTCCCAGGTCGAGCAGCTGCTTGACGGCGTCCCGGTCGCCGTCGAGGACGGCGGTCATCAGGTCGTTGTACTTCGGGTTCAACGGCGGCGGGCCTGAGATCGACGACATCATGGCGGGCGCGGGCGGCGGGCTTGCGGCCGGCGGGGGAGCGGCGGGCTTCGGATCCGGGGCGGCGGCCATCGCGACGGGGGCCGACTTCGGATCGGGCTTCATCATCGGTGCAGGCTCGGCCATGGGCTTGGGCTCGGCTCTCGCCATCGGTTCCGGCTTCGGCGCGGGCTTGGGCTTGGGCTCAGCCTTTGCCATGGGCTCCGGCTTGGTCGCCGGCTTCGCCATCGGCTCAGCCTTGGCCGCGGGCTCGGCCTTCGCCATCGGCTCGGGTTTGGGCGCCGCGGCCCGCGGCGCAGGCGCAGGCGCAGCAGGCTTTTCCGCCGCCGCGGCGGGCGCGGGTGCCGGCTTGGGCTTGGCTGCCATCGGCGGCGGGGGCGGCGGAGTTTCGTCCAGCAGGCCGGGCAGGAACTGGTAGGCCGCGTATCCCAGCCCCGCGACGACCACAGCGCCGAGCAGCGCGATCTGCGTGCGCTTGCTGCGCAGCCCGCCGCCGGCCTCCGCGGCCGGCGCCTCGGCCTCCGCCTTGTCCTTCTTCTTGCCGAATCCGAACATGTCCCGTCCTTTCCGCGCCGTTCAGTCCGTTGTCTTCAGCACATCGCGCACGATGGCGAAGAGCCGGTCGATGCCGTCCTTGCCGATGATGAGCGGCGGCGCGAGCGCGATGATGTCGCCTGCGGCCCGAATGTAGGCGCCCCGCTCGAACGCCTTGACGTGTGCATCGAGCGCGCGGGCGCCCGGTGCGCCGGCGCGCGGGGCGAGCTCGATCGCCGCGATGAGGCCGATGTTGCGGATGTCGACGACGTTGGGCAGGCCTCTCAGCGCGTGCGCCTGCGCCTCCCAGTAGGGCCAGAGCTCCGCCGCGCGCGTCAGCAGCCCTTCCTCCTCGTAGACCTGGAGCGTCGCGATGCCGGCGGCGCAGGCGAGCGGGTGCGCCGAGTACGTATAGCCATGCGGCAGCTCGATCGCCTTCTCCGGCCCCCCCATGAACGCCTGGTAGATGCCCTCGCGCATGAGGACCGCGCCCATCGGCACCGTCCCGTTGGTGATGCCCTTGGCCGTCGTGATGAGATCCGGCATCACGCCGAAGTGCTGGCTGCCGAACGGCTTGCCGAGGCGCCCCCAGGCCGTGATCACCTCGTCGAAGATCAGCAGGATGCCATGCTTGTCGCAGATCGCGCGCAGCCGCTCGAGGTAGCCCACCGGCGGCACGAGCACGCCCGCCGAGCACGCGACGGGCTCGACGATCACCGCCGCGATCGTCGAGGGATCGTGCAGCGCGCACAGCCGCTCGAGGTCGTCCGCCAGCTCCGCGCCGTGCTTGGGCTGCCCGCGCGAGAAGGCGTTTTTCTCCAGGTCATGCGTGTGGCGGATGTGGTCCACGCCGGCGACGAGCGCGCCGAATATCTTGCGGTTGCCCACGATGCCGCCCACGGCCGTGCCGCCGAAGTTCACGCCGTGGTAGCCGCGCTCGCGGCCGATCAGGCGCACGCGGTGCCCTTCGCCGCGCGCGCGGTGGTAGGCGAGCGCGAGCTTGAGCGCGGTGTCGACGGATTCGGAGCCCGAGTTGGTGAAGAACACGCGCTTCAGGTCGCCCGGCGCGAGCTGCGCGACGCGCTCGGCGAACTCGAAAGCGAGCGGATGCCCCATCTGGAACGTCGGCGCGAAGTCGAGCGTGGCCACCTGCGCCTGGACCGCCTTGACGATCTTCTCGCGGCAATGGCCCGCGTTCACGCACCACAGCCCCGAGGTGCCGTCGATGAGCTTCTGGCCCTCGGGCGTGTAGTAGTGGATGCCCTCGGCGCGCGCGATCAGGCGCGGCGTCTTCTTGAAGTGCCGGTTCATGCTGAAGGGCATGAAGAAGGGCGAATTCTCGAGCGAGGCGGGCAGGGTCACGCGGTCGTTCATGGCTTTCCTCCTAGGCGGCGGCGCGGGCCTCGCCCGCGACGCCGGCTTTTTCGAGTGCCGCCTGCAGCAGCACGTTGCAGCCCGCGGCGAGGTCCGCAGCCGTGGCGCTCTCGGTCTCATTGTGGCTGATGCCGCCCTCGCACGGGACGAAGATCATCGCCGTGGGGGCGACGCGCGCGACGTACACCGCATCGTGCCCCGCGCCGCTCACGATGTCGCGGTGGCGAAAGCCGAGCGCCGATGCCGAGCGGCGCACGGCCGCCACCATGCCGGCGTCGAATTCGCAGGGCTTGAAGCAGGTCGCCTCGCGCAGCTCGATGCGCACGCGACATTCGGATTCGATCCGGCGCGCCGCGTCGGCCAGCGCCGCGCACATGGCGTCGAGCGTTGCGGCCTTCGCGTTGCGGAAATCCACCGTCGTGCGCACCTCGCCGGGAATCACGTTGCGCGAATTCGGCTTGACCTGCATGAAGCCGACCGTGCCGCGCGCCTCGTCGGGAAACTCGCGCGCGATGCGGTTCACTTCCTGCACGAGCCGGCTCGCGCCGAGCAGCGCGTCCTGGCGCAGCGCCATCGGCGTCGGCCCGGCGTGGGCGTCCTGCCCGGTCACGGCGACGTCGTACCAGCGCTGGCCGAGCGCGCCCTGCACCACGCCGATCGTGCAACGCTCGTTCTCCAGCACGGGCCCTTGCTCGATATGGGCCTCCAGGTACGCCGCGAGCCGATGCGGGCGGGCCTGCCCCGCGTAGCCGATCGCGTCGAGCGCCTCGCCGGCGCTGCGGCCCTCGACGTCCTTCTGCGCCCGCGCGTGCTCGAGCGCGAAGACGCCCGCGAAGACGCCCGAGCCCATCATCACCGGCGTGAAGCGCGAGCCCTCCTCGTTGGTCCAGGATACGACTTCGAGCGGCGCGCGCGTGCGCAAGCCGGCGTCGTCCAGCGTGCGCACGACTTCCAGCCCGGCCATGACGCCGTAGGCGCCGTCGAACTTGCCGCCCGAGGGTTGCGAATCGAGGTGGCTGCCCATCGCCACCGGCGCCGCGGCCGGGTCCGTGCCCGCGCGCCGCGCGAAGATGTTGCCGATGGCGTCGACCTCGATCGAGCAGCCCGCCTCGCGCGCCCAGCGCGCAAACAGGTCGCGGGCCTGGCGGTCTTCGTCGGTCAGCGTCAGGCGGCGCACGCCGCCCTTGGGCGTCGCGCCGATGCGGGCCATCTCCATGAGCGAGGCCCAGAGTCGATCCGCGTTGATGCGCAGGCTGTGCATGGCGGCGATTGCTCCGGGCAAGCTTACCCCATTACACTTTTTCCATGAATCCTTTTGATCTTTCGGGAAAAGTCGCAATCGTCACGGGCGGCAACGGGGGCATCGGCCTGGGCATCGCGCAGGGCCTGGCCGCGGCCGGGGCCAAGGTCGCCATTGCGGGCCGCAATGCCGGGAAGAATGCCGCCGCCGCCAGGGCGCTTGGCGACAGCGCGCTCGCGATCGCGGCCGACGTCAACGACCGGGCGCAGGTCGACCGCATGGTGGCCGAGACCGTGGAGGCCTTCGGCTGCCTGGACATCCTCGTGGCCAATGCCGGCATCAACATCCGCAAGCCGCCGCAGGACTACACCGAGGCCGAGTGGCGGCAGATCGTGGATACGAATCTCACGAGCGTATTCGCGTGCTGCCAGGCCGCTTACCCGGAAATGAAGCGGCGCGGGGGTGGCAAGGTCGTCACCATCGGCTCGATGACGAGCATCTTCGGGTTCGACATCGGCGCCGTGTACGCGACCACCAAGGGCGGCGTCGTGCAGCTCACCAGGAGCCTCGCCGCGGCCTGGGCGAAGGACAACATCCAGGTCAACAGCATCCTGCCGGGATTTATCGACACCGAGTTGACGCGCAACCTGCGGCGCGACTTTCCCGGCACCCACGAGCGCGTCGAAGGCCGCACGCCCGCGCGGCGCTGGGGCACGCCGGCGGACGTCGCCGGCGCGGCCGTCTACTTCTGCAGCCCGGCGGCCGGCTTCGTCACCGGCACCGCGCTGCCGGTGGACGGAGGCTTCTCGAGCTCGATGTGGTAGCGGCCGTCAGCCTGGCCAGGCGACGACCTGCTGCTTCTGCTCGCCCAGGCCCTGGATGCCGAGGCGCACGACGTCGCCCGGCTTCAGGAACACCGGGGCGGGCTTGATGCCCATGCCAACGCCCGGCGGCGTGCCGGTCGTGATGATGTCCCCCGGCAGCAGCGTCATGTACTGGCTGACGTGCGACACGATCCGCGCGACGCCGAAGATCATCGTGCGCGTGTTGCCCGACTGCATGCGCTTGCCGTTCACGTCGAGCCACATGCCGAGCGTCTGCGGGTCGCGGATCTCGTCGGTCGTCACGAGCCACGGCCCGATCGGCCCCGCGGTGTCGAACCCCTTGCCCTTGTCCCACTGGCTGGTCGACATCTGGAAGGCGCGCTCGGAGACGTCGTTCACCACGCAGTAGCCGGCCACGAAATCGAGCGCCTCGTCGACGCTCACGTACTGAGCCTTGGTTCCGATCACGACGCCGAGCTCGACTTCCCAGTCGAGCTTGGTCGAGCCCTTGGGTTGCACGACGTCGTCGCTCGGGCCGCTGATGCTGCTCGTCGCCTTCATGAACACGATCGGCTCGGACGGGATCGGCATGCCGGCTTCCTTGGCGTGGTCGCTGTAGTTCAGCCCGATCGCCACGAACTTGCCGATGCCGACGTACGGCACGCCCAGGCGCGGTCCGTTGGAGACCACAGGCAGCGTGTCGGGCTTGACCTTGGACAGCATCTTCAGCCCGCGCGGCGAGATCTCGTTCGGGCCGATGTTGTCCACCACCTTGGACAGATCGCGGAGCTTGCCCTCGGCGTCGATCATGCCCGGCTTCTCGAACCCATCCTTGCCGTAGCGGCACAGCTTCATATCGTCATCCCCCCGTCGATGGAGTACATGTTCCCCGTCGCGAACAGCGACTCGTCGGAGGCGAGAAACACGAGGATCCCCGTGATGTCGTCCACCGTGCCGAGCCTTCCCATGGGCTGTCTCGCGATGAAGTCCTTGCGCGCCTGCACCGGATCGGCGAAGGCGTTGATGCGATCGTGCAGCGAGGGCGTGTCCACGGTGCCCGGGCCGATGCAGTTGCAGCGGATGCCCTGCTTCACGTAGTCCGCGGCGATGGCCTTGGTCAGCCCGATCACGGCCGCCTTGGTCGCGCCGTAGACGAACCGGTTGGGGAGCCCCTTCACGCTCGAGGCGATCGACGACATGTTGATGATCGAGCCCTTGCCCTTCTTCAGCATCCCCGGCAGCAGCGCGCGCGTCACGAGGTACATCGACTTCACGTTCAGGTTGAAGCTGAAATCCCAGTCCTCGGGCTTGCAATCGAGGATCGTGCCGTGGTGCACAAATCCCGCGCAGTTGAACAGCACGTCCACCGGTCCGACTTCGGCCGCGACGCGCGAAATGGCCGCCGGATCGAGCACGTCCAGCGCCTTGGTGCGGATGCCCTCGCGCCCCTCCAGGTCGGCGAGGAGCTTGGAATTGACGTCGGTGGCCCATACCGCCGCGCCCTCGCGCGCGAAGGCGAGCGCCGCGGCGCGGCCGATGCCCTGCCCCGCTGCGGTGATGAATGCCGTCTTCCCTGCCAGTCTGCCTGCCATCGCGCATCTTCTTCCGAGTGGGCGGGGGGAGCGATTATAAGGGCGCGGGCCCGCGGGTAGAATCCCCGGGCTATGAACCAACTCGACTTCAAGGGCCGGACCGCGGTCGTCACCGGCGGCCTGATCGGCATCGGCGCAGCGATCGTCCAACGTCTGCAGGCGTCAGGCGCGAAGGTGCGCATCTG
>Ga0335082_10009848_pt1 | contig 10373 bp, 7 predicted proteins | sample Lox_Sample_41_FD_206718 | JGI IMG/M metagenome (GOLD analysis project Ga0335082, IMG submission 206718) | Soil microbial communities from Loxahatchee National Wildlife Refuge, Florida, United States - Lox_Sample_4.1 | ecosystem: Environmental > Terrestrial > Soil > Wetlands | place: USA: Florida...
AAGTGTTCACCGTGGCGGCCGGGCTCAACGAGGGCAATCGAGTGGTGACCATCGCTGAGGAGTCGCGACCTGTGACCTGCGCCAAGGGCTTACGTGTCCTGCCCGACGACACCTTCGCCACCGCACCGCCGCTCGACGTTGTGCTCGTACCAGGTGGCCTGGGCACGCGCCGCGAGGTCGAAAACCCGGTGCTGATTGACTGGCTACGTGCCACGGGCCGGCGCTGCACCTGGGTGACCAGCGTGTGTACCGGAGCACTGCTCCTGCACGGAGCCGGGTTTGCGAAGGGCAAGCGCGTCACCACGCACTGGTCGTTCATCGAGTCGCTGCGCCAGCGCGGCGACGTTACCGTGCTCGAGCAGACACGCTACGTGCGCGACGGCAACGTGGTCACCGCCGCCGGCGTTTCAGCCGGCATCGACATGGCATTGTGGCTCGTCGGGCAACTGCACGGCGTCGAGTGTGCGCGCACCGTGCAGCGCCGGATCGAGTACGACCCGGCACCGCCGTACGCGGCGGATGTGTGACTGGATGCGCCTTGTGTCCCGTTCGCCCCGAGTAGCGGCCTTCCTTTGGCCGCGTATCGAGGGGCGTTCTTCTCGCGGCGACGTGTTTGCCTCGCGTCCCTCGATACGCGCCCTGGTAAGGACGGGCGCTACTCGGGACGAACGGTCTGAATGCCCGGCTGGGATTCTTCACAACCTCCAAGTTCACCCCAGCGGGTAGAGAATCTCCTTCGTCACGCCGTGACAGGACTTGATCACCTCAGCTGCCAGCGTCACGTCCGCCGCCGCAAGCGTGTCGGTGAGCTGCTCCACGCGCGTGGCGCCGATGATCGTCGAGCCGACGAAGTCGTGCGTCAGCGTCCACGCCGTCGCCAGGGTCGCCACGTGCATGCCAGCCTCGCGTGCTATGGCCATGAACCGCGCCGTGGCGTCGAGCGTCTTCTGATTCACGAAGCGCCGGAACATCGCCTGCGACCGCGGATTGTATTCGGCATACAGCGTAAAACGGGCGCCGGCAGGGCGGTTGCCCTCTTGATACTTGCCGCTCAGCACGCCACCGGCGATCGGGCTGTAGGGCAACAGGCTGACGCGCTCGCGGCGGCAGACCTCTGCGAGCTCGTCCTCGAAGCGGCGGTTGAGCAGGCTGAAGTTGTTCTGGATGGTTTCGTAGCGCGCCAGCCCGTGCGTCTCGCTCGCCCACAGACTCTTGGTCAACCCGTAGGCCGTTTCGTTGCTGCAGCCGGCGTAGCGGATCTTGCCGTCTTCAATGAGGCGCGTCAGCGCTTCGAGCGTTTCCTCGATAGGGACGCCGCGGTCGGGCCAGTGCGTCTGGTAGAGATCGATGTAGTCGGTGCCGAGGCGGCGCAAGCTGCCTTCCACGGCGCGCATGATGTGATGGCGGTCGAGCGAGCCCTTGTTCTCGCGCACCGGGGACAAGAACCAGCCGCCGCCGGGCCCGGCAACTTTGGTGGCGATGAACACGCCGTCACGCGGCTTGCCGGCCATCCATTTCCCAACGATCTCTTCGCTGCGCCCGGCGTATTTGCGCTCCGGCGGAACCGGGTAGACCTCGGCGATGTCGAAGAAGTCGACACCCGCATCGTACGCCCGATCCAGGATCGCGAAGCTGCTGCGTTCGTCCGCCTGATTTCCGAAGGTCATGGTACCCAGACAGATCTCTGAAACGACCAGACCAGTGCGACCAAGCCGACGATGCTTCATGGCGAACACCTCCGAAGACGCGTATCGCAGATCGCCTATCGCATATCGTCTCTGCCCACGAGATGCCATATGCGACCAGCGAGCGATCCGCCGAATTGATTTTCCAGGGGTGGTTGTCTATCGTCCGCCAAAAGGACAATCGCTGTGCTCAAGGTTATTCGCCGAAACGCCTCTGCGGCGTGGGTCAAGATCATGTTCGTGGCAATCGTTGTGGTGTTCATCTTCTGGGGCATCGGCAGCGTCGTTGGTGGCCAGAAAGCCCAGGTGGTTGCCCGAATCAACGACCGCAACGTCGATCCCGCCGACTTCTATCGCACGTACAACAACCTCGCTCGCATGTACCAGGACCTGTACAAGGACAAGCTCGGTCCGGACGCCTTGAAGATGCTCAATCTCAAGAGCCAGGCGATGGATCAGCTCATCCATGCCGAGCTGTTACGGCAGGAGGCGCAACGCTTGGGCTTGCAAGTCAGCGACTCGGAGCTGCAGCAGTCCATCCGCGGCGTCCAGGCGTTCCAGGACAACGGGCTGTTCAACAAAGAATTGTACTTGCGCACGCTGCGCGCCAACAACTTTACGCCCGCTGACTTCGAGGATGCACAACGTGACGAGTTGCTCGCCCGCAAGGTGCAGGATCTGGTGGCGTCGGGGGTGCACGTCAGCGAAGCCGAGGTGAAGGACCGCTACCGCTTTGACAACGAGAAGGTCAACCTGAGCTTCATCAAGCTCGAGGCTGCCGACTTCATCCCGCAAGTGAAGCTGACCGACGCGGAGGTGCAAGCGTACTACGACGCGCACCAAGACACGTTCCGCGAGCCGGACCGGGTGCGCATCGAGTACCTGCAATACGACCCCGAGCAATACATCGACAAGGTCGAGATCAGCGACGCGATGGTGCAGCAGTACTACGACGACCACAAGACCGCGTACATGCTGCCGGAACAGGTGCATGCCCGGCACATCTTGTTCAAGGTGTCACCGGACACGCCGGCGGAACAAAAGGAAGAGGTGCGCAAGAAGGCCGAGGAGGTGCTGAAGAAGGTCAAGGCAGGTGAAGACTTCGCCAGCCTCGCGCAGCAGTACTCGGAGGACTCCAGTGCCGCGCAAGGCGGCGACCTCGGCACGTTCCCGCGAGGCAAGATGGTCCCGCCGTTTGAGAAGGCGGCGTTCGCCCTCGCGCCGGGGGCCACCAGCGAGATCGTCACGTCGACCTTCGGGTTCCACATCATCAAGGTCGAGGCCAAGGAGGAAGCGCGCACGCAGACGCTCGAGGAGGCGCGCCCCCAGGTCGTTGACGCCGTGAAGCGGGAAAAGGCGCGCGACGCGGCGCGCGCCCACGCGCAAGATGCGCACACGAAAACCGACGCTGGTGCCACCCTCACCGACGTTGCACAGGCGGATGGTCTGAGCGTCACCGCTCCACCGCCGTTCGCAGAGACCGAGAGTGTTCCTGCCGGCGGCCGGCCCCTGGTGAGCGCCGCGTTCGCGGTCGAGGTGGGATCTGCCGGGCCCGTTGTCGATACGCCGCAGGGCTATTTCGTCTTCCGGGTGGCGGAGAAGATCGCCGCCCACGTGCCGCCGCTCGCCGAGATTCGCGAGCGGGTCGAAACGGCAGCGCGCACGGAGCGTGCTGAAGCGCTGGCGAAAACCAAGGCGGAAGCGCTGCTGCCGGACGCCCAGAAGTCCGGCCTCGATGCGGTTGCCAAGGCGGAGAAGCTGACGGTGGGCGAGAGCGGGCCGTTCATTCGCGCCGGGGACTACATCCCAAACATCGGCAGCGCGCCGGACCTGAAGAAGGAAGCCTTCCAGCTGACCTCCGAGAAGCCCGTCGCGCCCGCAGTCTACAGCGTCGCTGGGAGCAGCGTGCTCGCCGCGCTCAAGGAACGCTTGCCGGCGCGCGACGAGGACCTCGGGACACAGAAGGCGCAACTGACCAAGCAACTCGTGGAGCGGCGGCGGCAGCAAGTGCTGGAGGAGTTCTTGAACTACCTGAAGGCGCATGCCGCCGTCGAGGTCAGTCAGGATTTTCTCGCCAGCGTTCCCAACACCGGCCAACCGCTCGACGGCGGGCCGCGGCGGCGGCGCTGAGGGCCTGCGGCCGGCGTCTTTTCATGGCCCGCTCCCGTTGGTCACTGCGGGCTTCCAAGTCCGACAGGTTGCTAGCGGTCTCTGGCGTGTGCAGCGAAGGCGACAGCGACGCGGGGCAGGCGACTGACACAGACCGGTCGCACAGCAACGCAACCCTCCCGTTCTTCCTCAGAGGCGCGAGCCCCAGCGGCGCGAGCCTCAACGGGCGTCGCCTCGGGTGCTTGCTGCTCCACGGCTTCACGGGAACGCCACAGGAGATGCGCTTTCTCGGTGAGTGCCTGCATCGGGATGGGCACACGGTGAGCGGCGTGCGGCTGGCCGGTCACTGCACGTCGGTCGACGACTTCGCGCGCACCACATGGACAGACTGGTATGGTTCGGCCCGATCCGGCGTCGAGGAATTGCAGCAGGATGCGGCGCAGGTCGTAGTGGTTGGCCAATCGATGGGTGCGTTGCTCGCGTTGAAGTTGGCCGTCGAGCATCCGCAGGCGATCGCTGGGCTCGTGCTGCTGGCCCCGGCTTTGGAGCTGTCGAACCCATGGGTGCGCCGCCTCGGACCGGCACTGCGCCTGCTCCTGCCGCTGCTGAAGCAAACGCGCCGCCATCTGCGGCGGGGTGAGCGCGACGTCGCCGATCACCAGGCGCGCAGCGAGAGTCCGAGCTATCGGCACGTGCCGCTACCGGCACTGCATCAGCTGCTCGTCCTGCAAGATCACGTGCAGAGCATTCTGTCCCACGTACGCCAGCCGGCGTTGATCATGCACTCGCGTCAGGATCACACCTGCCCGCCGAGCAATGTGGCGCTCCTGGAACGCAGCCTGAGAGGACCAATACGCTCGGTGTTGTTGGAGGACAGCTTTCACGTCATCAGCATCGACGTGGACAGGGAGCGGGTTGCCTCCGAAGTGACGGCGTTCGTTGCCGGCGTCAGGGCGCCGGCCACCGCCCGCGCTCCATCGAATTTTTGCGATTGAATGCGGGTGGTTGGGGCATTCTGGACCGGGTGAGTCTTGAATGCCTTGGAGCGCTCGGTTAGTGTCCCAGTCTGACCGGGGAGGGAGGAGTGTGATGAAGACGCTTTTTCTCAACCCGCCTTCGTACGATGACTTCGATGGCGGGGCGGGCTCGCGCTATCAGGCGACGCGCGAGGTGTGGTCATTCTGGTATCCCACCTGGCTGTGCTACCCGGCCGGGATGATCCCCGAGAGCCGGGTGCTCGATGCGCCACCCGAACATCTCAATCAGCAACAGACGGTGGACATCGCCAAAGACTACGATTTCGTTGTGCTGCACACGAGCACGCCGTCCTTCCAGCTCGACGCCCGGACGGCGGAGATGATCAAGGATGTAAACCCAAGATGCACGATCGCCTTCGTGGGCGGTCACGTCACGGCGCAGCCTGACGCGTCGTTGAAGGCATCGAGGGCGATCGATTTGGTGGCGCGCAAAGAGTTCGACTATGCGGTCGCGGACGTGGCGGCGGGCCGCGACTGGTCGCAAATTCTCGGCATCAGCTATCGGCGCAACGGCAGCATCGTGCACAACCCCGAACCCTTACCCCTCACCTCCGAGCAGCTCGACGGCTTGCCATTCGTCACGCAGATCTACCACCGCGACCTCGACTACCTGAAATACAACAGCCCGTACTGCCAGTACCCGTACGTGTCGATGTACACCGGCCGCGGCTGCCCGGCGCGCTGCACGTTCTGCCTGTGGCCGCAGGTGACGACCGGGCACTCATATCGCACGCGCAGCCCCGAGAACACCTTCGAGGAAGTCAAAGAGATGCCGCGGCTGTTCCCGCAGATGAAGGAGATCTTCTTCGATGACGACACCTTCACTGCCGACCCGCCGCGGGCGCGCCGGCTCGCCGAGCTGTTCAAGCCACTCGGCATCTGCTGGTCGACCAACTCGCGCGCCAACGTCGACCGTGAAACGCTGCGCACCATGAAAGAGGGCGGGCTGCGACTGTTCGTCGTCGGCTACGAGTCGGGGAACGACCAGATCCTGAAGAACATCCGCAAGGGCGTGAGCACGGAGCGCGCGCGGCGCTTTACCAAGGACTGCCACGAGCTTGGCATCTTGATCCACGGCACGTTCATCGTCGGCCTGCCGGGCGAGACCCGCGAGACCATTGAGGAGTCGATCCGCTTCGCACGCGAGATGAATCCGGAAACGCTGCAGGTGTCGTTGGCCTCGCCGTATCCGGGGACGCACTTCTTCGAGTACGTCAAGGAGCACAACTTCCTCGTGCAGGACGTCTACAACGACGAATCCGGATATCAGAAGTGCACGGTCAGCTACCCGGGGCTCTCGGCCGAAGAGATTTTCGACTCCGTCGAACGCTTCTACCGTAAGTACTACTTCCGGCCGAAGTACTTCCTCAAGGCGGTGAAGAAGATGGCGAAGAGCAGCGACGAGCGCAAACGCATGCTGCGCGAAGCCGGCGAGTTCTTCACGACCATGCGCAAGCGTCGCGCCGCGGGCAAGGGTGCCGCGCCCTCGGCGTCGCCCACAGCCTCGCCCTCGGCAGGGCCCGCATAGGTGCTGGGGCGGCGCGCGGTCCGCGCCTGTGCGCGGTTGCACGCGTCGCTGCCGGCGAGCTCCTCGCGACGATGTACTTCGCAGTGTTGCTCGCCGTTGTGTCGAGCGTTGCATTTTCCGTAGGCTTTTACTTCATGAAGCGGCAGGCCGAACGCCTGCCCGCCCTCGGCGGTGGCTGGCGGCCGGCGGCGTGGCGGGCCTTCGTCCGCGATCCCCTGTGGCTGCTCGGCGTCGCGTTGCAGACCGGCGGGTACGGGCTCTATCTCACGGCGCTGCGCGCCGCACCGTTGTCTGTGGTGCACACCGCACTGAGCGGTGGCGTGGCGCTGTTTGTGCTGCTGGCCGTGGTGGGATTGGGTGAACGGCTGCGCGCGTCCGAATGGCTCGGCGTGGTGTGTGTCATCGCTGGCTTGATCGTGCTGGGCCTTTCCCTTGCGGACAATCCCGCGCCCAACGCGGTCGCACATGGCACGGTGACCTTCTCGCTGGTGCTCATCGGCCTTGCGGTCGCGGCGCTCGCCGGCGATCCGGCGCCTGGACGCGCGATCGGCTTGAGCATCGCGTGCGGCCTGGCCCTCGGCTTGGCATCGGTGTTCGCAAAGTCGCTGGCCGCGGCGGAGTCGCTGGCGGCAGCGCTGTGGAGCCATGACCTGCTGCTCACCCTCGTCGCCAACCTCGTGGGCTTCGCGCTCATGCAGGCTGCCCTTCAGGTCGGGCGCGGCGTGGTCGTGGTGCCGATCTTCTCCACGTTGTCCAATGTGGTGCCGGTCGTCGGTGGCATCGTGCTGTACGGAGAATGGATGCCGCGCGCTGGCGCCGCCGCGATCCTACGCCCGCTGGCGTTTCTGCTGGCGATTGGCGGTGCGGCGTTGCTGGCCGGAGTCGCTGAGCAACCGACGCGTCAACTCGAGCAAGCCAGGTCGCGGTAGCTCATCCGCGTCACCCCCTGGGCATCCAGGGCTGCACGGACGCGCGCACTGGTGAGCGCTGCGAGCTCGGCTTCACACTCGTAGTCTGCCGGGCGCCAGCGGCGCGCCTCGGCGTCGACAAGTGAGGCGTGGCAGTAGATTTCCGTGACGCCGGGCGGCAGCGCCGCGAGAACTCCCAGGACATAGGGCTCCGTCATGTGACCACTCTGATGCAACCCGAACATCTGGTCGGGGTAGCGCATGCCGTGCGCCCGCAGCCGGGGCAACGCCCAGCGGATGAGCCCATGGAACGTGACGGACTCCATGACCTTGCGGACGCGCGCGCGCCCATCGAGACGCAACGAGAGACCCAACGGTTCGCGTGGCAAGCGCAGTGCACGAATGCCATACTGCGGCGCCAGCTCCAGGAGGATGGACAGCACCGTCGGATGCATGTGGATGTTGAGGTGCCCATCGACGTGCGACAGCGGCAGGCCCGTGGCGGCGAACGTGTCGAGTTGCGCGCGAATCTCGCGCTCCAGTTGCGCGCGCATGCCCGGCATGAAGAAGTAACGAAACCCGTTGAGCACGGGTTGGTTGCGAAACATGCCGTTGCGATCCACCAGTGCCGGCACCGCATGCGGCGGTGCGCTGGCTCGTCCCTGTACGAGCACCAGGTGCAGCCCCACGGACAGCGTGGGCGTAGCCCGCGCCAACTCCACCGCTTCGGCGCGTGCTGCGCCAGTGACCATCAAGCTGGCGTCGGTGAGGATGCCGTCGCGATGCGCCTTCAAGATGCCGGCGTTGACCCCCGCAGATAGGCCGAAGTCATCGGCGGAGACGATCAGCCGCCGCGCGCTCGTGCGTTTGCCCTCCATGCGACGGTGGAAACAAGGGGCGTCTACCCAGCAGCTGTGGGCAGAACGACTCGAGGAAATTCGAAATTCGAAACTCGAAATTCGAAACAAATCCGAAACTGCAAATTCGAATGATCAAAACGGATGCTTGCCCCCGTTTGGGATTTTGCGCCTTCGAATTTCGAATTTGTTTCGGATTTCGTGCTTCGGATTTCGGATTTCAAGGGCGAAGCCCCTTGGTTGGTTTTCATCGTGCCACAGGTTCGAGCGCGGGGCGCGTGCTCAACTGATGACGCGACAGGATGAGCAATCCGATCGAGGCCCACGTCAATTCACGAATGCGGCGCACGATGCCGAGCGCCAATCCCTTCGCCGGATCCAATCCCAGGATGGTGAAGATGAGCACCTTGCCACCCTCTTGTGTGCCCGCTTTGGCCGGGACGAAGAAGAGCATGCCGTCAATCGCGACCGACAATACCTCGATGGTCAGGGCCCGATGCACGCTGACCGGTACGCCGAGAAACCACAGGATGAGATAGATCTCGACGATGCCCATGCACCAGCCGACAAAGAAGCTTAGGGAGGACAGAACGAACGCGCCATTGGCGTTGGCGTGAATGTGGGCGATCTCGTCGTCGAGACGTTGCAGTCGACGCATCACCTCCGGCGCGCGCGCCGGGAGCCCCAGCCGCTCCAACAGGTGCACCAGCGGCGCGAACATCCCGTGACGCTGCGCAAAGACCAAGCCCACCACCAAGGCTGAGAACGCCGCCAACCCGGCGAGCAGACCGTGCCGTGTCGCGGCAGGCAGTGGCGTGTCGTCGAGCACGATGCCCAGGCCGATGATCACGAAGGCAATCTGCCCGACCGTCTGCGCCAGCTTGGCGACCGCCACCGACGCGACGATCGACGTGTTCGCAGCGCGCCCGCGCAGCAGGCGTGTGCGCACGAACTCGCCGCCGAGCGTTGCCGTCGGGGTGACGTAGTTCACCGCGTCGCCCGCCATACGCGCCTGCATCAATTGCAGCAGCGAAATGGTCGGCCGCGGTTCCGGGAACGCTGCCAGCCAGCCCAGCGTGTTCGCCAAGTACGCCGCCAACTCCTGGAGAATGATCGGCACCATGCCCCAGCCCACCAACTGCAGGTTCGCGACCACTGTGGCGGCGCCCAGCTCGCGGATCAGGAACGCCAGCAGCACGAGGCCGCCGCACAGGAACGCCCATTCGGCGACGCGCACCGCGCGCGCTGTTCTCATTGGCTTTCCCATTCCCTTCGCAAACCCCTCACCAGTCACCCTCCTTCGACTCGGATGCGAGCCGCCCCCGCCGCAGGGGGAGAGGCAAGCGCTCACGCCGCATCACGCCAGCGGTAGATCCACACCAGCAGGATCGCAAACAGATAGGTCCCGAATGCCGTACTCCACATGAACCAGTGCAGGCGATCGAGCAGCGCCAGCACGAGCAGCAGGTACGCGAAGTCGCGATTCATCACGGCTTCGAAACCGCGCAGCAGCCGCTGCCGCACCTTGCCACGCCACGACACCGGCGTCCCGCCGCTGCGTGCGAAGCCAGGGCGCCGGACCAGGAAAAAGTAGGTCACTACTGTGGTACACGCGAAACCACCCAGCAGAATTACCAACAACAACAGATAGTGGCCGTCGGGGCTCTGGCGGTACAGCCCAAGGCCCAGGCCGATGAAGATCGCTGCGTGCACGACGTTGTCGGTAACCACATCGAACTTTTGCCCGAAGGGAGACTCTTGGAACGTGAGCCGTGCGACCTCGCCATCACACCCGTCGATGATCGTCGCGCACAGGAACAGCAGACCCCCGGCCACCCCAGTCCAGTACGTCCCGACGCCGAACGATGTGGCCGCAAGCAATCCCACAGCGGTGCCAATGACCGTGATGTGGTTCGGATGCAGCTGTGTGTGGCGCGTCAACCAACGGCTGACGTGCAACGACAGGCGCCGGTCGAGGTGGTGCGCCAGCGGTCCGTCCTTCGCCGCGGTGTCGGCGCGCAGCCGCCTGCACAGTAGCGCCTCCGCCCGTGCGATCGAGCGCGCGTCGGTGATGCGTGCGCAGATCTCCCCGTCGAGCGCGATCTGCGCCGCGCCGCGGGCTCGCAGGACCGCCCACAGTTTCTCGGCGCCGCTTGTCGTCAAGCTGTCGAGGTCGAGACCGTCGAGCATTGCCGCACGGCAGAGCGCGATGGTCGCGTCATCCCCAGCCGCGAACAACAGCGGCCGGC
>Ga0335082_10009849_pt1 | contig 10373 bp, 6 predicted proteins | sample Lox_Sample_41_FD_206718 | JGI IMG/M metagenome (GOLD analysis project Ga0335082, IMG submission 206718) | Soil microbial communities from Loxahatchee National Wildlife Refuge, Florida, United States - Lox_Sample_4.1 | ecosystem: Environmental > Terrestrial > Soil > Wetlands | place: USA: Florida...
AAGGTTGTCGTAGCGGGTTTCGAACTCGAAGTTCACCGGAGGATTCAACGGTAGCCGTAAGTTTGTCCCGGTGCCCTCGAGATACGACGACAGCGTGTACGCACCGCGGAACACGGTTTTGCCACCGAACGATTTCGGCGTCCAAGCGAACCCAAACCGAGGCTGGAAATCGAGGCCGGCATTATAGGGGTTATACAAGGCGCGGTTGTTTCCGTAGATGTTGGCTTGGCCTGCGTACTCGATCTGGCCAGTGAAGGGTGCGAAATTCACCTGCCGGTCGTGGACTTCCACCCAGGGAGTGTGCGTCTCATAGCGCAAGCCCAGATTCAGCGTCAGCGTGTCGTGCACGCGATAGTCGTCCTGAACGTACGCCGCGATGACGTTGGCGCGCTGGCCCCAAGTGCCCGTATCGACGCCGCGCCCCAACCGATTCGGCAGGCCGAGGAAGAAATCGGCTTCGCCCGCGCCCGCGCCTCCTCCGGCAACCGACCGCGCATCGGGGCCGGCCGTGAACTTGCCGGTGTATTCCATGAAGCCGGTGCGGCCATTATTGCCGGCGTAAAACGTGTTGATCCGTTGGCGCCAGTATTGGAATCCAGTGTGGATGATATGGCGGCCTAACGTGATAATTGCAGCGTCCCCCACCTGAATCACCGTATCGGCAAATAGCTGCTGCGTCCCGATGTTCGAGCTGCCGATGCTGCCCACCACGCCGCCGCTGAAATTGAGACCCATGAGCCCCGGGCCCCGGTCGTTGCCGTTCGCGATGCCAAGATCCTGCGCCACGTTCCCTAAGCCCGTGTCGGTGCCGCCGTTGTTCACCTTCACGTAGTTAATTCCGCCGCGCACCTCGTTCACGAAGCGCGGCGAAATCAAACGCGTCCAGTTCAGCACGCCGCTCTGCGCCGGATTGTTGAAGAACGACCCGAAGTATAACGGGAACGAATTGATCCCGGGATTGTCCTGGCGGCTTTGCGAGTACCGGCCCATGATCCGGTCCTTATCCGACAGGTTGTAATCAACCTTGATGTCTCCCTGATCAGTGTGCGTCTGGCTTTGCGTGACGTTGTAGAAGTTGTTCTGCAGCGAGTTGTTGACCGGGTTGGGATAGAGCGCCGAACTGAACAGGTTCTTCGCCACCGGATCCAATAAATTGATCGGAATCTGGTTGTTCGGGAACGGCGCGCGATTGCCTTTCGCATCGACGACAAACGGGTTGTAGAGCTGAATGCCTTTCTCGCTCAGCAACTGTGAAAAATTACCCTGCCGCTCGGCCGCGGTGAAGACCGTAATCACACCCGTCGAAGCCGGGTTGTTGAAGCGCTGGCCTTGGTAGTCGCCGAAGAAGAAAAGCTTGTCTTTCTTGATGGGACCGCCACCACTACCGCCGAACATGTTCCAGCGGACCTTCGCGCGCGGCGAGTCGGCCCAGTTGTTCGCCCAACTGTTGGCGTTCAACACGTCATTGCGGAAAAACTCAAAGGCCGTTCCATGGAACTGGTTCGTGCCGGACTTGATCGACACACTCACAATGCCACCCTGGAAATTTCCGAACTCCGCCGAGGCATTGTTGGTGATCATGTTGAATTCCTGAATCGCGTCGACCGATGGCGAATAGCCCACCAGGTTGTCGGAGACCTGGTTATTGTCCACGCCATCCAGCAGGAAATTGTTCGACTGCTCGCGGTTCCCGTTGACGTAAGGGCGTCCGCTATTCGCCGTCACCTGCCCGTTCGTGAGGGAGCCGGGATTCGGATTCACGCTGCCGGGCGCCAGTAGCGTCAACTGTACGTAGTTGCGGCTTGCCAACGGCAGCGATTCATTGGTCTTGGAATTGATCACGGTTCCCAGTTGCGTCGTGTCGGCCTGTAACAGCGGAGCCTGCTCGGCCACCTCGATGGATTCCGTGATCTGACCAATCTTCATCGTCACATCCACGCGTGCCGTTTGGTTGAGTTCCAGTACAAACGGCGGACGCACCGCGGTCTGGAACCCCGGCGCTTCAATTCTCACTTCATAGGTTCCGACCGGAACGCGCGGCAGGTTAAAGATGCCCGACTCGTTGGTGGTCGTCGGCCACACGGTTCCGCGCGCCGTATCCTTGGCGGTGACTTTTGCATTTGTCACCGGCGCGCCGGACGGGTCCGTTACTTTCCCAACAATCGCCGCGGTCACTTCCTGGGCGTTGCATAACGATGCAAAACAAGCGAGCCCTAACAGCAGACACAAAGAGCGTACTCCGGCAGTCCAAATCGAGTTCATGGCGAAAACTCCCGGGATCTAGCTTTGTTGCGAGTGATCCACGTCCCCTCTGACGCAGACAATCCTAACCTTGGGGGCTCCAAGGCCAGTGCCCGCAGCCTGCCTCAAATCCGCGGCAAAATCCAGTTGCAAACCGTTGCGCAGCGCCGGCGGAACAAGTTCAAAACATCCGTTGAACGATAGGCAATTCAATGGATTACGTGCCGAATTGTGACTGGCGTTTCAAACCTCGCGTGGTAACATCAGATCAAGGGGCATGCGATGGCAGAGGGGCCGGGGTCCTCCCATAGACTGTGGCTGAACGGTGAAGAACCGAAGAGCGATTCATCTGCCATCGAAGGATCGCAGATCAAATCCGCGCTCGATCGAATTCTCAAGAGTCCGGAGTTTCGCTCCAGCAAACGATGCTGCGAATTCCTGCAATACGTCGTCGAGCAATCGTTATCCGGACACGCTGAGTCCCTCAAGGAACGAACGATAGGTATCGAAGTTTTCGGGCGCCCCACCGAATACGAGCCCAGCGAAGACGCCACGGTTCGCGTGAAGGCTGGCGAGGTTCGAAAGCGCCTTGGTCTTTACTATGCAGGACCGGGTGCCGCGGATGAGGTCCGCATCGACCTTCCGCATGGCACCTATGCCCCGGAATTCTCTCGACGCCTTCCCGGCGAAGTGCACAATCCGAAGCCAGCACCGACCGGGCGACGGACGCCGGCGGCCCTCTTGCTGGTTTCAGCGTTGGCGGGCACATTGTTATGGCTTGCCTTGCATCCGGGACGCCGCACCCTGGACCAGTTCTGGGCGCCGGTGTTAAAGCGAAGCACGCCGGTGCTGCTCTGCGCTTCGTACGTTCCCGCGTATACGCCCAACTCCGACGCGGGCAAGGATTCCGCGGCCCCTGCGCAATTCGTCTTGCTCGCCGACCAGTTCGTGGGCGGCGGCGACCTGCTGGCAATTTCGCGCATGTCCGCGATGTTGACCAGGATGAACCACCCCTTTCGGGTCAAAATCGGGAGCGACGTTTCTCTCACTGACCTCCGTTCCTCCCCGGCGGTTTTGGTTGGTTACTCCTACACTCGTTGGAAAGAGATCAGCAAGGAACTGCGCTACTTCATCGACGTGGAACGCCGCCCGCTCATGGTCTCCGACAACGGCGCGGCAACGGCCTGGGCGCTGCCCGACATCAAAACCGACCGCCAGACCAATGAGGACTATGCGATCATCACTCGCGTCTTTCACCCAGAGACGCGCGAAATGCTGGTGGAACTCGCCGGCATCACGCAGTACGGAACCGACGCCGCCGCCGAGTTGGTGACGGACCAGGATCTGCTCACAGAGGCCCTGAAGGGGACAACCGCGGACTGGCAGAAGAAGAACCTGCAGTTGGTGATTCACGTAAAAGTGATGTTCGGGGCGGCGGCCTCTCCCCGTGTTATGGCAACACACATCTGGTGATTCAAGCGCCGCCTATACCTCCTCGTCGTTTCTGACGATCTGATACAAGCGGTTCGCGGCCCGGAGCGCGTAAGCTAGAATTAGGAGAATATTCCTTCCGCAATGTTGAAGTTGCCGCGTCATGCGGAATACTGGATGCCCGATTACCTTTTCGGACGATGGCGCAAGCAACCCAGGCCGCGGAATGGTGATGGCCGCCTTTGGGTGATGATTGGCGACCACTACGAACCGCTGTGGAACCACGCATCCGATGACCTCGGACGAGAACGTGTTTCCCGTTGGCGAAAGCGCTGGCCGGAAATTGCCGCACGTTTTGCCGACTCCGCCGGCGAACGGCCTCGATACACTTTCTTCTTCCCGCAGGAGGAGTATCGGCCTTTCTTTCTCGACCCTCTTACGGAAATGTCCAGGCAGGGCATCGCCGATGTCACCCTGCCCAAGGCAAGGGTACGTTCCTCGAGCGCATGGAGTGGTTCCTCGAAACCCTCCAAACGAAGCACGGCTTGCTGCGCCGTCGAAACGGACGCGTCGCGTTTGGTTTTATCCACGGAGTCTGGGCGCTGGACAACTCTCAGCCCGGCGGCGCCTGGTGCGGGTTAAACAACGAAATCACTCTCCTGCGGGATCTGGGATGCTATGCCGATTTCACAATGCCTTCCGGCGACTCTCCCACGCAATCCCGCACGGTGAACCGCATTTACTGGGCGGTCGACGATCCGCTTCGGCCCCGTTCCTACGATACGGGTGTTGAAGTGCTGCCGGGCTCTCCTGGGAAGGGCGACCTTTTGATGATTCCCGGGCCGATTGGCATACGGTGGCGTTCCCGCCTTGTGCCGCGCATGGAAACCGGCGAAATTGCCGGCTACGACCTCCCCACTGCCTATCGGGTTGAACGCTGGATGGATATGGCCCCCTGCCTGGGCCGCGATGTCTTCCTCAAGCTCCACACGCACGGCGCTCAAGAAGCCAACTGCAGCGCCCTATTGGAAGGCGGCCTGGAGAACCTGTTCAGCCTTCTTCCTTCGGCCTGCGCCCGGCGTGGCTGGCAACTGCGCTACGTAAGCGCCTGGCAGATGTACCAGGCCGTCGCATCGGCTGCCGGAGTATCCTCTTCCTGACGCACAGACCACCATGCTCTTCCTCACGATTATTTTCATGGTGCTGACGCTGCTGTCCCCGGCGGATCTCATCCCGGACCTCGCCCCCTACCGGCCCATGATGATCATCACGATCTTGGGCGCTTTGGCCGTTATTGTCGCTGCCGCGCTCCGTCCCACCTATATGGCCCCCAGGCAGACGATCTTCATGACGGCCTTCTGTGCCATGATCATGATGTCCTGGCCACTGCATGGGTGGTTTGGCGGGGTCGTCGTACCGTTACAGTTATTCTCTGCCTCAAGCGTGATTTTTTTCCTGTGCCTTGTCTCTCTCAGCACGCCGTCACGCCTCTACTGGTTTTCTGCAGCCCTCGTAATGGTCGCCCTTTACTACTTCGTGCGGACCTCCGCGGCGGTCCATTTCGGCATTAATGCGGACAAACTCATCATTTACGATTGGAGCGATCAGGTTGATCCCTGGACGGGGGAGCAACTTCGCAAGCTCCGGGTCGTGGGCCTGGGGTTGCTCAGCGATCCCAATGACCTTGGACAACTGATGTTGTTCTCGATCGCCCTTCTATCGCTCGGCTATCACAAGGCTCAGTTGATCAGAAAAGTCCTCATCGTCCCCATCGTCGTCGCTCTCTTTTACACAATCTATCTGACCAATTCACGGGGGACGATGATTGGTCTGGCCGTTCTCATTGTTTTGGCGCTGAAGGACCGTCTCGGACGGTTCGCACCGATCGCCGGCGGGGGGCTGGTCGCGATTCTTCTCTTCGTTTTGGGATTCGGCGGTGGGCGCGGGAACATCTCGATGCAAAGCGGCACGAGCGGTTCGCGAATCGCACTCTGGTCCGATTCCATCGGACTGATCAAAGAACATCCCATTTTGGGCATAGCATTCGACAACATTCTTTCGGAGCTCGAACAGACCTGCCACAATTCGTTCCTGCTGTGCTTCGTGGAACTGGGAATTTTCGGGTATCTGATTTGGGTGGCCCTGCTGGTGCTTACCTTCCACCAGTTACGACAGGTTCTGACGCTCGAGGACCGCGGGCCGGAGGGCCTCGTGCTGGCCCGGATGGGCCGCGCGGTCTATATGGCTTTCGTCTCGATCATGGTAACTTGTTTCTTCCTTTCCCGAACCTACAGTTTTCTCATCTATGTTCTTTTGGGAATGGCGGCCGCCGTTGTCGGAATGGCTCACCGGAAATTTCCTGATCTGCCCGGGGTGAATTGGACTGGTTTGGGCCGTGATACCGCCCTCGCCTCCGTCGGGATCCTGGTAACTGTTTACGTGATGGTGCGATTGCACTGGGGCTAGGCGGCGATGGCGGATCGACGGATCTTATTGGTGAGCTATCTGCTCCCGCCCGCTGGCGGAGTCGGTGTCCAACGTCCGTTGAGCTTGCTCCGCTATCTGCCGGAGTTGGGGTGCCGGGTTACGGCTCTCACTGTCCGCAACCCGGTTACGGGTGTCTACGATCCGGCCTTGTTGGAGCGCATCCCCCGGGAAACCGAGGTCCTTCGCACCTGGACATTTGAACCCCCTCACTGGTTGCGCGATCGTTTGTGGAGAAAGCTGAAGCGCGGATCAAGCCGGGACGTCGGCTCTGAATCGACGCAGCGGGGAATCGTTACTCGCGCGCGGGGCTGGCTGTCGCAGCAACTCGAGCGAATGGCCATCCCAGATCCGCAAAGAGCGTGGCGGCCCCTAGCCACCCGGCGGGCAATGCGGCTTGTGCGCAGCGGCGCCATCGACACCGTGATTGTCTCCGTGCCGCCTTTCTCCAGCCTTCAGATCGGCGTCCGGCTCAAAAGACGATTTCCCCACCTTACGCTGATCAGCGACTTTCGTGACGAATGGATCGGTTGGTACTTGGCAGAATTGGATCCCCCGCCCAGCCCCGAGCGGGTCGCCGTTTCACAATGGGAAGAACGCGCGGCCATCGAAGCGAGCGACTACGTTGTAATCGTCACGCCGGCGTGGCGCGATACGCTGCGACGCCGCTATCCGGATCAGCCCGACGGGAAGTTCATTTGCGTGACGAATGGCTATGAACCCACGGCTTTCGGCGGCTTTCAGAGCCAATTCCAGGCGGGTGACAAGCTGCAGGTTGTATATGCGGGTACCGTATATCGGCTCTCTCTCTACTCACCCCTTCGCTGGTTGGAGCCGCTCGACGCACTCGAAGAGAGCGTGCGCTCACGAATCAACACGCGTCTGGTGGGCCGAATAGAACCGAACGTCGCCGAAATGTTGGCTCAACTTCAAGGCTCATTCGAGACGTTAGGATTCCTTCCCCATGCGCAGGCGGTGCGCCACATGGCGGACGCGGACGTTCTCCTGCTGATTGCCGGCAACTCCGCACACCTTCCCGGGAAGCTGTTTGAGTATTTGGCCTCGGGCAAGCCCGTTGTGGCTCTGACGCCCCCTGGCGGTGAGGTTGCGAAGATCCTTGACCGGACCCAGGCGGGATTTTGGGCCGATATCGATAATCCCGAGGCCATACGCGCGCTCGCGCGGCGGCTCATTGCCTGGAAACAGAACGGCGCGCCCTTTCAACCGGATTGGGAAGCGATTTCCAGCTTTAGCCGCCCCGCTCTCGTTCAGGATTTCGCCCGCAAGACTGGATTGATACGATAAATCACATCGTGCCCCCTATGAGTTCATCAACCCAACAGCTCTCAGCCAGAAAGGTTCCACTGCTCGATCTCAAGTCACTGCATGAACCCCTGCGTGAGGAGATCCTGGCAGAGATCGTGCGGGTAGTCGATTCGCAGTCATTCATCATGGGCGAGGATGTTGCAAGGCTCGAAAAAGCGATCGCCGCCTATTGCCACGTGCCCTACGCCATTGCATGCGCCTCAGGCACCGACGCTCTGTATTTGGCCCTACTCGCGCTCGGCATACAACATGGCGATCGCGTCTTGACGACGCCTTTCACCTTCTTCGCGACGGCAGGTGCGATCGTTCGTGCCGGAGCTATCCCCGTCTTTGCCGACATTGACCCCATTACCTTCAATCTTGCCCCCGAGTCTGTTCGCGAGAGGCTTCGTCATCACCCGGAGGTGAAGGTCATCATCCCCGTGCACCTGTTTGGCGGATCCGCGGACATGGACCCCTTGCTGGAAATGGCTCGTGAGCGTGGCCTGGCCGTCATCGAAGATGCCGCCCAGGCAATCGGCGCCGAATACAAAGGGCGCCGCGTGATGACCATGGGCGACGTCGGCTGCTTGAGTTTCTTCCCCTCCAAGAACCTGGGTGCCTTTGGGGACGCAGGCATGGTCACCGCGCTCAACGACGATCTCGCCGGCCGACTGGCCGCGCTGCGCGTCCATGGGTCATTGAAGAAGTACTACCACGAGTGGGTTGGCATCAATTCCCGGATGGACAGCCTTCAGGCTGCCGTGCTGCGAGTGAAATTCAAGTACCTGGATGCCGAAACGGGAGGGCGTCAGAAAAATGCGGCTCGCTACTGCGACCTGCTCCAAGGTGCGCCGGTGAACCCTCCCGTGATTCCTGCGTACCAGAGCCGCCATGTATACAACCAGTTCGTGATTCGCTGCCCGCGGCGCGATGAGTTGAAGGCCTACCTCGCGCAGAACGGCATCAGCACCGAGGTGTACTACCCGCTGAGTCTGTCGCTACAGAAATGCTTCGCCGGTCTTGGCTACCGAGAGGGCGATTTCCCCGAAAGCGAGCGCGCGTCTCGCGAGGTGCTGGCGCTTCCGGTTCATTCGGCGCTCCCACCCGCCGACCAGGAATACGTCGCCGGATGCATCCAGCGTTTCTACGCATGACACATGCGCATCGGCTTCCTGTGTAACGAGTACCCGCCGGCCCGGCACGGCGGCATCGGCAGCTTCACGCAGACTCTTTCGCGCGAATTTGTGAAACTCGGCCATTCTGTTACCGTGGTCGGGCTCTATCCGATCCCGCAAGACACGCGGGAAGACGATCAGGGCGTCCGCGTCGAACGTCTCGCCCGTGGCGCAGTGCCGGGCCTGCGCATGCTCGCCAACCGTATTCGCCTTCAGGCGCGGCTCACTGAGATCCTCAGGGACTGCCCTCTCGACGTACTGGAAGGCGCCGAACGCAGTTTTTTCCTGGTCTCGCGCGCCTATCCCGTCCCCAAAATTCTCCGGATGCACGGCGGCTACGCCTATTTGAAAAGCTATCGCCGCAATCCGGGCCGCTTTCTGTACGTGCAGGAACGCCAGTCGTTCGCCACCGCGGACCACATTTGCGCCGTGAGCCGCTACGTCGGCGAGACGACGCGCCAGTTGCTCCATTTAGGAGACCGTCGGATTGATGTGATTCTCAATCCCGTCGACCTCGACATGTTCCGGCCTGCCGATCCCGGATTGGAAGATGAAGGCCGCATTCTTTTCGTAGGAAGCGTCATGCAGTTAAAAGGCATCCGGGAGCTGGTGGACGCCATGCCCCGCGTCGTAGCCGGGCATCCCAGCGCGCGCCTGTTTGTCTACGGCAACGACTCGATCCACGCGGAGACAGGAGGCTCATTCACGCAATTCCTTCGCGACCGGATTCCGCCCTCGCTCGCCGATCGGGTGTCATTCGAGGGCAAGGTGCCGCGCCATCTCCTTCCGGGCCTGATGGCGCGCGCCTCGGTCTGCGTTTACCCTTCCCACATCGAGGCGCTTCCTATTGCCTGGGTGGAAGGCTTAGCCATGGGCAAGGCCGTACTTGCTTCACAGACGGGTCCGGGCCCGGAGGTGATCGAGCACGGCGTCTCCGGTCTACTCTGCGACCCGCACAACCCGGACTCCATCGCCGATGGGATCCTCCGGCTTCTCAACGATGCCGATCTGCGGCGTCGATTGGGCCGGGCAGCACGAGAGCGTGCCGAGCGTTTGTTCTCGCTCAATACACTCGTGCGTGAGAATCTCGAATACTATGAGCGCTGTATTCGTGAGGGGCGTCAAGGCAGAAACTGAGATAGGAAATTTTTCGTCTCTTCTGCGGCATCGTCCCAGGTGCGCCCGCCCTCGCTTGCGATCGCTTCTTCGTCCCAGGACCGGCAAAGCGCGATTGAGAGCGCTTCCATGAGAGAGGCGACGGAGCGTGGCTCCGCGAGCACTCCATTGAATCCCGATCGAACGAGGTCCGGAATTCCACCGACATTCGTACCTACGACGGGACGTCCGCAAGCCAACGCTTCCACCACGACGTTGGGGCAGCCCTCGGAGTAGCTCGGCAGGCAGAAAACCGTGGCGGCGGCCATCCACAAGGCCACCTGCTCGGCCGATGCCCGGCCCAAAAGACGAAAGCGATTGTTCTGTGAGGCTCCCGGGATCTTCCAGGCGCCCTCTCCAAGGATTGCCACCTCGAGCCTCGGACGGGAACCCGCAAGCGCTTGGAAGGCGCCCCACAACTCATTGAGACCTTTCGTTACGAGCAGATTGCCCACAAAGAGAATCAACTCCGTCTCGGACGCAATACCGAGTTGGGCTCGTGCTTCGACGCGGCTGCGAAGGTGGAACATCGCCGGATCGCATCCGTTACGGATCGTTACGGATCGGTCCGCCCTCGCT
>Ga0335082_10009850_pt1 | contig 10373 bp, 14 predicted proteins | sample Lox_Sample_41_FD_206718 | JGI IMG/M metagenome (GOLD analysis project Ga0335082, IMG submission 206718) | Soil microbial communities from Loxahatchee National Wildlife Refuge, Florida, United States - Lox_Sample_4.1 | ecosystem: Environmental > Terrestrial > Soil > Wetlands | place: USA...
CCTCGGCCGCATCGACGCCGCGAACCTGAAGCGGGCGCACGGGCGCCTCGAGCAGGGGCACACGATCGGCAAGCTCGTGCTGGAGGGCTTCTGAAGCGCCGCGAGCTCGACGGCGCGGTCGGCGCGGGAATCCTGAGCGCCGAGCAGGCCGACCGGCTGGCGGCGTACCTCGCGCAGGACGCGGCGCAGACGCCGCGCTTCTCGTTCGTCCACGTGCTCTACTACCTCGGCGGCATGATCGCGATCGGCGCGATGTCGCTGTTCATGACGCTGGGCTGGAACGCGCTCGGCGGCTGGGGCGGGTGCTTCACCGCGGTGTGCTACGCGGTGCTCGCGCTCGCGCTCACGCATTGGTTCCTGGAGCGCAAGGGACTGCAGGTCCCGGCCGGCATCATGGCGACGCTCGCCGTGGTCATGATCCCGCTGGCCATCTTCGGCGCTCAGATGGCGCTCGGCTACTGGGGCGCGGGCACGCCGTTTCGCGACTACCACCGGTTCATCGACGCGCGCTGGCTGATGATGGAGCTCGGCACGCTGGCGGCGGCCGCGGTCCTGCTCTGGCGCTACCGCTTCCCGTTCATGCTGATGCCGGTCTCGGTCACGCTCTGGTACATGAGCATGGACCTCGGGCCGCTTCTTGTCGGCTCGAGCTGGGAGGACTGGGACGTCCGCAAGCTCATTTCCCTGTACTTCGGCATCCTGTTCGTCGGCCTCGCATTCTGGGTGGACATGCGCTCGCGGCGCTCGTCGAAGGACTACGCCTTCTGGCTGTATCTGTTCGGCGTCATGACGTTCTGGGGCGGGCTGTCCGCGATGCGCAGCGGCAGCGAGCTCGGCAAGCTGCTGTACGGCCTGCTCAATGTCGGCATGATCTTCGCGGGTGCGCTGCTCGGGCGTCGCGTGTTCGCGGTCTTCGGCGGCCTCGGCGTCGCGGGCTACCTCGGCTACCTCGCCTCGCGCGTGTTCCACGACAGCCTGCTGTTTCCGTTCGCGCTGTCGCTGATCGGCCTCGCGATCATCGCGCTCGGCGTCAAGTGGCAGCGCAACGAGGCGCGCTGGACGTCGCGCCTGCGCTCGCACCTGCCCGAGGCGCTGCGCGAGCTGCTCGAGGCGCGGGAGGCCTAGCCCGGGCGTCACCGCGGCCCGACGACCGGCGCGCCTTCTGGCCGCCGATCGATTGGGCGGCAGAACCGCCAAGCCGTTGAATGCCGCGAGGATTGCGCCGCCCGCGGCCGCCGGGCACGCCGCTTGCGTCGACGCAGGCCATGAAACCCCTCATTCCCGGGACGTTGCCCGAGCTGATCGCCCACGCGATCGCCTTCGAGCGCGAGGCTGCCTCGCGCTTTCACGAATACGCCGGTCACCTGCGCGAGCTCGGCGCGCGCCGGACTGCGGAGGCGTTCCAGCGCATGGAGCTGATCGAGCGGGCGCACTTGCGCTCGCTCGAGGAGTGCGTGGGCGCCGGCGCACTGCCGGAGCTGCAGCCCGCGGACTACATGCGGCACCTGCTGTCGACGCGCGACGCGCTGGAGCTCGCCTTTCCGGAGTCGCCGCGAAACGCGCGCGAAGCGCTGGTGCTCGCCCTCGCCGCGGAGCGCCGCGCGGAAATCTACTACCGCGACGCGGCGGCCAACGCCTCCGACCCGAAGGTGCGCGGGCTGGCGGCCGATCTCGCGGCGGGCGAGCACCGCCACGTGCGCGTCGTCGAGCGCCTGCTGGCCTATGCCGTCGCCGGTGGGCCGGGCGACGAGCGCCGGGTCGCGGCGTGAGCGGGCCCGCCCTCGTCGGCCAGGCCGCCATCGACACGGTGCGCGAGCTCTACGCGCACGCAATTGCGATCGAGCGCGACGCCGTGAATCGCTATGTGGGCCTGGCGCAGGCGATGGACGAGCAGGGCAACGATCCCGTGGCAGCGCTCTTCCGCCAGCTGGCCGTGTTCGAATCGGAGCAGCTCCGGGCGCTCGAGGCGCGTGCGCACGGCCTCGCGCTGCCGTCGGTGGCGCTGGCGTCCCTGGGAATCGATTCGCCGGAGACGGTGCTCCCCGAGCGCGCGCCGGGGCTGATCACGCCGCGCCATGCGCTGGGCATCGCGCTCGAGGCCGAAGTGCGCGCGCGAGCCTTCTTCACCGACGTGCGCACCGTCGCCACCGACCCGGCGCTGCGGGCCCTGGCGCAGGAGATGGCCGCCGAGGAAGACCGCCATATCGTTCTAGTGGAGCAGGCGCTGTTTGGCGACGCCGGCCTCTGAGGCCCGAATTGCATCGTTGACCTGCATCAAGCCGCGCGGCGGCCCCGCTCGTAGGCTGTGGACATGGCGCTCGCGCCGATCCGCACCCCCAACGAGCTCTATGCCCACGCCCTCGCCATCGAGCGCGAGGCGGCCGAGCGCTATGCCGAGTTCGCCGTGCACATGGAAGACCTGGGGCGAAACGAGATCGCCGAGCTGTTCCGGCGGCTGGCGGTCTTCGAGGCGGAGCACCTGGACACGCTGGAGGCGCGCACGCGCGGCGTCGAGGTCCCCGACCTCGCGCCCGGCGCCTACGCCTGGCTCGACGCCGCGGCGCCCGAGACCGCGGCGCGCGAGCTCGTGTTCCGCACCCTCACGCCGCGCGGCGCGCTGCGCATCGCGCTCGAGGCCGAGCACCGGGCCCACGAATTCTTCGCCTCGGTGAAGGCGACGGCGACCGATCCGGCGCTGCGCGCGCTCGCGCAGGAGATGGCGATGGAGGAGAAGGGGCACATCGCCATGGTCGAGCAGGCGCTCGCGCGCACGCCCGATGCGAACGTGGACTGGGGCAAGGTCTTCGGCGACTGAGACGCTTGCCGCGCGCGGCAAAGCCTAGGCGGCCAGGCGCCTGCCGAGCCAGTAGTCGAGCGAGGCCTTTCCGGGCCCGTGGAACAGGGTGACGAGCAGCAGCGTCCCCCAGAACACGTGCTGCGCGAGCGCGGCGTCGTTCCTGCCGAGCACGTGCCAGTAGGACGCCACGGCGACGATGTTCACGAAGGTCATCGACAGCGCCGCGAAGCGCGTCGCGAGCCCGAGCGCGAGCAGCGGCGGGAAGGCGAGCTCGCCGAACGCGCCGACGACCGCCGCGACCTCGGGCGGCAGCAGCGGCACGTGGTACTCGTTGCTGAACAGGTACAGCGTCCCGCTCCAGTTCCCGATCTTGAGCAGCCCCGAGCGGAAGAAGACCTCCGCCACGTAGAGCCGGAGGCCGAGGTCGACGAGCGGCGAGGCGGCGTCGAGCCAGCCGGCGACGCGCACGTACCCGGCGAGTATCGAGTTCTTCATTGCGTGATCACTCCCATGGGAACCCAGCGCGCGAGCGCCGTGGCGGGGTCGAAGCCGGGCTCGGCGGCGAGCGCGCCTTCCAGCGCGGCGCCGAGCCCCGCGCCCGCGAGCAGCCGCTCGAGGAACCGGTAGTCGCCCGCGCCGAGCGCGAGCGCTTCGGCGCGCCAAGCCGGGCGGTGCACGAGGACGAGCTCCGCGCCCGCGCCGAGGTTCACGGCGCCCGGGTCGCCGCCCGGCTGGTGCGCGTTCCAGATCGCGGCCGCGGGCCAGTGCGCCGCGAGCAGGCCGCAGGCCGGCGCGAGGCGCGCCTCGGCGGCGCGCGCGGGCTCGAAGGGCGCGGCTTCGGCGGCAAAGTAGGCGCGATGCGCGAGCCACTCGAGCCGCGCGACGTCGGGCAGGTAGGGCAGGTCCTGCACGTCGTCGTCCTCGGCGAGGAAGCGCGCGAGCGCCTCGCCGTATTCGTTCAGGTCGCCGCTCGCCGACGGGTGCGCTCGCGCATACCGCCGCGCGAGCGCTTCGAAATATTCCTCGCCGACGATGCGGCGCACGACCGGGTAGGCGCCCGCGAGGGCGCCCGCCCAGTTGCCGAAGACGTTGCCGCGGTAGACCGCCATCGCGGCGGGCCCGCCGCCCTCGAGGATCGCCGCGCCGAAGGCGCGCTGGGCCTCAAGCAGCGAGGGCATGCCGCGCCTCCATGCGCGCGCCGGCCTTGCCGGCTTCCTCGAGCAGCACGGCGAGCTCGGGCAGGTCCGCGTCCCATTCGACGAGCGTCGGCACCGGGCCGAAGCGCTCGAGCGCCGCGTCGTACAGTTTCCACACCTCGTCGCACACGCGCGCGCTGTGCGTATCGACCAGGCCGTGCGGCCCCGCGGTGTGTCCGGCGAGGTGGATCTCCTCCACGCTCCCGGGGCGCAGCGCGTTCATCTGCGCGAGCGCGTCGCGGCCGAGGTTGGCCTGGTTGACGTAGAGATTGTTCACGTCGAGCAGCAGCCCGCAACCCGAGCGGCGCGCGAGCGCGGCGAGGAACTCGCCTTCGCCCATCCCGGGCGCGTCGGGCTCTTCGCAGGCCACGTAGGCCGAGACGTTCTCGACCAGGATGCGCCGCCCGAGCAGATCCTGCAGCCACTCGACGCGCGCGGCCACGAGGTCGAGCGCCTCGCGCGTGAAGGGCAGGGGCAGCAGGTCGTTGAAGTGCCGCCCGGCGAGCGCGCCCCAGCAAAGGTGCTCGGACACGAAGACCGGCTCGACCCGCGCGACGAGCGCCTTCAGGCGCGCGGCGTGGGCCTCGTCGAGGCCTTCGACCGAGCCCAGCCCGAGCCCCACGCCATGCAGGCTGACCGGATAGTCTCTGCGCACGCGCTCCAGCGCGTGGCGGTCCAGGCCGCCCGCGCCGAAGTAGTTCTCGCCGTGCACCTCCAGCCAGCCGGCCGCGGGCCGCGCGGCACCCAGGAATTCCGGGTAGTGCCGCGCGCGCAGCCCGATGCCGGCGCCGAGCCGAAGCAAGCTCAGCCCTTCTTCATCATGTGCTCTTTGGCCAGGCGCCCGGCCTCGCCCTGCTTGAGGCTGCCGCCCATCTGCACGCAGGTGCCGGCCTTCACCGCCTTGAAGTCGTTCGGGCTGTAGTCCATCTTCGATTCGCCGGCGCAGGAGTGCGCCGTCTTGTCGCTGCCGCAGTCGTTCTGTCCGGCCTTGGCGACGCCCCAGCACTTCTCCTGCGGGTCGGCGGCGAGGGCGGCGCCGGCCGCGCCGAGGGCGAACAATCCGGCGACCGCGGCCGCCACGAGGGTCTTCTGGTCCATTAGCGTAAGGCTCCTAGGTTAGGGGTGGAAAAGGGGCCCGCACCGGGCCCGCCTCCCTTGGTCGGGCACCCCCCGTCCCGCTTACGCCGGATATTTCTTCGGGCGGGCGTAAGGATCCGGCCGCGCTCCGGGTCTTCTGCGCATGGCCGTGCCCGACTCGGAAACGCTCGCCCGCCTGCGGCCCCGCATGCTCGCGTTCGCGTTGCGGCGCACGCGCGACCGCGAATCGGCCGAGGACGCCGTGCAGGAGGCGCTGCTCGCGGCGCTCGAGGGGCGCGCGGCCTACGCCGGCCAGTCTACGCCCGCCACCTGGCTGTTCGGTATCCTCAAGCACAAGATCGTCGACGGCCTGCGCCGCGGGCCGCGCGAGGAGCCGCTGGAGGGCGACCTGGACGAGCTGCCGAACGCGGACGCGGGACCGGAGCAGCTGTGCGCGAGCGCGCGCGCGCTCGCGCTCTTCGCCCGCGGACTCGGGCGCCTGCCCGAGCGCACCGCGCAGGCCTTCCTGATGCGCGAGGTCGCCGGCTTCGACACGCCGGAAGTCTGCCGCGCGCTGCGCATCACCCCCGGGAACTGCTGGGTGAGGGTGCACCGCGCGCGGGCGCGGCTGCGCGAATGCCCCGAGGTCGGCCGCCTGGTCGCCGAGGCCGCCGGGTGAGCTTCGAGGACGCCGTCCGTGCCCACGCCGACGAGCTGTTTCGCTACGCCTATTGGCTCGCGCGCGACCGCGCGCGCGCGGAGGACGTCGTCCAGGAGGCGCTGCTGCGGGGCTGGCGCGCCTTCCCGCGGCTGCGCGACGCCGCGGCGACGCGGGCGTGGCTGTTCTCGATCGTGCGCAACGAATACCGCCGCGCCGCGGGCGCCGCGGCGCGCGAGGAGAGCCTGGACGGCGTGGACCTGCCCGATGAGCGGACGGACCCCGGCGGCCTCGAGATGCGCGATGCGCTTCGCGCGCTGCCCGCGGCCTACGGCGAGCCGCTCGCGCTCCAGGTGCTCGGCGGCTTCAGCGGGGCGGAGATCGCCGACCTGCTGGGCCTCACCGAGGGCGCGGTCATGACCCGCCTGACGCGCGCCCGCCAGGCGCTGAGGCGGCTCGTCGCGCCGCGCGCGCGCGCCGGGGGCCGCCCGTGAACTGCCTCGACTACCGGCGCCTGCTGCTGACCGGCGCGCCCGAGACCGAAGCGATGCGCCTGCACCGGATGCAGTGCGCGGGCTGCGCCGCGGAGCACCGCGAGCACGGCGCGCTCGAGTCGGCGCTGCGCGAGGCGCTCGAGGTGGCGGTGCCCGAGGGCTTCGCCGGGCGCATGGCGCGCGCGCAGGTGCTGCGCCGCCGCCGCTTCCTGGCGGCGGCCGCGGCGGTCCTCGCCGGCGCGGGCGCGGGCGGCTATGCCTGGCTCACGCGGCCGGACCCGGTGGCGATGGCCTGCATCGACTTCGTGATGAAGGACGAGTCCAAGGCCATCATGATGGGCGGCATGCCGCGCGCGGCGGCCGCGGCGGCGCTCGAGCCGACGCTGCCGCTGTCGCACCTGGAGAAGGTGGGCCAGGTGATGCACGTGGGCCCGTGCCCGTTCAACGGCGCGACCGCGTACCTCGTCATCCTCGACGTGCCGCAGGGCAAGGTGTCGCTGCTGGTGATGCCCTCGGCGAAGCGCGAGCGCGACGGCCACGCCGACAAGGAGGGCATGAGCGCGGCCGTCATGCCGATGCACGGCGGCAGCGTCGGCATCGTCGGCGACGACCGCGCGCTGGTCGCGAGCGTGATGGGGGCGCTGAAGGCCTAGGCGGCCGCGGCCGGAGCCCCCGCGCGGGCGCGTCGGCTTGGTACCATCGGCGCATGGAGAACCTCGGCAACTCCATCGCGGGCGCGACCGGCGTGCTGCTCGAGCGGCTGGCGGAGAACCTGCCCAGCCTGTTCTACGCGCTGCTGCTGCTCGCGGCCGGCTGGCTGCTCGCGCGGCTGCTGCGCGTGCTCGCCGTGCGCGCCATGCAGCTCGCCGAGACGCTGATCGAGCGCATGGCGGGCTCCTCGCGCCTGAAGGTCGGCCGCTCGGCCAACGTGCTCGGCGCGGTCGTGTACTGGGTCGTGCTGCTGTTCTTCGTCACGGCGGCCACGCGCGTGCTTGGCCTGCAGACCTTCACCGACTGGCTCGCGCGCTTCCTCGAGTACCTGCCCACGCTCGCCGCCGGGCTGCTGATCATCGTCGCCGGCTACGTGCTGGCGAGCTTCGTCGCCGACCTCGTGCTCGCGACCGCGACGCGCCTGCAGCCGGCGCAGCGCACGGCGCTCGCGCGCCTGGCGCAGGGCGCGACGCTGGTCGCCGCGATCCTGGTCGGCGCCGACCAGATCGGCATCCGCGTCACCTGGATCGCGATCCTCGTCGCGGTGATCGTCGCCGCGGTGCTGGGCGGGGTCACGATCGCGGTCAGCCTCGGCGCGCGCGGCTACGTGTCGAACCTGATCGGCGCGCACTACCTGCGCCAGGCCTTCCTGGTCGGCCAGCGCGTGCGCGTCGCCGGGTTCGAGGGCCGCATCGTCGAGGTCAGCGCGACCTCGCTCGTGCTCGAGACGAAGGAGGGCCGCGTGCTGCTGCCGGGGCGCGTCTACCACGACGAGCCGATCGTGCTGGTCGCGGGCAACGGCGATGGCTGACGCGCAGACGCTCGGCCTCGCGTTCATGCGCGCGCATCCGCCCGAGGCGGCGCGCGTGCTCGAGGGCCTCGCGCCGGCCGCCGCGGCCGCGATGCTGGCGAGCGCGCCCGCGCGCCTGGCCGCGCCGGTCTTCGCCGCCATGCTGCCCAACGCCGCCGGGCGCGCGCTCGGCGGCGAGGACGACGAGCGCGCGCTCGCGCTGCTCGGCGCGCTCGGCACGCAGCCGGTGGTCGCGGTGCTGCGCCACGTGCCCGAGCCGCGGCGCGCGCGGCTGATCGCCGGCCTGCCGACCGCGGCCGCGCTCGCCTCCCAGCTGCTGCTCGGCTACGTCGAGGACGCCGTGGGGGCCTGGACCGATCCCGACGTGCTGGCGCTGCCGGGCGCGACGCGCGCGTCGGACGCGCTCGAGCGCGTGCGCGGCATCGACGCGGTCGTCTACCGCGTCTTCGTCACGACCGCGGGCCGGCTCGACGGCTGGGTGCCGCTGCCCGTGCTGCTGCGCGCGCCGGAAGGCGCCAACCTCGCCTCGATCATGGCGCGGCCCGAGGCCGTGCTCCCGGCGAAGACGCCGCTCGCCGGCGCCGCGGTGCACCCGGGCTGGGAGCGGTCGTCGGTTCTGCCCGTGGTGGAGGCGGGCGAGCGCCTCGTCGGCGTGCTCACGCGCGACGCGCTGACGCGGGCGATGGGCCGGATGTCGCGCCCGCCGCGCACCGACGACGGCGTCACGCTCGCGGGCATGCTCGTGCGAGGCTACTGGGACGCGCTCTCGGGCGGCGCGCAGGCCATGGCGACGCTGCTGCCCGGCGTGAAGCCGGTCGGGAGGAATGCGCATGAGCGCTGAGGCCGCGGCATCCGCGCTCAGCCAGAAGTTCCTGCTCGACTTTCCGGGCGAGGCGGCGCGCGAGCTCGAGGCGATGAGCGTCGAGGACGCCGCGGCGCTGCTCGCGCAGCACGCGCCGCGCGCCGCGGTGCGCGCCTGGGAGGCGCTCGCGCCCGACGTCGCGCGCGAGGTGCTGGCGCAGCTGCCCGAGGCGCTCGGCCGGCACGTGCTCGCCGAGGCCGACCCGTCCTCGAGCGTCGCGGTGCTCGCGCAGATCGAGCCCGAGGAGCGCGAGGGGCTGCTGGCGAAGCTCGACAGGGAGGTGGTGCGCGAGCTGCGCGAGCTCGCGGCCTACCCGGAGGATTCGGCCGGACGGCTGATGGACGCGCGCGTGAGCCCGCTGCGCTCGGGAATGACGGTGGGCGACGCGATCGAGCGGCTGCGCGCGACCCGGCGCCGCGGCCTGCGCGAGCTGTTCGTGGTCGACGACGCGGGGCGCCTCGCGGGGCGCGTCGACATGCAGGACCTCGCGCTCGCCGAGCGGGCGCGCCCGATCGCCGAGATCCAGCGCGGGGTGGTCGCGGCGGTGCGCGACCTCGACCCGCGCGAGGACGTGGTCGCGATCCTGCAGCGCGAGCCGATCTCGGTGCTGCCGGTGGTGAACCACGCCGGCCGGCTGCTCGGCGTCATCCGGCAGGCCGAGCTGATGGCGGCGGTGGAGGAAGAGGCGAGCCTCGACATCCAGACCATGGTCGGCGCGAGCCCCGACGAGCGCGCGACCTCGGGACCGATGTTCGCGGTCAAGAAGCGGCTCGGCTGGCTGCAGATCAACCTGCTGACCGCGTTCCTCGCGGCGGCGGTCGTCGGCCTGTTCGAGGGCACGATCGCGAAGTTCACCGCGCTCGCCGTGCTGATGCCCGTGGTCGCCGGGCAGTCGGGCAACGCCGGCGCGCAGGCGCTCGCGGTCACGATGCGGGGGCTGTTCCTGCGCGAGATCAGCCTGCGGCACTGGCCGGCGATGATATGGAAGGAGTCGGCGACCGGCCTGGTCAACGGCCTCGCGGTCGCGGCGACGACCGCGGTCGGCGTGTACTTCTGGAGCCACTCGGCGGGCCTGGTCTGGGTGATCTCGCTCTCGATGGTGGTCTCGATGGTGATCGCCGGCATGGCGGGCGCGCTGGTGCCGATCCTGATGCGCCGCTTCGGGCAGGACCCGGCGACCGCCTCGACGATCATCCTCACCACGGTCACCGACGTGACGGGGTTCTTCTCGTTCCTCGGCATCGCGACGCTGTTCGCCTCGATGCTCGAGGCCGCGCCGAAGTAGCGCGCTAGCGCCCGTCGACCTGCGGCACCGCGAAGGTCTGCGAGGACTCGGGCACGTCGCCGGGCTGGAGCGGGCGCTCGGGGATCGGCAGCGTCACTTCGAAGGTCTTGCCCTCGCGGAACACCGTGAGCTTCACGCTGCCGCCGATCTTCACCCGGCCGAGGCCGCGTTGCAGGTTCTCGCCGTTCTTCAGCTCGATGCCGTCGATCGCGGTGATCACGTCGCCGCCCAGGATCAGCGAGCGGGTGCCGATCTTGACCGGGATGCTGCCGGCCTGGATGCCGGCGACGCTCGCCGGGCTGCCGGGCTCGACCGCCTCGACCAGGAACCCGTCGGCGAGCGGCAGCGCGAACAGCCGGCGCAGGCGCGCGTCGATCAGCCCGCCGTCGACGCCAAGCCAGGGCCGCGCGATGCGGCCGTCCTCCACCAGCGGCCCGACGGCGGCGGACGCGAGGTTCGACGGGATCGCGAAGCCGATGTTC
>Ga0335082_10009851_pt1 | contig 10372 bp, 8 predicted proteins | sample Lox_Sample_41_FD_206718 | JGI IMG/M metagenome (GOLD analysis project Ga0335082, IMG submission 206718) | Soil microbial communities from Loxahatchee National Wildlife Refuge, Florida, United States - Lox_Sample_4.1 | ecosystem: Environmental > Terrestrial > Soil > Wetlands | place: USA: Florida...
CGCCCCTCATCGGTTACGTCCGCCTGCGCTTGCCGGGCCAGCAAGCCGTCCGCGTCGGGATCGCCGAGCGTAATCAAGCGGCGGAGGATGCGGAAGCGATCGTTGGACGACAGCGTGGCGCCCGGCACGGTGGCCTTTCCGGACAGCAAGCCCTTCAGGGCGTCGCGTCCTGCCGGCGTCGTGACCACTCCCGCGTAAGATCGAAACCAGGTGAGGCGCATGCCGGGATCCCGTCCTTCGACCAGCCCTGCGCGCAGCACCGATTCCACCCGCGGGGACGCCTTGAGCTGCTGCGCATCCGATAGATACCATCGCTGCACGATCTGCAGCCGGCTCAACAGCCCCGCGGCGGTCACCTGATCGCGCTCGCGGGGCAGCTCCCGCAGCAACACATCGAGAAAGTCGAGCGGCGACAGTTCCGCGGCGCGCACACTCTCCCAAAGCGCGTCCCAGAGCAGCGCGCGCAGCAGGTCGTCCTCGACGTTACCGACTCCTCGCAGCAAGGCCGCTCGACTGGCGGCATCGACGAGAAAGAGCCCGTACCCGAAATCGCCGTCGTTGGCGAACGCGATCCGAACATCCTCGCCGCCGCAAGGGCTGCTCACGCGCGCCGATCGTCCCTGGAGCAACACCGGCAGCCGCTCCAGACGGCCGTCCTCGCAGATCACGGCGAGCTGCACACGCATCGGCCAAACGCCGCCTTCCCCGAGCGCATCCTCCTGCGTGACGATGATCTCGGAAGAGTCGCCTTCGGGATCAGCCGCGAAGTCCGTGCGAACCCTCGGCAGACCCCGGCGCGTAACCCAGGCGCCAGCCCAATCACGCAGGTCGCGCCCGGAAGCGCGCTCGAAAGCGCCGACCAAGTCGTTCCAGTCGGCCGAATCGAAGGCGTGGTCGGCAAGGAAGCCGCGCACGGCAGCACGAAAGGTCTCCTCGCCCAGGTAGTGCTCGGCCTGACGCAACACGGCAGGTGCCTTGCTATACACGATGCTGCCGTATGCCGACTTCGCGCCCGCCAGATTGGCCATCGGGGAGCGAATCGGGCTGGTCCCGTGTGTGGCGTCGGTCCGGTATGCGGCGGTCTTCAGCGCGCGAAACGTATTCCACGCGTCGCGCTCGCTGATCAGCGCCGCCGTCGCCTTGGCGGCCATGAAGTTGGCAAAGCCCTCCTTGAGCCACAGGTCGTCGAACCAGCGCATGGTGACCAGATCGCCGAACCATTGGTGCGCCGTCTCGTGGAAGATGAGGCTCGCGCGCCGCAGCCGATCCGAGAGAGCCGGATCGAACGGGAACAGCACGCTGTCTTCGCGCAGGAATGTCGCGCCTGCGTGCTCCATGCCGGAGTAGGCGAGGTCGGGGATGAGCACCAGATCGTACTTGGCGAACGGGAAAGGGCAAGCGAAGTAGTCCTGGAAATAGTCGAGAGCCTGTCGCGTAAGGCCGAGCACGGTCTCCGCCTCTGCCTGGGCACGTCCGAGCCGTGACCGCCGCACGAAGAGGCGCGTCTCGCCGCGCCGCACCTCTTCGAAAGGGCCGGCAGCGAACGCGAACAGATAGGTGCTGATCGGCTCGGTAGCGGCGAAGCGGGTGGTCTGCACATCGACCAGTTGCTGAGATCCGAGCTCAGGCCCGTTGCCGATCACGCGCCATCCGTGCGGCGCTGTCACGCTGAGCTCGAAGCGAGCCTTCAGGTCGGGCTGGTCGAAGCAGGGGAACAGGCTGCTCGCGTCGGCCGGCACCACCAACGAGTACAGGTAATCGGATCCATCCTCGGGATCGTGAAAGCGCGTGACGGCGGCCCCGGAAACCCGGATCGGTGACTCGAAGCGCAGCTCGATCAGGTTCTCGCCTTGGCGCAACGCTTGGTGTGGAACCACTATGTGGTCGGAAACCAGCGCCGGGGTTCCACGGAGCGCGCCGTTTACGCTGAGATCTTGCGCCGCCGCCCCATCCGAGGGGCGCCAGTCCAGGACGAGATCTGGACCGCGTTCCGGCACGACAACCCGCAGCGACAGCGTGCCGCGCACCCGCTCGAAAGGCGGAGCGAGCTCCAGGCTCAGGACATAGCGGATGTCTCGGTAATGCGCAGACCGCCAACGGGCCAGCGCGTGGCTAATCCCGGGTCCGGGTTCGCTCGCGGGCAGGCCGGCGTCGGCCCGGGAGTCGGTGGCCGCGAACATCAGAAGGAGCAATGCCGCCAAAGAGACGTATGGACGCCGAGAGCGCGACATGGGGCTAGACCGGCGCGAGCCCGTCGACGCGGCCTCGTCCCGCAACGGTGCTGACGCCACGGCCGCATGATCGCACCACCGCAAGCACCGGCGGCAGCTCTCGACATGCCACGGCTAGCGACCTGCGGCAGGACTACCGTCGACCGCCGCGCGCCGCCCAATTTCTCGGACCAGCGCAGTGAACTGCCTCTCGACCGCTGCCCGCAGGGCCGGCACTCCGAGCAGAGGCACTAGGCGAAACGCCGGGACCAGTCGCCCGTGATATGTGAGCCGCAGGCTGTCGCCATCTTCGGTCAGTTGGTAGACGCCAGTCATCTCCCGGAAATTACCCGAAATCGCGCGCGCGCTCACCGAGTTCGGCGGCTGCTCGGTAACGGCCAGCACCACCTCGAGCGGGAAATGGAAGAGAAGGAATCGAGCCTCGCCTTTCTGCTCGACGATCGTGGTACCGCCGGCGCGCGCCAGGACACGGCTCGACTTGAGGTCTGGCACGAACTCAGCATAGCGGTCGTACGCCGTGAGCACTTCCCAGGCGAGTTGGGGATCAGCGTGCACCTGCGCGCTGGCTTCGACCAGCACCGCTTCGCCTTCGCGGTGGGCTTTGACCTCGATGGGGCCGGCGGGCGCAGCCACGCAGTGCCACGCAACCACAGCCAAGACGGCGGCCGAAACCTTGCGCAGCCAATCGACGGCGCTGCAGCGAGCGCCGTCGCCGCGCAAGCGAGTCGGAGCTACGGCCTCACGGGAGTCCCGGACCCGACCGGAAGGTTCGCGCCGCCTGGCGGCGCCACTCGAAGGTGGACACATCTTTTGAGGCGGACCGGGATCAGCAGCGCGCACGGAACAAGCGGGCCATAGCGAGATGATCGAACGCCAAGAGGTGCATGGAAGTCTCGGGCAGGGACCGCAATTTGAGGAGCCGGCGCCCACATCTGATGGCGTCCGGCGGATCGCAGCGTGGCTGCGAAACGGCCGTGCATCGGTTGGAGACCCCACGCTGCGGGGAAGGTTCTCAGACGCCCGAACGAAGTCGTCGAGCGATCGTGACGAATGCGTCGGGGGAGCCGAACCCGCCGGCCTTGGTCACGAACCAAAGCGGGCTTTCGCCGCACTGGATCCGGCTCACAGGAATGCCAGGCAGCAGGCTGCCGGCGACTCGCAGTATAGCTACGCCCAACCGCTGTAGGATCGCGAGCGCCGTGTCTCCGCCGGTGGCTACGACCGCCGACACGCGGCGCCGTTGCAAGAGTGCTGCGACGCCCTCGGCCAATTCCTCGGCGACTTCCTCTGCACGGCCGTCCCGGCCATCGCAACCCGGCGCCGCGACAATCACGGCAGCCGGCGCGCCGGCGCCGGCGGCAGATTCGACGTTCACCCGCCCGTTCGGAGCGCGCGACAGGTACGCGTGCCCCTCCTCGACCAGCGCCGCGACCTGTTGTGCGCTGCGCTCCGCTCGAGAACCGACGACGAACAGCAGCATCCCGTCGGCAGCCCGCGGGCCCACGGTCGTCGCCGCAGACTCGAAACAGACATCGGCGACCGCGTCCGCGATGCCAGCCGACCCGACGAGAAGCGCCCCTGAAAGCTGTCCGTGCACGGCACGGATGGCGCCGCGCAGGTCCTCGTCGGTGGCGCTGTCCACGACCAGGATCTGCTGGCGGTGGAAGCTCAGTGCAGGGAAAGGCTCGCCTCGCCGCAGCAGTTGCACCGACGCGCTCGGGACCGCAGCCTGGAACAGCCGGTGCAGCGGCTCAAGCGGCGGTGGCGACAGCGCGTCCTTGGCAAAACTGGTCTCCGGAAGCGGCACGCCCTGCACATGGACCACCCCGTCAACCAGGCTTCGGCCCTGCGCCGGAAACGCGGGCGCCACGAGGGCCACGCTCCGGCCGGTTGCCTCCAGCATGGCCAGGGTCTCCGCCACGACATTGCCGCGCAGCGTCGAGTCGACCTTCTTCACCAGGATCTCCGTGCGCGGATCGATCAGCCATCGCGACATCTGTGCGACCCGCTCGGCCGCTGCAGCCGAGGGCAGGTGGCGCGAGTCGGTGTTGATCGAAACCACTTCGGCACCGGCGAGCGCTGACCGATCGCAGGCGCTCGCGACGGCGAGCGTATCCAAGCGGCGGTCCGCCAGCGGCGCCGCCACATCCACCGTTCCAGTCAGATCATCAGCGACGATGGTGACGCGCGGAGGATTCCGACTGGACTCGTTCGTGCCCAACCAGGTCAGGCCGCCGCTTTCGCGGGCGTCCGCTCGGACATCCTGCGGGCATAGGCCACGGCGGCGCGCATGTTGGCGTGGCTCGCCTTGCCCTGCCAGGCGATGTCGAACGCCGTACCGTGATCGACCGAGGTGCGCCGGATAGGAAGCCCAAGGCTGACGTTGACGGTCTCGTCGAAGGCGATGAGCTTGGTGGGGATATGACCCTGATCGTGATACTGCGCCACCACCAGATCGAACTCTCCCTTGAGCGCACGGAAGAACACGGTGTCGCCGGAGATCGGGCCTTTGACGTCGATGCCCTCGCGCTGCGCCTGCGCTACGGCCGGATTAATGCTGTCGATCTCTTCCGTCCCGAAGATCCCGCCTTCCCCGCAATGGGGGTTCAGCCCCGAGACCGCGATGCGCGGGGCGGCGTAGCCGAGCGCTTTGAAATGCTCGTTTCCGGCGCGGATGGTCCCCAGTACCCGCTCGGTGGTGACGCGTTGCGTAGCGCCCCGCAGTGAGACATGAGTCGACACGTGCACCACCGAAAGCTTCTCGGAAGCGAGCAGCATGAACGACGACTTCGCTCCGGTGAGATGCGCGAGCAGCTCGGTATGGCCGTCGAAGCGGTGTCCAGCCGCGTGCATCGCGCCCTTGTTGAGCGGCGCGGTCACGATCACGGCGATGCGGCCTGCCAGCGCCAGCTCCACGGCTTTGACCACGTATCGGTAGGCCGCCTCGCCTCCCGCGGCGGTCAGCACGCCGTCGCGGATCTGGCTCTCGTCTTTGGTCGGCACGTGCACCACGGGTACCACGCCGCCGCTGGCTCCTTCCAGCACATCGACATAGGTCAGGCCGGCGCCAACCAGCCTGTCGGCCCGCTCGAGCAGGCCGAGGTTGCCGATCACGGTGGAGGCCGAGCGCTGGTCTGCCGACATCTCGCGCAGCGCCTTGACAATGATCTCCGGGCCGACCCCCGAGGGGTCGCCCATGGTGATGCCGATCTTCGGATACGCGCTCATGAACGTCTCGCTCGCTGCTGCAGGCTCGGATTATAGCCGTGTCGGGTACTCCGCTCTCCCGGATGTCGGGCCGCTTGCCGCCGATGCGGGCATCAAGGCTCTTTGGGCTGCGCGCGAGCTGTCATCCAGCGCCCATCTCGACGGCCTGCAGCTGCGCGCGCACGTCGGCGGCAGTAGCGAGCTGCCCGCCGCAGTTGTCGATGACCCTGGCCGCTTCCTCGACCAGCTCGAGGTTGCTCTTCGGGCTCCCGAGCGAGACGTCCTCCAGTCCGACGCGCACATGCCCACCTTCGGCGAGAGTGCGAGGGATCAGCGGCAGGACGTCCACTCCGAGCCCGGCCACCATCCACTTGGCGCCGGGGGCTACCGAGTCCAACAGATTGAGATAGGCGGTGAGGCCGAAGTCGCTGGGCGGGAAGCCGAATGTGTAGTCGGTCGAGAACATGAAACGGTAGATCGGGGCCGGGCAGCTGCAGCGCCAATGCAGGGTCGCGCCCAGCCGCACGAAGCCGGGCTCGTAGATGGCATAGCTCGGATGGAACCGGTAGCGCGCCGCCAGCCCGAGGGCGTAGCGCACGTGCTGTTCCGGGTTCAGATAGACGAAGCCGGGCTTGTCGGCACGCAGATCGTCGTAGTACGCGAAGTTGACCGACCCCGGATCGACGGCGGCCCACTCGAGCATGCCACGGCGCGCCAGGTGCTCATGCACCGCGAAGCGCGACTGCGGGGGTTCGTCAGGGGAGAACGGCGCCATGCCCGCGATCGGAATGGTCGGATACACGATCGCGTCGACGCGGCCGCGGATGCCTTCGATGATGGCGGCATAGACCTCGGCGTCCTCCTCCGGCTTACCCGTATGCTCGTCGTAGGCGTGGACGTGTACGACCGCGGCACCGGCCTTCACGCAAGCCACCGCCTGATCCACGATCTCTCGCACCGTCACCGGGATGTGCGGCTGCTGCGCCTTGCCCCAGGGACCGTTCAGCGCAACTTCCAGCCAGGTCTTCGCCGTGTCCATGCGACCTTTGGGATCGATGCTGCGAGGGCGCACGACGCGCGCCGCTGTGCCCTGCTCGACGTCCCGCGCTGGCGCTATACGATCGTCACCTTCAGCTGCGACAGCCCTTCGATGCGGCCCACCAGCTTGTCTCCGCGCACCACTGGGCCGACGCCGGCGGGCGTGCCGGTAAAGATCAGGTCGCCGGGCTGCAGGTGATAGTAATTCGACAGGAAGGCGATCGTATCGGACACCGACCAGATCATGTCCTCCAGATCGGCGTGCTGCCGCAGCTCCCCGTTCACCTCGAGGGTGATCGAGCCTGAGGAATGATGCCCGTGACTCGCCACGGGGTAGATCGCGCTGATCGGCGCAGCCTCGTCGAAGGCTTTGCCGAAGTCCCACGGCCGCCCCATGTCGCGGGCCTGCAGTTGCAGGTCCCGTCTCGTCATGTCGAGCCCCACGGCATATCCGTAGACGTGATCGAGCGCGCGTGCCGCCGGGATCTGGAACCCGTCCCGGTGCAAGGCCACCACGAGCTCGATCTCATGGTGGAGGTTGACCGTGCCCGGCGGGTAATGCACGTCTCCGCCCTCCGGAACGATGGCATCGGCCGGCTTGAGGAAAAAGAACGGGGCCTCTTTCTCCGGGTCCTTGCCCATCTCGCGCGCATGGGCGGCGTAGTTGCGCCCGACGCAATAGATGCGGTGCACGGGGAAGCGGCCCTTCTGGCCCGCCACCGGGATGGACGGCGTCTCGCCCGCGTCGACGACGAAGTTGCTCGGCATGATGATGGTCCGATCAGAACAAGTGAAAAACACCGCGCAGCACGCCAAGCGGCCAGCGGCCCGATTCGACGATGCGATATTTTCGCATGAACAAGTGATCGGGACCGCTCCGCGCGAGGAGCGCAAGTGCAGCTTGGTGCAGGCTCAGGGCGACCGCGCCCGCGGCGGCGCGGATCAGCGCTTCGTCGGCATTGTCGCCGCGCGCCGTGGCCGCCGCCGCCGAGGCGTGGAGCGGGTCGTCCATCAGCTCTGTTGCGGCGCTCAGCCGCTCGAGCAACGCGCCCTCGCCGGCCAATGCGGTGGCCTCTTCCATCAAGCGCTCGCGCTCCTGCTGCTCGCGTTGCCACCACGCGCGATCCCAGCACGGGTCGCGGATGACATGCCCCGCCTCACGCCAGCCGGCGACCGGCTCGGTCCGGGTGTCCGAGCCGTATCCGAGGGCATCCAAATACGCCTGAGCGTGGCGCAGATCAGCCGCCGAAAGGGGCAAACCAAGATTGGCGAACCAGCGTGGGGCGGCCCGCGTCATGCCGGGCAGGATCAAGCCACTTCCTCGCGCCACACACCCAGCGCGCGCTGCAGCGGCCGGTCGGAGAAGCTGAACAGGACCGTGTCGGCGGCGGCCTCGATCCGGTGCGCACGCCACGACGGCACCACGAACGTATCTTTGGCCGTGAACGCGATGCGCTCCGCATCGACCACCATCGTGCCGCCGCCTTCGATGCAATGGAATACGGCGCTGTCGCTGCAGCGGTAATCGATACCCTGGAATCCTGCCGGAGCAAGCTGCACGAAGGCTGCGATCGACGGCATGGCGTATCCGCCGTTCGTGGGGTTGACAAACTGCATCTTGTAACCGTGGGCCGCGTGCGGCTCACCGTTACGGCGCAACTGCTCCAGCGTATCGCGGGTACGCGAGTACGGATACGCGAACACCGGTGAGGCAAGCCCCTGCGGCTCGAAGTCGATCGGCAGCAGGTTGTTGCCGTAGCGCGCGAGGGCGTCGCCCTCGGGCCGCATCACGCGCTGCGAGTCCTCGTGAGCGTTCTCCGCGAAACCGCAGTCGAGGAAGCGTACGACCGGGATATCGAGTCCGTCCAGCCACACCACCGGTCGGGACCCCGGATTGCCATGATCATGCCAGGTCCAGGATGGAGTGATGATGAAATCGCCCGGGTGCATCGTGACACGCTCGCCCTCCACCGCGGTGTATGCCCCGCTGCCGTCGACGATGAGCCGCAACGCCGACTGCGTGTGGCGGTGGCTGGGCGCCACCTCGCCGGGAAGGATCAGTTGCAGCCCGGCAAATAGCGTCTGCGTGATGGCGGAGCTGCCTGGCAGCCCAGGATTCTCCAGAATCAAGACGCGCCGCACGGCCTCCTTGGCCGAGATCATGCTGCCGGACTCCATCAGCCAGGGCCGGATCTGCTCGTAGCGCCAGATCGCCGGCACGCAGGGCGATTGCGGGCGCTCGGGCACCAGCGAGCCGAGCACCTCCCATAACGGCGTCATATGCGCTTGCGCGATGCGCCGATAATAGGTGTCCCGCTCGGCGCGCGGATCGATGGCAGCTTGGGTCATGTTTCCCTCCATTGAGGAAATCCCGGATCGTGTGTTCGCGCCGCCCCCTTGGAGCTATCGTCCTTCGCCTAGTGCGGCGTAGGCATCTTCAAGCCGAAGTCCTTCTCCACCAGCTCGGTCACGCGCGCGAGAAAATCCTTGCGCATTTCGTCGTTGGTGCGCTGTTTCAGTCCCCATCTGCGATACAGCTCGTTGTTCTTCGACTGGCTGGCGCCGAAGAACGCAGGCGTGATCGGAACGTAGCGGTCGAGCGCGTCTTGCACTTGGGCCTTGCGGCCCTGCTGGATCAGCTCCAGGCAGGAGTCCTTGCCGAACTTGGCGTGGAACTTCTCCTCGGGCATGGTGATGCGCGCCAGGTTGCGCAGCGGGTGGAAACTGCAATGGAGCAGGTCCTCCACCTGCAGGATCTCGGCGTAGTCGGCCACCGCCTTGATCACGCAGAACTCGGGCCAAGTCTTCAGCTCGAACTGAAAGATCGTGAGCGGCGCCTTTTTCCTCGGGTCCATGCGTTCGGCGGGAATGCCGATCTCGTCGGCCAGAGCCTTGAAGCGCACGTGATGGTGGTACTCCTCCATCGCCACCCGGCAGGCGAGCCATTTGGCATAGGGCGTGGGCGCCAGCTTGATGGCCGGCTCGTCGAACACCTGCGCACCGTACAGTTCATTGACGGCATGGCTGATGACGATCTTGTGCACCGCCGTCTGATACTCGTCGGGTTGCTGCGCCAGCTCGGCGGCGGTCTTCACTTCGGGGATCTTCGCTGCAGTGGTGACGGTCACATCGGCTCCTTCGCATCTCTGAGCGGCAGGGAGTTTCAAACCAGCGGCTCGCTGCTGAAGCATTCCAGGTCGGTGGTGAGATCCACGAAAGCGTCGCGCATGCGCAGGCTGACGGCCGCATCCAACGCTTCCGGAGTCAGCTCGGCGAGCGGCGCGGTCACCACGCGCTCCAGCGGGCGGGGCTGAGAGAACAGGAACAGCTCGCGCCCGCGAACGCCGAACAGCTGTCCGGTGACGTCGCAGCCGGGGGCGCTCAGCCAAGCGACCAGCCGTGCCACGTACTCGGCGGGGACCGTCAACGCTCGCGTCTTGTACGCGGCCTGGGCCTCGTTCGCCGGCTGGATCGATTCGGTCACGCGGGTCGCAGCGAAAGGCGCGACCGCGTTGCAGTTGACATTGGAGCGCGCCATGTCCATCGCCACCACGCGCGTCAACCCGAGCAGCCCGGCCTTGGCTGCCGCGTACGCGGACTGCCCGAAGTTCCCGTACAAGCCGGCGGTAGACACGATATTCACGATCCGCGCGGGTGGCCGTCCTCGCTTCGCCGCTTCCCGCATGACCGGAGTCGCTGCAGCCAGCACGGCATAGGCACCGACCAGGTTGGTCTGAATCACGCGCTCGAAGCTCGCGCGGTCGGACTTGAAGATGAAGGCATCGCGCAGGATGGCGGCGTTGTTGACCACGATGTCGATGGCGCCGAAGCGCGCCAGCGCCAGCTCGATCGCGGCCTCCGCCTGGCCGGGCGCAGCGATGTCCTCGGCGAACGCA
>Ga0335082_10009853_pt1 | contig 10371 bp, 9 predicted proteins | sample Lox_Sample_41_FD_206718 | JGI IMG/M metagenome (GOLD analysis project Ga0335082, IMG submission 206718) | Soil microbial communities from Loxahatchee National Wildlife Refuge, Florida, United States - Lox_Sample_4.1 | ecosystem: Environmental > Terrestrial > Soil > Wetlands | place: USA: Florida...
CGAACTCCCGAAGGAGTAGGGCTGCATCGGCACAGACCGGGGGGCCGACGGGCTCCTCGGGTGGCGCCCGGGGAGAGGGGCTCCGCTCGGCTACGCCTCGCTGCGCGCGCCTTCGGCGCTTGCGGCGCGCTCCGCGCGCCATGTTCTTCGAAGCTTCGGTCTCGTGGCATCGAGACCCGGCCCCCACCGTCGCCCGTCGGACGTGGCCTTTGCTCAAGAACATCCGTCGTGACACCGCAAAGCACCGAGTAGCCGACGTGCGGAATCCGGAGCGCGTCGACTAGCGGCACCTCGGAGCGAGCGATGACGACGACGCGCGTGCTGATTGCGTCCGGCGTGATCGTACTCCTCGCTATCGCATCGCTAGCGGCCGCGGTCGTGGGCTTCTTCGTCGGTTATACCTACGCGACGACCCGGGAAGCGCAGACCGATGCGGGTATTACCGTGGGTGCGCTGGTACGGCTGCGCGATGGGCGCTTCGACGAGGGGATCAAGATTCTGGAGACGGATCTTCGAAGCGACTTCCTCTCTCATTGGGGCGGATTTCGCTTCGAGGACTCGGTGCCGGAAGTCTGGTTGTTCGGCCCCCTGAATCTCGGCGGGCTCGCTTACGCCGCTTCGTATCTGGAAGAACATCCAGACCCGATCGAAAACGGGTTCGTGGACCAGATCGTGGCGTGCTTCCGGCGACCCAATCTCCCCGACCCGCGTGATGAGATGCTCGCGCATCGCAAGGCGATCCGGGCTTGCTATGAGAGCGTCCGTTAGACAGGCGACGGTGAGGGCGGCCCCAGAGGAGCCCGTCGGCTACCGAGATCGCACGCGGCCCGCCGTTAGTCGCGCCGGTACTGCGTCTCGAGCTTCGACTTCTCGCGGTGTCGCTCGAGCGCGAGCTCGATCAGGCGGTCGAGCAGCGCCGGGTACGGCAGCCCCGAGGCCTCCCACATGCGCGGGTACATCGACACCTCGGTGAAGCCCGGCAGGCTGTTCAGCTCGTTGACGTAGAACTCGTTGGTGTCCTTGTGCACGAGGAAGTCGACGCGCGCGATGCCGTCGCCCTCCAGCACCCGGAAGGCCTTCAGCGCGACGTCGCGCAGCTTCGCCGCGAGTGCCTCGCTGATCGGCGCGGGTACGAGCAGCTCGGTGTCCTCGTCGACGTACTTCGCCTCGTAGTCGTACCACTCGCGGCGCGTGCGAATCTCGCCCGGCACCGACGCCTCGACGCGCGGCTCGCGGCCGAGCAGTGCGATCTCGACGTCGCGCGCCGGGATCGCGCGCTCCACCACGACTTTCGCGTCGTAGCGGACGGCGTCGTGGAGCGCGGGCAGCAGCGCCGACTCCTCCTTCACCTTGTGGATACCGACTGACGAGCCGAGGTTGGCAGGCTTCACGAAGACGGGGAAGCCGAGCTCGTGGCGCACGCGCGCAATCTCGGCGCGCGGGTCGCGCGCGAGGTCGCTCGCACGCACACACAGGAAGGGCAGCACCGGGAGACCCGCCGCCACGAGCAGGCGCTTGCTCACCTCCTTGTCCATCTGGAGCGACGAGCCGAGCACGCCGGAGCCGACGTAGGGGACGTCGGCGAGCTCGAGCAGGCCCTGCAGCGAGCCGTCCTCGCCGCCGCGTCCGTGCACGATCGGGAAGATCACGTCGAGCTCGGCGACCTTGCGCGTGTCGCCTGCCGACACCGGGACGAGCGCGGCGCGGCCCGGCACCGCCGGCAGCCGCACCTCTTCTCCGGTGATCGAGATCTGCGCGGACGGCACGGCCGGCGCGAGGTGCCAGCGGCCGGCCGGGTCGATCGCGACGAGGTGCACCTCGTAGCGGGTCGGGTCGAGAGAGCGGTAGATCGAGGCGGCCGACGCGATCGACACCTCGTGCTCGACCGAGCGACCTCCGAACAGGAGACCGACGCGAAGCTTCGACATCCCCCCTCCTCGCCGACCGAGAATACTGGAGATGAGTCGTCGCGCCGCGCGCATCGCTTGACCCTCCCGACCCCTCTTCCTACTCTGCGGAAGTGTCGGCCCCCGCCCCGGCCACCTCGCTCGAGCCCGAGCTCGCTCGCAAGGATGCGCGGCTCGACGCGCTGCTGCGCGGCGCCGGCCGCGTGATCGTCGCCTTCTCGGGCGGTGTCGACTCGAGCTACCTGGCGTTCGCGGCGCACCGAGCGCTCGGCGAGGGCGCGCTCGCCGTGACGGCGCTCTCGCCCTCCTACCCGCGCACGCACCGCGAGGCGGCGGAGGCGGTCGTCGCGGCCACGGGCCTGCGGCACCGCTTCGTCGAGACGCGCGAGCTCGAGAGCGCCGACTACCGCGCCAATCGGCCGGACCGCTGCTACCACTGCAAGAGCGAGCTCTTCGAGGTCCTCGGCCGCCTGCGCGACGTCGAGGGCTTCGGCGCCGTCGCCTACGGGGTCAACACTGACGACCGCGGCGACTTCCGCCCCGGCCACCGCGCCGCGGACGAGCGCGGCGTGCTGTCGCCGTTCCTCGACGCCCTGCTCTCGAAGTCCGAGATCCGCGCGCTCTCGCGCGCCGCGGGGCTTCCGACCGCGGATCTGCCCGCCTCCGCGTGCCTCGCCTCGCGGCTTCCCTACGGCACCGAGGTGACGCCGGAGCGGCTCGCGCAGGTCGAGCGCGGCGAGGAGGCGCTGCGCGCGCTCGGCTTCCGCCAGCTGCGCGTGCGCCACCACGGTCCGCTCGCGCGCGTCGAGATCGATCCGGCCGAGATGGCGCGCGCGCTCGATCCGGAGATGGCACGCCGCATCAGCGCCGCGCTGAAGCCACTCGGCTTCCGCTACGTCGCGCTCGATCTCGACGGCTACCGCAGCGGCGCGCTGAACGAGGTGCTCCCGGTCGGCGCCACGGCGCGCCGGTAGCCGCGCGTGTCCGCGGCGTCCGACGCGATCCGGTGTGCGGGTGTGCCGCGCGAGCAGGGCTTCGCGCAGGGTCGGGCGTCGCGCGAGGCGCTGCACGAGCGGTGCGCGTCGCGCGGCGCGCTCGTCCGCGCGCAGGACGCCCTCGGGCTCCTCGAGCCCGCGAGCGCGCGCTGGCTGCGCGATCTGCGCCGGCAGTTCCCGCACCAGGGCGAGTGGCTCGAAGGCGCGGCGCGCGGCGCCGGACTGGCGCTGCCGGCGCTCGTGCGCGCGGCGCGCGCGTCGCACGGCGCCGCCCCTCGTGCCCTCGTGGCCTGCGAGGTCGACGGGGGCGCGCGCATCGGGCGGGCGCTTCCGCCCCACACCATCGTGCGTCGCATGGAGCCAGAGGGCTGCTTCCGCACGCTCGAGCTGGCGCTGCCGTGGCTGTCCGCACCGTGGCTCGGCGTGAACGAGGCCGGGCTCGCGGTCGCAGCGACGTCCGGCGCGCGCGCCGACGCGCGCTGCGCCGCGCCCGGCGCGCTCTTCGCGCGCGACTGCCTCGAGCGCTTCGAGTCGGTCGGCTCGGCGCTCGCCTGGTGCCTCGGCCGTCCGGCCGCGCCGGGCGCCTCGCTCCTCTTCGCGGACGCCTCGGGCGAGATCGCGGGCATCGAGCTCGCGCCGACAGATCGCCGCGTGCGGCGTCCCGAGCGCGGCGTGCTCGTGCTCGGCGCCGATGCGGCTGGCGCCGCGGCGATCGAGAAGCGGCTCGCGGAGGGAAGTCGCGACGCGCTCGCGTTCGGGCAGGCGCTCGGCGCGCAGACCGGCGAGTGCGCCAGCGCGGATCCCGCCGGCCGCCGCCTGCTGCTCGGAGAGCGCGAGATCGCGCTCTGATGCGGGCGCGACGTCCGCGCTGCGGAGCGGGGCGAGCCTGGCCTCGGCGGATCTCGGCGCGAGCGCCGCGCGCCCGCTCACACCCCGAGTCCGCGCGCGGCTCCCGCCTCGCACAGCGCGACGGCTTCCTCCGGGTCGCGCGTCACCGCGAAGTAGTCGCGCACCTCCGGCTTGTCGAATCGCTCCTCGATCGCGAGCTCGAGCTGCGCGACCAGGGGCCCCCAGTAGCCCGCGGTGTCGAAGAGCACGAGCGGGCGCGCGTGGAAGCCGAGCTTCCGGAACGAGAGGATCTCGGCGAGCTCCTCCAGCGTGCCGAGACCTCCCGGCAGCGCGATGAAGGCGTCGGCGCGCTCGTCGAGGCCGCGCTTGCGCGAGCGCATGTCCGTGACCTGGTGGAGCTCCTCGATGCCCTCGTGGTGGACGCCCGCCGCGACGAAGGCGTCGAGGATCACGCCGTGCACGCGGCCGCCCTCGGCGAGCGCGGCGTCGGCCACGCAGCCCATCAGCCCCGTGCGCCCGCCGCCGTACACCATCACGTGACCGCGCCGCGCCAGCGCCGTGCCGAGGCGACGCGCCTCGGAGACATAGGGCTCGCCGACGCGCTGGCTCGAGCCGCAGTAGACGGCGATGCGCAAGTTCCGATCTCCGCTCGGCTTCGCCTCGCTGCGCGCCGGGCGAAACGCCCGGCTTGCTAGCGGCCGCGTCCGCCCCGGCGACCGCCGCGTCGCCGGCGTCCGCCACCGCCACCGCCACCGCCACCGCGCGAGCCCTCACGCGGCGCGTCGCCGCGCGGCGTCTCGGGCGCCGCGGCCGGCGCGCCCTCCGGCGTGGTCTGCGGCCGGTGCTCGCGCAGATAGAAGCCGCAGATCGCGGCGAGGTCGCGGCGGCCGTCGGGCGACGCGCCGAGCCGTTCGACGATCGGCGCGAAGCGCTCGAGCAGCTGCGCGCGCTCGCGGTCGGGAAGCGCCCGCAGCTCCTGCTCCACCTTCACCGCCAGCCGCTCGCCGATGCGCGCCGCGATGTCGGCCTCGGTCGGCACCTTGCGCTCCGCGATCCGGATCTTGTTCACGTCCTGGATCATCTTGAAGTTGCCGATGTCGAAGCCCGACACCAGCGAGATGGCGATGCCCGCCTTGCCCGCGCGCCCGGTGCGGCCCGTGCGGTGCACGTACACCTCCGGCGAATCCGGCGCCGTGTAGCCGATCACGTGGGAGAGATCGGAGATGTCGATGCCGCGGGCGGCCACGTCCGTCGCGACCAGGAAGCGCAGCTGCCCGGCCTTGATGCGCGCCATCGCCTGCTCGCGCGCGGACTGCGTGAGATCGCCCGAGATCGCGTCGGCGTCGAAGCCGCGCCGCTTCAGGTAGGCGGTCACGTAGCGGACGTCGTCCTTGGTGTTGCAGAAGATGATCGCGCTGTCCGGCTCCTCGTACTCGAGGATGCGCGCGAGGTTCGACTCCTTCTCCTGGGCGGTGGTCAGCACGTAGAAGTGCTCGATCTCCTGCGGCGCGACCTGTCCTTCCGAGAGCGACACGTAGAGCGGATCGACGAGGAAGACGCGCGAGAGCGAGCGTACCTTCTCCGGAATCGTCGCCGAGAAGAGGCACGACTGGCGCTTCTTCGGCAGGTAGGTGTTGATCTCGCGCATGTCCGGCCAGAAGCCGAGCGAGAGCATCTCGTCGGCCTCGTCGAGCACGAGCACGCGCACCTTCGAGAGGTCGAGGCGCCCGGAGCCGAGGTGATCGAGGATGCGGCCCGGCGTGCCGACCACCACCTGCGTGCCCGCCTCGAAGGCCTCGAGCTGCTGCTGGTAGCCGACACCGCCGTAGACGGCGATGCACGCGATGCCGGCCGGCCGCCCGAGCGACTGGATCTCGCCCGCGACCTGACCGGCGAGCTCGCGCGTCGGCGCGAGCACCAGCGCCTGACACGCGCGCAGCGTCGCATCGAGCTCGGCCACGAGCGGGATGCCGAAGGCGCCGGTCTTTCCGCTGCCCGTCTGCGCCTGGACGATCAGGTCGCGCTGCTCGCGCATCAACGGGATGACGCGCGCCTGCACCGGCATCGGATCCTTCCAGCCGAGCGACCGGATGCCGGCCTGGAGCGGCTCCGGCAGCTGGTCGAACGAGAACTCGTCGGGCTCGGGCATGGGCGCGCGCAGCCTATCCCCGTGCCCCGGGCACTGCAACGCCCATGCTACGGTCGCCGCCGTGTCGGCGATCGGTCGCGAGGAGGTGGAGCGCGTGGTGGCGCTCGCGCGTCTCGCCCTCGACGAGGACGAGCTCCTGCGCATGGCGCGCGAGCTCGACGCGGTGCTCGGATACGTCGCGTCGCTCTCACGGGTCGACACGCGCGACGTGCCGCCGACGGCCCACGTCGTGCCGCTCGCGACCCCCCTGCGCGACGACGTGCCGTCGGCGCCGCTGGATCCGGACCTCGCGCTCGCGAGCGCGCCCGAGCGCGAAGGCTCGAGCTTCGTGGTCCCGAAGGTGATCGAGGCCGAGGAGGAGGGCTAGTGGCCGCTCCGCTCGGCACTCTGCGCGAGTGCCGCGAGGCGCTCGCCGCGGGCGCCACGAGCTCCTCGGCGCTGGTCGAGCAGAGCCTCGCCCGCGCGGAGGCGTGCGCGCACCTGCGCGCCTTCGTGCGCCTGCGCGCCGACGCGGCGCGCGCGGAGGCGCGCGAGTCCGACCGCCGCCGCGCGCGCGGCGAGGTGCGCTCGCCGCTGGACGGCATCCCGATCGCGGTGAAGGACATCCTGGTGCGCGCGGGCGAGGAGACGACCTGCGCCTCGAAGATTCTCGAGGGCTTCGTCTCGCCCTACACCAGCACGGTGATGGAGCGCCTCGAGGCGGCCGGCGCGATCTCGATCGGCGCGACCAACATGGACGAGTTCGCGATGGGCTCGTCCACCGAGCACTCGGTCTACGGACCGAGCCGCAACCCGTGGGACCTGGCGCGCACGCCGGGCGGGTCGTCGGGCGGGTCGGCCGCGGCGGTGGCCGCGGGCATCGTGCCCGCCGCGATCGGGACCGATACCGGCGGATCGATCCGGCAGCCCGCGTCGTTCTGTGGTGTCGTCGGGCTGAAGCCCACCTACGGGCGCGTCTCGCGCTACGGGCTCGTGGCGTTCGCGTCGTCGCTCGACCAGATCGGCTGCTTCGCGCGCAGCGCCGAGGACGTGGCGGTCGTGCAGGACGTGATCGCGGGTCACGACCCGCGCGACTCCACCTCCATCCCCGAGCCGGCGCCGCGCTGCTCGAACGCCCTCGACGGCGACGTGGCCGGGCTCGTGATCGGCCTGCCGCGCGAGTACTACGAGCCGGCGGGCATCGAGCCGGGCGTGCTCGCCGCGGTGCGCGAGGCCACGGCCGCGCTCGAGCGAGCGGGTGCGAAGCTGCGCGAGGTCTCGCTGCCGCACAGCGAGCACGCCGTCGCGACCTACTACCTGATCGCGACGGCGGAGGCGTCCAGCAATCTCGCCCGCTACGACGGCGTCCGCTACGGGCACCGCGCGCAGGGCGCGCACAGCCTCTCCGAGATGTACCGGAAGACGCGTTCCGAGGGCTTCGGACCCGAGGTGAAGCGGCGCATCGTGCTCGGCACCTACGTGCTCTCGGCCGGCTACTACGACGCCTACTATCGGAAGGCGCAGCAGGTACGCACCTTGATCCGGCGCGACTTCGAGGCCGCCTTCCGCGGCTGCGACCTGATCGCGACCCCGACCATGCCGGAGACCGCCTTCCGGATCGGCGAGCGCACCGAGGATCCGCTGCGCATGTACCTCTCCGACGTCTACACGGTGTCGGCGAACCTGGCCGGACTCCCGGGCGTGTCGCTGCCCTGCGGCTTCGCGTCGGGGCTGCCGGTCGGGCTCCAGCTGCTCGCGTCGCCGCTCGACGAGGCGCGCCTCTTGCGCGCGGCCGATGCCTATCAGCGCCTGGCTGCGCACCACCTCGCGCGGCCGCCGGAGCGCGGGTGAGCGCGCCGCCGCATCCCGACTACGAGGTCGTGATCGGGCTCGAGGTGCACGCGCAGCTCCGCACGCGCTCGAAGCTCTTCAGCCCCGCGCCGGTGACCTATGGCCTGCCGCCCAACCACGCCGTGCACCCGATCTGCCTCGCGCTGCCCGGCGTACTGCCCGTGCTGAACGGGGGCGCCGTCGAGCTCGCGATCCGCGTCGCGCTCGCGAGCCACTGCGAGATCCAGTCCCGCTCGGTCTTCGCGCGCAAGAACTACTTCTATCCCGACCTGCCGAAGGGCTACCAGATCTCGCAGTACGAGGAGCCGATCGCCACCGGCGGCTGGCTCGATGTGCGCGTCGACGGAAACGGCGCGCGGCGGCGCGTGCGGCTCACGCGCATCCACATGGAGGAGGACGCGGGCAAGTCGATCCACGACGCGGCGATCGCCGGCGGCGCCACGCACGTCGATCTGAACCGCGCGGGCGTTCCGCTGCTCGAGATCGTGAGCGAGCCCGATCTGCGCTCGCCCGTCGAGGCCGCCGCCTACCTGCGCGCGCTGCGGTCGCTGCTGCGCTACGTCGATGCTTCGGATGCCGACCTGGAACGCGGGAACTTCCGCTGCGACGCCAACATCTCGCTGCGACGCCACGGCGAGAGCCGGCTCGGCACGCGCACCGAGCTGAAGAACCTGAACTCCTTCCGCTTCGTCGAGGCGGCGCTCGAGGCCGAGATCCGGCGGCAGGCCCGCATCCTCGACGACGGTGGGCGCGTCGTGCAGGCGACGCTCCACTTCGATCCGCAGAGCGGTCGCACGCGCGTGCTGCGACTCAAGGAGAATGCGGACGACTACCGCTACTTCCCCGATCCCGACCTCGTGCCGCTCGTGCTCTCCGACGCGCAGATCGAGCGCGTGCGCAGCACGCTTCCCGAGCTCGCCGACGCGCGCTGCGAGCGCTTCGTGCTCGAGCACGGCCTCGCCGAGGAGGACGCGCGCCTGCTCTGCGAGAGCCGCGCGCTCGCCGATTTCTACGAGGCGGCCCGTACGCGCCACGGAGACGCCGACGTGGCGAAGTGGATCCGGCGCGACGTGTTGCACGCGCTCGCCGAGCACGGCCTCGAGATCGAGGCGTCGAGGCTGGCGCCCGAGGCGCTCGCGGACCTCGTGGATGCGGTGAGGTCCGGCCGCGTCACCGCACAGAGCGCGCGGGCGCTCGTGCCGGAGCTCGTGCTCTCGGGCGGGGATCCGCTGCGGCTGGTGCGCGAGCGCGGTCTCGAGGCGGTTTCCGACACGAGCGCGCTCGAAGCGGCGGTCGACGCCGTGCTGCGCGAGCACGCCTCCCACGTCGAACGCCTGCGCGCAGGCGAAGTGAAGGTGCGGAACTTCCTGATCGGGCAGGTGATGAAGCGAACGGGCGGAAAGGCGGATCCGGCCGCGCTGCGGCGCGTGCTCGCGCAGCGCCTCGGGGAGGGCGCGTCTTGAAGTGGCTGCTGCGGAGCGCGATCGCGCTCGCGGCGCTGCTCGTCGTCGCGCTGCTCGGACTCGCGGTCGCGCTGCCGCGCATCGCGGGCAGCGCCGCAGTGCGCGCGCGCATCGAGTCCGCCGCGCGCGACGCGCTAGGACGCGAGCTGCGCTTCGAGAAGCTCGAGGCGGGCATCCTGCCGCCCGCGCTGCGCGTGGTCGCGCCGCGGATCGCGGGAGACACCGAGAAGGCCCCGCCGCTGCTCGAGGCGAAGAGCATCTCGCTGCGGCTCGCGCTCCTGCCGCTGCTCGAGCGGACCCTCGCGGTCGACTCGCTCGTGGTCGATGGCGCGAGCCTGCGGCTCACGCGCACGAAGAGCGGCATCGAGCTGCCGACGGCGTCGCGCGGCGCCGCCGGCGCGGCGAAGCCCGAGGCCGGTCGGGGCGGCGAAGGGGGTGGATCGGGCTCGGGCGTCTCGGTCGCCGTGCGCGGGCTGTCGCTGCGCGACTCGACGCTCGTCCTCGTCGACCGCAGTGTCGAGCCGGCCGTCACCTGGGAGCTCCAGGATCTGCGCGCCGACGCGAAGGGCCACCTGCTCTCCGAGAAGATCGACGTCGACGCGTCCGCCGTGCTGGCGAGCGGCGGCAAGCTCCGGGTCGAGGGCGACGCGAGCGTCGGCGGACTCGTCGACCTCGAGCTCGAGTTCACGAAGCTCGCGCTCGCGCCGCTCGCGCCGTACGCGAAGGGCGTCGAGAAGCTCGACGGCGTCCTGAACGGCAGTGCGAAGATCGCGGGCAAGCCGTCCGACCCCGACACGGCCTCGGCCGACCTCGACATCCACAAGCTCGAGCTCGCGCGCGGCCCGCTGCGCGCGGCCGGGCGCCTGCGCCTCCAGACCGAGCTCGCGACCCCGCTGCGCGCGCCGAGCGGCCGCTTCCGCGCGGACGCCGAGGAAGCCGAGCTCGCGTGGGGCGGGTCCTTCCACAAGGCGGAGGGCGTGCCGGCGGAGATCACGGGCCGCGTCGCGCCGGCCTCCGGCGGCGGCGCCGCGATCGAGGATCTCCAGGTGGGGTTGCGCGACATGACGCTGCGCGGCCGCGTCGCGCGGCTCTCACCGCTCTCGCTCGAGCTCTCCTCCGGCCCTCTCGAGCTGCGCGGCTCCGAGGTCCTCTTCCCCGGTCTTGCCTCGCTCGCGCCG
>Ga0335082_10009854_pt1 | contig 10371 bp, 9 predicted proteins | sample Lox_Sample_41_FD_206718 | JGI IMG/M metagenome (GOLD analysis project Ga0335082, IMG submission 206718) | Soil microbial communities from Loxahatchee National Wildlife Refuge, Florida, United States - Lox_Sample_4.1 | ecosystem: Environmental > Terrestrial > Soil > Wetlands | place: USA: Florida...
ACGCGCTGCTGCGCTCGATCGAAAACACGGTCGCCACCTGCGGCATTCTTTTTGTCATCGTGTTCGGCGCCAACCTGTTCTCGTTCTTCATGGTGCAGACGCAGCTGCCGGGCCTGCTTGCCGACGCCGCGCATGCGGCCAATCTGTCGGGCCCGGCGGTGATGGCGCTCATCGTCGTCGCCTATATCGGCTTCGGCTGCTTCCTCGAAGCCATCGGCATGCTCTTGATCACCGTGCCGGTGTTCCTGCCGCTGGTGAAGCAGTTCGGCTACGACCCGGTCTGGTTCGGCGTCATCGTCGTCATCGTCGCCGAGGTCGGCCTGATCCATCCGCCGGTCGGCCTGAACCTGTTCGTCATCCAGGCGCACGCGCCCGACATCAAGCTCACCGCCATCTACCGCGGCATCGTGCCGTTTCTGCTCGCGCCGCTGCTGCTGATCGTGCTGATGTTCCTGTTTCCGCAACTCGCGCTGTGGCTACCGCGCGTCCTGTACGGGGCGGGTTAGGACACGGATGCCCAAAACGGACGCATCGGCAATCGCAGCCGCCCTGCATTTTTGGCGCAAAGACTGAACCGATATCGGTTTCCACGCCACTCACGCGTATCGCAATTCATTCGAAGGATACGGCGCGCCCGAGTCAGATCCGGACCCCGGCGCTCAATTGCCAGGACCATGAGATGAAATTCGGCAGCAGGATCGTCAGCTCGGCCCAGGTCTGCGGCGCCTATTTGGCTTGCCTTCTGGCATTCAGCCTGGGCGCGGCGGAGCAGGGTCACGCGCAAAGCCGCAAACCGACGGCACGGGAAATCGCGGCAATCGAGACCTGTGTCGACAAGAACAAGGACGACATCGATGAGGGCGAACAGCGGTGCCTGTTCAAACTTGTCGCGGATCGGTGCATTGGCGACGTGGGCGCCGCTCCCAACTGGAAGCTGGCCGACTGCTACCGAATTGAGGGATCGATCTGGGACGATCTCCTCAATCGGAACTACAAACGCCTGCTCGAAACCCTCGATGATGAACAGACGATCAAGGCCCGCGCCATGCAACGCGCGTGGATCGCCTATCGCGACACGACTTGCCAGTTCTACTGGGACAAGATTCGGGGCACCATGGCGAACTTTATGATCTCAGCCTGCAACGCGCGCGAGTCGGCCCGGCGGGCGATGTTGCTCGGTTTCTTCGTCAAATTCTAGCGCGGCCGCGTCCGGGAATGGCGGCTACTTCATCATTTCTTCCGGCGGACCGGGCCCCCACAAATTCGACGCCGATGGATCCTTCGCCCACACTTTCGGTCGCTGCGGATTGTCGCGGTGCCACGGCTTCGGCTCGAAGTAACCCAACTCCTCGTCCTTCATCTGATCGAGCTCGGCAAACAATTCGGTGATCAATCCGTTCGGCGAGCGGTGGTAGGCGAAGATATTGTGGCCGATGCCGTGCCGGCCCGGCCCCCACAGCATGCGGTAGCCGTTCTTGGACAGGAAATCGCAGGCCGTCTGCAGATGCGCCCAGTCGCGCACCTCGAAGGCGGTGTGGAAGTGGCGGTTCGAGCCGGTGCCCATCAGGTTGATGGTGTGGTGGTCCGGACCGCAGCGCAGGAACACGAAGAAGTCGGCCATCCAGTCGGATTCGCGGAAGCCGAGGACGTCGATGTAGAACTGCGCGACCTTCTTGACGTCCTCGCAGTGGAAGGCGACGTGGCCGAGCTTGTGCGGCACCACGCCCTTGGCGGTGAAGCGCTGGCCGGAGAATTCCGGGCGCTTGAACACCTCGATCTGTGTGCCCTTGGGGTCCTCGAAGCTGAGCATGTCGGCGATGGTCGGCTCGGGGTCTTGTCTGCGCTGCGTCTTGACGCCATGCGCCTTCACCTGGTTCTCGAACTCGTCGAGGTCGTCGTGGGGCCCGATCTGGAAGCCGATGCGTTTGCATTGCGCCGCGTCGCCCTTGCGCAAGACCACCGAGTGGTGGTCGACCGTGTTGGCGAGATAGACCGCGTCCTTCTCCTTCGCGGTCAGCGTCAGACCGAGGATGTCGGTGTAGTACTCGACCTGCTTGTCGAGGTCGGGCATCTCGTAACTGGCATGGGCGATCTTGCGGACACGGATCATGCGTTTCTCCCTTACTTCGAGTCCTTGGCGGGCGGCGGCGCGGCCGCCGGGCTCTTGTCGCGTTTCATCTTGCCGATGACGTCGATCAGCACGGCGTGATCGTACTCGCCGTATCCCTCATCGATGACGCGCTGGTGCACTTCGATGGCGCGGTTGAACAGGGGCGTCGCCACGCCGACGCGATCGGCGAAATCGCCGATCAGCTCGAAATAGTGCGACAGGCCGAAGGTGGTGCCCTGCGCCGGCAGGAACTGGCGGTGCGCCATCCAGGGCGCGCGGATGCCGAACTGCATCGAGCCGCCGCTGCCGTTCGCCACCGCCTTGATGAGGAGGTCGAGGTCGACGCCGGTCTTCGCCGCCAGCGCCATGGCCTCGCCGGTGGCGGCGAGGTTGATGGTCACAAGCAGGTTGTTGATCAGCTTCACCTTGCTCGCCGCGCCGAAAGCGCCGAAGTAGTGGCAAATGTCGGTGAAGCCGCGCACCACCGTCTCGGCTTTTTTCGCCGCCTCGGCATCGCCGGCGAGATAGACCACCGCCTTGCGCGCGCGCACCATGCCCGGCGTGCCGCCGACCTCGCCGTCGAGAAAGATGGCTCCCTTTTCGGCGAGCGGCGCGATCTGCCGCTCCTTGTCGGGCACCAGATGCGAGCCGAGTTCGACGACGATCTGTCCCGGCCGCGCCGACTGCACGAGCCCGGCTTTGCCCTGCACCACCTCGTCCAGCGCCGCGGCGTTCGGCAGGCAGGTCAGCACGATATCGGTCTGCGCGCCGACCTCGGCCGGCGAACGCGCCGCAACGCCGCCGACTTGCTCGAAATCGGCGAGCGAGCCGCGCCGATAGCCGAGCACGCCATAGCCGTTTTTGATCAGGTTCTCCGCGATCGGCAGACCGATACGCCCCACCCCGATCAGACCGATCGTCTCCATGCCGCCTCCCTGCGCGCCATCGTCAGCGATGGTCTCGTCGTTGTTGGATGCAAGCTTAAAGCAAGCCGCGTGCGGCTCAAGCCGCTATTACTTGCGGCCGACGCCGAGCCCTTGCATGAAGCGGGCGCGGATCTGTACCGGATCGCGGTCCGTGGTGCCGGTTCCCGGCTTGTCGTCGATGCGCGCGGCGATCAGGCTCGGCCCGCCTTTTTCAAGCGCGGCCGTAAACAGCCGGTCGAAGTCGTCCTCGTCGTCGGCCCAGGCGGCGTTGGCGATGCCGGAGCCGCGGGCGATAGCGACGAGGTCGGCGACCGAGGCGCTCGCCGTCGGCTGGCCGCCGGTGATCTGGTAGATGCCGTTGTCCCACACCACCATGGTGAGGTTCTTCGGCGCCTGCATGGCGACGGTGGAGAGACAGCCGAGCTGCATCAGCAGCGAGCCGTCGCCCTCGAGCGCGACGACGTGGCGCTGCGGCTGCGCGATGGCGACGCCGAGGCCGATCGGGATCGTCAGCCCCATGCTGCCCAGCATGTAGTAATTCTGCGGCCGCTGGCCGCTCATCCACAAATCGAAATTGGCGTTGCCGATGCCGCCGATGACGGCCTCTTCATGCTTGAGCCTGGCGACCAGCCGCTTGGTCAAGTCGAAGCGGTTCATCACCTTGGCGTTGTGCGCGCCGACCGCGCCGGTTCCCGTCGTGGCCATGTTTACGCCTCGAACACTTTGCCGCCGGTCAACAGCGGCGACAGGATGAAGGCGACCGGGGCCTGCGTCGCCACCGCCTGCTTGATCGAGCGGTCGACGATGAAGGCCAGCTCGTCCTGGCGGGTGATCGTGTGGTGCTCGATGCCGAGCGCGTCGAGCGCCGGGCGCATGGTCTTGTACACCATGGCCTGGCCGAGGTTGAACTCGCCGAGCGTGCCCCGCTCCGAAACGAACATGATGGCCGGGATCTGGCTCGGCACCACCAGCGAAGCAAGCGCGTTGGGCAGGGTGGCGAAGCCCGAGGTCTGCATCAGCACCGCGGCGCGCATGCCGCCCATCCAGGCGCCGGCGACGATGCCGATCGCCTCCTCCTCGCGCGTGCAGGGGAACGTCGTGAAAAAATTGTCGGCGTGGAGCGCCTTGATCAGCGGGGTGAGCACCTTGTCCGGCACGTAGACAACCAGCCGGACGTTGTTGCTTTTCAGGGTCGCCAGGACGACGTCGTACCAGGTCGCCGTTCGTGTCTGCATGTCGGTCATGGAGCGCGCGGCCGCCTCAAGCCTATCGAAAATAGCATTGGGAATTTGTGGTTTGCGGGGACGCCGCCGGTTGCAGGTCATACCCGCCGCCGACGGCATTGCTCCAATGTTCGCAAAAGCTTACCCTAATATCCAGAGGGGCGCTAATGAGAAAATATCGCCTGACTCTAAGGGGAGGATCATGACGAAAGAACATCGAATTTCCGCGCCGTCGCGGCGCCAGGTCATCAAGGGCGCGCTCGCGGCGGGCGTCGCCGCGCCGGCGGTTCTGAACATCCGCTCGGCTTACGCGGCCTATCCCGACAGGCCGGTCAAGGTCGTCGTCGCCAATACGCCGGGCGGACCGTCCGACATCGCCGCGCGCGTCGTCACCGCCGCGCTGCAACAGAACACCGGCAAGACCTTCATCGTCGAAAACCGCGGCGGCGCCGGCGGCAATATCGGATTCGGCTATGCCGCGAAGGCCGAGCCTGACGGCTATACGATCCTGGAGATTACGAACTCTTTCTCCGTGAACGTCAGCCTTTATCACCAGCGGCCCTACAATGTGGACGACTTCGTCCCGATCAGCGAGCTGGTGAGCTCGCCGAACACCTTCACCGTGAAATCCGATCTGCCGGCGAAGACGATGAAGGAATTCGTCGCGCTCGCCCGCGCCAACCCGGACAAATTCAACTGCGCGACGCCGCCGATCGGCACCTCGTCGCAATTGCAGCTCGAGTACCTCAAGTACATCGAGAAGCTGCCGAAGCTGAGCGACGTCGTGTTCAAGGGCGGCGGCGACGCCATCACCGCGCTGCTGTCCGGCAACGTGCAGCTCTCCTCCGGCTCGCTGGCGCCGGCGCTGCCGCACATCAAGGCCGGCACGCTGCGCTGCCTCGCCGTGACCGGCGACCAGCGCTGGCCCGAAATGCCGGACGTGCCGACCATGGTGGAGGCCGGCTACAAGAACTTCGTGTTCGGCGTCGACTGCGCGCTCCTGGCGCCGGCAAAGACGCCGCCCGATATCGTCAAGTGGCTGGAGACGGAGACGCTCAAGGTTCTCAAGGACAAGGAGATCCAGGACAAGCTGCACAAGGCCGGCTTCCTGGTGCGCGTGCAGGGCGCCGAGGCCTGCTGGAAGCGCGTGCACAACGAAATCGCTTTGTTCAAGGACATCATCGAGAAGGCGCACATCCAGAAGATGTGAGCCGGCTCACGGCCAAGAGCGCCCGCCGTCGCCTCACGTGACGGCGGGCGTGATCGCAAGGAAACGCCCGTGCCGATCAAATCCGTCGCGCCGATCGCCGTCAGCCTGCCGATGCTCAAGCCCGTCATCATGGCGGGCGAGACCATCCATCGTGCCGACAACGTGCTGGTGCGCATCGAGGCCGATGACGGCACCGTCGGCTGGGGCGAAGCGGCCTCGGCGCCGGTGATGACCGGCGAGACGCTCGAAAGCATCGTCACCGCCGTCCACTATCTGGCGCCGAGCCTGCGCGGCCGCGAGCCGGGCGACATCGACGGCGCGCTCGCCGTCATGGACGGCCGCATGTACGGCAATCACGGCGCCAAGGCGGCGATCGAGATCGCGCTGCACGACCTTGCCGGCAAGGCGGCGGGCAAGCCGGTGCACGCCCTCATCGGCGGCAAGAAGCGCAGCCGCCTGCCGCTCTTGGCCGTTGTCGGCGGCGGCGATCTCGCCGGCGATCTTGCCGACGCCGAGAAGAAGAAGGCCGCCGGCTTCACCGCCTACAAGATCAAGGTCGGTGTCGACACCGCGGCGAACGACGCCGCGCGCACCCGCGCCGTGTGCAAGGTGCTCGGCGGCGGCCTCCTGATCTCGTCCGATGCCAACCAGGGCTTCTCGACCGACGAGGCCATCGCGTATGCGCGCGCGGTGCAGGGCTGCGGCCTCGACTTCTTCGAGCAGCCGGTCGAAGCCTCCGACCTTTCCGCCATGGCGGCGGTCGCGGCGGCGGCGGGCGACATCGCCATCGGCGCCGACGAGGGCATCCATTCACTCGCCGACATCCGCCGCCATCACGAGCGCAAGGCGGCGCGCGGGGTCAGCCTGAAGGCGATCAAGCTCGGCGGCCTGCGCGGCGTCGCCGCGGCCGGGGCGCTGTGCGACAGCCTCGGCATGAGCGTCAACGTCTCCTGCAAGACCGGCGAGTCGAGCGTCGCCTGCGCCGCGGCGCTGCACGTCGCCAGCGTCATTCCCAACATCGCCTGGGCGCTGACCCTGACGCATATCGCGCTTGCCGAGGACGTCACCGCGCAACCGGTCGCGACCGCGCGCGGCCATGTCGAGACGCTCGACCGCCCCGGCCTCGGCATCGAGGTCGATATCGACCGCGTCAATCGCCATCGCGTCGACATCGCCAGCCGCGCGGTCGCCTAAGGTCGGTCGCTGGATCGCGATATTTGCCTAAATGTTAGGCTAATTTCCTCTATTGTATGCAATTCATTTCCGCTGGCGCCGCGTGCGCCTCTCGGGCGCCTTCGTATTCCTCCCAGTGATTCAAGGCCTTACGAAAATTGTGCGGCGCGGCCGGTTTTGGCACGGCCTTTGCGGATGATCTTCCGTGCATTTCGGGAGGCTTCCATGAAACGTCGTCAATTCCTGCAGTCGATGACCGCGCTCGCGGCCTCGACCGCCATCACCGCGCCGGCGGTCTGGTCGCCGGCCAAGGCGCAGTCGCGCAAGGAAACGCTGCTGCTCGTCACCGAGAACGGACCGAACAATCTCGACATCCACGGCATCGGCACCAACCGGCCCGGCTACGAGGCGTCGTGGAATTGCTACGACCGCCTGATCACCCATCCGACCAAGACGCTGGCGGACGGCTCCTTGTCCTACGACAAGACCAAGTTCGAGCCCGAGCTCGCCGAAGACATGAAGATCGGCGACATGTCGGCGACCTTCAAGCTGAAGAAGAACGCCAAGTTCCAGGACGGCACGCCGGTCACCGCCAAGGACGTCAAGTGGTCGTTCGAGCGCGCCGTCAAGGTCGGCGGCTTCCCCACTGTGCAGATGAAGGCGGGCTCGCTGGAAAAGCCCGAACAGTTCGTCGCCGTCGACGACTCGACCTTCCGCGTCGACTTCATCAAGAAGAACCACCTCACCATTCCCGATCTCGCCGTGATCGTGCCCGGCATCTACAATTCGGAGCTGATCAAGAAGCACGCCACCGAGAAAGATCCGTGGGGTCTCGAATTCACCAAATCGAACACCGCGGGCTCCGGCGCCTACAAGGTGACGAGCTGGAAGCCGGGCGTCGAAACCATCTATGAGCGCAACGACACCTGGGCCGGCGGCAAGCTGCCCGAACTCAAGAAGGTGATCTGGCGCACCATCCCGTCGGCCGGCAACCGCCGCGCGCTGATGGAGCGCGGCGACGCCGACTTGTCCTTCGATCTCCCGGCCAAGGACTTCCAGGAGATGAAGAAGGCCGGCAAGCTGAAGATGATCTCGAACCTGATCGGCAACGGCATGTACAGCCTCGAGCTGAACGTGGTGAAGCCGCCGTTCAACAACGAGAAGGTTCGTCAGGCGATCGCCTACGCGATTCCGTATCAGAAGATCGTCGCCGACGCGATGTTCGGGCACGCCAATCCGCTGTTCGGCGGCGCCTCGAACGACGTCGCCGACATCGCCTGGCCGCATCCGACCGGCTACAAGACCGACATGGCCAAGGCCAAGGCGCTGATGGCGGAATCGGGCGCCGGTGCCATCGACTCGGTGATTTCGTTCGACCTCGGCGACGCCGTGAACTCCGAGCCGATCGCCGTGCTGATCCAGGAAAGCCTCGGCCAGATCGGCATCAAGCTGGCCATCAACAAGGTGCCGGGCGCCAACTGGCGCAGCGAAATGGCGAAGAAGTCGATGCCGATGATGGTCAACTTCTTCTCCGGCTGGCTCGACTATCCGGAATACTTCTTCTTCTGGTGCTACTCCGGCCTGAACGCGATCTTCAACACACCGAGTTACGTCAACAAGGACATGGACGCCTTCATCAACGGCGCCTATGCCGCGGCCGCCGGCGGCGACAAGGCGAAGTACGATACCGACGTCAAGGGTTTCATCTCCAAGGCCTACAAGGACGTACCGCGCGTGCCCATGTTCCAGCCTTATCTGAACGTGGCGACGCAGAAGAACATCTCCGGCTACCAGTACTGGTTCCATCGGCAGGTCGACTACCGCAAGCTCGTCAAGGCCTGACGCAAAAGGGCGACGGAGCCGTGCGCCGATTTCGGCGTACGCGCTCCGACGCATCGGAAGACGGCCATGCTCGCGACGCTCGGCAAACGGCTGGTGACGGTGATCCCGACGTTGATCGGCGTGGTCGTCGTCACCTTCCTGCTGACCCGCGTATTGCCCGGCGATCCGGCGGTGTATTTCGCCGGACCGGCGGCGACGCCGCAGTCGATCTCCGAAATCCGCAAGTCGCTCGGCCTCGACCGGCCGCTGCCCGAGCAGTTCGCGCGCTATGTCAGCGACCTCGCGCACGGCAACCTCGGCAATTCGCTGTCGACCGGGCGGCCGGTGGTCACGGAGCTCAAGAGCCGCCTGCCCGCCTCCGCCGAACTGACGCTCGCAGGTTTGATCCTGGCGCTCGCCATCGCGTTGCCGCTCGGCATTCTCGCGGCGGTCAGGCAAGGCTCCTGGATCGACCACACCTGCCGCGTGGTGGCGACCGCCGGCGTGTCGCTGCCGGTATTCTTCACCGGTCTATTGCTCGTCTATATCTTCTACTATCAGCTCGGCCTGGCGCCGGCGCCGATCGGACGGCTCGACGCCTTCACCGACGCGCCGGCGCAGATCACCGGATTCTTTCTCTTCGACAGCCTCGTCACCGGCAACGTCGAGGCCTTCCGCTCCGCCTTCGGCCAGTTGCTGCTGCCGGCCTTCACCCTTGCGATATTCTCGCTGGCGCCGATCACGCGCATGACGCGCGCCTCGATGCTCGCCGTGCTCGCCTCCGATTTCGTGCGCACCGCGCGCGCGAGCGGACTCGACGGCAAGACCGTGATTTTCACCTACGCCTTCCGCAACGCCATGCTGCCAGTCGTCACCACGCTCGGCATGGTGTTCTCCTTCCTGCTCGGCGCCAATGTGCTGGTGGAAAAGGTGTTCGCCTGGCCCGGCATCGGCTCCTACGCGGTCGAGGCGCTGCTGCAGTCCGACTTCGCGCCGGTGCAGGGCTTCGTGCTGTCGATGGCGATTCTCTACGTGGCGCTCAACCTCGCGATCGACGTGCTCTACGGCGTGATCGATCCGCGCGTGAGACTCGAAGGATGACCGAAAACGCGTCCATCATCCGCCAGGCGGCGGAGCTCAAGGCGAGGCCGTCGAGCAACTCGATGCTGCGGCACGCCCGCTACGTGATTTCGGAGAATCCGGTGACCGGCTTCGCCTTCGGCCTGTTCCTGCTGATCGCGCTGTGCGCGCTGCTCGGACCCTACATCGTGCCTTACGATCCGCTGGCGAGCGGCGGCGCGACGCTGTCGCCGCCCTCCGCCGCGCACTGGTTCGGCACCGATCAGACCGGCCGCGACATCTTCAGCCGGGTCGTCGTCGCCACCCGGCTCGACTTCATCATTGCCGTGACCTCGGTGGCGCTGGTCTTCGCCATGGGCGGCCTCGCCGGCATTGCCGCCGGCTTTTTCGGCGGCTGGACCGACCGCATCGTCGGCCGCATCTCCGACACAATCATGGCGTTCCCGCTGTTCGTGCTGGCGATGGGCATCGTCGCCGCGCTGGGCAACACCGTGACCAACATCGTCATCGCCACCGCGATCATCAATTTTCCGCTCTATGTCCGCGTCGCCCGCGCCGAAGCCAATGTGCGGCGCGACGCCGGTTTCGTGCAGGCGGCGCGGCTGTCCGGCAACGGCGACTTCCGCATTCTGCTGATGCACATCCTGCCTAACATCATGCCGATCATGATGGTGCAGATCTCGCTGACCATGGGCTACGCCATCCTCAACGCCGCGGGCCTCTCCTTCATCGGCCTGGGCGTCAAGCCGCCGACGCCGGAATGGGGGATCATGGTGGCGGAGGGCGCCGCCAACATCATTTCCGGCGAATGGTGGATCGCGCTGTTCA
>Ga0335082_10009856_pt1 | contig 10370 bp, 10 predicted proteins | sample Lox_Sample_41_FD_206718 | JGI IMG/M metagenome (GOLD analysis project Ga0335082, IMG submission 206718) | Soil microbial communities from Loxahatchee National Wildlife Refuge, Florida, United States - Lox_Sample_4.1 | ecosystem: Environmental > Terrestrial > Soil > Wetlands | place: USA...
AGGTAGCAGGCACCCTCGAGCACGGCGACCGACGCCGCGGCGAGCAGCAGCCCGAGGCCGAGCGCGAGAAGCGAGCTCGCGACGCGGCTCCGCCGCGAGCCCCGCTCCGTCACGCGATGTAGAACAGCCCGAGCACGCAGCCGATCCCGACCAGGAAGATCGCGGAGCGCAGGATGTCGAGGTTGGCGAGGTACAGGATCGGGTGCGCGATGCGCGTGGCGAGGAAGCCGAGTGAGAGGTTGGCCGCCGTCGAGCCGTGCGCGGCCGTCGGGTTCGCCAGATGGAGCACGACCAGCGCGGCCGTGAAGAAGCCGAGGGCCTCCCAGGCGTTCTGGTGGGCCGCGAGGGCGCGCGCGCCGACGCCTTCCATCTTGGCCTGCTGGACGCGCGGGAGCTTGTTGTCGATCCCGCCGAACTGGCGCATTCGGAAGTAGCCGCCGAGGAAGCCGAGTAGGTAGGGGAGCACGGCGACGATCGCGAGACACCAGAGCGGAGTGGTCATGGCGAGGACTCCTCGGAGCGAGTTGCCGCGCATGATACACCGCTGCGGATCGTGAGGGCGGGTCTCAGGCGCAATCGATCAGCACCTTGAGCGCGCCGGGCGCGGCGGCGAGCTCGAGCGCCTCGGCGGCGCGCGCCAGCGGCACGCGCTCGCACACCAGCGCGTCGACCTCGACCGTGCCCTGCTCGAGCGCGCGCAGCGCCGGGGGGAAGGGCCCGCAGCGCGACCCGACGACGCGGATCTCGTGGATCACGAGCGGGGCGAGGTCGAGCGGCTCGGAGCTCGCGAGCGTGCTCTTCAGCACCAGCGTCCCGCGCGGCGCGGTGAGCTCGACCGCGCGCCGGAAGCCGGCGTGCGAGCCGCTGGCCTCCACCACGAGCGGCGCGGGCGGTCCGCGAAAGGCGTCGGCGGCCGCCGTGGCGATGCCGCGCCGCGCGAGGATCGCGAGCTTCGCGGAGTGGCGGCCGAGCGCGGTGACCTCGGCACCCGCCGCGGCGAGCACCTGCGCGACGAGCAGGCCGAGCTTGCCGTCGCCGAGCACCAGGCAGCGCGTGCCGGGCGGCACGTCGACCTGCTCGAGCAGCTCGAACGCCGCCGCCAGCGGCTCGCTGAAGACGGCGCGCTCGTCGGGCACGCCTTCGGGCACGCGATGCAGGTTCTCGACCGGGAGCGCCACGCACTCGGCAAAGGCCCCGTCGGCGCCGGCGATGCCCATCACGCGCCGCTTCGGGCAGTGTCGCCCGAGTCCCGCCGCGCAGCTGGGGCAGGCGCCGCAGGCAAAGGTGATCTCGCCGACCACGCGCTCGCCGCGCCACTCGCGCGGGCCGTCCACGACGGTGCCGACGAACTCGTGCCCGAGCACACCGCGGAAGCCCAGATAGCCGCGACACAGCTCGAGGTCGGTGCGGCAGATCCCGGCGAGCGCGACGCGGACCCGCGCGGCATCGGGGCCGACGGCGGGCTCCGGCCGCTCGACCAGCGCGGCGCGGCTGCCGTCGAAGGCGAGCGCCCGCATCAGGGCCAGCCGGCGCCCGGCACTTCGACCTCCACCACCTCGATGCGCCCGGCGCGCTGCGCGCGCGTCTCGGAGGCGGCGAAGCTCTTGGCGGTGCACAGGAAGAGCGTGCGCCGCTCCGGGCCGCCCAGCATGCACGCGATGGCCTGGGTGGCGACGGGGATGCGGTGCGTGACGGCGCCGCCCTCGCGCACACGCAGCACCGCTTGGCTGACCGGCGAGGCGACCCAGATGGCGCCCTCCGCGTCGAGGCAGATGCCGTCGGGCACCGCCTGCTCGAGCTGCGCCCAGACGCGGCGGTTCGAGAGCGTCCCGTCGCCGGCCACGTCGAACGCCGTGAGCCGCGCGCCGAACGATTCGCCGACCACGAGCGTGCGGCCGTCGGGGGTGATCACCGTGCCGTTCGGGAAGAGCAGGTCGCGCGCGGCGATCTGCGTGCGGCCGTCCGGGTGCACGAGCGCCAGCTGGGCCGGCACCATCGCAGCGCGCGCCTCGTAGTCGAAGCCGAAGTTCCCGACGTAGGCGCGCCCGTGCGCATCGACCACCATGTCGTTGCAGTGATGGGTCGCGATGGAGGAGAGGTCGGCCAGCTCGCTGAGGCCCTGCGCATCGAGGCGCAGCAGGCGCCGGTCCTGCATCGAGACCACCAGCAGCCGGCCGTCCGGGAGCCAGCCGAGGCCCGAGGGCTCGCCGGCCACCTCGACCACGGTCTCGGCGCGCCCGTCGAGACCGACGCGCATCACGCGGCCGGCGTGCATGTCGGAGAACCAGAGGTGCCGCTCGTGCCAGCGCGGGCCTTCGGGGAAGCAAAGACCGTCGAGCAGCGTCTCGGATCGTTGGCTCATGGCGGCCGATGATCCCCGGCCGGCCGGCCCCGCGCCAGCTCGGCTACGCTCCCCGTCATGTCGCTGACTCCGTCGACGATGCTCCCGCTCGGCACCGAAGCGCCGGACTTCCGGCTCCCCGATCCGAGCGGGCGGCTGGTGGCGCGCGACGACCTGGCCGACGCGAAGGGGCTGCTGGTCGCGTTCATCTGCAACCACTGCCCCTACGTGAAGCACATCCGCGCGGGGCTCGCGGCCTTCGCGCGCGACTACGCCGCGCGCGGGCTCGCGATCGTGGCGATCAACTCGAACGACGTGGCCACCCACCCGGAGGACGCGCCGCCGAGGATGGCCGAGGAGAGCAAGCGGGCCGGCTACGTCTTCCCCTATCTCTACGACGAGACGCAGGCGGTGGCGAAGGCCTACCGCGCCGCGTGTACGCCGGACTTCTTCTTGTTCGATGGCGCGCGCCGGCTGGTCTACCGCGGGCAGTTCGACGCCAGCCGGCCGGGGAGCTCGGTGCCGGTCAGCGGCCGCGACCTGCGCGCGGCCGCCGACGCCGTGCTGGCGGGCCGCGCGCTGGCCGGCGAGCAGACGCCCAGCATCGGCTGCAACATCAAGTGGAAGCCGGGCCGCGAGCCCGACTACGCCTGACGACCGGGAGGAACTGCCATGCAGAAGCGCAAGCTCGGCCGCCAGGGCCTCGTCGTCTCCGCGCAGGGGCTCGGCTGCATGGGGATGTCGGAGTTCTACGGCCCGCGCGACGAGGCCGAGTCGCTCGCCACGCTCGACCGCGCGCTCGAGCTCGGCATCGACTTCCTCGACACCGCCGACGTGTACGGCCCCCACAAGAACGAGGAGCTGCTCGGCCGCTGGCTGCGCGGGCGCCGCGACCGCGTCGTGCTGGCCACCAAGTTCGGCATCGTGCGCGACCCGGGCAACGCGATGGTGCGCTCGGTCAGCGGCAAGCCCGAGTACGTGCGGCAGTGCTGCGAGGCCAGCCTGCGGCGCCTCGGCACGGACCGCATCGATCTCTACTACCAGCACCGCGTCGACCCGACGGTTCCCATCGAGGAGACCGTGGGCGCGATGGCGGAGCTCGTGAAGCAGGGGAAGGTGCGCTACCTGGGGCTCTCCGAGGCGGGGGTCGAGACGCTGCGCCGCGCCGCGAAGGTGCACCCGATCAGCGCACTGCAGAGCGAGTACTCGCTCTGGACGCGCGACCCCGAGGACGCAGTCCTCGCGGCGGCCCGCGCGCTCGGCATCGGCTTCGTCCCCTACAGCCCGCTCGGACGCGGCTTTTTGACCGGCCAGCTCAAGCGCTTCGAGGATCTCGCGCCCGACGACTACCGCCGCCACTCGCCGCGCTTCCAGGGCGAGAACTTCGCCAAGAACCTCGAGCTGGTGAAGCGCGTCGAGGCGATCGCGCGCGAGAAGGGCTGCACGCCGGGGCAATTGGCGCTGGCCTGGGTGCTGGCGCAGGGCGACGACGTGGTGCCGATCCCCGGCACGAAGCGCCGCAAGTATCTCGAGGAGAACGCGGCGGCCTGCGACGTCGCGCTCACGCCGTCCGACCTGAAGCGGCTCGACGAGCTGGCGCCGCGCGGCGTCGCGGCCGGCGAGCGCTACCCGGCTGCGATGATGGCGTCGGTCAACCGATAACGACGCTGCGCGCGGAGAGGTGGCCGAGCGGTCGAAGGCAGCGGTCTTGAAAACCGCCAGGTGCGAAAGCGCCTCGAGGGTTCGAATCCCTCCCTCTCCGCCAACCGCCAGCGCGCCTCGGTAGAGGGCGCGCGTGCAGCGCGGCGGAGTCTTCGGAGCCGAGCGAAGTCAACAGACGCGCTACAGCTCAGCTACTTCTTCTCCTCGTCCTTCTGCTGCTGCGCCTGCGCCGCGTCGAAGTTCTGGATCTCGCGCTCCTGGAGCTGCTTCTCGACCTGACCGTCGCGCTGCGGCTCGGTCATCTTGAGCTCCTTCTTCGACTCGGGCGAAGCGTTCTCGGGTGCGGCGCTCGGCAGGCCGCGCGCGGCCTCGTCGCGGCCGCAGCCGGCCAGCGGCGAGAGGGCGAGCAGCGCAGCCGCGACGATCGGGGGCATGAGTCGCACGGCGTCCTCCTGGGTGGTGGGTGGAGCCGCCACAGCATAACCAGCGCTCGGGGTGCGCAGGTGACTCGCGGACCCCTCGGGGTCCGCTCCCTCCCTCGTCCGGCGGGGATCGGCTAGCTTGCGGCCTCTCCGGATCGCGGGAGAGGTGGCCGAGTGGCTGAAGGCACAGGTTTGCTAAACCTGCATACGGGAAACCGTATCGAGGGTTCGAATCCCTCCCTCTCCGCCACGCGCACGCGCGGCTGAACCCTCGAGCGATCCAGCTCCGGAGCGATCCCGTCGGGAGCGATCCGGTCGGGAGAGATGGCCGAGCGGCTGAAGGCACGCGCCTGGAGAGCGCGTGTACCCGAAAGGGTACCGTGGGTTCGAATCCCACTCTCTCCGCCAGCGCAAGCGCCAGAAGGGCGCGCGCAGCGAGGCGCAGCCGAGCGAAGCCAGCCCGGTGTGAATCCGCTAGCTTCGAAATTTCGAGCGCCCGTAGCTCAGTTGGATAGAGCGTCAGGTTGCGGACCTGAAGGTCACAAGTTCGAGTCTTGTCGGGCGCGCCACGATTCGTGAACGCCCTCGGCCACTTCGGCCGGGGGCGTTTTCGCGCGCCGCGCTCTACGCCTTCCCGAGGCTGCCCAGCATGCGGATGTGCGCCGCCGTCTCCTCGCGGATCGCCCCTTCGAGCTCGCCCATGAGCTCGTACAGGTTGAAGATGTCGGGGCGCTCGCTCAGTACCTGGCGAAGGCGTCCGAGCCCCGCCAGCCGAAGATCCGAGTCGACGTTCACCTTGGCGACGCCGAGCGCAACCGCCTGGCGGATCAGCTCCGGCGGGATGCCCTTCGCGTGCGGGAGCTTCGCGCCGTAGCGCTCGGCGAGCGCCACCCGCTCGGCGGGCAGCGAGGAGGCGCCGTGCAGGACGATCGGTTGCGCGATGCGTCCGGCGACCTCGCGCAGGCGCTCGAGGTCGAGGTGCGGCGTGCCCTTGAACTTGTAGGCGCCGTGCGAGGTTCCGATTGCGATCGCGAGCGCGTCGACGCCGGTCTCGCGCGCGAAGCGGACCGCCTGATCGGGATCGGTCAGCATCGATTGCGCGGCCTGCTCGCCCAGGTCTTCGATGCCGCCGAGCGTGCCGAGCTCGGCTTCGACGTGGACGCCGCGGGCGTGCGCGTATTCGACGATGTGCGCCGTCTCTCGCGCGTTCTCGTCGTAGGTCCGCCGCGAGGCGTCGATCATCACGGAGGTGTACCCCGCGTCGACTGCGGCCCGCGCGAGCGCCTCGCTCTTGCCATGATCCAGGTGCAGTGCAACCGGCGCCGGGCTCTCCTCCGCGAGTGAGCGGACGATCGAGACGGCGTGGCCGAGCCCGATGTGCTTGACGGCGCCCTCGGAGGTCTGCAGCAGCAGCGGCGCGCGCTGCTCGGCGCCGGCCTGGATCACCGCCCTCGCCGACTCGAGGTCGAAGACGTTGAAGCCGCCGAGCGCCCAGCCTTCTCGTCGCGCGCGCGCCAGCTGTTCCTTCGGGTTCACCAGCACCAGGGGTCTCCACGATCCATCCATCCTCCCACCGCTGGGGCGGGAGCGTCAAGTCCAGGCGTTGCGCTCTGCCACGCCCTCGTGGCGTGCACTAGCATGCGGCTGGAGGGAAACCGCGGGATGGGCGACGCGCAGCGAAGCCACTCCCGCGACCTCGCGCGCACCACCTTCCAGCTGCTCGCGCTCGGTGCGCTGATCGCCACGATCTTCTGGATCCTGCAGCCCTTCCTGGTGCCCGTCACCTGGGCGGCGACGATCGCGGTGGCGACCTGGCCGCTTCTGCTCAGGGCGCAGGCCTGGCTGGGCGGTCGGCGCTCGCTCGCCGTCGCGCTCATGACGACCCTGCTGTTGATGACGTTGGTGGTGCCCCTCTATCTCGGCATCGCGTCGATCGTCGGCAATGCGGGGGAGATCGCGGGCTGGGCACACTCGCTGGCGAAGCTCAGCGTGCCGGAGCCCCCGGGGTGGGTCGCGACGCTGCCCTTGTTCGGCGCGAAGCTCGCCGCGCGCTGGCAGGAGTTCGCTGCCAAGAGTCCGGAGGAGCTCGCCTCGCTGGTCGAGCCCGTCGCCCACAAGCTCGCGCTCTGGTTCGTGGGGCAGGTGGGCAGTGCCGGCATGCTGCTTGTGCAGTTCCTGCTCACGGCGATCATCGCCGCGATCCTCTACGCGAAGGGTGAGACGGCCGCGCGCGGCGCCGAGCGCTTCGCCCACCGCCTCGCGGGGGAGGAGGGAGCGAAGGCCGTGGGCCTCGCGGCCCAGGCCGTGCGAGGCGTCGCCCTGGGCGTGGTCGTGACGGCGATCCTCCAGTCGGCCCTGGTGGCGATCGGGCTCGCCGTCGCGGGCGTGCCGTTCGTCGCGATCCTGACCGCGCTCACCTTCATCCTCGCGGTGGCGCAGGTGGGCGCCGCGCCCGTGCTGATCGGCGCGGTGATCTGGGTCTACACCGTCCGGGGTGGCGGGTGGGGCACCGTCTTCCTGGTCTGGGCGATCGTGTGCGGCACGTTCGACAACTTCCTGCGGCCCGTGCTCATCAAGCGGGGTGCGGACCTGCCGCTGCTGCTGATCTTCGCCGGTGTCGTCGGCGGGCTCATCGCGTTCGGCGTCGTGGGACTCTTCATCGGCCCCGTGGTGCTCGCCGTCGGGTACATGCTGATGCTCGACTGGATGTCCGACGAAAGGAGCGGGTAGACGCTCTATCGCGTAGCGAGCGCGCGCGAAGCTCTCCTGCGCGCCAGCGCCGCGATCGCCGCGGCGGCGGAGAGCGTCGCCGCGGGCGGCTCGGGCTCCGAGACGGGCTTCGACCAGTCGGTGCCGGAGTCCGAGGTCGCCGTGTAGCCGGAGACGGTCGCGCCGTGCGCATCGGTGACGCTCTCGAAGCGCTCTGCGGACTCGCGGGCCAGGCGCCGACCGAGATGCCGATGTGGCTCGAGACCAGCAGGGCGAGGGCGGCCTTGGAGCGGAGGGAACTCGAGTAGCATACGCGGCGCGGGCCGGGGACGTCGACCCCCAGAGCCGGGTACCCGGATCTGGGGACTCCCGCGCCGCAGGGATGCAACCGAGGCTTGGGATCCAACCGATGGACGGAGCTCCTACGACGAATGCGGACGAGCGGGACGGCGCGGCGGTGCGCTTCCCGCCGCCCTTCGTCTACCTGATCGCGGTCATCGTCGGCGCGCTGCTGCAGGCCTGGGTGCTGCCGCTTCGGCTCGGGCTCCCGAGCGGCGCGCGCATCGTCCTCGGTGTTGCGGCGACGCTGCTTGGCGTCGCTTCGATCGCGGCGGCGATCGGGCTCTTCCGGCGCACGGGGCAGGACCCGGCGCCGTGGAAGAGCACGCCGAAGATCGTCGCGACGGGCATCTACCGCGTGACGCGCAATCCGATGTACGTCGGCATGGCGCTCGTCCAGGCCGGCATCGGCTTCGGTTGGGGGAACGGCTGGATCCTGCTGCTGCTGCCGCTGGTGATCGTGGTGATCTACACGAGCGCCATCCGCCACGAGGAAGCCTACCTCGAGCGCAAGTTCGGCGACGTCTACCTCCGCTACAAGGGATCGGTGCGGCGCTGGCTCTAGCAACCCGGCGCATCCTCCTCGATTCGCTCCCCCTGCTCGCTCTCGCGCTGGGGTTCGCGAGCCCGGGCTGGGCAGCGGCGCTCCCCCGGATCTCGATCGCCGCGGACGGGCGCAGCTTCGCGCTGCCGGACGGGAAGCCCTTCGTTCCGTTCGGGGTGACCTACTACCGGCCTGGCACGGGCTGGGCGCCGCAGCTCTGGAAGAAGTTCGACCCGAAGGCCGCTCGCGAGGACTTCGCGCGGATGCGCGAGCTCGGGATCAACTGCGTGCGCGTGTTCCTGAGCTACGGCTCGTTCTACCGCACGCCGGGCGTGCTCGACGGCGAGGGGCTCGCGAAGCTCGACCAGCTCCTCGAGATCGCCGAGCAGAACGGCATCTACGTGCATCCCACCGGACCGGACCACTGGGAGGGAACGCCCCGCTGGGCGCGCGCGGATCGCATCGCCGACGAGAAGGCGCTCGCTGCCCTCGAGTCGTTCTGGAGGCTTTTCGCCGCGCGCTATCGGGGGCGCCACGCGATCTTCGCCTACGACCTGCGCAACGAGCCGAAGGTGAGCTGGGACGATCCGGTGATGCGGCGCCGATGGAACGCGTGGCTGCGCCAGCGCTACGGCTCCGTATCGGGGCTCGCCAGGGCCTGGGGCGTGCCGCTGCGCGACGTCCACTGGACTCGCGAGCCTCCGCCCGAAGCGAAGGACGCGCCCGGCGATCGGCGCCTGCTCGACTATCAGCGCTTCCGGGAGGACGTGGCCGACGAGTGGACGCGGCGACAGGTCGCGGCGATCAAGGCGGCCGACCCGGAGGCGTTGGTCACGGTGGGCCTGATCCAGTGGTCGGTGCCGCTGAGACTCCCGCGCGTGCAGGCCTACTCGGGCTTTCGACCGGAGCGGCAGGCGAAGCTGCTCGACTTCCTCGAGATCCACTTCTTTCCGTTCGAGCGGGGCTTCTACGAGTACCGCAGCGCGCAGGGCGAGGAGCGGAATCTTCGCTACCTCGAGCGCGTCGTGCGCGAGGTGGCGCGGCCCGGCAAGCCGGTCGTGCTCGCCGAGTTCGGCTGGTACGGCGGGGGTCAGCCGACGATCGACGCCGGAAGACATCCGGCGGCCTCCGAGGAGCAGCAGGCGCGCTGGGGCCGGCGCGTGATTGAGACCACCCGCGGACTCGTCGCCGGCTGGCTCCACTGGGGCCTGTACGACGATCCCGAGGCGACCGACGTGAGCCAGCTCACCGGACTGCTCGCGGCCGACGGCAGGACCAAGGCCTGGGGCAGCCAGTTCGCCGAGCTGGCGCGGGGCCTCCAGAAGGAAGAGCCCTCCGTGCGCGAGCTCGCTCCGCAGGCCCCGCTCGACTGGGACCTCCGCATCACGCGCACGGACACCGAAGGCGGCGACCTGCGGTAGCGTCGATCCCACCGAAGGAGGGCGACGTGACCCGGGATCTGGACGCGGTCGTCGTCGGGGCCGGCTTCGCCGGCCTGTACATGGTCCACCGGCTGCGCGGGCTCGGGCTCGCGGTGCGCGCGTTCGAATCGGGCCGCGGAATCGGAGGCACCTGGTTCTGGAACCGCTATCCGGGCGCACGCTGCGACATCGAGAGCCTCGAGTACTCCTACCAGTTCTCGTCCGAGCTCCAGCAGGAGTGGGAGTGGAGCGAGCGCTACGCGACCCAGCCGGAGATCCTCCGCTACCTCGAGCACGTCGCGGACCGCTTCGAGCTGCGGCGCGACATCGAGCTCGAGGCGCGCGTGCGCTCGGCCCGCTTCGACGAGAAGAGCGCGCGCTGGACGGTCGAGACTGAGCGCGGCAGCGCGTCGGGCCGCTTCCTGATCCTCGCGACGGGCTGCCTGTCCTCGGCCAATACGCCGCGCTTCCCGGGCATGGAGCGCTTCGCGGGCACCACCTACCACACCGGCCGCTGGCCGCACGAAGGCGTCGACTTCAGCGGCAAGCGCGTGGGCGTGATCGGCACCGGCTCCTCGGCGATCCAGTCGGTGCCGCTGGTCGCGGAGCAGGCGGCGCACCTCTTCGTCTTCCAGCGCACGCCCAGCTACTCGATCCCTGCGCACAACGCCGCGCTCGATCCCGAACGGGTGCGGCAGGTGAAGGAGGACTACGCCGGCTTCCGCAGGCGCAACGCCCAGCTCCCGTTCGGCGCCAACTTCCCGCCGGGCGAGCACGCGGCCTTCCAGGTCGACGCCGCCGAGCGGGAGCGCGAGTACGAGGCGCGCTGGCGGCGGGGAGGGCTCGGGTTCGTCACGGCGTTCAACGACCTGCTCATCGACCGGAGCGCCAACGAGACCGCGGCGGAGTTCGTGCGCAAGAAGATCCGCGCG
>Ga0335082_10009858_pt1 | contig 10370 bp, 6 predicted proteins | sample Lox_Sample_41_FD_206718 | JGI IMG/M metagenome (GOLD analysis project Ga0335082, IMG submission 206718) | Soil microbial communities from Loxahatchee National Wildlife Refuge, Florida, United States - Lox_Sample_4.1 | ecosystem: Environmental > Terrestrial > Soil > Wetlands | place: USA: Florida...
CCGAGCGTCCGCCGCCGCCCCCTGGCCCGCCGTGGAAGACCTGGCTGCGCCGCAGCTGGAGGGTCCTCGCCTTCTGCGCGCTGGTGGGGATGACCGCCGCGGTCGTGGTCGGCGGGGCGGTCTACTACGCATTCAGCGAGGGCCTCCCCGAGATTCCCCGGATCGCCGCCTGGGCGCCGCCCCTCCTCACCGAGGTGTACGCCGACGATCAGGTGCTCGCCGGCGAGTTCTACGACGAGCGCCGGAAGGTCGTGCCCTACGAGCGCATCCCCAAGCGGCTGGTGCAGGCGTTCATCGCCTCGGAGGACGCGAGCTTCTTCGACCATCCGGGCATCGACGCCTTCGGCACCCTGCGCGCGGCGATCAAGACCGTGCTCAAGAAATCCACCGGCGCCGGCAGCGTGCAGGGCGGCTCCACGCTGACCCAGCAGACCGCCAAGGCGCTCCTCATCTCCTCCGAGGGCTTCGAGCGAGCCACCAAGCGCAGCGGCTCGGCGGGCCTGAAGCGCAAGGCGCGCGAGGCCATCCTCGCCCTCCGTCTGGAGAAGACCCTGAAGAAGGAGGAGATCCTCTACCTCTACCTGAACGGGGTCTACCTCGGGCACCACAGCTACGGGGTCCAGGCCGCCGCCGAGAACTACTTCCGCAAGGACGTCCGCGACCTCACCCTGGCCGAGGCGGCGCTGATCGCCGGCCTCCCGCAGGCGCCGAGCAAGTACTCGCCCTTCCTGAATCCGAAGAGTGCCCGCGCCCGCCGCGGCTACGTGCTGGGGCAGATGAGGGACAAGGGGATGATCTCCCGTGCCGAGTACGACTCGGCGATGGCCGAGGAGATCCGTGTCTACCCGGTGGAGGACGTGTTCCACGAGTTCGCCCCGTACTTCGTGGAGCAGGTGCGCAAGGACGTGGTGCAGCGCTACGGCAACCCCGCCTTGCTCCGGGGCGGGCTCAAGGTCTTCACCACCATGGACTCGGAGAAGCAGCGCGCCGCGCAGGAGGCGATGCTGGGCGGGCTCCTCCAGGTCGACAAGCGGCAGGGGTTCCGCGGCCCGGTGATGACCCTCGACACGCCGGAGCAGCGGAAGACCTTCGTCGAACGGAGCGAGAAGGCGCTCGCCGGCGAGCCCATCGAGAACAACCGGTACTACGTGGCCCTGGTGAACGCCGTGGACGACACCCGGGTGGACGTCCAGGTGGGGACGCACAAGGGGGTGCTCCCGCTGCTCGGCATGCGCTGGGCGCGCAAGGTGAACCCCGAGGCCTACTACCCCTCGGCGATGCTCGGCTCGGCAAGGAGGGTGCTGAAGCCGGGCGACGTCATCGTGGTGCGCGCCGTCGCCGCCAGGGACCTCACCGACGACCGCGAGCAGTACGACAAGCGGCTCTTCGACGCGCTCCCCCAGAACGTCCAGCTCTACCGCCTGGAGCAGGAGCCCGAGCTGCAGGGGGCGCTGGTCTCCATCGATCCCCACCGGCAGTACCTCTCGGCGATGGTGGGCGGGTACGACTTCGACGCCAACGAGTACAACCGGGCGTTCCAGGCCTGCCGGCAGCCGGGGAGCAGCTTCAAGCCGGTGGTCTACTCCGCGGCGCTGGAGAAGCTCGAGTGGACCGAGGCCCACGTCATCGTCGACAGCCCGATCGTGGAGAACGACCCCGAACACCAAGTGCGCTGGAAGCCGGAGAACTACACCGAGGACTTCCACGGCGACGTGCTCCTCCGGACCGCGCTGATCAACTCGATGAACATCCCCGCGGTGAAGACCTTCGTCGCGGTGGGCATCGAGCCCATGGCCCAGTGGGTGAAGAAGCTGGGCCTGAGCACGCCGATGAACCGCGACTTCTCGGCGGCCCTCGGCAGCTCCTGCGTCTACCCTTTCGAGCTCGCCCAGGTGTACGCGACCTTCAACCGCCTGGGGGTGAAGAAGCCCACCACCATGCTCCGGAAGATCGAGGACCGCCACGGGCGCACCCTCGAGGACCACACCGCCTTCGACGATCCCTGGGCCTCGCTGACCGACCGGATCGGCGGCGGGTACGCGCGGCTGTACGCGCCCGGCGAGCAGGTGATCTCGCCCGACAACGCGTGGATCCTCACCGACCTGCTCCGGGGCGTGGTCCGCGAGGGCACCGGCACCCCGGCGCAGCGGCTGGGCAAGCCTGCGGCGGGGAAGACCGGCACCACCAACGACTCGTTCGACGCCTGGTTCGCCGGCTTCACCCGGGATCTGGTGACCGTGGCCTGGGTGGGCTACGACCTGAACCCCCATCCACTCGCCCGCTACGAGACCGGCGGACGCGCCGCGCTCCCCATCTGGCTCAGCTACATGCAGCGGGCGCTGGACGGCCGCCCCCAGCCCGAGTTCGTGCCGCCGGACTGGCTCGAGGAGTCGCTGGAGCGCCGGGTGGTGGACACCAAGACCGGCAAGCTCGCCTCTTCCGCGAGCCGGACCGCGGCGGTGATGTGGTTCAAGAAGGGCACCGCGCCCGAGGAGAAGACGCCGTCCAAGGACAGCGTCGATCCCTCGCGGTTCATGAACCTGCCGAACTGACGGGGGGCACGCCCGACTTCCCCATCACCCGGGCGACCACCGCCTCCGGGACCAGCCGCGCGGCGCGGGTGGCGAGCACCATCGGCCACGGGTAGGCGAAGCGCTTGTCCCCGCGGAGGATGGCCCGCCCCATCCGGTCGGCGGCATCGTCCGCCTCGAGCAGGAAGGGCATCTTGAACTTGTTCTTGGCCGTCATCTCGCTCTTCACGAAGCCGGGATGGATGCAGGTGACGGCCACGCCCGCCGACTTGAGATCGAGGTGCAGGCCGTCGCAGTAGACCTCGAGGAAGGCCTTGGTCGCCGAGTAGGCGCCCATCTTCGGGGTCACCATCCAGGCGGCGAGCGAGGACATGCCGACGAGGCGTCCTCTGCCGCGCGCGGCCATCCCGGGCGCCAGGGTGGCGAGGGTGGCCGCGGCCCCGGTGACGTTCACCCGGATCATCCGCTCGACCTTCTCCCAGGTGTCCTTGCGCGGGTTGGCCTCTCCCCCGACGCCCGCGTTGGCGATGACCACGTCCAGACCACCCTCGGCCGCGGCGTCGACCTCGGGGAGCACCCGGCGGATGGCGGCGACGTCGGAGACGTCGAGGACCAGGGGGACGATGGTGCCCGGCCGGGCGGAGGCGTCGGCGGCGAGGGTCTCGAGCAGCTCGCTGCGCCGGGCGGCGGCCCAGACCCGCGCTCCCCGGCGGGCGAACCACAGGGAGAGCGCGCGCCCGAGGCCGCTGGACGCGCCGGTGACGAGGACGTTGCGAGGCTCGGTCAATTCGGGGCTCCTCCCGGGGAGGTCATCGCCCGGACGCGTTGCCGGGTCCAGAAGGCGTAGACCGGGAGCCCGGCCGTCACCAGCCCCAGCCCGACGAGCGTGTTGAGGGGGTAGGCCCAGGCGGTGGAGAGGACCACCAGCGCGGCCACGGTGACGAAGGCCGCGGTGGTGAACGGATGGCCGGGCACCTGGAAGCGAAACTCCTGGCCGGGCGGGGCCCGTCTCCGGAGGACGAAGAGCGAGGCGGCGGAGAGGCCGAAGAACACCCAGTCGGCCGAGACCACGTAGCCGAGGATCTGCTCGTACCGTCCCGAGAGCGCCACCCCGATTCCGAGCGCGGCCTGCAGGACGATGGCCACCACCGGGGCCCGCGTCCGCGCCGAGACCCGGGCCACGCCGGGGAAGAAGACGCCATCCGCGGCCATGGCGAAGTAGACCCGGGGCATGGTCAGCATCGAGTGGCTGAGGAACCCCAGGGTGGAGACGGCGATGCCCAGGGCGACGAAGGTGGCCCCGCGTTCACCGAGCAGCGCGCGCATCAGGGTCGAGGCGGGAGTGCCGGTCGCCGCCAGCCCCTCGGGCCCGAGGCCTCGCAGGTAGACGCAGTTCGCGCCGAGGTAGAGGACCACCACCCCGATGACTCCGGCCACCAGCGCGCGGGGGAGGTTGCGCCGGGGCTCGCGCACCTCGGCGGCGATGAAGTTGGCCGCCTGCCAGCCGCCGTAGGCGAAGAGCACCGGCACCATCGTCGCCCCGAAGGCCAGCAGGCCATCGCCGTGCTCGCTCGGCCGCGACCGCGGCGGGGCGTGCCCGAGGGCCAGACCGAGGACGATGAGTGTCAGGAGCACGCCGATCTTCAGCAGCATCAGCGCGCCCTGAACCACGCTTCCGCTCTTCACCCCCAGGCAGTTGACGGCGGCGAGCAGCACCAGCGTGAGGACGGCCACCAGCGTCTCGTCGAGCCCGACGCCGGTGAGCTCCACCGCGTACCGGCCGAAGGTGACCGCGACCGCCGCCGTGCCGCCGGCATTGATGACCACCAGGAGCGCCCACCCGTAGAGGAAACCGACCGCCGGATGGAACGCCTCACGGAGGTACGCGTATTGCCCGCCGACCCGCGGCATCCGCTCGGCCAGCTCGGCGTAGATGAACGCGCCGACCAGGGCCACTGCACCCCCGACGACCCACGCCCCGAGGATCAGCGGCCCGGAGTGAACGTGCCGCGCCACCACCGAGGGATTGATGAAGATGCCGGAGCCGACGATGCCGCCCATCACCACCAGGGTGGCCTCGACCACGCCCAGGCGGGGGAGCAACGGAGTCTCGCCCATTCAGAGCTTCCAGAAGGGCCTGAGCGCCTCGCGGCTCGCCTCGATGGCCTTCATCGCTTCCCGGGTCGCCCCGCGAGGAAACTCGTCCCGCCGCCCGGCCATCACCTCCAGGCAGGCGTGCACGCTCCGCGGCAACCCGAGCAGCGAGTACCCGCCCTCGAGCAGCAGCACCAGCCGTCCGCCGGCCACCTCGTCGGCCAGCGACTTGACCGCGCTGCACATCGCCGCAAAGCCCCGCTCGGTGCAGAGCATCCCCCCCAGCGGGTCGTCCTCGTGCGCGTCGAAGCCGGCGGAGACGATGACCACGTCCGGCCGGAAGGCCTGGGCGATGGGGAGGAAGAGGTCGTGGAAGGCGGCGCCCAGGTCGGCGTCGGTCCGGCCGGCGGGAAAGGGCACGTTGACCGTGTAGCCGGCGCCTGCCCGCTCCCCTGTCTCGTGCGAGGCCCCGGTGCCGGGGTAGAAGGGGTACTGGTGCACCGACTGGTAGAGCACGTCCCCGCGCTCCCAGAACGTCGCCTGGGTCCCGTTCCCGTGGTGCACGTCCCAGTCGAGGACCAGCACCCGCGCCGCGCCCAGCGCCCGGGCCGCCTCCGCGGCCACCGCGGCGTTGTTGAGGAAGCAGAACCCCATCATCCGATTCGGCTCGGCGTGGTGGCCCGGAGGCCGCACCAGGGCGAACGCCGTCCGGTGGGTGCCACCGAGCACGGCCTCCACCGCCTCGATGGACGCTCCGGCGGCGGCGAGGGCCGCGTCGTGGGTGCTCGGCGAGGCGAAGGTGTCGACGTCGATGGCCACGTGCCCGCCGGCGAGCCCGCCGAACTCCTCCAGCAGCTCGGGCTCGTGGACGCGGGCCACCTCCTCGGGTCGGGCCAGCCGGGGGGCCCGGAACTCGAGCGTGGGGAGCCGGTTCTGCTCGAGGTACTCCAGCGTCCGCGACAGCCGGAGCGGTGATTCCGGGTGCCCGCGCCCTGGCTGGTGCTGGAGGAACAAGGGGTGGGTGAGGACCAGGACGGGCGAGGACACGGGCAGGGAGCGGGGGAATGTAGCGCACCCGTGCCGGCCGTGGCCGGCAGGTGCGAAACGAGCCGCTCGCCGGCCGGTCCGGGAGAGTACAGTCCCCTGACTCATCCGTGGTGCGGTGGCTCCGACAACTCGGGCTGCGCAACGCCCTGTTCGGCGTCTCCAGCCTGTCGCTCCTGGCCGTGCTGGCGGCCATCTGGCTCTACGTCTCGCACGACGCCAGGCTGCTCGCCGCCATCCACCGCGGCGACGAGGCCGGCGTGCTGGCCCAGCTCTGGAGGACCTTGTGGCTGGCGATGCTGGTCGGCTTCCTCGCCTTCGCCGCGCTCCTCTGGTTCCTGAGCCGGGTGGTCCTCACCCGTCCGCTGGAGGAGATCCTGGTCGCCGCCCGCCGCATGGGCGAAGCGGACCTGACCCAGACCGTCACCCTCGCCGGCTCCGACGAGCTCGCCGTCCTCGCCGGCGCTCTGAACCGGATCGGCCAGGGGCTCCGGGACACGCTCGCCCGGGTGCGCAACGTGAGCGAGGCGGTGGGCTCGGTCATCGACCAGCTGTCCCGCTCGGGCGTCCAGGTCAGCTCCGGGGCGGCCAGCATCCAGTCCCAGGTCACCGAGACCAGCCGCTCGATGGCCGAGGCGGTGGGCACGCACCAGGAGGTCGCCGCCCACGTGGAGGCGCTCCAGCGGACCGCCGAGGAGAGCTCGGTGCGCATCGCGGAGATCGCCCGCCGCAACGAGGAGGTGGCCGAGGGCGTGGAGCAGATGGCGGCCAGCGTCCAGGAGACCACCGCCGCCATCGACGAGATGACCCGCAGCATTCTCGACGTCGCCCGGGCCATCGAGGAGCTCGGTGGCTCGACCGAGGAGACCTCCTTCAGCATCAAGCAGATGGACGTGAGCATCGGCCAGGTGGAGACCAACGCCAACGAGACGGCGCGGCTCTCCGAGCAGGCGTCGGCCGAGGCGGCCAGCGGCGTGCAGTCGCTCCAGAAGACGCTCGCCGGCATCGACCGCATCCGCGAGTCGAGCGAGCTGGCCGCCAGGGTCATCGAGGGCCTGGGCCGCCGGGTGGGCGAGGTGGTGGCGATCCTCGACGTCATCGACGAGGTGGCGGAGCAGACCAACCTCCTGGCGCTCAACGCAGCGATCATCGCCGCCCAGGCCGGTGAGCAGGGGAAGGGCTTCGCCGTGGTCGCCGACGAGATCAAGGAGCTCGCCGAGCGGACCGGAGCCTCGACCAAGGAGATCTCCGAGCTCATCGCCCGGGTCCAGGAGGAGAGCCGGAACGCGGTGGAGGCGGTGGAGCAGGGGGTGCGGCACGTGCAGGAGGGGGTGGAGCTGGGCCGCGAGGCGGAGACCGCGCTGAAGCGGATCAGCGGCACCGCCAACCGGAGCACGGTGATGGTGAAGGCCATCGCCCGGGCGACGGTGGAGCAGGCGCGCAGCAGCAGGACGGTCACCGCCTCCGTCCAGCGCATCGCCGAGACGGTGCAGTCGGTGACCCAGTCCGCGCAGGCCCAGGCCCGGGGCACGGCGCGGATCACCCAGTCCGCGCAGCACATGCAGACCGTCACCGCCGACGTGCAGCGGCGCAGCCAGGAACAGGCGGCAGGGAGCCGCCTCATCACCCGCGGGCTGGAGGCGATGCGGGAGCGAGTCCTGATGTTGGATCGAGCGCAGCGCGAGCAGACCCGCGGCTCGGCGGGGGTGCTCAAGACCATGGAGGCCATCCGCGGGGTCAGCGAGGAGCAGGCGAGGACGGTGCGCCAGCTGGAGGAGGCCATCGCCCGGCTCCAGGAGGAGGCCGAGGTGCTCCGCAGCGAGGTGCGACGCTTCCGACTATGAATGGCGGCGTCATGGGTCCGCGCCGCGCGCCCTCCGAGAGCTGGCTGGTGTTCCTGATCGGCGCCGTCCAGTTCATCAACATCTGGGATTTCGTGATGGTGATGCCGCTGGGGCCGGACTTCGCCCGGACGCTGGGCATTCCCCTCTCACGGCTGGGCCTCATCGGAGGGGCCTACACCGCCGCCGCGGCCGTGGCCGGGGTGCTCGGCTCTGCCTTCCTCGACCGGTTCGACCGCCGCCCGGCGCTGGTGGTGGCGATGACCGGCCTGGTCCTGGGGACGCTCGCCGGCGGCCTGGCCTGGAACTTCGAGTCGCTGCTCGCCGCGCGCTTCCTGGCCGGGGTGTTCGGCGGCCCCGCCACCTCGCTGTCGCTCTCCATCATCGCCGACGCGGTGCCGCCCGAGCGCCGGGGCAAGGCGATGGGTGCGGTGATGGGCGCCTTCTCGGTGGCATCGGTGGTGGGCGTGCCCTTGAGCCTCCAGCTCTCGGCGTGGGGTGGATGGCGGCTCCCCTTTCTGGTGGTGGGCGGACTGGGCCTGGTGGTGACCGCGACGGTCGGGGCATCGCTGCCCAGCCTGCGTACGCACCTTTCCCGTCCGGCGCAGGGTGCCGCCCCGGGTCGGCGGCTCTTCCGCCCGCTGGTGCTCACCTCGTTCGCGATGACCGCAGTCACCATGGCCAGCGGCTTCCTGGTCATCCCCAACATCTCGGCCTACGTGCAGACCAACCTCGGGCTGCCCCGCCATCAGCTGCAGTGGGTCTACTTCATCGGCGGGCTGGTCAGCTTCGTCACCCTGCGGCTGGTGGGCCGGCTGGTGGACCGGTTCGGCAGCTTCCGGGTGGGGACGGTGGCGGCCCTGGTGCTCGCGCTGGCCTTCGACCTGATGTTCGTGCACGTCCCCCGCGCCACCCCGGTGATGGGCTTCGCCATCTTCCTCTTCTTCGCCCTCTCGGCGCGGAACGTGAGCTACAACACCCTGGCCTCGAAGGTGCCCGAGCCGGCCGAGCGCGCGCGCTTCATGTCGTTCCAGTCCGCGGTCCAGCACGTGGCCAGCGCGCTCGGGGCGAGCGTCTCGGCGCAGGTGCTGTTCGTGCAACCCGACGGCAAGCTGGGCAACGTGCCGGTGCTCGGCCGGATGGCGATCGCGCTCACCCTGCTCCTGCCGGTCCTGCTCTTCCGCGTGGAGCGCGAGGTGCGACGCCGGGCGCTTCTCCCCGCCGTCCTCCCCACCGCCGGGATCCCGGGGGGAATGGCAACCGCCTCCAAGAAGGTTTAAGAGCGAGCGAGATGTTCAACCTCGGCGCCGGCGAGATCGCAGTCATCATGATCGTCGCCCTGCTGCTGCTCGGCCCGGACAAGCTCCCGGAGCTGGCGCGCGGGATCGGCAAGTTCGTGCGCGAGTTCCGGCGTCAGACCGACGACGTCCGCGGCCTGGTCGAGCGGGAGTTCTACAAGATGGACCAGGAGGTCTTCGCCGAGGAGCAGGCGCAGGCCAAGCGGATCGAGCCCCCCGCGCCGGCAGAACCCGTCCCCCCGCCCACGGTCGGCCAGGATGGGGAGTTGGTCCCGCCGGCCTACCCCTCCGTCTTCCCGCCTCCCGAAGGCGTCGTCGCGGCCCGCCCGGCCTCCGAAGCCCCGCTGGGGCTCGAGCCTCCGGCGCCCACCCCCGAGCCCGCCACCCCCGGGTCCGAGCCGGTCGCCGCCCCGCGGCCGGAGGGCGACCCCGCGCCGCATGGCTGAGGAGGAGCCACTCCAGGCTCGGATGAGCCTCGCCGAGCACCTCGGCGAGCTGCGAAAGCGGCTGCTCCGGGTGGTCCTGGCGATCCTGGTGCTGGGCGCGGCCGGCCTGGTGTTCGCCCGGCCGATCTTCGGCTTCCTGATGAGGCCGGTGCTCGACGCGCTGCCGCCAGCGGACCGGAGCCTCATCTACACCTCGGGCATCGAGGAGCTGAACGTGCTGATGAAGGTCGGCCTGTATGCCGGCATCTTCCTCGCCACGCCCGTGCTCCTGACGCAGATCTGGGGGTTCGTCGCTCCGGGGCTGTACCCGCGGGAGCGGAAGTACGCCTTCCCCTTCGTGCTGCTGGGCACGGTGGCGTTCCTGATCGGCGCGGCCTTCTGCTACCTGGTGGTGCTCCCCACCATGTTCAGGTTCCTGCTCTCCAGCGGGGACAGCGCGCCGATCAAGGCACGGGTGGAACGCGCGCGGGCGGTGGAGGTGGAGGCGCTCCGGTTCGCCCGCTCGGGTGACTTCGAGCGTGCCGCGAACCTCGCCGACGGCGAGGTCCAGCGCCTGACCGGGCTGGGGGAGGGCCGGGTCTCCGCGCCCGACCGGTTCGCCGACGGGGTGGTCGAGCTGCAGGCCCGGCTGGACGCCGAGGGAAGGCTGGTGGACGCCACCCGCGACGGGCTCGGCCTGGGGGCGGCTCCCGCGCTGCGCCAGTCGCTCGAGCGGCGGATGGAGGCGGTGGATGCGTTCCAGTCCGGTTCGCTGGGGAAGGCCTCGGAGGCGCTCGAGCAGTCGGCCTCGCTCCTCGCCGGCGCCGCAGGGAGCCAGGGCTCGCAGGTGGCCCGGCTGTGGAAGATGCAGAAGACGCTCGCCGCCGGTCAGAGCTCGCTGGCCGAGGAGGCCTGGACCCGGCCGCTGCTGACCATGAGCGAGCAGCTGTCCCTGGTCCTGATGCTCCTGCTCGCCCTGGGGGTGGTGTTCGAGCTGCCGCTGGTGATGGCGTTGCTCGCCGCGCTGGGCCTGGTGAAGGCGAAGTTCCTGATGAAGTACCAGCGCCACGCGTTCGTGGTGTGCCTCATCCTCGCCGCGGTCATCACCCCCACCGGCGACCCCATCAACATGGGCAT
>Ga0335082_10009859_pt1 | contig 10369 bp, 8 predicted proteins | sample Lox_Sample_41_FD_206718 | JGI IMG/M metagenome (GOLD analysis project Ga0335082, IMG submission 206718) | Soil microbial communities from Loxahatchee National Wildlife Refuge, Florida, United States - Lox_Sample_4.1 | ecosystem: Environmental > Terrestrial > Soil > Wetlands | place: USA: Florida...
TTCTTGGCTGCTTGTCGCCGGGACGAGCAGGAGCAGAGATGCCAGAACAACAAACAATCTCGACTGCTGGCTCAATCTCATGTGTTTATTGATCATGCCCTTGATTGTCGAACCCATGAAACACCTCGTAGTTATTGATGCAAGCGTCTATTGTGGAGGAGTGTTCGCCCTCACAACATCTTCTAGATACTTGATATCTGCCGAATAAGCTTTGACCTCGCCGGCGGCAAACCTTCTGGGATTTGTATACCAGTCCACCCATGCCTTCGATCCTTTCCCAAATTGTTTGAAGGCCGCGAGGTTGTCCTGCTTATGGCTTTCCTCGTGTATTTTTGTGGCTTGTGTCAGCCAAGGATTGGGGCTCGTCTTCACGCGAATGTCACCCGACCCATTAGTGCTTCCGACAACCTCAAGCGTACAGTGACATTCCTTCTCAACCACCGCATCCACCTGATGGTTTAAGTCCCACACACTTCTCGCTTTGGATCCAAGGTCGTCATAGGCTGCGCGTAGTTGATTGTCAATCTTCAATCCCTCTTCGATTTGTTTTAGCTGCTCGGTCGTAGGTTTTGGGTTACTCTGCGCAGAAAGATTTTGCGCCGCATCCTGGTTCCGCCGAGCCTCGGTCCACGTTAGCTAGTCAATGGCATTCGGTTACCAGGAAGAACACCTCGTTCGACGTCAGATCTCCGATAACTGCCTCGTCTGGTGTGACACTCGTCTTCAGTTTCATGTATCGGATGCGGACGGAATAAGTTCCTTGGTCGTGAAAAAACGAATCTGAAATCTCATATTCGAGTGGTACCACCACAGAAGCGTTGGGCGGTAAAACCATAGGTGGTTCGTGCCGGGCGGGATCGCCCGTCCCCACGTCTTTTCGTATGTCGTGGTCTTCCACCTTTGCTTGCTTGCCACGCACGATGGTCTTTGTGAAGTAGAAATCGTAAATAGCGGACTTGTAGACCGAGATTTGCGACTCCCCTGTATTGGAAAACACAACCTCCAATGGTAGCTTCTTCTCCGCCTGGCAGACATTCGGCTCAGGGATGACGAGTCGTAGCTTGATAGGCCGACTACTGGAACTTTCCTGGGCTGCAAGAGGCACAAGAGTGCCCAAGACAATCGCGAGAAAGTAGATTGCCCGCCTACTGGCATTCACCGTGACACGTTTTTTGATCATAGCTTGCCCCCCATCGCATTTGTATGTTGTTGTAGTGAGTCTCGACAGCGCGAATTGCATTTGTGATATTACGCAAGGCACCATCGCGAGTTTTTCCCGTTGCGCCAACTTTGCCGAGGGCGGCCTGCTCACGAAGATGAATGTTGGCGTCATCTCTCGCATGGTTATTCTCGTGCTTGACGAGACCATTCATGTAGGACGTCCACTCGGCTTGCTCAGAGGCATTGGCTTTTGAGAACTCGGCCCACTGTGGTAGAGAGATCGTTATTCCACTGAACTTTATCGAGTCCACCCACGCTGTGCAGATACCTCCGAAACACTGCGCGTTAGGCGTAACCGAAACGTTCCCCCCATTCGTGGAACCTGAATACGGAGCGTTGGGCCCGTTCGTCTCCGCATATGTCTCTGCATCCGCGGCGTTAGCTCCATGCGTTTGGTAATACACGGGGGTCGCAAGGTTCGTTACACTCTCATTTTGCGCCTACTACTGCATCCACCACGATTCCAGAGCAACACTCCCGCTATCTCCAACACGAGTTTCCACTTAGCCCGCTCTCAGCCCTGATGCAATGCGCTCGCAAGAAGTCGAAACCCCTGATGCGAGTTTTCGCTTAGCCGCGCGTTTCACCAGCGGCATCCCGATTGTCAAAGAACCAGACCACAGGCACCCTCTGAGCACCCGGCATTGATTCTAAGTCAGCGGGAGATGAGTTGCAGCTAGTCTTTTTGTTCAGCGTTTTTTTCGTTTTCTTCTTCGGCCTCGGCGTCGAGCGCGGCGAACAGCTCCTCCTGGGCCTCGGCATCTGCCGCTGTCGTTGGCTGCGCGTGTTCGTGATCGAGCGCCGCTGCCGGATGCGTGGCCGTGTGGACCTGCTTCAACATGCGGATGGAGACGTGCGTGTAGATTTCCGTGGTCGAGAGTTCCGCGTGTCCAAGCATCTGCTGGATGAAACGGATGTCGGCTCCGCCTTCGAGCATCAACGTCGCCATCGTGTGGCGGAAGAGATGACACGCTCCGGTCTTGCCGATCTTCGCGTTGAACACATAGTCATGGACCGTGAGCGTGAGATGGTCGGGGCTGATTTCTTCTCCTGTGCCCGACAGAAACAGCGTGCCGTGGTCCGGCTCCACCACGAGCTGCGGGCGCGCCTCGCGGATGTATTTCTGCATCCACGCGATCGCGCGCTCGCCGATGGGCACGAAGCGGTCTTTCTTGCCCTTGCCCTGGCGGATCACCAGCGTGCCGCGTTCCGGGTCCAGATCGTAGAGTTTCAGGTGGATTACTTCCGAGCGCCGGATGCCGCACGAGTACAGCACTTCCAAGATCGCGCGGTCTCGCAGTCCAAGAGGGCCGTGGATATCGGGTTGTTGCAACACCTGCTCTGCTTCGGAGATGGTGAGCACGTGTTTGGGCAGGCGGCGGCCCATGCGCGGCAGTTCGAGTTCCGATGCCGGGTTGTGCAGGATCAGGTTTTGCCGCGTGAGCCAGCGGAACCAGCAGCGCAGCGCCACCAGGCGCACGTGCTGGCTGCGAAAGGTCATTGGCTCGCCGTCGCGCTTGCGGTAGTGAAACAGGTGCCGCTGATAGCGTTCCAGCACGGGCCGCGTGATCTCCGTTGGCTCCAGCAGTGCGCGTTCCGCGCACCACTCTAAAAAGAACCGGATGTGCGAGTAGCGGTTGCGGATGGTGTTCTCGGAGAAGTCGCGTACACGTAAGGCGGTCACGTACTCGGCCAAGCGTATGGCGAGCGGCGTTGGCGCGAGTCGCGTATCCAGTGTCGATTGTCGTTTCGCGCGCGCCATCACTTCACCCCGGCGTGAGCTGCGCCGTTCGTCTTTGCGGCAACGATGGGCGGTACGATTACGACCGGATTTTGCTCCTGCTCCCAGGAAGTGTTTTTCTCGCGATTCTCGTAAAAATCGCTTCCCGCCCGCGTCGTTGCTAGCGATCTCCGACCCGCGCCACCCCCGGACACCCCCCGAACTTGGGCCGGACTTGACCCGGACTTCTGGCCTTCTAGCCCAGACTTCTTTCCGTCGTACTCGCATCCAGAGAGCTTTGCGATCTCGATCAGACCCGGCAGTGCGGGCCGCGCGCTGTCCTCCTGGCGCTCGAACACCAGTTCGTAAACCATGCTCTGGCCGCGTCCGCCCTGGTGCACCACCAGATACTCCAGTTCCTCCAGTCGGTGCAGATGCCGTTTCAGTTGCGAATCGCTCCACCGGGCGAACGCGCGCACGTCCTTGCGGCTGAAGCGGAAGTCCTGGCGCTCGATCAGTTTTTGCTCGCACGTGTGGCGCACCATCTCGTCCACCAGCAGCAACAGTCGCCGCGTCTGCGGGGGCAACTCGTCGAGCGAGCGGCCCAGCACTTCGTGCGCGAGACGGTTCGCCATTGCGATATCGTCTTTCGTGACCTCGATGTATTCGAGCGTCTGGCCGCGATGCACCGTGGTCTTACGTGGCCGCTGGTGCTGATAGAGAAGCGCAATCGAGCGAATCAGCGTCAGGTACTTCATGTGATCGCGCCGCGTTCTGGTTTGCGAGTCGAGGAACGTCAGCTCGCGCGCGTAAGGATTCACCACCAGCATCGGTTTCAAGAGACGCTGCGCGTTGCGATGCGTGGCCAGCAGTTCGTTGCGGTCGTGTTTGGCGAGCAGTCCTTCGAGCGTTTGCGCCTCGCGCTGCTTCTGGTGGATCGCCTGCGTCTGCGCGCGGTCTTCATCGACGGTCAGCACCAGACAGCGATTCAGCAGCTCCTCGTCGAGGTCGATGGCGGTCGTGGTGAGGAAGATCATCACCGGGCCTTCGACGCGGTACTGGTGCGTGATCAGCCGTCCCGTGGTTGCGTCTTTTCCGGTTGAGGCGATGGTGAGCACGCCTTCCGATTGCAGCAGCTTCAGCGCGTAGGCGGCACGCAACGCGCCTTCCTCTTCCACGATGGCGAGCACCTTGTGTTTCAGATCGTTCTCGCCCATGTAGAAGAGCGACTGCCCGGTCATTGCCGAGTACTGCACTTGCTGCTCTTCGGGCACCAGAGCGAGCACGGCTTCCATCAACGCCGATTTGCCCGCTGCGGAACTGGCCTGCACCAGGATGGCGAGCGGCGCGTCGAGCAGGCGCGAAGTCACCGCCAGATAGCTCACCAGCTTGTTCGTCTCCTCGCCCACCATGCCGCAACGTTCAAGGTCTGCGAGGATGCGGTCGAGCAGGCGCGGATCGCGCAACAGTTTCATCGCTGCCGCGCGTTCTTCTTCGCCGATCGGGATTTCTTTTTCTTTCGGCTCTAACGTCTGCTTGATCTGCTGATCCTGCATCGCCTCCAGTTGCAAGAGCACGTGGCCGAGATCGCGGCGGATCACATCTTCCTGCACGCCTAGTTCTTCGCTCGCCTGCTTCAGGAACACCGTGCGCTGTCGCGCCGAGTACAGATCGAAAGTGTCCACGTGGAAAGCACTCTCGCCGTGCGTGTTCTTGCCCGATACGAGCAGATTGATTCTCAGCAACTCGTAGCTCATGTTTTTCGCAAGCCCGCGCACACGGTAGCGGCGGTCGCCCTGGTGGATGACGATCTCGTCGCCGTGGATCTCAACCGGCGCATCGATCACCGGCCACTCGCTGCGCGCGGGCGCTGCCGGCGCCGGTGGGATCAGCGCGGGTTCTTCCGTGCTCTGAGTCTGCGGATCGGCGGCTAAAGGAAAAACCTTTTCTGATTCCTCGATGATCGGCACAGCAGGAAGAGAAGCTGGCAGCAGGATTGCATTTTCTTCTTTAGCTGCGGGTTCGTTTTTTTCTTCGGATTTTTCTTCGATGATTGGTGCGGCGGGCGGCTCGGCAGTTTGTTGTTGGTGAGTCTGCGCTTCGATCTGCAGCGCTGGCTCTGGTGGCGGCGGCTCGATCTTCACCGGCTCGATCTTTGCTGGTTCGGCTTTCACTGGTTCGATCAGTGTCACTGCGGGCCGCTCGCCCTTCCCGAGCCATGCGGCGCGATTTAGCATGATCGCTAAACTCTTCGACGCGGGCTGCACCTTGAGCGCGTATTCGTTCGCGTCCATGCCTTTCGGAAACTGCACCCGGAAACACTCAATGCCCATCTCCATGAGTTGCGCGGCGTGCTCCTGGGCCGCGCCTTCTCCGGCTTCGTCCCGGTCGTAGGCGATAAAAATTCTCTTCGTGCCGTGCTTTCTGAAGGCCGCGCGGTGTTCCTCGGTAAAGCCGTTCACTCCGTAGATCGCGGTCACGTTGCGATAGCCCGCGCACCAGAAGGTCAGCGCGTCGATCAGCGCTTCGCAGAGGATCACGTCTTTCGACACGGCGAGCGCCGTTTCGTTCCACACTCCGCGATGCGGTCCCGGCAGGTACAAGTGATCGGGTGTTCCGGCGCGCAGATTCGGCGTGATCTTGCGTCCGTACATCTGCGCCACCTGGCCGCTAAGGTCGAGGATCGGAATCACCACCGAACCGTTGAAGTGCTCGTGTCCGCTCTCGCGGTAGATGCCGAGTTTTTGCAGGCGTCCGCGCAGTTCCGCTCCTGCCACACGGTTTTTCTCCGGCAGTCGGTAGCCCAGCGTGCGATTGGCAAAGCCCAGCCGAAACGTGTCGATCATCTCCGCCGATTTCAGGCCGCGATTCTCCAGATATTTCAGCGCATCGGGATTCTGCTTCAACGTTTCTTGGTAGTAGCTCACCACCTGCAACAGCAACACGCGGTCGTCGGCAGTGCGTTCGACTGGTGCGGGCAGTTTCGGCACGGTGGAAAGGCGCGGCGCTTTGGCGTTTGGATTGGTCGCTAAGGGAAGATGATCTTCGCGCAGCAACTCGACGGCATGGCGGAAGCTGACTCCCTCGGCCAGCATCACCCAGTCGATGACGGTTCCTCCTCGGCGGCACGCTCCCAGACAGTTCCACAGATTTTTTCCCGGCGTGATGACCAGCGACGGCTCGTGATCGTCATGGAAGGGGCACAGCCCGATCAGGTCCGCGCCGTGGCGTTTCAGTTTCACCCCGCGCGCCTCCGCCAGCCGTTGCACCGAGATTTCCCGCTTCAACCGCTCGATCTCGCTCTCCGCGATCCGCGCCATGCCCTGGACCTCCTTCTGCTCGTTTTCGGGGTCTTTGAAAAAACCCTGTCAAGAGATTTGTGCGATTTTTTGATTTCTTAAAACTGTGCGCGAGTATATACGTATTGCGTTTATACTAGCAACGTAATTCTGGAGGTTCCGAAAGTGGACTTTACAATCCCCGCTGAGATGCCAGCCAAGAAACCAGCACAGACCGCTTTCGGCAAACGCCTGGTTGCGCTCCGGCAAGCGCGCGGCCTCACTCAGATTCAGCTAGCGAAGGCGGCGGCGACTACCCAGCGCGCGATTTCTTATTACGAAACAGAGGCGGAGTTTCCAACTGCGGCGGCACTGATCCCCCTGGCTCGTGCTCTTCGCGTCTCCACCGATGAACTGCTCGGCGCGAAACCGGCGAAGCTCGATCAGGAGAACCCACAGAAGCGGCGGCTTTGGAAAAGATTTCAGCGCATGGCGTCTTTGCCAGAACGCGATCAGCGCGCGGTCATCCGCCTGATTAACTCTCTCGTGGCTTCCAACGGCAACGGTCACTTTAACTCTGCACACCCGTAGAAGAGTTTTCTTCGGGTTGTGAGCACAGAGAGGCTGCCGTGGTTTTCTCTTTTGCTGGTCCTGAGTACGTTTCGTTCCCGGAGGTAGAACTGTGGACACTGGCTGGCAGGAAACGTTTCGCGGACGCATGCGTCATTTCGAGTCCGGGCGAGCACCGTTGCCGGGCGAAGCGGCCGTTTCCATTAAAGTGCGGATCACCTCAGGATGTTTTCACCGCGAGCATTCGCCACGCGCTTATGAACTGATCGACCAGAGCCTGCGCATGCTGTCCCCTCGCGACTCCGGTTTTGCTTTTGAAGAACATGAAAGCGGCCCCGAGTTGTTGGTGTACATCGCGGCAGGCGTCAGTTTGGCAACGAGCGTCATTAACCTGATCGCCACGATTATCAAGGCCAGAAGTGAAGGGATCAGGAAAGGGGATCATCCCTCTCATCCGCTGGAACTGATCGTGCGTCGTGTTCATAGCGGCAACGAGTTTCGCGAAGAAACAGTCCTGCGCATTGGACACACAGACTCTCTGGACGAAGCGAAGCTCGAACAGCAACTCAACGACGCCCTACAGAAGCTCCTTAAGGATGGGAAGCAGATTCCCGAATCGAAACCCAGCGCACCGGTAAAACGAACACGAAAACGGCGATAGCCCGCTGTGCTCGCTCGCCCGTCCTGACTCCCATTTTTCCATCACATTTTTTCCTAGCTGGAAGCAACACAGGAGCGGAGAGGGAGCCGGGTCAAGCCCGCACGTTCTTGGTGCGCCGCGCGGCGGTCGGCGCGAAGCGGAGAGGCTTGACGCGGCTCCCGCGCTCCGTACACTCCCCGCGGAAAAAAAGGGATCACCGCTTCCCGCCGCTGGGTTTTTCTCGCTGCGGTTTCTCGTGCTGCAACTTGGCCGCGAGCTGGTGTTTGGCTTCGCTGATTTGATCCAGCAGTTGGTTGAACTTCTCCGGCGTTACCTTCTCCCCCGCCGCCACCGGCCCCAACACGTTCACCAGCAGCAAGCGCACCCCGATGATCTCGGCCAGGGCCGGATCGTGGGCCGCTGCATCGCTGGCCGACCCTCCTCGCAGGATCGCCTCGCGGCACCATTCTCCGAGCGTTCGCCCGTCGGCCTGCGCCGCCGTTTCCAGCTGCGCGTACTCTTCCTCGCTGACTTTGAAACCGATGGATTTTGTGCGCAGCGGCAGCTTCACCATGCTCGGCCTTCCTCTCTCGCCATCACAGCCGAGACTAGCAGCCACGCTTAAGAATCAACAAGTTCGCCTGCGTTAACTTCAGGTTGCTCGACAGCAACCGGATCGGCGGATTTTTCCTCTAGCTGTTCTGCTTTCAACAGGTTCGCGCACGGTAACCGAAAGTTACCGTGCAGCACCCTTTCAGGGGTGGAGTGTCACCCTCACACCCGACGCCGTAGGCGGCGCGCTTTTGACTTTGGCTGATACCGCACAGTAACCCCGCGAATCAGACTCCACCAGCACCTCAGAACGGCACCTTGGCTGTTGCAGATGCGCCACACTCCCCGGTCAGGATCGGCCCTCGAGTCGGCACCGGAAAGCACGGCTAATCTGACCCGGATCAGGGCAGGAATCGGCGGCTCATCACCCCACGGAATCGAGAACGGGATCAGCACCCCGCAGACGGCAAGGCCGCGCCACACCTCGGCGCGGCCATCACCCAACCCACGGCTAAAGAAAAAACTCCCAGAACACCCCGGCAACGCGAGCGCCTTGCCCTGACCCTCACCCGCTCCCGCATCGCTCGCCCTGCCCGCCCACAAACGCTAGCAACAGGTACTCTGTTCGGCGGTCAGGATCGCGAGGCTCCCTCTTCGGAGGAGCAAAGAGATCGAACGAATCTCGCGACCATCTCTGCGGCTTTGTACGGTTCTCGCTGAAGTAGGAGATGCGGCCCCTTGAGTGTAACCACCGTCATTTGTGGCTTGATTTTTCGGAGTTCTTCGACACAAGAAACGCTAATGAGACGATCCTGCTTCGCTTGGAGGTATAGGACGGGCACAGCAACCTGGCCCATCTCTGCACGAACCTCACATGCGAGTACAGCCCGCAATCGCTCAGCCAGAACCTCGGGCCTAACTGAAGACACTGCGGACCGAACCGCCTTCAGTAAAGGAGGCGGGGCGTTCAACCCGACAAGCCAAAGCCTAGCTGCAAAGAGTGGAATCCGAATATGGGACATAAGCGGTACGAGCAACGTCCCGAGAACGCGGCACCAGCCTCGTACGGGACTGGTTGCGAACCCGGCAACGAGCACCAGTCCCTCAAGATTTCTCGGATTCGATGCCGCGAACTTGATTGCAAGCGGCGTCGAGTAGGATTCGGCCAAGAGTACAAACGATCCAGTGGCAGGACAGGCCGCCCGCACGAAGTTCTCTAGCTCGGAATTGGAAAGACACCGATCAGTTGGATACTGAACCGTCGTTGCCCTTAAGTCTGCGGGGAGTGCAGCGGCAAACTCCAAGAACAATTCGCCCGTACCATCCATGCCGGGCAAGAGTATTAGTTCTGTTCTTTTCGTCTGTGTCGAACCAACCATACGACGATAGCGCTCCAGACGAATCCGATCACAACGAATGTCACCAGCCGTATACAAAGGCGCGTGCGCCATTCGTTTGTGTTGGCGAACGGGTAAGCCGTCATCCAAACATCGAACAACACCTGATAAAGGGTGGTGAGTCCAGCCATAGTCAAGACGAATAACGCCATACCTGCGCTCATGAGCTTCATTCTAGGGCTCATCAAATCACCTCCCTCTGGCCCGTGTTACCGCCGTACCGTCGTGGAACATCATTGACCTCCGGGAGCGTGAACCGTGCCGTCCGCATACACAACAACGTTGTGGTACAGAAGCTGGCCCTGAGTCACTCCTGCTTTGGTGATCACGCTTGGACTGTATATGTCATGAGGAGTAGAGGCGCTGATTGCGTTTTGGACGAAAGTATTGCAGTCGTTGACTCCCGGTATCCAAGGACCCTGAGGCGTACCGATTTTCAGGAAGCTCTTTATGGCTGCTCTATCGACATTCGTATAGGTTGTTGTTGAGACAGCAGTCTCGCCATGGTGGTCAACAACCTCTGTCGGAGTGAGTGGTAAGTCGGGAGACCCTTTGGGCACGCCTTTAGCAGTTCCCAAGCCCGCCGAAGCGCCATCACTTGTAGTGATCCACTGATGATCTATTCCCATCTTGTCGAGCGTTTTCCCACCGGGAATATCGGCAGGCCGATTGTTCACCGTCACCGTGAACTGCTGGTTATTATTTTGCGCCACCAGATCGGCGTATCCGGAGCCGAAGAATCCAACACCACCGCCCACGAGTTTTAGAGAGGCAGTGGCTGAGTCGAGGTCGTAGCCTCCAGAGCCTCGGGGTGCGACGAATTCGGGTCCGTGGCCATCCAGATCGGCGAACGATTCCGGGTCATCCGCGACCATCGCATACAGGTTCAGTGTCTGCGGATTCGTCAAGTTTGCATACGGTACCGCCACCGGCACGGACGACCAATCCGAACTCAGCCACCGTCCGAAGCGCCACGAGTACTCTCTGGCTC
>Ga0335082_10009860_pt1 | contig 10369 bp, 9 predicted proteins | sample Lox_Sample_41_FD_206718 | JGI IMG/M metagenome (GOLD analysis project Ga0335082, IMG submission 206718) | Soil microbial communities from Loxahatchee National Wildlife Refuge, Florida, United States - Lox_Sample_4.1 | ecosystem: Environmental > Terrestrial > Soil > Wetlands | place: USA: Florida...
ATCCAGTGCAGGTACTGCATCGGCAGCGGCTGGTCGAGCCGGTACTGCTTGCGGATCTGCTCGAGGACCGCCGGGTCGCGCTCCTCGCCCGCCATAACGAGCGCGGGATCGCCCGGCAGCAGCTGCTGCAGGAGGAAGATGATCACCGACACGAAGAAGAGCGTCGGGACGAGCTGGGCCAGGCGCCGGGAGAGGAAGGCCGCCACGAGCGCGCGCGCCGGCGAGCGCTACTTCAGCCGCAGCCCCGTCACCCGGATCAGTCCGTCCGGATACACACGGAACCCTTCGAGCCGGTTCGTCTGCGCGAAGAGGAGCGTGCGGTGGTAGAGGTACATCACGCTCCCGTTCGCGAGGATCGCCGGCGCCGCGGCCTCGTACACGGCCTTCCGCTCGGCGAGCGTGCCCACGGTCCGCGCCTTGTCGAGCAGCTCGTCCACCTTCGGGTCGCAGAACCGGCCCATGTTGAGCGGGCCCTTGCAGCTCGCGAACGAGTAGATGTTGCCGTCGGGGTCGGTCCGGCCGCTCCAGGCGAGGAAGTAGATCTGGAAGTTGCCCTTCTCGCCCTCGTTCAGCGAGGTGGCGAACTCGACCACGCGGATCTTGAGGTCGAAGCCCGCCTCGGCGGTCATCGACTGCATCACCTCGGCGACCGAGCGGCTTTCCGGATTGTTCGGCACCATGAAGTCGAGCATGATCGGCGTCGCGACGCCCGCCTCCTTGATGAGCGCCTTTGCTTTCGCGACGTCGCGCTTCGGGGTCGGGAACTTCGCCATGTAGTAGGGGTTCGTCGAGCTGATCCACTGGTTGTTCGGCTGGTTGATCCCGTTGAACACGACCTGATTGATCGCGTCGCGGTCGAGCGCGAGCTCGAACGCCTGGCGGACCTTGGGGTTCTTCGCGAGCGGGTTGTTTGCCTTTTCGCCGTTCGCGACATTGATGGTGAGCCCCTGGTAGCCGAGTTCGGTGCCGATCGCGAGCGTGAGTTTCGGGTCCTTCTTCACTTCGCCGATGTCGGTCGCGAGCACGCGCTCGATCAGGTCTAGCCCGCCCGACTTGAGGTTGGCGAGCCGCACCGTCGAATCCTGGATCGGCTGGTAGACGATGCGGTCGATCTGCACCTTGCCCTTGTCCCAGTAGCCGGCGAAGCGCTCGACGACGATGCGGTCCTGCGCGATCCGCTCGACGAACTTGTACGGGCCGGCGCAGACCGGCTTGGTGCCGAACTTGTCGCCGGCCGCCTTGGCCGCCTTCGGCGAGACCATCATGCCGGCGCGGTCGGTGAGCTGCGCGATCAGCGGAGCGAACGGCGCCTTCAGGTGGAGGCGGATCGTCGACTTGTCCGCCACCTCGACGCTTTCAACCTGCGCGATCTCCGAGCGCCGGAACGAGCCCTGCATCGTCAGGTGCCGGTCGAGGCTGAACTTCGCCGCTTCGGCGTCGAACGGCTCGCCGTCGTGGAACTTCACGCCTTCGCGCAGCTTGATCGTCACCGTCTTGCCGTCGGCAGAGGTCTGGTGCGAGAGGGCAAGCTGCGGGACGAGCGCGAGCTTCTCGTCGATGTCGAACAGCTTGTCGCAGATCGACGCGAACACGATGCGGCCGACGTAGGTGCGCGCGAGCGTCGGGTCGAGGACGTCCGGGTCCTCGGCGAGGCCGATGCGGAGCGTGGTCTGTGCGAACGCGGGCAGGGCGACGAGGAGCGCACCTGCCGCGGCGCCGAGGAGCTTCGTTCTCATGGACGGGCCTCCCTGGAAACGTCGATCGATCATAAGGGCGCGTCGCGGACGCCGTCATTGACGCGGGTGAACGCGGCCTGGAGGCGGGCGAGGACCGGGTTGTCGGGCGCTCGGCGCTCGACCCCGGTCGCAGCGGCGTCGATCTCGCGCCAGCGGTGGCAGGCGACCGTGCCTCGGTCGGGCGTCGCTTCCGGCGCCGGGACCTCGGTGCCGCACCGCGCGATCGCGTGCGGGCAGCGCGTGTGGAAGTGGCAGCCGGGCGGCGGGGCGAGCGGGCTCGGCACGTCGCCGGCGAGGACGATGCGGTGCGCCCGGCCGCCGGGCTCGGGAACCGGCACCGCGGCGAGCAGCCCCTGGGTGTACGGATGCCGCGGGCGCTGGAAGAGGGCTTCGGTCGGACCGGACTCGACGAAGCGGCCGAGGTACATCACGCCGACCGCGGTCGCGATCTGCCGCACGACCGCGAGGTCGTGCGAGATGAACACGTAGGCGAGCCCGAACCGCTGCTGGAGGCCGGCGAGGAGATTCAGGATCTGTGCCTGGATCGAGACGTCGAGCGCCGAGACCGGCTCGTCGCAGACGACGAGGCGCGGCTCGGCCGCGAGCGCGCGGGCGATCGCGAGGCGCTGGCGCTGGCCGCCGGAGAATTCGTGCGGGTAGCGCTGCGCGCTCTCGGCGTGGAGCCCGACGCGCGAGAGCAGCTCGCCCACGCGCTCGTCGCGGCGCGCCGCGGGGACGACGTCGTGGAGCTGCAGCGGCTCGGTCAGCATCGCGCGCACCGTCATACGCGGGTTGAGCGACCCGAACGGATCCTGGAAGACGATCTGCATCCGGCGGCGCAGCGCGCGAAGCTCGGCGGGTGCGGCGCCGAGGACGTCGCGACCTTCGAGGCGCACTGCGCCCGAGGTCGGCTCGATGAGGCGCAGCACGATCCGCGCCACGGTCGACTTACCGCAGCCCGACTCGCCGACGATGGCGAAGGTCTCGCCGGCCTGAACCGAGAACGACACGCCGTCGACCGCCTTCACGACCCCGCCCCGCGGGGCGAACAGCCCCGAGCGCGCGGCGAAGTGCTTGACGAGGTCGACCGCTTCGAGAACGACGCTCATGCGGCCAGCGCTTCCAGCGGCGCCTTCCAGCATCGCGAGGTGTGCCCGTCGCCGATCTTCACCGCCGGCGGCGCCTCGCGCCAGCAGTGTGCGTCGGCGAACGGACAGCGCGGCGCGAAGCGGCAACCTTCGGGCCACGCGGTCGCGCTCGGGACGAGTCCGTCGATCGCGGTCAGGCGTGACTTGCGTGCACCGAGAGCGGGGATCGCGCCGAGAAGGCCGACCGTGTATGGATGCTGCGGCATCGTGAAGAGGTCCGTCACATTCGCCTGCTCGACGATCTCGCCCGCATACATCACCGCGACGCGGTCGGCCATCTCGGCGACGACGCCGAGGTCGTGGGTGATCAGCATGACCGCGGTGCGGGTCTCGGCGCGCAAGGCGCGCATCAGGTCGAGCACTTGCGCCTGGATCGTGACGTCGAGCGCCGTCGTCGGCTCGTCCGCGATCAGCAGCGCGGGCGAGCACAGCAGCGCCATTGCGATCATCACGCGCTGGCGCATGCCGCCCGAGAGGCGGTGCGCGTATTCGTCGAAGCGCTGCTCGGCGGCCGGGATGCGCACGCGCTTCAACATTCCGATCGCGGCGTCGCGCGCGGCGCGCTTGCTCATGCCGCGGTGGCGGATAAGGACCTCGGTGAGCTGCCAGCCGATCGTGAACGCCGGGTTGAGGGCGGTCATCGGCTCCTGGAAGATCATCGCGAGCCGGTCGCCGCGGAGATCGGAGAGGGTGGTGGCGTCGAGCTCGAGAAGGTTACGGCCCTCGAACGTGATGCGCCCGGTGACTTCGCCCGGCGGACAGGCGACGAGACCCATGACCGAGAGTGCGCTCACGCTCTTGCCGCAGCCCGATTCGCCGACGATGCAGAGCGTCTCGCCGGCCGAGAGCGAGAACGAGATGCCGTCGACCGCGCGTGCGATCCCCTGGTCGGTGGCGAAGCGGACGCGCAGATCCTCGACCGCGAGGAGCGCGCTCACCCGGTGTCCCCGGCGAGGGCGCGGGCGATGCCGGCTTCGATCGCGTCGCGGTCGTACGTGCCGGCCGGCGACGCGTGCGTGGGAAGGAACTTCGCGAAATGGACGAAGCGCTCGCGGCTCACGGCTTCGAGGCGTTCGAGCTCGGCGAGCGGGTCGGGGTGGTCGTCGACGCGGAGGTCGAGCGCCGGGTATTCCTCGGTCGTGTAGATGACCAGGGCGGCGGATTGCTTGCCACGCGTGTCGCCGCCGGCGGCTTCGCCGGCTTTCATTGCGGCGATGAGGCGGCGGGGGAAGGGGAGGGTCGCGGCCGCCCCGTAGGCGCGCACCGTTTCGGCAACCACCTCGGGGCCGGTCAGCATGTTTCCGGCGACGGACAAGCCGGGGCGGATCGTGTGGCCGCACCAGGGCACGCAGGCGTCGCCAGTGTAGGCAGCGATGGTTCCAGCGGAGTCCTGGACGTGAAGTTGCCGCGTCGCGCGGCCTTCGTCCGAGGCGGTGAGGACTTCGACGACGGTTGCAGCGGCTACGCCTTCGCGGAGGAGGCGGAGGCCCCGCGGGCCGTAGGTGGGATTGATCAGGGCTTGCGTTGCGAGCGCGCCGATGCCACCGAGCGCGTGGGGGCAGAGCGCGCCGACGGCGAAGAAGCGCGTTGCGACGGCGATGCCGAAGGCGCCGGTTTCAGGGTGGCGGGCGATGAGGGACCAGGTCATCCCCGAAGAGTGCCTCGGACGTAAGAGGTTCGCACGGCTCGAGCCTGCCACGTCGTGTCAAGTGGAGCAATGTCGGCTGCCGACCGATTCTGTTGAAAAGCTCGATTTCCGCTGATGATGAAAAAAAGGGAGCCCTTCCGGGACGCGCAGCCTGCTTGGAGCTGAAGGGGGTACGCGGAGTAGTTGATGTCGCGACGTAGAGCCTCTTGATGGGGCCACAAGCGGGAATCGGCTGGTGTTTTCGATCAGCTACGCGTCTGACAGAAATCTTCCGGCCTTACGATTCCGAGCCTTTCAACAGAATCGACCCAAAGGAGACATCCGCTTAACCCGCTAGCTGCCGTTCAACGCGTTCGATCTCGCTGCGGCTGGACGCTTATGCAAGCTGCTCAGGGTTTCTTGCCGCGGATCACGATACTGAAGGAATATCGCTTCTTGTATCGCGATGTAGCGCCACTCGTCATCAAAGCCGACGCTCTAACCTTCCGGGCAACAAAGACGCCGTAGGCCATTAGCGCAGACATGATTGCATAGACACAGACCATTACGATATCGATGATATTGACGATGCCGGGGTGAAGAAATGCGGCGTCAGGGTCTGAGGGGTTGAAGTAGACCTGCACTTCCTTGCCCAGCGGGTAATTGGTCTTCAACCATCCTAGAACGACCCCTCGATTGCCGTCGCAATACATTGGAGAGTCTGCAACGCGATGCCCCTGATGTTCGCTACCATTTACCGTGTATCGATAAGAGATACGTGCTTCCCAAGTGTGTCCGGATCTGGAAAACCCGCAGGTGCGCTCCGAATAGCTCTCGGTAATCGTTCCAAGGGTGTGCGGCCATTCACCGCTTGCTCTGTCCTCCAAAATACGGAAGAGAAAATACAGCGACCCGGCGAACATCACCATTGAAAACAGGCCGAACGCAAGCGCATACCACTTGGCATTACCGGAATTCATCGCCATGGGGCGCCCGGATATTTCTGCTTTTAGCAGAACAAATTTGACTGAGCGGATCTGCGCGCGCAACCATTCGGCCGAAGTCTGCTTCCGGCCGCACGGAATGGCGATTGCAACAGTGTCATCAGCCGTCCCGAGTGGCAAAGAACTCGCCCGGCTTGAACGTGTAGGCGTCGCGATAGAAGCGATGCCACTGCTGCGCCGTCGCATCGCGAGGCATCTGGTGAGCAAGCGCCCCGAGCTCGGCCAGGAACGGCTCGATCTCCGACGAGTTCAGATAGAGATCTAGGAGACGCCAGCGGTATTCGAGCCGATCGGGCGCCAGCCGGGCAGCGCGCTCGTAGGAGGCTAACGCGCGGGTCAGCCAGTTCATCTCGAAGAAGTAGACGTCGGCGAGCGCCGCGTGCAGCCGCGCATCGCCCGGAGTCTCGTCGATCTGAGCCTGGATATCGGCAACGATCCCGTCGAGATCTACCGGATACGAGAGGACTGGAGGAGTGACGGTGCGCTGCCGATAGATCGGTTCGTGCGCATGCGGCAGGCGCAGACCCTGCAGGGCCCCGAGGAGCGGCAGATCATCGAACTTCGGGTAGAAATCGGTGCCGTCTTCAAAGCGGTGGAAGAAGGTCCAGGACTTCGGCTCATCGACATACCAAAGCGCGTCACGGCCCTTGCGCAGCACGATCGGTAGGTTCGGTACCCCGGGCCGAAATACAGCGTATGCGAGCTCGTCCCCCTTCACCAGCTGGTAAGGCATCGCTTTCTCGAAGTAACTCAGGATGCGGCGCTGCTGGGCGGCGTTGCGCGGTACCACGGCGCGAAAGATTCGGCTACCGCTCGTCAGCAGTGGCAGCCGAGGATCGCCGAGGCCCAGCCCGAGCGAAGCCAGGTAGCGGCGTACCGTTTGCTCTGCCGATGCGGCCGGCTGGAAGTCCTTGAACGCGGCGGGCGGCAAGGTTTGCACAGCGTCCTCGTAGTCTTTGAGCGTCAGCGCGTAGCCCTTGGCGCTCACACCCCCGCCGCCGGAGAGAAACCTCGTCGTCATCCACTCCGGGCGCGCAGCAACGTCGTCGGGGCCGTCCCGCTCGCCCGCTGCCCGCAAGTTCATGGTGATCAGCAGTTCGGAGATGAAGTCCTGCGGAATCTCCGACAGCATGTAAGTCCGCGCCGCCTCCTCGAGGCGCCGGCAGTACGAGTCGGGCAAAGTGCCCTCGAGCGCATACGACACCTCGATGCGGAAGCGGTTTTCCTCCTGCGCGTAGACGTAGAGTAGACCCTTGCCGCCCCGCGCCTGGCCGATCTTCCATCGCTCGAACAGGTCGACCGCAAGGTGCTCGAGCGTGGTCGCGGCAGGCAGACGCGGCAGGAGCACGAGGGCGTTTTCGACGCCGGAACGCTTCTCCGCGAGCTTGAGGCTCATCTTGAAGGCGAGGTCGTGCCGATGGTCTGCAGTCTCGTTGATGAAGATGTACCTGGGTCGATCGTTGTTGCCCTCAGCGGCCGCGGCGACAGCGGGCCAACGCCAAGCGCAGGTCGCCGCAACACCGGCGAGCGCGCCGATCTGCTTGCCCCAGGTGCGCCGATCCATCTCAGTAGCGCCCAAAGAGAGTCCGCTTGGTTCCCTGTGCGTCGTAGAGCGCGAGGAACGGCTCCCGGTCAACGGCCCAGCCGATACCCATGACGAGGCGATCGGTGCCGCTCGATTTCTGCACCAGGACCGGCGCGCTCGCAGAACCCACGGAGCGCAGGATCTGCACGGCACGTTCGCTGTCGTCGTTCAAGACGACCTCGGCATTGCCGTCACCGTATAGCCCCAGATTCAACCGATTCTTGCCGTGACGGTCGAAGAACCAAATGGCGGGCGAGCCTTCCGCGGACGTTCCCATCACAATCTGGCGCATACCGCGCGAGTCAACCAGTTCAATCCGCGTCGCCGAGATAGTCTGCGTCGCCGCTACGGCTGAGCCCATGCCCACCGAGTGGTGGGCAATCAGGTAACCGAGAAAGCCCCCAAGTGCGGAGAGCAGGAACGTGAGCAATTTGGCATTCATGTCTTCTCTCTTGGTCGCAGGTTAGACTCCGGTCGACTCCGACCGCTCCGGTTCGCCGCGGCCCGGCGAGCGAGAACGAAGATAGTGCTGTCCCTGGCGGTTTCACAGCGCGATCGCACTTGCATCCGGAACTGCTCCTCATGCCCTGCGGCTCCGAGTTGTGAGCAACCGCGCGTTCAGGAGCCAGCCGAGTGCTTCGCGACGAGAGTCGTCTGCGATTGGCTTCCCAAGGGCCTACCCCGAGGGAGCTACGGAAGCAACTGTGACAGTGTCCTCAGCCCGATCCCGCTGGTGGAACGATCGCTTCTTGCCGGATGCAGTCGCTGTGAGCCGGGAGTTTCTGTCGTCCGCGAGACCACGAGGTGGCGGCGGAGCGCTAGGGTGGGCGAGCGCGGCAAACGGGCCTACCCGGTGAAGATCTTCCCCGGGTTGAGCAGATCTCGCGGATCGAGCGCCCGCTTCACCGCCCGCATCGTCGCCACCGCCGCGGCGCCATGCTCTAGCTCGAGAAACGCCTGCTTCCCGAGCGCGACCCCGTGCTCTCCGGTCGACGTCCCTCCCATCGCGATCGCGCGCACGGTGAGCCGCTCGTTGATCGCCTCGGCTTCTTCCATCTCCTCGTGCGACGTCGGATCCACGTTGATCCCGAGATGGAAGTTACCGTCGCCGACGTGCCCTAGCAGAATGATCGGCAACCGCGACCGCTTCACTTGCTCCTCGGTCTCGGCAATGCAATCGGCGAGCCGCGAAATCGGCACGCAGACATCCGTCGACAACACCCGCGCATTCGGCCGTAGCGCGAGACACGCGAAGTAGGCGCTGTGCCGCGCGGCCCACAGCCGCGACCGCTCCTCCGGCGTCGACGACCACTCGAACCCCATCCCACGATGCTCGCCGGCGACTGCCTGGACGCTCTCCGCCTGCCCCTTCACGCTCGACGGCGACCCGTGGAACTCGAAGAAGAGCATCGGCGCTTCGCGCAGCCCGAGCTTGCTGTGCGCGTTGATCGCCCGGATCGACGCCGCGTCGAGCAGCTCGCACCGCGCGATCGGTACGCCGAGCTGGATCGTCCGGATCACCGTCTCCACCGCATCGCGCACCGTCGGGAACTGGCAGATCGCGGCCGACACCGCTTCTGGCTGCGGGTGCAGCCGCACCGTCACCTCGGTGATGATCCCGAGCGTTCCCTCTGACCCCACGAAAAGCCGCGTGAGGTCGTAGCCCGCCGACGACTTCCGCGCCCGCGTTCCGGTGCGGATCACGCTTCCGTCCGCCAATACGACCGTGAGCGCGAGCACGTTCTCGCGCATCGTCCCGTAGCGCACCGCGTTCGTCCCCGACGCCCGCGTCGCCGCCATCCCGCCGAGCGTCGCGTCCGCACCGGGGTCGAGCGGGAAGAAGAGCCCGGTGTCGCGCAGATGCTCGTTCAGCTGCCTGCGCGTCACGCCCGCTTCGACGACGACATCGAGATCGTCGGTGTTGACCGCGATGATCCGGTTCATCTGCGAGAGGTCGATCGAGACGCCGCCCTGCACCGCGAGCACGTGACCTTCCAAGGAACTGCCGACGCCGTACGGAATCATCGGCACGTCGTGCGCCGCGCACACCTTCACGATCGCGACGACTTCGTCGGTCGACTGCGGAAACACCACCGCATCCGGCGGCATCGGCGCGAACGACGACTCGTCGCGCCCGTGCTGCGCCCGCACGCTCTCGCCGGTCGACGCCCGATCGCCGAGGAGCTGGCGCAACCTCTGGAGGCAAGCGGGCGGCAGCGGACGACGGGGTAGCTCGGGCGCGTTCATGCGATCCATTCTAGACAGCGCCCGGTTCGTGGTCCAATGCGGCCGCTATGGAACACGCCGCCTGGCTCTGGATCCCCGTCACCATCTGGGCAGCGCTCGCGCAGACGCTGCGCAACGCCGCGCAGCGCCACCTCACCGGCGAGCTCGGCACGCTCGGCGCGACGCTCGTGCGCTTCCTCTACGGCCTGCCCTTCGCGGTCGCCTGGATGGTCGCGGTGCAGGCCTGGCGCGGCGAGCCGCTGCCGGTCCCGCCGGCGATCTTCTACGTCTGGATCACGGCCGGCGCGGTGGCCCAGATCGCCGCCACCGCGTTCCTCCTGCGGGTCATGCAGGAGCGCAACTTCGCGCTCGGCGTCGCCTACTCCAAGACCGAGCTGATCCAGATCGCGATCTTCGGCCTGATCGTGCTCGGCGACCGGGTAAGCGCGGCGACCGCCGTCGCGATCGCCTGCGGCACTGCCGGCGTGCTGCTCCTCTCGCCCGCGGACAAGCAGCACCCGGTGCGCGCGCTCGTCACCGGCTGGGCGACCAGATCGGCGGCGATCGGTCTCGCGTCGGGCGCGTGCTTCGCCGTCTCGGTGGTCGGCTACCGCGGCGCCACGCTCTCGCTCGGAGGTTCGTCCTTCCTCCTCGCCGCCGCCGTCTCGCTCGCAATCGCGCAACTCATCCAGACGGTGTTGCTCGGAGGCTGGCTCAGTTGGCGAAATCCGCCCGTCGTCCGCGCGACGGTCCGCCTCTGGCGGCCGTCCCTCTTCGCCGGCTTCATGGGCGCGGCCGCCTCGGTTGGCTGGTTCACCGCGTTCGCGATCGAGCCCGCGGCGCACGTGCGCACGCTCGCGCTGATCGAGCTGCTCTTCTCCTACGTGGTGTCGCGGAAGATCTTCCGCGAGAAGCTGAGGACCCTCGAGCTCTCGGGCCTCGCGCTGCTGACGGTCGGGCCGATCGTGGTGACGCTCGGCCGCTAGGCGCGCTCGTCGGACGCGACGAGCGTCCGCGCCGCGATCGCCTCCGGGTTTACCCGG
>Ga0335082_10009861_pt1 | contig 10368 bp, 14 predicted proteins | sample Lox_Sample_41_FD_206718 | JGI IMG/M metagenome (GOLD analysis project Ga0335082, IMG submission 206718) | Soil microbial communities from Loxahatchee National Wildlife Refuge, Florida, United States - Lox_Sample_4.1 | ecosystem: Environmental > Terrestrial > Soil > Wetlands | place: USA...
TGCCCTACGTCGGTACGCCGGCACGCCACCTCGGCACGACACCGCGGCACGCCAGTGCGCCACGCCGGCTCGAAACACTCGAACTAACGTGCGCGGCCGGTGTCGAGCTCGCCCCCGCCGTCCAGTCCGACGCCAGTGCGCCGCGCCGGCTGGAGTCGAATCAATTGGGTCGACGTGTTCCTGTACGGCGGCGCGGCCGTGAGCTACATCTCGCTCTCGGTCTACTTCAAGTGGTTGCTCGACTGGATCGTCGGGCCGCTCTGGCTCGTGCTGTGGGTCTGGGGCGGCCCCGCGCTCTGGCGCTGGGCTCACGGTCAGCCGATCCGCCCGCAGCGCGGACCGAGCCGCCCGGGAGCGGGCGACCCATGAGGATCCGGGCGCAGATCGCCGGCTCGGGCCGCGTCGAACGGCTCCCAACCTCACGTGATCGAGCGGTGGAGACCGAAGCCGCATGAGCTGGGCTGCGCACCAATTCGAGGTGTACGCGGTCGAAGCCCACCTCCCGAAGAAGATGGACGCCCAGATCAGCTGGTTCGCGATCTTCTTCGGCGACTTCACCCCCGACTTCCTCGCGAAGTTCTGGGTCTACGGCGTCACGATCAACGGCCATCACTACGGTGCGTCCAAGCCCGACCAGTGGCACCGAGGCTGGCCGGGAATGGGCATCAGCCACACACTCTTCTTCGGCGCGCTGGTGACGTGCGGGATCTGGGCGTGGAAGCACAATCGTGCATGGACGATCGGCTACCTCCTCGGCTTCGCCGCGCACGTACTCACCGACGTCAACGACAGCGTCGGCACGATGCTGATGTTCCCGTTCTCGACTCTGAACTGGAGCTTGCACACGTGGGCGTACGCGGCCACGGTCAAGGGTGGCAAGTATCTCGATGCCGCGTCGTACTACAGCAGCCTCGGGTTGATGATGGATCTGTTCTGGCTGCTCGTCGTGCTGCTGTCGTGGCGCGTGCTGACGCGCGAGTTCTGGCGCACGAAGGTCGTGCCGGCCGACCCGAACGTCTGGTCGTGGCTCGGGCAGTTCTTCGACGACCGGGCGCTGCTCGCGATCTACAGGAGCGTCTTCTTCTACGGCGTGTGCCGGATGATCGCGTGGTCGACGTGGGCGCACGTCGTGGCCCGGCCCGTGATCAACGGCGTCGTGCACAACGGGTATCCGTACGACCTCACGTGGAACGGGCCATGGTGGGTACACCACGTGACCCTGCCGCACGTCGCACCGATCGTGGTGCTCCCCGCGGCGTTGGCGCTCCTCGGGTTCGTCTACTTGGTGGCCAACACGGTCTGGGACCGTCTCGGCGAGATGGAGAGGAAGGCGAGAGCCTCGCGGAACGTGCGGCGGTAGACCTTCCGGCGCGGAAACGCCTGGGCCCGGTCGACCGCCTCGACGACCTCGTCGCCGAGGATCGCCTCAGCGTCGAGGTCGAGGTCGCGCAAGAAGTTGACCGTGCGCATCTCGACCGCGAGCGGATGGCGCTCCGGCAGGAGTCCCAGCGCGACGAGCGCATCGTGCGCCGGATCCTTGAACACGAAGGCGGTGAAGCCGATGGTGCCGATCACGATGTCGGCCTTGCTCACACACTGCGCGCACATACCCGAAGCGTAGCTCGCGGTCAGCGCAGGGCGGCCCGCGCCTCGGCCGGCCAGTCGCTGACGACGCCCGCGAGCCCCGCGGCAGCGACGCGGGGCAGGCGGGCCTGCTGGACGGCGAGCTGCTGGTACCAGCAGTAGACGGCCAGGCCCCGGTCGCGGGCGGCGGCGATGAACTCCGGCGTCACGACGTCTTGGTGTGCCGAGACGGCACGGGCGCCGATGGCCTGCGCGTCGGCGAGCAGACGGTCGTGGGCGGCCGCGTCGAAGGTGTCGCGCAGCAGCGCGACCTCGGCGTCGGGCAAGGCACGTGCGTAGGAACGCACTGTCGGCATGTGCTGCGCCCAGAGCAACGCACGATCGACCGTGCCGGTGTCGCGCAGCGCGGCCACGACCGATTCGGCCGCGCCGGGATCCTTCGTGTCGATGGCCACCCGCAAGTCGTGCGCGCGCACGACTTCGAGTGCGTCGGCGAAGGGCGGAACGCCGAGCCGCGTGACGAAGTCGTCGCGGACCCAGTCGACGCGCAGTGGCACGTGCTGGACCCGGAGCAGCCACGGGTCGTGGAGCAGGACGGGCGTTCCGGGGCGGGTCCGTCGCACGTCGACCTCCACCGCGTCGGCGCCCAAACGCGCCGCGGTCTCGATGCCGTCGAGCGAGTTCTCGCGCGCGTCGCGCGGGCACGTGCGATGGGCGATGACAAGGGGCGTGGTCACGGCTCGGGCGCGAGCCGCACGAGGGCGGCGAGCGTGCGGTAGACGGCCTCGGCCGGGCCGAGCTCGTCGGGCCGCAACAGGTTCGCCATGATCCGCAACACCCACTCCATGAGGGTGCGGCTGTGCATACCGACGCGGGTCAGCTCACGCATCACGGCCGGGTTCCCGATCGCGCGCACAAAGGCGCGAGCGACCTTGAAGTAGAGGCCGTACACCGCGGTGAGCCGATCGTCGTATGTCTGCAGCGCGAGCCCGTCGCCGGTCGTCAATGCGAGGTCGACGGCGTCGGCCGCGAGCCGGCCCGTCTCGTACGCAACCGAGATCCCCTCGCCGTTGAACGGGTTGACGAATCCGGCCGCGTCGCCCGCGACGAGAAACGTCGGCCCGACGCGCGGCAGCACCGAACCGCCGGTCGGCAGACGCCCGCCGGTGGGCGCGCACGTGGCGGTCTCGGGCGCGATGCCCCAACGCGCGGGCGCGGTGTCGCAGAACGCCTCCATGAGGTGGGTCGTATTGACGTCCTTCCAGCCGTGGAAAGTCGACAGCAGTCCGACGCCGACGTTCACGGTGCCGTCGCCGACCGGGAAGATCCACCCGTATCCCGGCAGGTGCGCACCCGATTTGTCGCGAATGTCGAGATGGCTTTCGATCCACGGCTCGTCGTGGAAGGGGCTCGTGAAGTAGCCGCGGATCGCCATGCCGAGTGGGAACGTGCGGTCGCGCGTGGTGCCGAGCGCCCGCCCGAAGCGCGAGTTCGCGCCGTCGGCGACCACGACGTACTTCGCACGCACGATCTCGGTCGTGCCGGTCTCCTTGCGCGCCACGGCCGCGCCCGCGACCAGGCCCTCTTCCAGGTGCGGCGCGACGGCCTCCGCGCCCTGCCACACCGTGGCGCCGGCCTTGACCGCGCCGTCGGCAACCATCTCGTCGAGCTCACGGCGGCGCACGACGTAGCCGAACGGTGGGAAATCGGGATGATCCGGCCACGCGAGCTCGAGCGTGACGCCGTGCGCGATCGACCGTAGCCCGTCGAAGCGCTGGAAGTCGCGGAGCCGGTCGGCGAGACCCATGTCGTGGAGCTGGCGGACTGCGCGCGGCGTGAGGCCGTCGCCGCAGGTCTTCTCGCGCGGAAAGCGTTTCTTTTCGACCGCGAGCACCCGGTGACCGCGTGATGCGAGCCAGTACGCGGCCGTGGCGCCGGCCGGTCCCGCGCCCACGATCAACACGTCGTAGGAGTCGTCGATACGCGCGCTCACACGCACATGATCACATGCTCGGAGGGCGTGATTCGAAGCGGCGTTTCCGGCCCGAAAACCCTGCTCGTTTCGTGCCGCACGATGTGCCGCGTCCCGATCTAGCGTGGTACAAGAGACAGGGCCGAGGCCAGAAGGAGCGCCGCAGCGCATGCGCAATACCCACGTGTGGAACTTGCTCGCTCTCCACGTGCCGAACCTCTTGCCGAAGACGGTCTTCGGGTTTCACACGCCCTATCTGCGGCGCGCCGGGCGTCTCATCTGGTCGATCGTCATCTTCACGATCGGCCTGATCGCGGCGGTGTTGGTCATCCGTCGCCCGAAGCGTTCGAGCGAGCCGGCCACATGGGCGGCGACGATCCTCGGCGCGATGTACGTGTGGGCGATGTTCGCACTCGGCTACGCGGTCATCCCGCACGAGTGGCTGACGTTCGCGAACTCGTACCTCAACTTCGACAGCTCGACGTTCCTCGTCAAGCACGGGCAGTGGGCGTCACACCTTCCGCCGTTCCAGATCACACGCGACAAGCTCGTCGACACCGTCGCGGTGCTCATCTATGTCGTCATGCTGACGATCAACGTCGCGTTGTTCGTCGCGTGGCAGAAGCGCAAGGTCGCCGAGCCCGCGACCGAGGAAGAAGAAACGGAAAACGAGCCGACGACCGGCGGCGGCATGTTCTCCCGCTTGCGCCGCCGCGACAAGCGCACCAGCGCCTACGGCCGCCCAGTCACGACGAGCGACGCATGATGGCGACGCGATTCATGAGTCGTGCGACCGCGCAATGCCCGTCACGCGCGGCCGTGAGCGAAGGGCGAAGCCCGGAGCTCACTGGCGGGAGCGGCGAGCGTCCGCGAGGCGGGTATCCCTCCGAGCAGCGAGCGCGGCCCAGCAAGCAAGCATCGGAGGGCAGCTGAGATGCCCCGCACGGATGCCAATCCTCCGATGCCCGAGTTCTCGACGTCGTACGTGTTGCAAGAGGTCGACCCGAGCTGGCTCACCCAATCGGTCAAACCCAAACAGTTCCTGCACATCGACCAAGCCGAATGCATCATGTGCGAAGGCTGCGTCGACATCTGCCCGTGGAAATGCATCCACATGCTCTCCACCACCGCCATCGACGACGCCCTCAACGCCGACAAACCCGGCGACGACCCCAAAGACCACGTCTTCTTCGTCGTCGACGAAGACGTCTGCACCCGCTGCGCCCTCTGCGTCGACCGCTGCCCCACCGGCGTCATCATCTTGGGCAAAGTCACCACCAACTGGCGCGACGGCGACCCCAACGACCGCACCAACCGACACGGCTACGCCTACGGCGTCCGCTTCTGATGGGCGCGAACGTCGACATCCGCAAGGCGAACACGCGCTTCCACACCGAGATCGACTGGCTCGATTCGTGGCACAGCTTCTCGTTCTCGAACCACTGGGATCCGAACAACACACACTTCGGCCTGCTGATGGTGCTGAACGACGACGTCGTAGCACCGGCCAGCGGCTTCGGCACGCACCCGCACCGCGACATGGAGATCGTCACGTGGGTGCTTGACGGGACGCTCGCGCACCGCGACAGCGCCGGCAACGAAGGCACGATCACCCCGGGCATCGCGCAGAGAATGAGTGCGGGCTACGGCATCCGCCACTCGGAGATGAACCCGAGCGCGAGCGAATCGGTGCGCCTGCTGCAGATGTGGGTGCCGCCCGACACGAACAGTCTCGACCCCGGCTACGAGCAGCGCGATGTCACTGACGCGTTCAAAGACGACGCCTTGTTCCCCCTCGCGTCGGGTCGCGAACCCGACGCCGCGATCACCATCCACCAGCGCGACGCAACCTTGTGGGTCGCCCGCCTCAACGCCGGCGCGAGTATCACGGTGCCCGACGCGCCGTACGTGCACGTCTTCACGGCGGAAGGCGCGGCCGACCTCGCCGGCAACGGCACCCTCACCCGGGGCGACGCCGCCCGCTGCTCGAGCGCCGGCGCACTCGACCTGCGCGCCACCGACGAGGGCGCGCACGTGGTGATCTGGGAGACCTGGGGCGACCTGCAGCTCGTGTAGCTACTTGAGCAGCCGCGACATCCGGCGGTCTGCCAGCACCTTCCCGCCCGTCTGACAGGTCGGGCAGTAGACGACCTCGTGCGACTCGTACGAGACGCGCTTCAGATCGGTCCCGCACACCGGACACGGCACACCCGCCTTGCCGTGCACCGTGAAATGCTCGCCGAGCTTGTTCTCCGACAATCCACCGTCACGACCACGCTCGCGCTCCAATCCTTCCGCGAGCACCTGGTGCACCGCGTCGAGCAGCCGCTCGCGCTCGTCCCGCGAGAGCGACTTCAGTGACGCGTACGGCGACAACTTCGCGCGGTGCAGGATGTCGTCGGCGTAGCCGCGACCGACGCCCGCGACGGTGCGCTGGTCGCGCAGAATCGTGTGGATGCGTCGGCCGTCGGTTGTGGTGCGCACCCACTGCGCGAACTCGTCGCTCGTTGCCTCGGGACCGAGCCCGACGAGCGGGCCGTCGTCGCCCGGCGCGAGCACCCACCAGCCGGCCTTGCGTTCGGTGCCGTGCTCGCGCAGCAAGAGCGCCCGCGCATCCGAGAACCGCCAGCGCACGACGGACCCTTTGGGCTTCGTCTGCTTGGGTGGTGACTCGAAGTCGAGCCGGCCCGCTTGTGACAGGTGAAAGACGATCCGCACGCCGCTGTCGAACCACATCGACACGTACTTCGCGCGCCGGTCGACGTGATCGAGCCGCGCGCCCACGAGCGCTTCGGGGGGTGGGTCGACGGTCTTCAACCCGGTGAAACCGAGCGGCGAGTACCCCTCGAACGTCGCCCCGTCCAGCCAAGCGGCAACGCGCTCCCCGAGCGCCTGCATCTGGGGAGCTTCAGGCACCCGCGGCTCCGGGCGATTCGGCGTATGTCGCCGCGCCCTGTGTCCACGCGGGGCCGTTGCCCCAGTTCGCGCGCGTCCGCTTGTGGCGGTGGTCCGGGTCGAACTGCTTGCACGCGTCGGCGTACTGCTGGAACGTCGCGGTGCCTTCGGGCAGCGACCAGAAATCTTCTTCCAGTGAGAACTGGCCGTTCCCCGCGTACTGCAAGATCGTGATGCCGGGGAAGTCGATCGGCGGCGCGCCCGGCTCCGGGTTGTCGCGCCGGTTCTGCATGTACACCACGACGCGGCCGTCGTCGTCGATCGTGTGCCACTCGTACGCGGTGTAGATCTCGCCGTAGTCCCTCATCGTCGGCTTGATCCACGCGCGCACCTCCTCGCGACCCTTCTTCGAGCCGAGGACGTGCTCGATGTAGGTCACGTCGTCGGTGAAGCACTGGTCGCACCACGCGTCCCAGTCCTCGTTCACCGCACCGAGCTGCCAGTAGTTGCGGAACGCCGCTTCGACTTCGTCACGATCGAACGTCATGGCCGCCACGGTACGTCAGATCATCGATAGCCCACCATCGACCGCGAGCACCTGACCGGTGATGTAGCTCGCGTCGTCGCTCAGGAGGAACACCACGGGCGCGGCGACCTCCCATGCCGTCGCCTGACGGCCGAGCGGCACCGGCGTGCGGTCGCGGCTCGGCCGGCCGGCCGTGGCGCGCCGGCCGAGGGGCGTGTCGATCAAACCGGGTGCCACCACGTTGGCGCGCACGCCGCGCCGCGCGCCCTCGAACGCGACGTGGCGGCCGAGACCGGCGAGCGCGGCCTTCGACGTGTCGTACGCCGGAATGTTCGTGCCCGGCTTCAAGCCGGCCACCGACGACAGGAGCACGATCGCGCCACCTTCGTTCATCACCGGCAACGCGGCCCGGCACAGCAAGAAGTGTGCGCGCACGTTGACCGCGAACACCGCGTCCCACTCCTCGACCGACGTGCCTTCGAGCCGCCGGCCGAGCCCGATTCCGACATTGCATACGAGCGCGTCGAGCCCGCCGAACGCACGCACCGTCTCGTCGACGAGTCGTGCGCAATCAGACTCGCTCGTCACGTCGCCGACGATTACCGCGGCGCGCCCGCCTTCCGCCTCGACGAGTCGCGCGGTCTCGTTCGCGGCGCCCTCGTTCACGTCGGCGCATGCAACGGCCGCGCCCTCGCGCGCCGCCACGACCGAGATCGCGCGCCCGTTCCCGATCGGAGCATCGGGATCGTCGGACGATCGCGTTCCCGCACCCGCGACAAGGCATCGGCGACCGGCCAGGCGCTGCACCATGGCCGGAGTGTACGGTCAGCGCCCATGGAAGATCTCGCTGTCGTCGCGCCCGCCTTCGTCGAGATGGCCCATCGCATCGTGTGGTGCTCGGTCGCCACCGTGGATCACCAAGGCCGGCCGCGCTCGCGCATCCTTCACCCGATCTGGGAATGGGACGGCACCGACCTCGTCGGCTGGATCGCGACCGGTCCGACGCCGACGAAGCGTGCGCACCTGCGGCACAGTCCGTACGTGTCGTGCAACTACTGGACCGACAATCACGACACGTGCACGGCCGAGTGCCGAGCTGAATGGCATCACGACGACGCCACGCGCATCGACGTGTGGAACAAGTTCAAGCACGCGCCCGCGCCCGTCGGCTACGACCCCGCGATCATCCCCGCGTGGACGAGCCCAACCGCCGACACGTTCGCCGCGCTGCGTCTCGAGCCGTGGCGACTGCGGGTGTTCCCGGGAACCGCGCTCATGAGCGGCGGCGCGGTCGGCGAAGTCCTCAGCTGGCAGCTCGAACCGTCAACTGGCGCTCTCGCCCGGAACGACTAACCCGGATTCGTACGCGATCATCACGAGCTGGGCGCGGTCGCGTGCGCCCAACTTCGTGAGCAGCCGGCTCACGTGGGTCTTGGCCGTCGCGTGCGACATGAACAGTTGCTCACCGATCTCGGCGTTCGACAACCCGTGCGCGACCGCGAGCAACACCTCACGCTCGCGGTCGGTCAAGGTGTCGAAGCCGGGATTCGGCGGCCGCTCCACCACGACCGGCTGTTCGACGAACCGCTCGATCAATCGCCGCGTGATGCGCGGTGCAAGCAACGCCTCACCCGACGCGACGACCCGCACCGCGGCGAGCAGCTCGTCGGGCTGGGTGTCCTTCAGCAGGAACCCGCTCGCGCCGACCCGCAACGCGCTGAACACGTACTCGTCGAGATCGAACGTGGTGAGGATGAGTACCCGGGTCGAGACGTGAGCCGATTCGAGGATGCATCGCGTCGCCTCGAGGCCGTCCATCTCGGGCATGCGAATGTCCATCAGCATGACGTCGGGGCACTCCCGGCGGACGAGCTCGATCGCCTCGAACCCGTTCGCCGCCTCACCGACGACCTCGATGTCGTCGGCCGAACGCAAGAGCACCGTGAAGCCGCCGCGCACGAGGGCCTGATCGTCGGCGACTCCGACGCGGATCATGTTTCGTCTCCATAGGGCAGCTCGGCGACGACGCGGAACCCGCCTCCCGCAACGGGACCGGCTTCGAGCGATCCCCCGTACACGCCGACCCGCTCTCGCATCCCGACGATGCCGTGTCCACCGGCGGTCGCGCGGCCGTTCACCCCGCGGCCGTCGTCGGTGATCTCGAGCCGGAGTGCCGACGGCTCGTAACCCACGACCACGGATGCGTGTGCCGGCCCCGCGTGTTTCAACACGTTCGTGAGCGCCTCCTGCACGATGCGGTACGCGGTGAGGTCGACACCGGGAGGCACATCGTGACGCGTCCCCGCGACCTTCACCGCGACGGGAACGCCCGCCGAATCCATATCAGCGACGAGACGATCGAGATCGGCGAGGCCCGGTGCCGGTTGGTAGGCCGCGGGGTCGTCGGCGCGTAGCACGCCCAGCAGTCGGCGGATCTCGGTGAGGGTGGAACGACTCGTCGTCGCGATCGACTCGAGCGACTTCTTCGCCTCCGCCGGATCGTCGTCGATGACGTGCGCGCCGACGCCGGCCTGCACCGCGATCACGCCCATCGAGTGCGCGACCACGTCGTGCAATTCCTGCGCGATGCGCAATCGCTCGTCGGCAACCGCGCGCTTGGCTTCCTCGTCGCGCTCGCGTTCGAGCAGGGCCGTGCGCTCCTCGAGCTGCTGCATGTAGAGCCGGCGATTCTGGATCGTGGTGCCGAGGAAGTACACCGCGAAGTAGGACGCGCCCGCAGTCGCGATCTGCGCGGTTGTGGTGCCGCGCATACCGATCACGGCAGCCCCAATCAGACCGACAATGAGCCACACGATCCCGAGCAACCGCTTGCGGCTGTCGCAATGGGAGCCGACGGTGTAGACGGCGACGAACAAGAACTGCGACTGCAGACTGCTGGGATAGCCGGCACCCGCGAGCGCGACGAGCGCGGCCGTCGACGCGAAGAGCACCGCCACCGGAAACCGGCGCCGCACGAAGAAGGGCAGGCTGCACGCGAGGGCGAGTGCGACGCCGAGCGCGTCCGGCGACTCGTAGACGTGGCGCGGATCGCTCGCGGCGAACAGGCCGATCAGGCCGACGACCGTGAAGACCGTCCCGATCACGGCGTCGAGCAGCCACGGGTTCAGCTCCCGGAACCACCGCGCAATGCGCGCCGCGAGATTCTCGGACGATTCCACCTCCTCAACGTACCGGTCTACAGCCGTCCGCACATCGGTCGCACGGCCGAGCAACGCGTACATCTCGAGATGTACGCGGCGGGCCGGACACCACTGAGAGAGGGCCCGCAGGGCGACAACACGAGCGACGCCGGGCCGATGGCACCGCCGCGAGATCGGCGCATCGTGAGAGCACCACCGACAAGGAGATTCCCAATGGCTCTCACCCTCAC
>Ga0335082_10009862_pt1 | contig 10367 bp, 10 predicted proteins | sample Lox_Sample_41_FD_206718 | JGI IMG/M metagenome (GOLD analysis project Ga0335082, IMG submission 206718) | Soil microbial communities from Loxahatchee National Wildlife Refuge, Florida, United States - Lox_Sample_4.1 | ecosystem: Environmental > Terrestrial > Soil > Wetlands | place: USA...
GGTAACATGGCTGGTCATTTTGCGGCGCCGTATAAGGAGTCAAGTACTTGAACAACATGCTCAAAAACCTCGTCATCTGGCTGGTGATCGGCCTCGTGCTGATGACGGTGTTCAACCAGTTCAACAACCGGCAGCCGGTCCAGGCGCCGATGGAATACTCGCAGTTCCTGGACGAGGTGAAGGCCGGCCGCATTTCCAAGGTGACGATCGAGGGCCGCCAGCTCAAGGCCACGACCACCGACGGCAAGCGCGTGACGAGCTACTCCCCGGGCGACATCTGGCTGGTCTCGGACCTGCTCAAGTACGGCGTGAAGATCGAGGCGAAGCCCGAAGAGGAGCCTTCGCTGCTGATGAACATCTTCGTGTCCTGGTTCCCGATGCTGCTGCTGATCGGCGTGTGGATCTTCTTCATGCGCCAGATGCAGGGCGGCGGGCGCGGCGGCGCGTTCAGCTTCGGCAAGTCGCGCGCGCGCATGCTCGACGAGTCGACCAACACCGTGACCTTCGCCGACGTCGCCGGCTGCGAGGAGGCGAAGGAGGAGGTCGCCGAGCTCGTCGACTTCCTGCGCGACCCGTCCAAGTTCCAGAAGCTCGGCGGGCGCATCCCGCGCGGCGTACTGATGGTCGGCAACCCCGGCACCGGCAAGACGCTGCTCGCGCGCGCGATCGCGGGCGAGGCCAAGGTACCGTTCTTCTCGATTTCGGGCTCGGACTTCGTCGAGATGTTCGTCGGCGTCGGCGCCGCGCGCGTGCGCGACATGTTCGAGCAGGCGAAGAAGCACGCGCCGTGCATCGTGTTCATCGACGAGATCGACGCGGTCGGCCGCCAGCGCGGCGCCGGCCTCGGCGGCGGCAACGACGAGCGCGAGCAGACGCTGAACCAGCTGCTGGTGGAAATGGACGGCTTCGAGGGCACGATGGGCGTGATCGTCATCGCTGCCACCAACCGGCCCGACGTGCTCGACCCGGCGCTCTTGCGCCCCGGGCGCTTCGACCGCCAGGTCGTGGTCCCGTTGCCCGACATCCGCGGGCGCGAGGAGATCCTCAAGGTCCACATGCGCAAGGTGCCGCTCGCGCCCGACGTGCGGCCCGACCTGCTCGCGCGGGGCACGCCCGGCTTTTCCGGCGCGGACCTCGCCAACCTGGTCAACGAGGCGGCGCTGTTCGCCGCGCGCGCCAACAAGCGCCTGGTCGACATGGACGATTTCGAGCGCGCGAAGGACAAGGTCATCATGGGTGCCGAGCGGCGCTCGATGGTGATGCCCGAGGAGGAGCGCCGCAACACGGCGTACCACGAGTCCGGCCATGCGGTGGTCGCCAAGCTCCTGCCGAAGACCGACCCGGTGCACAAGGTGACGATCATCCCGCGCGGACGCGCGCTCGGCGTGACCATGCAGCTGCCCACCGAGGACCGCTACAGCCAGGACCGCGAGCGGCTGCTCAATACGGTCACGGTGCTGTTCGGCGGAAGGATCGCCGAGGAGCTCTTCATGCACCAGATGACGACCGGCGCCTCGAACGACTTCGAGCGCGCGACCGAGATTGCGCGGCGCATGGTCACGCAGTGGGGCATGTCCGACGAGCTCGGAACCATGGTCTATGGCGAGAACGAGGGCGAGGTATTCCTCGGCCGCTCGATCACCACGCACAAGAACGTGTCCGAGTCGACCCTGCAGAAGGTCGACGCGGAGATCCGCCGCATCATCGACACGCAGTACAAGCTGGCGCGCAAGCTGCTGGAGGAGAATCGCGACAAGGTCGAGACGATGGCCAAGGCGCTGCTCGAATGGGAAACGCTGGACGCCGACCAGCTCGACGACATCATGGCCGGCAAGGCGCCACGCCCGCCGAAGGCGACCTCGGGCACGACCGCGCCCACGGGCGGGCCGACGGCTGGCGACAGCGCGGCCGGGGGCGCGGCGGCGCCGGCCTCGCCCGCGGTGTGAGGCTTCGCTGCGGCAGGTTCGTCCTGCCGCTCGATCGACCCCTGCTGATGGGGGTGGTGAACGCCACGCCCGACTCCTTCTCCGACGGCGGGCGCTACCTCGAGCCCGAGGCGGCCATTCGCCACGCGCGCACGCTGCTGCTGGAGGGCGCCGACGTCATCGACGTCGGTGGAGAGTCGACTCGGCCGGGCGCAGCGCCGGTCGAGGCGCCCGAAGAGCTCGAGCGCGTGCTCCCCGTCGTGCGGGCGCTGCGAGACGTGCCCGTGTCGGTGGACACCCGACGTCCCGCCGTCATGCGCGCCGTGCTCGCGGAGGGCGCCTCGATGATCAACGACGTACAGGCGCTCGCCGCGCCTGGGGCGGTCGAGGCCGTTGCCGCGGCCGATTGCGCGGTATGCCTGATGCACATGAAGGGCGAGCCGCGCACGATGCAAAGGGATCCGCAGTACGACGACGTCGTCGTCGAGGTGCGGGACTTCCTCGCCGGGCGGATCGCCGCCTGCGAGGCGGCGGGCATCGCGCGCGGGCGGATTGTCGCCGACCCCGGCTTCGGTTTCGGCAAGACCGTGGACCACAACCTGACGCTGCTGCGGCGCTTGCCCGAAATCGCGACGCTGGGCGTGCCGGTGCTGGCAGGTTGGTCCCGCAAATCCTCGCTCGGGACGCTGACCGGGCGCGATCCGGGCGAGCGGCTCGCGGGGAGCCTGGCGGCGGCTTTGCTCTCGCTGCTCGGCGGCGCGAGAATACTGCGCGTGCACGACGTAAAGGAGACACGCGACGTCGTCCGGGTCTGGCAGGCCTGGAGCGCGGCATGAGCCGCGCCTGGTTCGGCACCGACGGCGTGCGCGGCACCGTGGGCGAGCCGCCGATGACGGCGGATTTCGTGCTGCGCCTGGGCTATGCAGCCGGCAAGGTGCTGGCGCGCCGCGAATCCGGCGGCGGGGAGCGCCCCGCCGTGCTCATCGGCAAGGACACGCGGATCTCCGGCTACATGATCGAGGCGGCGCTCGAGGCGGGCTTCTCTGCCGCGGGCGTGGACGTGCACTTGTGCGGCCCGCTGCCGACGCCGGGCGTGGCCTACCTGACGCGCGCGCTGCGGCTGTCGGCGGGCGTCGTCATCAGCGCCTCGCACAACCCGTACGCCGACAACGGCATCAAGTTCTTCTCGGGCGACGGCTTCAAGCTTCCCGACGCCGTGGAATCCGACATCGAGCGGCTGCTCGGCGAGCCCATGGGATGCAACGCCGCGGCGCAGCTCGGGCGCGCGCGGCGGATCGACGACGCCGGCGGCCGCTACGTCGAGTTCTGCAAGTCGGCGTTTCCGGCGACGCTCGACTTGCGCGGCCTGCGGCTGGTCGTCGATTGCGCGAACGGGGCCGCCTACAGCGTGGCGCCGCACGTGTTCCACGAGCTGGGCGCGGACGTGGTGCCGGTGGGCGTGTCGCCGGACGGCTTCAACATCAACGACATGTTCGGCGCGACCTCGCCGGCACAGCTGCAGGCCGCGGTGCTGCGGCACGAGGCGGACCTCGGCATCGCGCTGGACGGCGACGGCGACCGGCTGGTCATGGCCGACGCGAAGGGGACGCTCTACGACGGCGACCAGCTGCTCTACGCCATCGTCAAGCACCGGGCCGGCAAGGAATCGATTGCGGGCGTCGTCGGCACGCTGATGACCAATCTTGCGCTCGAGCAGGCGCTGCAGCGGCTGGGCATTCCGTTCGCGCGCGCGCGCGTCGGCGACCGCTACGTCCTGGAAATGCTGCGCGAGCGGAACTGGCTGCTCGGCGGCGAGAACTCGGGGCACCTGATCTGCCTCGACAAGCACACGACTGGCGACGGCATCGTGTCGGGGTTGCAAGTGCTCGCCGCGCTGCGGGAGTCCGGGCGCACGCTGGCCGAGCTGACGGAAGACCTGGTGATGTACCCGCAGGTCCTGGTGAACGTTCGGGTGCCGAAGGGCTTCGACTGGGCCGCAGACCGGGCCGTCGCGGCCGCGCACGCGGATGCGGAGAGGTCGCTCAACGGCAAGGGACGGGTATTGCTGCGCCCCTCGGGGACCGAGCCCCTGTTGAGGGTGATGGTGGAGGGTGAGCCGCGCCAAGCGGTTGAAGCGGCAGCGAAAACCATCGCCGACGTGGTGCGGCGCGCCACGGGCGGTTGAGCCATTGCGTTTTCGATATCATTTCCATAATATTGGAAATATGGAATCGAAGCAGGCGGTCCGAGCGTTGAGCGCGCTTGCACAGGAGACGCGGCTGGCCATCTTCCGGATCCTCGTCGAGGCCGGTCCGGCGGGCCGCGCCGCGGGCCAGATCGGCGAGGCCCTCGATCTCGCACCTGCGACGCTTTCCTTCCACCTCGCCGGACTGACCCGCGCCGGCCTGGCGCAAAGCCGCCAGGACGGCCGCTTCGTCATCTACACCGCCAATTTCGACAACATGAACGCGCTGGTTGCCTTCCTCACCGAGAACTGCTGCGGCGGGGCTGCCTGCGGCCCGGCGGCCTGCGCCCCCTCGACCGAGAAAGGAACGAACGATGAAGCGATTCCACGTCCACGTCGCCGTGCATGACCTCGAGCAGAGCATCCGCTTCTACAAGGCGATGTTCGACGCCGAGCCGACCGTGCTGAGGGACGACTACGCCAAATGGCAGTTGGATGACCCGCGCGTGAACTTCGCCATCTCGCAGCGCGGCACCAAGACCGGCGTGGACCACCTCGGCATCCAGGCCGAGGACGGCGCGGAGCTTGAGCGCCTGCGCTCGCAACTCGCGCAGGCCGACGTGGCGATCCTCGATCAGAAGAAAGCCACCTGCTGCTACGCGAAGAGCGACAAGCACTGGACGATCGACCCGCAGGGCATTGCCTGGGAGTCGTTCCACACGCTCGATTCGGCGCCGCGCTACGGCGACGACACGCGGCTGCAGCTGAAGGATGCCAAAGCCGCCTGCTGCGCGCCGGTGCGCGCCTGAGATGAGCCTGTTCGAGCGCTGGCTGTCGCTGTGGGTGTTCCTGTGCATCGGCACGGGCGTGGCGCTCGGGCAGTGGCTGCCGGCGCCGTTCGAGGCCCTCGGGCGGCTGCAGGTGGCGCAAGTCAACCTTCCGGTCGGTGCGCTCATCTGGGTAATGATCATCCCGATGCTGCTGCGCATCGACTTCGCCGCGATGGGGCAGGTCAGGCGGCATTGGCGCGCCATCGGCGTCACGCTGGCGGTCAATTGGCTGGTGAAACCGTTCTCGATGGCGCTGCTCGGCTGGATCTTCCTGCGCCACGTGTTCTCCCCCTGGCTGCCGGCGGATCGGATCGACGGCTACATCGCGGGACTGATCCTGCTGGCCGCGGCGCCCTGCACCGCGATGGTCTTCGTCTGGAGCCGCCTGACCCGGGGCGATCCGTACTTCGCGCTCAGCCAGGTAGCGCTGAACGACGCCATCATGATCGTGGCCTTCGCGCCGATCGTCGCGCTGCTGCTCGGATTGTCGGCGATCGTCGTGCCGTGGGACACGCTGCTGATCTCGGTCCTGCTGTACATCGTCGCGCCAGTGACGATCGCGCAGGTCTGGCGCGCGGCCCTGTTGAAGGGCGGCGAAGCGCGGCTGCAGGCGGCACTCGCCGGACTCCAGCCGTGGTCCACGTGCGCGCTGCTCGCGACCATCGTGCTGCTGTTCGCGTTCCAGGGTCGCCAGATCCTCGCGCAGCCGCTCGTCATCGCGATGATCGCGGTGCCGATCGTGATCCAGGTGTACTTCAATGCGGCGCTCGCCTACGCGATCAACCGGCGCCTGCGGGTCGCGCACAGCGTGGCAGGGCCGTCGGCCCTGATCGGCGCGAGCAACTTCTTCGAGCTGGCGGTCGCCGCCGCGATCACGCTGTTCGGCTTCGATTCGGGCGCCGCGCTGGCGACCGTCGTCGGCGTTCTGGTCGAGGTGCCGGTCATGCTCTCCGTGGTCGGCATCGTCAACCGGTCGCGCGGCTGGTACGAGCGCAGCACCGCGTGACCGCCTGTCTCACTGGAGCGTGACACGATGCCGAATGCGACTTTCAACGTGCTGTTCCTTTGCACCGGCAATTCCGCCCGCTCGATCCTCGCCGAGGCGTACCTCAACGCCTCGGGCCAGGGACGCTTCCGCGCCTACAGCGCGGGCAGCCATCCGGGCGGCAAGGTCAACCCGTACGCGCTGGAGCTGCTGGCGAAGAACCGGCTCGAAACCGCGGGGCTGCGCTCGAAGAGCTGGGACGAGTTCGCGGCGCCCGGCGCGCCGGTGATGGATTTCGTGTTCACCGTCTGCGACCAGGCGGCGGGCGAGGTCTGCCCGATGTGGCCGGGCCAGCCGATGACCGCGCACTGGGGCGTCGACGATCCGGCAAGGGCCGAGGGCACCGACGAGCAGAAGCGCAAGGCCTTCATGCGCGCCTTCAGTGAGCTGTCCACGCGCATCAAGCTGTTCGTGAGCCTGCCGCTGCACAAGCTCGACCGCCTCGCGCTCAAGAAGAAGCTGGACGACATCGGCAAGGTGGGGAGGGAAGCGCCGGTGGACTGAGCCTCCCGGGCCGCCCCGGGACCGAGCACCGTGACGCATGGCTGTCACGAACCCGCAATATTCCGGAAATAGACTGCCGGTCGCGACATGCAGTTACTTCCTTCAACCGCGACAGGAAACCACAACATGCGACACACGACGATCGCGCGCCTGGGCGCGCTGATGGCCGCGGCGGCGTTTTCGGCGTCGGCCCTGGCCACCGACCTCACGGGGGCGGGGGCGACCTTTCCCTATCCGATCTACGCGAAATGGGCGGACGCATACAAGAAGCAGACCGGCATCGGCCTGAACTACCAGTCGATCGGCTCGGGCGGCGGCATCAAGCAGATCACCGCGAAAACGGTGCAGTTCGGCGCTTCCGACATGCCGCTGACCGCGGAGAAGCTCTCGGCGGACGGCCTCATGCAGTTCCCGACCGTGATGGGCGCCGTGGTTCCCGTCTACAACATCAAGGGCGTGGAGGCGGGCGCGATCACGATCACGGGGCAGCAGCTGGCCGAGATCTACCTCGGCAAGATCAAGCGCTGGAACGACGCGTCGCTGAAGTCGGCCAACCCCGACGTCAACCTGCCCGACCAGGCGATCTCGGTGGTGCACCGCTCCGACGGCTCGGGCACGACGTTCATCTTCTCCAACTACCTGTCGAAGGTGAGCCCGGAATGGAAGTCGGCCGTCGGCGAAGGCACCTCGCTGCAGTGGCCGACGGGCGTGGGCGGCAAGGGCAACGAGGGCGTCGCCAACTACGTCGCGCGCATCGACGGCGCGATCGGGTACGTCGAGTACGCGTACGCCAAGCAGAACAAGCTGACCTTCGCCAGGATGAAGAACCGGGACGGGCACGTGGTCTCGCCGTCGCAGGACTCGGTGAAGGCTGCGGCGGCGGGCGCGGACTGGAGCAACGCACCGGGCATGTACATGATCCTCACCGACGCGCCGGGCCAGGCCTCCTGGCCGATCGCGGGCGCGACGTTCATCCTCATGCACGTCATGCAGCAGAACCCGGCGGAGGCCAAGGAAGTGCTGAAGTTCTTCGACTGGGCCTACGCCAACGGCGACGCGATGGCGTCGGACCTGGACTACGTTCCGATGCCGGACTCCGTGGTCGCCCTCATCAAGGCGGCCTGGAAGTCCAAGATCAGGGGCGCCTCGGGCAGCTCGGTGTACTGATCGCAGCGCAGGAGGGGCGGCCCGCCCGGGCCGCCCTTTTTTTGTCCCCACGGGGTCGCATAGAATCGCGGAGGTTCGCAATATGAGCGCCGTGCCCGGAACGGGCGCCGACTATGGGATCGCGATGAGCACGCAGATGAACGGCGCGGTGCCGCCGCGCCGGGCGATGCAGGGCGGATGGAAGGACCCGGCGTTCGCCTGGCTGGCCCGTTTCTTCGCGTTCCTCGTCTTCAGCATCCTCGCCGCGATCCTCGTCTCCCTGGTCATCGGCAGCTCGCTGTCGCTGGGCAAGTACGGCATCTCGTTCATCTGGCACACCGAATGGGACCCGGTGCGCGAGGACTTCGGCGCGCTGGTGCCGATCTACGGCACCGTGATGACCTCGCTGATCGCGATGCTGATCGGCGTGCCGGTCAGCTTCGGCATCGCGCTGTTCCTGACCGAGCTGTCGCCAAAATGGCTCAAACGCCCGCTCGGCACCGCGGTGGAGCTGCTGGCGGCGATCCCCTCGATCATCTACGGCATGTGGGGCCTGTTCGTCTTCGCCCCGCTGTTCCAGTCGCACGTGCAGCCGCTGCTGGTCGACTCGTTCGGCCGCGTGCCGATCCTCGGCAGGCTGTTCGAGGGGCCGCCGTTCGGCATCGGCATGCTTACGGCGGGCCTGATCCTGTCGATCATGGTGATCCCGTTCATCGCCGCAGTCATGCGCGACGTGTTCGAGCTGGTGCCCCCGATGCTGAAGGAGTCGGCCTACGGGCTGGGCGCCACCACCTGGGAAGTCGTGTGGCGCGTCGTGCTGCCGTACACCAAGGTCGGCGTGGTCGGCGGCATCATGCTGGGCCTGGGGCGCGCGCTGGGCGAGACCATGGCCGTCACGTTCGTCATCGGCAACGCGCATCGGCTGTCGGCCTCGCTGATGGCGCCGGGGAACTCGATCGCCTCGGCGCTGGCCAACGAGTTCACCGAGGCCGTCGGCGACCTCTACTACTCGTCGCTGATCGAGCTCGGGCTGATCCTGTTCGTGATCACGACGATCGTGCTCTCGCTGTCCAAGTTCCTGCTGATGCGCCTGTCCCGGCAGGAAGGAGCGCGGACCTGATGAACCCGGTCGGCGCCGGCAACCCGCTGTACCGCGCGCGCAAGCGCAACAACGTGCTGATGCTGTCGGTGTCGGCGCTGGCGCTCTGTTTCGGGCTGTTCTGGCTGGTCTGGATCCTCGCCACGCTGCTCTACGAGGGCGGCGCGGCCCTGATGCGCGCGACGCTCTATTACCAGATGACGCCGCCGCCCGGCGCCGACGGGGGCCTCGGCAATGCGATCGTGGGCAGCCTGCTCATGGTCGGCGCCGGCACGGCCCTCGGCACGCCGATCGGCATCCTGGCCGGCACCTACGTGGCCGAGTACGGCCGCGGCAGCTGGCTCGCGCAGGCCACGCGCTTTCTCAACGACGTGCTGCTTTCGGCGCCCTCGATCGTGATCGGCCTGTTCGTCTACTCGGTCTACGTGGCCCGGGTGGGGCACTTTTCCGGGTGGGGCGGCTCGTTCGCGCTCGGCCTGCTCGTGATCCCGGTCGTCGTGCGCACGACCGACGACATGCTGAAGCTGGTGCCGAACAGCCTGCGCGAGGCTGCGGTGGCGCTCGGCTGCCCGACGTGGAAGATGATCGTGTCGATCACGTACCGCGCGGCGCGCACCGGTATCGTCACCGGCGTGCTGCTCGCGGTCGCGCGCATCAGCGGCGAGACCGCGCCGCTGCTGTTCACCGCGCTCAACAACCAGTTCTGGTCCTCCAACATGAACGCGCCGATGGCCAACCTGCCGGTGGTGATCTTCCAGTTCGCCATGAGCCCCTACGAGGACTGGCACCGGCTCGCCTGGGGCGGGGCGGCGCTCATCACGCTGGCGGTGCTGGCGCTCAACATCGTGGCGCGGTCGCTGTTCCGGCGCACGGACTCATGAGGGATGCGATGAAACTCACGCCACCGGTTCCGCAGACGGGCGCGGTGCCCGCCGCCGACACGGACTTCCGGCCCAAGCTCCAGGTCCGCGACCTCAATTTCTACTACGGCGGGTTCCACGCGCTGAAGGGCGTAAGCCTGGACATCCCGGAGCGCCGCGTCACGGCCTTCATCGGGCCTTCGGGCTGCGGCAAGTCGACGCTGCTGCGCGTGTTCAACAAGATGTACGCGCTGTATCCCGAGCAGCGGGCCGAGGGCGAGCTGCTGATGGACGGCGAGAACCTGCTTGACACGCGCCAGGACGTGTCGCTGATCCGCGCCAAGGTCGGCATGGTGTTCCAGCGCCCGACGCCGTTTCCGATGTCGATCTACGACAACATCGCCTTCGGCGTCCGGCTGTTCGAGAACCTCCCGCGGCGCGACATGAACGAGCGCGTGGAATGGGCGCTCACGCGCGCGGCGCTCTGGGAGGAGGTGAAGGACAAGCTGCACCAGAGCGGCAACAGCCTTTCGGGCGGCCAGCAGCAGCGCCTGTGCATCGCGCGCGGAATCGCGATCAAGCCCGAGGTGCTGCTGCTCGACGAGCCCTGCTCGGCGCTCGACCCGATTTCGACCGCCAAGGTCGAAGAGCTGATCGACGAGCTGAAGTCCGACTACACCGTGGTCATCGTGACGCACAACATGCAGCAGGCCGCGCGGGTCTCCGACTACACGGCCTACATGTACCTCGGCGAGCTGATCGAGTACGGCGTG
>Ga0335082_10009863_pt1 | contig 10367 bp, 11 predicted proteins | sample Lox_Sample_41_FD_206718 | JGI IMG/M metagenome (GOLD analysis project Ga0335082, IMG submission 206718) | Soil microbial communities from Loxahatchee National Wildlife Refuge, Florida, United States - Lox_Sample_4.1 | ecosystem: Environmental > Terrestrial > Soil > Wetlands | place: USA...
GCCGTCACGCCGTCGGTCGTCGCGAGCTGCGACCGCGCCGCGTTCGACGAGTTCCTGCGCCCGCTCTTCGCCGACGACTAGGCGGCGCGCGCGAGCCGGGCGCTCCACGCCCGGTTCGTGAGCACGCTCGTGTCGGGCCCGACGAAGCGTCCCGGCAGCCCTCGCGCGTCGAGCCAGGCCGGGCCGTCCGTGCCGAGGAGGAACGCGGCTCTCGCGGCGGTGACCGCCGCGAGGCAGCTGTCCGCCGCGGCGGTGACCTGCGCCCACGGTGACCCTTCCGACGCGCCGGAGCTCGTCGCGAGGCCGCCCCGGCCGAGCCTGACCAGCCCTCCACCCGGAATCCGGACGGCGACGTCGCCGCGCACGGCCGAGTCGCCCCCCGCCGAGACGAAGCCGTCGCCCGCGAGCAGCTCGAGCGAGTCGTCGACGGCTGCCGCCCTGGCGACGCCGTCCGGCAGGGACGAGCACGAGGCGGCCGAGCAGGCGCACGTCGTTCCAGCGGCCGGGCGTCGGGTCGACGAGCCCGCCCGTCGCCTGGGCCGCGTCGAGCGCAGCTCCGATCGCGCGGGCAAAGAGCGGCGAGACGCCGACCACCGAGCCTGCGGCGTCGTTGACCTCGTTCAGCTCGCTGCCTTCATGGGAGCGGCTGAAGACGTTCTCGCGCTGACGGAAGAGGCCGACGATCACCTGGAGCTCCCGAGGGGTCGCACCGCCGACCGCGATCGCGCAGCCCATCGCGTCGAACCGCGCGGTCCTCACGCGGGCACGCTCCTGTGCGCGGACGGCTCCACTGCTCCAGTGTGCTGGTGCCGCGTTCAGGCTGAGGGAACGCTCCGTTAAGAACTATTGTCGCTACGTATGACGGTGCTCCTGATCCATGCGGGCGTCTGCGACTCGCGCCAGTGGGAGCGGCAGCTCGCGCTGCTACCGGAGGCGATCGCCCCTGACCTGCCGGGATTCGGCGACACGCCGGAGCCCGAGGGTGAGTTCTCGGTCACCGACGATGTCGCGGCCCTGCTCGACGGACCGACGGCGGTCGTGGGCAACTCGCTCGGCGGACGGGTCGCCCTCCAGCTAGCGCTTGCGCGGCCGGACCTCGTCGAGCGGCTGCTGCTCGTCTCGCCCGGGCTACCCGGCCACGACTGGTCGCCGGAGGTGCGGGCTTGCTGGGAAGCCGAGGAGAAGGCCGTCGAGCGGGGCGACCTCGACGCCGCGACCGAGGTCTCCGTCGATTTCTGGGCCCAGCCGCACGTCCGCGATGCCGTCCGCCCGATGCAGAGGCAAGCCCTCGAACTGCAGATCGCTGCGGCCGAGTCTCACGAGCGGCCGGGCCCGGCCCTCGTGCCCCAGGCGGTGCGGTGCCCGACTCTGATCGCAGTCGGCGAGCACGACGTGCGCGACTTCCACGAGATCGGAGCCTGGCTGGCCGGCGAGATTCCCCGCGCACGCCTCGCGACGATCCCCGGCGCGGGCCACCTCCCGAACCTGGAGACGCCCGACGCGTTCGACCGCCTCCTACTCGAGTTCCTGGAGGACTGAGTCCGAGAGGCGCGGCCAGGCCTCCCTCGCCCAGTCGCCGAACTCGAGGTCGGTGAGACAGGCGAGCGCGAGATCGGCGTCGGGATCGACCCAGAGGAACGTACCCGCGGCGCCGAAATGGCCGTATGTGCGCCACGAGTTTCGCCCGCCTGTCCAGTGCGGCCGCTTGCCGTGCCGGAGCTCGAAGCCGAGCCCCCAGTCGTTGGGCTCCATGCGCCCGAATCCCGGCAGGACGCCCGTCAGGCCCTCGAACTGCGTCGTCGTCGCCTCGTCGAGCGTCTCCTGCGCGACGAGGCGCGGCGCGAGGAGCTCCGAAGCGAGGCGGGCAAGGTCGTCCAGCGTGCCGCGATAGCTCCAGGCGGGCGAGCCCGTGAGGTGGGCTGAGAGGCCGAGCGGGCCCGTGACGGCCGCGCGCAGGTACTCGGGGAACGGCATCTCCGCGGCCTCTGAGATCGCGTCGGCCGCCGCCTCGATGCCGCTGTTCGAGTAGATGCGGCGCTGTCCGGGCCGCCCGATCGGCAGGCCCTCGTTGAGCGGCAGTCCCGAGGCGTGCGAGAGCAGATGGCGGAGCGTCGAGCCGGGCGGGCCGGCAGGATCGTCGAGATCGACGATTCCCTCCTCGATCGCGACGAGCGCTGCGGAGGCGGTCAGCAGCTTCGTCACCGAGGCCCAGCGGAACTCCCGGTCTCGCTCCCCACGCGAGGCGAGCACGCCGTCGCGGCCGACGACCGCGACTGCCGCGCGCGGCGCGGGCCAGTCGTCCACCTGACGCAGAGCCTCCACGGCGGGCGATAATAGTGCCCTTGGAGCGGCGGCTCATCTCGTCCGGTTCCGGCCTGGAGAAGCGCTGGGGCTACTCGCGCGCAGTCGTCGCCGGCCGTCACGTCTACGTCTCCGGAACGGCGCCGATCATGCCCGACGACGCCGACCCACCCGCCGATCCGTACGGCCAGGCGCGCCGCTGCCTCGAGATCATCGTCTCGGCGCTCGGCGGCGCCGGTGCGACCCCGGCCGACGTCGTCCGGTCGCGCATCTTCGTCACCGATCTCGAAGCGGTCGGCGAGGTGATGCGGGCACACGGCGAGGTCTTCGGCATGGTGCGCCCCGCTTCGACCGGGATCGTGGTCGCCGGTCTCTTCGACCCGCGCTGGCTCGTCGAGATCGAGGTCGAGGCGGTTCTGCCCGGGCAACCAGGAACGGGCCCCGGAGGGCCCGCCCTGGACTGACGGCATCTGGAAAGGCGGCTCTAGTAGCCGCGATGGAAGACGCGACTGCGGTGCCTTACATCCGAGCGGACGTCGACGCGCACGTCCACGCCGGGGACGACGCGCACGTCGGAGCGAACGTCGACTCGGACGTCCACCCGGGGGACAGCCCTGACGTCCGAGCGGACGTCGGAGCGGACATCCGCCGCGAGGGCGGCTGGAGCGAAGAGCACCGCCGCACTTGCGACGGCGGCGACGATGAGTGGGGACTTCGTCATCTTCTCTTCTCCTGCCTCGGGTGACAGTCGAGTTCTACGGAGCGCCGCTGAAGGGACGCTGAAATCGCCGTAGGGCCTAGTGCCCGCCCCCGAAACGGGTCAGACTTGTGACGGAATGAAGCAGATCTACCCGTCCTCGATCACCGCGCCGACCTTCGCCGAGGGCGGCAGCGTCCTCGACCACCGGTTCGGCAAGGGCGATCCGTACACGCTCGGGGTCGAGGAGGAGTACATGCTGCTCGACCCCGAGACGTTCGACCTCGTCCAGCACATCGACACGGTGCTCGCGGCGACGGCCGGGCACGAGTACGAGCCGCGCGTGAACGCCGAGCTGATGCAGTCGGTGCTCGAGATCGCGACCCCGGTCTGCAAGACGGCGGCCGACGTCGACACCGAGCTTCGCAAGCTGCGCGGCTTCGTCTGCGAGATCGCGCGCGACCAGGGGCTCCGGGTCGGCTCGGCGGGCACGCACCCGTTCAGCCTGTTCGAGCGCCAGCAGATCACCGCGCGAGACCGGTACCGGCAGCTCGTCGACCAGCTCCAGTACGTGGCGCGCCGCGAGCTGATCTTCGGGATGCACATCCACGTCGCCGTCGACGAGCCGGAGAAGGCGATCCAGGTCGTGAACGGGCTCCTCGTCCACCTCTCGCAGCTGCTGGCGCTCTCCGCGTCCTCCCCGTTCTGGCGCGGGGAGGCGACCGGCCTCGCGTCGAGCAGGCAGATGGTCTTCGCCGCATTCCCGCGCTCGGGCCCGCCGCCCCGCTTCCGCAACTACGCCGACTACGCAGAGGTGATCGGCCAGCTCGAGAAGACCGGCTGCATCGCCGACTACACACACATCTGGTGGGACGTTCGCCTCCACCCCCGGCTCGGCACGATCGAGATCCGGATCTGCGACGCCGTCACCCGGGTCGAGGACGCGGTCGCGCTCGCGGCCTTGTGCCAGTCGCTCGTCAAGCTCTACTGCGAGCAGCACGACGGCGGCGTCGAGATCCCCTCCTACCACCGCATCCTGACGAGCGAGAACAAGTGGCTCGCCGCCCGCTACGGGCTCGAGGCGCCGGTGATGGACCTCGCCACGGGCCGGCGGAACCGCATCCCCGTCGCGCAGCTGATCCGCCGGACGCTGCGGTCGCTCGAGCCGCATGCGCGCGAGCTCGGCTGCGAGCGCGAGCTCGAGGGGATCGCCGAGATCATGGCGCGGGGCAACGGCGCCGACCGGCAGCTTCGCGTCTTCAACGCGAACCGCGACATCCACGAGGTCGTGTCCGAGATCGCGGACGCGACCGAGGTCGCGGCGGCCCCGGCCGCCGGATAGGCTCGGGACCGTGCTGACGGTGGGCGACCGCATGCCGCACGCGACCGTGTGGCAGAGCACGAGCGAGACCGTCGCGCTCGAGCAGCTGGCCGCGGACGGGCCCTTCCTCCTCGTCTTCTACCTGTTCGACTGGTCGTCGACCTGAACGAACGAGATGGAGCTCCTGCGTGACAGGAGCGAGGACCTGAGAGCGGCCGGCGTGCGCCCGTACGGCGTCTCCCGCGACTCCCCGTGGACCCACGTCTCCTGGCGTGAGGCGCTCGATCTGACCTTCCCGCTGCTCTCCGACTGGAACGGTGAGGCGGTCGAGGCGTTCGGCGTCGCGTTCGAGTACCGCGGCCTGAAGGGAGTCGCCGAGCGCAGCGCGTTCCTCGTCGATGGGGACGGTACGGTGCGGGGCGCATGGCGCTACGAGATATCGGAGCTGCCCGACTTCGACGAGCTGCTTCAGGCCGCGCGGGCTTTGTAGCGCTCGCCTGCCTGCTCTACCTGGCGGCCGGGGTTCTCGCGACCTGGCCGGCCGTCGAGCACTGGCGAACCGCCTACCTCGCCGGCGGCGCGCCCGGCTACGGCGAGGCGTCGGCGGGCGACTACCTGCAGACGAACTGGCACTTCTGGCTGGTCGGGCACCAGCTCGAGCACCTGCGGGCGCCCTGGCACGACCCCTACACGTTCCGCCCAGAGTCGGGCGGGGTCGTCAACCTCGGCGGCTGGCCGTTCGGGCTTCCTCTCTGGCCGCTCTTCGCGCTCGTCGGCCCCGTCGTCACGTGGAACGTGTTCGTGCTCCTCGGCTACGTCGGCGCCGGCGGCCTGACCTGCGCCTGGCTGCGCGCGCTCGGGCTCGGGCGCGGGCCGGCGCTCGTCGGCGGGCTCGTGTTCGCGATCGCGCCGTACCGGGTCGGCCAGAGCGTCGGCCACCTGCTCGGCCCGATCTCGATGCTGATCCCGCTCGCGTTGCTCGGGGTCGAGAAGGGAGGCCGCCGCTGGGGGGCGGTCGCCGTGATCGCGCTGGCCTCGGTCCCGCTCTCGGGACAGGTCCACCTCGCGCTCGGCGCGATCCCGTTCGTGGCCGCGTACGCATTCGTGCGCGGGCGCGTGCGGATCGGCCTCGTCGCGTCCGCGGCGGCGATCGCGGGCGGGCTGCTCGTGCAGCGGGCCGCGATCGCCGGGTCGATCAGCGCGGGGGGCCGGTCGCTGGCGGCCGTCGGCTTCTACTCGGCCACGTGGTCGGACTTCGTGCTCCGGAGCTTCCGCCACGGCAACGAGAGCTTCGTGTTCCTCGGCTGGCTCACGCCGCTCGTCGCGCTCGCCGGGCTGGTGCTGCTCGTGCGCGGGCGCCGCTTCGGACTGGCGGCGGTGCTGGCCGCCGGAGTCGTCGTCCCGTCGCTGCTCGCGCTCGGGACGCATCTGCCGAGCTATTCGTGGCTCTGGCACAACGTCGGCCCGTTCCGGTACCCGCGCGTGCCCGAGCGGCTGATGCCGATCGCGTGCCTCTCGGTCGCCGCGCTCGTCGCCTTCGCCCTCCCACGCCGCCGCTCCGGAGCGATCGCGGCGGTCGCGATCGTGCTGCTCGCCGCCGACCTGCACGTCCACGCCTACGGCGCGTCTGCCGCCGACCGGGGCAACGCCGCGTACACGGCGCTGCGCAGCTCGCTCCCCGGCCGGCTGCTCGAGCTGCCGGTCTTCCTTCCGGACGTCCACTACGGCTCCGTCTACTACTCCTATGCGATGCAGGCGCCGAGGCAGCGGCCGGGCGGCTACTCGACGATCGCGCCCGTCGCGGCGAACGAGCTCGCGAAGCGGCTCGAGCGCCTCAACTGCGGCGACTGGACGGGGATCGACCTGGCCTCGCTCGGCGTCCGCTTCGTGACGCTCCATCGGGGCCAGTACACGCTCAACACCGCGACCCCCAACCGCGCCTGGTTCGCGTCGCTCGGGCTCGCCCGTCACGGCTGGCGCAAGGTCAGGCGCGGCGGCGTCGTCACGCTCTGGGCGCCGGGTGCGGGCGGGCTCGACAGGGCCGGGGTCGAGCCGTCCCGCGACGGGCCTGTCCTCTGCCAGGGCTGGTACGCCCCCGACGGCGGCGGCGTGCCGATGAGCGAGACGCACGCGCCACTGTGGGTCTACGGCTCGGGGTCGGTCGCGCTCTGGGTGATGGCGCCGCAGCCTCTCCGCACGACGTTCGGCGTGGACGAGCACGAGGTCGCCCGGCGGCTCGTCTCCGACCCGAAGCGAATCGTCCTCCCGCTCGGGCCGCAGCGGCGCTGGCACCTGGTCACGCTCGACGTGCCGCGGCTCGTCGCCACGAAGCCGCGCGCGACGGGCGTCCGGCTGCTTTCGGTCGCGGTCGTCCCGTCCTAGACGACGGAGACGACGCGCTCTTCGGCCTGCTCCCGATACTCGGGGCCGAGCGCGGCCGAGAGCTTCTCCTCGAGCTCGCCGGTCTCGGCGAGCTCCTCGACGATGTCGGCGCCGCCGACGAGCTCCCCCCTGATGAACACCTGCGGGATCGTGGGCCAGCCCGAGAGCTGCGAGAGCTCCTGGCGGATCGCCGGATCGACGAGGATGTCCACCGCCGTCACGGGCGCACCGGCCTCGCGGAGCGCGCGCAGGGCGCGGTCCGAGTTGCCGCACATGATCATCTGGGGCGTGCCCTTCATGAATAGGGCGACGGGCTCGTTCTCGACCACGGTCTTGATCCGGTCCTGCAGCTCGCTCATGCCGCTCCCTTCGTCTTGATTCGAAGCTCGTGGATCGCCCCGTCCTGCAGCGGCCCGTCGAGGGCCTCGTAGACGAGACGGTGCTGGTCGACGAGCGAGAGCCCCTCGAAGCGGGCATCCGCGACGACGACCTGGAAGTGATCGCCGCCCCCCGTTCGATCGATCACCGCGAGCTCGGTCGCGCCGGGAAAGGCGCTGCGTAGGGTCGCCTCGATGATCTCGCTCGTCGTCACCGGGCCATCGTAGCCGCGACCCCACAGGCTGCCCTGCGCGAGGCATCATTCGTGTTCCGAAGAATCGCGCGATCGGAGCACCGTGGGTCAGATCGGCAACACGCTCCGTGAGGCTCGCCTGCGGCTTGGGCTCTCGCTGACCGACGCCCAGAAGGCGACGAAGATCCGCGCGCGCTATCTGGAGGCCCTGGAGCAGGAGCGGTTCCGCGTGCTGCCGGATGCGGTGTACGCGCGGGGCTTCCTGCGCGCCTACGCCGAGCTGCTCGAGCTCGATCCCGAGCCCTTGCTCGGCGAGCTGGGGTCGTCGCTCGCGGAGCTCGAGCCGCCGCCCCCACCGCCTCCACCGGCACGGCGCCGAGTCGCCGTGTCGCGGCGCGCGGTCGCCCTCGGCGGCGCGGTCGCCGCGCTGCTCGCCGGGCTGGCACTTCTCGGCCTCGACGTCGACAGGCGAACGCCGCCCCCGGCGATGCCCGCGCCGCTCCACACGTCCGCGCCGCCTCCCGCTTCGCGGCCCGTGCCGGCCCGGCCCTCGCGGCATCGGGCGGAAGTGACCACGCTCGTCCTCGCGGCGATCCGCGGCGACTGCTGGCTGGCCGTGCGGCGCGACTCCGCAGCCGGAGCGCTCGTCTGGGAGGGGGTCCTGCGTCGCGGCTCGGCGCTCCACCTCCGCGGGCTGCCGCTCTGGGTTCGCATGGGCGCGCCGTGGAACCTCGACGCACGGCTCGGCAACCGGGCGCTCTCCGGGTTGCCGTCCGCGCCTCGGCCGGCAAACGTGCTCGTCACTGCCGCCGGGGCGTCATCGGCGTAGGCCGCCGCGATCCGCGCGCGCGTCACAGATCCGGCGCAGAGGCGACACCCACCCGTGCGGTCTGCGGCGCTAGGCTCGACGCCTATGGGGAGGGAGGTGGGGTTCCCGAATTTAGACGCGTGAACCTGTAAAGGCGGCTACGCGCCCGGGCGGAGCTTGACGTCCAGGTCCAGCCCGCCGGCCCAGGCCGAGAGGTCGATCGTCCCGCTCTTCGCGTCGAAGGGAATCGAAAGCCCGGCCGCTCGAACGGATGCGATCCGGTCGCCGTTCGGGAGTCGCAGCCGGAGACGAAGCGACCGCGGAGCCGGCGAAGCGGGCATGTCGACCGTGACATGTACGCGCGAGCCGTGCCGCTCGATCGAGTACGAGACCGGGCCGAAGCTCGTCGGCGCATCCTGGACGCGAATGGTCTTCCCGTCCCCCAGCCACGGGCGCGGCGTCGAGAACGCCAGCTCGAGGCCGCGCGCCGCGCCGTCCGGCCCGCGCGTCTCGTGCACGAGCATCAGCCGCAGGGTCTCGAGGAACGTGGCGTTGGCGCCGAGGTTCGGTGGCAGGTACATCGCGCGGTACGACGAGCCGTGGAGCGGCGCGACGGTGCTGCTCTCGCCGGAGATGTACGTGTCCGGAGTCATCCCCGCCGTCAGCGTGCCGTAGAGGCTGAGCACGAGCTGGTCGGGCTTGTCGTTGTCTGCCAGGAACCGGGAGACGTTGAGCCCGTAGACCTGGTCGATCCCCGAGACCGGGTACCGCCGGTTCCCGTACAGCGACTCGGCCTTCGCGCGGACGACGCCGAGCAGCCGCGAGCCGTGGCCGAGGAGGTACCGGAGCAGGCCGTCGGCCTCCACGCCGTGAGGTGCGAAGACGCCCGAGGAGAGGGCGTAGGGCATCACGAGGTTCCAGTAGCTCCCCTCGCGCGAGGCGGCCAGGCGATCGAACGGCGCATGCTCGTCGAGCAGCGCGACCGGCACGAAGAGCGACCCGTCGGGCATCCGCTTCATCGAGCGGTGGACGGCCCGCCGGAGGCTCGCATCGAGCCGCAACGCAAGCACGCGGCTTCGCGCCGCCAGCCGCGGGTGACCGGTCTGCGCCCACACACGCGACATCGCGAACAGCCCCTCCCGAACGGCCGCCTGCCCGTGCACGCCGTACACCTGCCGCCCGATGTCCGTGCTGTAGCGCTCTCGCTCCAGCAGCCCACGGTCAGCCCCGTGCTCGATCTGGCGGCCGAACACCCGCACGACCCGCGCCAGCGCCGGAGTCTCCTCCTCGAGGAAGCTCCGGTCGCGGTAGAACCGGTAGTACGCGGCGCTCGCGGCGAACTGCTCGCCCGCGCGCCAGTTCGTGAACCGCTTCGGCAGCGCCCTCAGGGTGACGCGGAGGATCCCCTTCGCCACGTCGGCGTACCCGTAGGCTGCCGTCACCTCGGCGGCGTCGAGCGCCTCGGCGAACGAGAGCTCCTCGTAGTGGTTCCCCGCGCTGTAGCGCCACGCGAGCGCGATCTGCTGGACGAGCACGCCGAGCTCCGCGTCGAGCACCCGCGGCTCCGGAACGACGTACTGCGTCCGCCCCGCAAGGCGCGAGCCCCAGAAGCGGACGACGGTGCTCCTTGCCGTCTCGTAGGTCTTGGCGTCCGCCTCGAGACGCGTCGTCGGCGCACCGGGCGTGAGCCAGCCCGCGTACAGATCGACGACGGCCCCGGCGTCGACGGGGTAGGTCACGGCCGAGCCGTCGAACGCCCCTCCGGCGCTGTAGAGGAGCCGCGTGCGCTTGCCGGCGACGAGCCTGTCGCCGACGGGAGCGAGGCCGTGGATCGAGGGAACGAGACGCACGATCGAGCCCGTCTGGGAGTCCCTCGCATCGACGCTGAGATGGATGAAGCTCACCGGCGAGCTCGATCCGTAGACCCGCCCGACGAACGACTCCTGCCGATATCTGACACCTGCGCGGTCGACATACGAGGTCTCGAGGATCGGCAGGTAGCCGTCCGCGAGCTGCGCCGGGGTCAGGCGTCCCAGGCAGGAGCCGTACCGCTCACGGCCGGCCACCCCGACCGAGACGGTCAGGCTCGGCCCGCCGACCCGGCGCGAGACGATCTCGCTCCCGTCGGCGACGTGCAGCGCGGCCGTCGTGACGTACACGCTGAACGGGAACGCGAACGGGAGGTAGTAGACGCCCGACGAGGTCAGCGGACGGCCGCCGCGCCCCTGCGCATAGAGCAGGGGCGCGAGATAGCGGCCCGCCGCCGCGTACGTCGGCCCGTTCCGAG
>Ga0335082_10009864_pt1 | contig 10366 bp, 6 predicted proteins | sample Lox_Sample_41_FD_206718 | JGI IMG/M metagenome (GOLD analysis project Ga0335082, IMG submission 206718) | Soil microbial communities from Loxahatchee National Wildlife Refuge, Florida, United States - Lox_Sample_4.1 | ecosystem: Environmental > Terrestrial > Soil > Wetlands | place: USA: Florida...
GCCGCCGAAGTCCTGCGCCGCGCGCCCGATCGCGTCGCGCACGGCGGACACGATCGCCGGCGGATCGTCGAGCAGCACGACGGCGTCCGGCGAGACGTACGAGAAGATCGACTCGAGCTCGTCGTAGAACGCGGGCACGTACGCGTCCGCGCCGAAGAACGCGCGCCCGCTCGTCACGTCGTCGAGCAGCGCGCGCGCCTTCAGCGTCGGCATGTCGATCGCCTCGGTGAGCTGCGTCACGCGGTCGCGCGCGCGCGCGACGTACTCGCGCGCGAGGATCGCCTCGCGCACCGGCGCGACGTCGACCGACGCGATGGGCTCGTTTCGAGTTTTCTGATCGGCGGCGTCGAACGGCTTGATGGAGACGACGAGATCTCCGTAGAGCTCGACGCGCACCGGCTCCGCGAGGTTCGCCGGCCACACGTCGAGGAGCCCGCCGCGCACCGCGAACGACCCGGGATCCTCCACGAGCGGCACGCGGATGTACCCGGTCTCGGCGAGCCGCGCGACGAGCCAGTCGCGGTCGAGCCCGTCCTCCGCCGTGACGCGGTGCGTGTGCGCGCGCACGACCGAGCGCGGCACGAGCTTTCGCGCGAGCGACGCGGCCGTGGTCACCACCGCGCGCGGCTGCGACGACACGAGCGTCGCGAGCGCCGCCATGCGCATCATCGCCGCGCGCCGGTCCGGGTTCACGGGCGCGTACGGCGAGGTCTCGTCGTCGAGCAGGACGACCGCGTCGGCCATGCCGAAGAAGGCGAGCTCGTCGGCGAGCTGCCGCGCGTCGTTCGACACGACGAGGACCGGCCGCGCGCGCGCGATCCGCGCCGCGAGCATCGCCGTCGCGCACCCGCGCGTCCCGGCCACGTCGATTCGCCCACGCCCGCCGACGACCGCCGCGGCCACGTCCGCGACCTTGCGAGCCTCGACCCCGACCGGCGGGAGCACCGGCTCGAGCGGGTCGAGAGCGTCGGAGGCGGACATGGCAACGACGATCTACACCAGCGCCCGACCCACGCCCGGAGGGATTTCCTGCGGCCCGGCAGTTCCTCGACGGTTCGTATGGGTCGCGGCCATTTCGTGTAAAGTTGTAACTTGAGCGGAAAGGCGGCCGGACGGATGAACACGCGAAGCGTGGTCGTGGTGGTGGGTGCTCTCCTCGCGGGAGCGGCGGCGTACACGACGGGCTGCGGCTCGGACGACAACAACACGATCTTCGACGGCGGCCCCGACGGGACGACCGACGTCGCCCAGGTCCCGGACGCGACGCCGGACAACCACACCTTCGGCGAGGGCGGCGGCACGTGCTCGTCGTCGGCCGATTGCGACGGCGGCGTCTGCATGAAAGGCGGCCAGTGCTGCGACACGGCCTCGCACGTCTGCGGCAGCGTGTGCTGCGGCGGAGGCACCGTGTGCCTCTTCGACCAGTGCGTGACGCCGGGCAAGAACTGTTTCAGCAGCAACGACTGCGGGCCGAACCAGTACTGCGAGCCCGCGCTCGGCGCGGGCGACGGCGGCACCGGCGACGGCGGCCTCGAAGCGGGCTGCACCGAGCCGCTGCCGACGGCGGGCAAGTGCCTCCCGCTCCCGCCCACGTGCCCGGGCGACGCCGGCACGCTCGACGACGGCGGCACGTGCATCGCCGACTGCGAATACCACCCGCCGACCGGCGGCATGCTCAACGCGAAGACGAAGTGGACGTGGGGCCCGAACGTCACCGTCTCGCCCAACGACATCGACGTGTGGGCGACGCCGACGGTCGGCCGCGTCTACGACACGAACTGCGACGGCAAGATCGACTCGCTCGACTCGCCCGTCATCGTGTTCGTGTCGGGCAACACCGGCACGGTCAACTGCAACAGCGGCTCGAACCCGGACGCGAAGGCCTGCCACGACGGCGTCCTCCGCATGGTCGACGGCCGCACCGGCGAGGACATCTGGTCGCTCACCAAGGCGAGCCAGAGCTCGGTCGGGTTCATGGTGGGCCTCTCGGTCGCGATCGGCGACTTCGATCAAGACAACCTCATGGACATCGCCGTCATGACCGGCGAGGGCTACATCGTCATCGTCGATCGCAACGGCAACGTGAAGTACACGAGCGACTTCCCGTACGGCACGGTCAACCAGAGCGTCGGCTGGGGCGGCGGGCTCGCGGTCGCCGACACGGATCTCGACGGCTGGCCGGAGATTGCGTACGCCGACACGGTCTGGACGATGAGCGGCGGAACGCTCAAGCGCCTCTTCATCGGCGGCAAGGGCAAGAGCGTCGGCACGGACCAAGCGCTCAGCCTCTTCTCGGACGTGGACCTCGCCGTCGACGGCCACCTCGAGCTCGTCGCCGGCAACACCGCGTACACGTCGGCCGGCGCCAAGCTCTGGCAGAACACCAACGTGACCGACGGCTTCGACGCGGTCGCGGACTTGAACAAGGACGGCAAGCCCGAGGTCATCGTGGTCGGCGCGGGCAAGGTCTGGATCCTCGACGGCGCCACCGGCAACATCGTCGGCACGGCGTTCACGCTCTCCGACACGAACCAAGCCGGCGCGCCGACGGTCGCCGACTTCGACGGCGACGGCTTCCCCGAGATCGGCGTCGCGCAGGACAAATTTTATCACGTCATCAAGCCGACCATCGACAACAACAACAACATCACCGCCATGACGCTCCTCTGGAAGACCGGCAACCACGACTTCTCGTCGTCGGTCACGGGCTCGACGGTGTTCGACTTCGAAGGCGACGGCAAAGCCGAGGTCGTCTACGCCGACGAGTGCTGGCTCTGGGTCTTCGACGGCACCAACGGCAACGTTCGCCTCGCGGTCTCGCACTCGTCGTTCACGGCGACCGAGGCGTCCATCGTCGCGGACATCGACGGCGACGGACACGCCGAGATGCTCATCCCGTCGCAAGGCGTCGACATGAACCAGTGGAACTGCATCGGCTACGAGCAAGGCAAGACCTCGCTCAACGGGCAGTACTGGACGCCGGGCCCGCAGTCGAACTCGTCGTATCGCGGGCTCGTCGCGATCGGCGACGTGGCGGACTCGTGGGTCGGCACGCGCACGATCTGGAACGAGCACACGTACCACGTGTCGAACGTCTGCGACGACAGCGACAACGCGTGCGTCTCGCCGAACATCTACGGCACGATCCCGAAGGGCGAGCAGAAGAACTGGGGCCTCTCCTGGCTCAACGACTTCCGCCAGAACGTGCAGGACAAGGGAATCTTCAACGCGCCCGACGCCGTCGTGTCGCTCTCGGCCGATTGCGTGAACCCGGTGCTCGCGCACGTGTCCATCCGCAACATCGGGCAGTCGGGCCTTCCGGCCGGCGTCGTCGCGCAGGTTTTCGTGACGCCGGGCGACGTGCAGGTCGGTCAGGTGACGACCACCATCGGGCTCCTGCCCGGCCAGACGCAGACGCTCGACGTCGTCCTCTCGGCGCCCGCCGACAAGACGTCGTTCCTCTACGCGAAGATCTACGTCGACCCGCAAAATCCGACGTTCCACGAGTGCAACGACGGCAACGACCAAAGTGACACGGTCCAACCCGCGTGCGTGAATTAGCCAAGTTGTGCTAAGGCGGATCGGAGATGACCAGCCTCTCCGACACGCTCACCGCACCCGGCAAAAAAGACGCCGTGGTCGATGACTGCCTCGCGCTGATCGACGCCGAGGTCGCCGACAAAGGCGGCATCTCCGGCCTCGCGCTCAAAGCGGGGTACAGCGCCGTGAAGGGCATCAAGCCCGGCTTCATTCGCAACGTCGTGACCGATCTCCTCCCGGAGTTCGCCGACGCGCTCGACCCCTTCTACAAAGAAGCGCTCGAGAAGAAGAAGAAGCCGAGCGAGCACTTCGTGCAAAACGGCCCGCGCGTCGCCGACGCGCTCTTGTCGATCACCGACGGCAAGGCGAAGAACGCGAAGAGCGGCGTCGTCCGCAGCACCTACGACAAGCTCCGCGGCACGGCGAAGAAGAACGTGGAGGCGGCGATCCCGCGACTCGGCAAGCTCGTCGAGAAACACGCGCCGGCACAAGCATGAAGAAGGGGGAGAGCGCGCGGCAAGACGCGGCGATGCAGAGGCCGCCGGCGGAGATCATCTACGCCGAAGAGCTCGCCAAGCTGCGCGAGTCGGACGAGGGACCCAAGCCGCCGGGCTGGGCGATGTCGCCGCGCGCGGTGAGGACGTTCATCCTCGGCGACCCGGCGCGGAACATCCGGAAGAAGTTCGTCGGAAACCCGTCGCTCGTGGACCGCGCGATGGTGGCGCTCGCGACGAACCGCGGCCTCATGCTCGTCGGCGAGCCCGGCACGGCCAAGTCGCTCCTCTCCGAGCTCCTCGCGGCCGCGGTGTGCGGGCAGTCGACGCTCACGATCCAGGGCAGCGCGGGCACGACCGACGACCAGATCAAGTACTCGTGGAACTACGCCCTCCTCCTCGCCGAGGGCCCGACGCAGCGCGCGCTCGTCCCCGCGCCGCTCTACGTCGCGATGCGCGAGGGCAAGATCGCGCGCTTCGAAGAGGTCACGCGCTGCCCGCTCGAGATCCAGGACTCGCTGCTCGCCGCGCTCTCCGACCGCGTCCTCGCCGTCCCCGAGATGCAGACGCAAGACAACATGCTCTTCGCGCGCGACGGCTTCAACGTCATCGCGACCGCCAACACGCGCGACCTCGGCGTCAACGAGATGAGCGCCGCGCTCAAGCGCCGCTTCAACTTCGAGACCGTGTTCCCGATCGCCGACTTCAAGGTCGAGATGGACCTCGTTCGCGACGAGACCCAGCGCCTCCTCGCGCGCGCAGGCGTGCCCGAGGTGCCGGGCGAGGACGTGCTCGAGCTGCTCGTCACCACGTTCCGCGAGCTCCGCGCCGGCCAGACCGTCGACGGCCAAGCGATGGACCGCCTCACGACGGCGATGTCGACGGCCGAAGCGGTGAGCGTCGCGTACGCGCTCGGCGTCCGCAGCTTCTATCTGGGCGCCGGCGACGCGTCGCCCGGAGACCTCGTCGACTGTCTCGTCGGCGCCGCCGTGAAGACGGAAGCCGAGGACCTCGCGCGGCTGCGCCGCTATTTCGAGCAGCGCGTCTCGAAGGGCTCGGGCCCGCACTGGCGCGCGTACTACGAAGCGCGCGACCGCATCCCGGGCTGACGCGTTTGCGCGCGAGGTGCGCGCGCGATACGGTGAAGGGGCTTTCTTCTTCTTTGGAGGGACTCATGCGCCTTCGACTCACGCTCGGCGCGCTGGCGCTCGCCGGCACGCTCTACGATGCGAGGCCCGCGCGCGCGTGCGGCGGTTGTTTCCACGAGCCGACGCCGCCGACCGAGAGCGGCACGGTCGTCACCGACCACCGCATGGCGTTCTCGGTGTCGCCCACGCAGACGGTGCTCTGGGATCAAATCCGCTACCAAGGCGACCCCGCGAGCTTCGCGTGGGTGCTGCCGGTCGGCGAGGGCGCGTACGTGGAGCTCGCGCGCGACGAGTGGCTCGCGGCGCTCGACGCGGTCACGGCGCCGACCATCGTCGCGCCGCCGGTGAATTGCCCGCCGACCGGCGGAGGCGGCTTCGGGTGCGGCTCGAGCTTGTCGGCGAACTACGCCGACGGCGGGACCGTGGCTTCCGACGGCGGCGTCCAGGTGATCTCCCAGGAGGTCGTCGGTCCTTACGACGTCGCCACCATCCGCTCCTCGAGCGGCGAGGCGATCTCGACGTGGCTCACGGACAACGGCTACGCGATCCCGCCGAGCATCCAGCCCGTGCTCGACGCGTACACGAGCGAGGGCTTCGACTTCATCGCGCTCAAGCTCGCGCCGGGTCAGGGCGTGCAGGCGATGCAGCCGGTCCGCGTCATCACGCCGGGCGCGGGCGCGACGCTGCCGCTGAGGATGGTCGCCGCCGGCATCGGCAGCTCCGTCGGCCTCACGCTGTACGTGGTCTCGGAGGGACGCTACGCGCCGACGAACTTCCCGAGCCTGCTCGTCGATCGCACCCAGGTCGTCTGGGATCCCTACGCGCTCCACTCGAACTACGCCGAGCTCTTCGACGCCACCGTGACGGCGGGTCAGGGATGGGTCACCGAGTTCGCCGGCGGCGTGCCGCAGCTCGAAGCCACGTACATGACGAGCTGCTACAGCCAGCCGCCCGTGGACGTCCCCTGCGCGGACGACGCGGGCGCGGCCGACGCCGACGTGTCCGACGCGGACGCGAGCGACGCCGCGGACGACGCGAGCCCGATCGAAGCCGGGCCGTGCACGCAGGTGGAGCCCGCGTGCGACGCGTTCGACGACTACGCCGTCGCGACCAAGGGCATCCCGACGTACGGCGTCCAAGTCACGCGCCTCCGCACGACGCTCCCCGCGTCGGCGCTCAGCGTGGATCTCCAGCTCGGCGCGGCCGCGGACCAGTCGGCGCTCTCGAACGTCATCCAGACCACCGACTACACCGACCCGAGCTACGACCCGTGCGGCACGCCGTCGTCCAGCAACAAGCGCGGCGACGGATGCGCGGTCGGTGACGGCGACGATCACCTCGCCGCGTGGAGCATCATCGGGCTCGTGGCGGTCGCCATCGGCCGCAGGCGTCGCGCGCGTCGCGATGCGTAAGCTCGCCGCGTACGCGCTGCTGCTCCTCGCGACGCTGTCGGCGACGGCGCGCGCAGACGACGACGCCGCCGCGCCGCCGCCCCCGCCTCCGAAGCGCAAGGCCGGCGAGCTCACGTTGCTCTACGTGGCGGGCATCGGCTGGGGCGCGTCGATCGCGGTCTTCGCGGACTCGCTCCAGTACACGAACCGGCTCGCCGCGAGCGCCGACGCGGGCGTGTTCCTCGCGCCCCTCACCGCGGGCGTCGGCATTCTCCTCCCGACCGTCGTCGATGTCGCGTTCGGCAAGCGCCCCGGCGCGGCGCAGACCGTCTCGTCGTCGATGGTGCTCGCGCTCGGCGAGAGCATCGCGCTCAACGAGTACTTCAGCAACCGCGCGAGCACGTCGTTCCACACGTACACGAAGGACGCGTCGTGGATCTTCGGCGGCACGACCGTCGGCCTCGCGACGGGGCTCACGATCGCCGGTCTCGTGCACACGACGCCGGGACGCGCGGCGTGGGTGGAGACGACGGGCCTCTTCGCCGGCGTGTTCGCGGCGAGCGTCGCGGGCGCCATCGAGCGTCCGCCGAGCTCGGTCGCGCCGTACGGACGCGAGAACATCCGCGACGTCGGGCTCACCGGCGCCCTCGGCGGCGCCGCCGGGATCGCGGTCGGCCTCGGCACCGCGACGCTCCTCTCGCCGAGCGTCCTCCGCGCGCACATCGTCGACGTCGGGTGGATGCTCCCGGCCGCCATCTCGGTCGTCGCCTGCGCGAAGTGCGCGCCGTACGACACGTTCGCGGCCATGGCCCTGTCCGGCGGGATCGGTTTCGTGGCGGCCTTCCTCGGGACGATGGCGCTCCCGCAGGTGGGCCTGTCGTCCGTGCAGGCGCCGACGATCATGCCCTACGCGATGCCGACCGCGACGGGCGGCCTCGAGATCGGTCTGGGCGGCACGCTCTGACGCCTCGTGAACCGAAGCGCGCGATGCGCGACGAGAAATGACCTACCATCGAGCGCCTTGAGCAACGCGAAGGTCGTCGTCGTCGGCGTGCGTCATCACAGCCCCGCGTGCGCGCGGCTCGTGGCGCACACCATCGAGCGCCTTCGGCCGAAGTACGTGCTCGTCGAAGGCCCCCTCGACATGAACGAGCGCATCGACGAGCTCCTCCTCGGGCACACCATGCCGGTCGCGCTCTTTTCGTATCGGCAGAACGCGGACGGGACGGCGCGCGGCACGTGGACGCCGTTCTGCGAGTTTTCGCCGGAGCTCGTCGCGATGCAGAAGGCGCGCGACGTCGGCGCGAAGGCGATGTGGATGGACCTGCCGGCGTGGGACGACGCGTTCCTCGGCGTCGAGAACCGCTTCGGAAGCGATCGCATGAAGCATTCCGACCGCCTCGGCGACATCGCCGACCGGCTCGGCTTCGAGGACACCGACGCGCTCTGGGATCACCTCTTCGAGCAGCCGCAGCCGATCGAGGAGCTCGAGAAGGGGCTCGTTCGATACTTCGACGTGCTCCGCGCGGACGAGCCGGGCGGCGAGCGCGACGGCCCGCGCGAGGCCGTGATGACGCGCTTCATCGCGGCCGCAGCGAAAGATTGCAAACTACACGAATCCGTCGTGGTGGTGTGCGGCGGCTACCACAAGCCCGCGCTCGAGCGGCAGTGGGCCGACTCGGACCCGACGTGGCCGGACGTGCCGCCGGTGCCCGAGGGGACGCGCGTCGGGAGCTACTTCGTCCCGTACCAGATGCGGCGGCTCGACAGCTTCGCCGGGTACGCGTCGGGCATGCCGTCGCCGGGTTACTACCAGGCCGTGTGGGAGAAGGGCGCGGACGCGGCGGCCGAGGCGATGATGTTCCACGCCATCCAGCACCTGCGAAAAAAGCAGCAGCGCGTCTCCCCGGCGGACGCGATCGCCGCGTCGACGCTCGCGAACGGGCTGCGCGTGCTCCGCGCGCACAAAGTCCTCACGCGCATCGACGTGCTCGACGGGCTCGCGGGCGCGCTCGTCAAGGAGGCGCTCGACGCGCCGCTCCCGTGGACGCGCCGCGGGACGCTCGCGCGCCACACCGACGCGCTCCTCGTCGAGCTCGTGTCCGCCTTCTCCGGCGACAAGTACGGCGCGCTCGCCAAGGGGACGCCCGCGCCGCCGCTCCTCGACGACGCGTTCGCCGAGCTCGCGCGCGTGGGCGTCGAGCCGAAACGCGGCGCGCAACAGGTCGCGGTGAAGCTGTCGGAGGCGACCGGCATCGAGCGGAGCCGCGTGCTCCATCGCCTGCGCGTGCTCGAGATCCCCGGGTTCAAGCGGACGCGCGCGCCGTCGCTCTTGCGGACGAAGACGGACTTGTCGGAGGCGTGGAGCGTCGAGCGACTGCTCGAGACCGATCCGGCGCTCATCGAGGCCGCGGTGTACGGCGGCTCGCTCGTCGCCGCGGCCGCCGCCAAGCTCGAGGAGCGATGTCGCGGCGGCGTGGACGCGCAGGGCGTCCCGCAGCAGCCGAACGTGGCCGCGCTCGCCGACGCGCTCTTCGACGCCGCGCTGTGCGGCATCAAGACGCTCACCGGCCGATGGCTCGGCGAGATCTCCGCGCGCGTCGCGCAGGAGCCTTCGCTCACCGTGCTCGGTCGCGCGATGCTCCGCCTCCTGCCGCTCTGGCACGGCGACGTGCTCTTCGACATGCGCGGCAGCCACGAGCTCGGGCACGTGCTCGCGGCGTGCTTCGATCGCGCGCTCTGGCTCTTCGAAGGCATCCAGGGCAAGGACGCCGAGCTCGACGAAGGCCACGTGAACGCCGTGCTCTCGATCCGCGAGCTCGTGCGGCACGGCCCGCCCGAGATGGCCGCGATGCACGCGCGCGCCCACGCCGTCTGCGAGCGCCGCACACAAGATCCCGACGCGCCGCCCGCGCTCCGCGGCGCCGCGCTCGGCCTCCTCTGGAGCACGCGTCCCGACGATCAGGGCGGCGACGAGAAGCGCGCGGTCGCGGCGCTCAAGGCCTCGTCGCGCGCGGCCACGGTGGGCGATTTCCTCTCGGGGCTCTTCGTGCTCGCGCGCGAGGAGGTCATGCGCTCGACCGAGCTCCTCGGCGCGATCGACACCGCGCTCACGACGATGATCCGCGACGACTTCCTCATCGCGCTCCCGTCGATGCGGCAGGCGTTCTCGTATTTCCCGCCGCGCGAGCGCCTCACGATCGCCGAGGGCGTGCTCGCGCGCTTCGCGACGGGCGAAGGACGCGTCGACCCGCGCGAGCTCCTCTCGATCCCGATCGACGCGGCGCAGGTACAGCGCGGCGCGCGCATCGACAAGGCGGCCGGCGAGCTCGCGAAGCGCTTCGGCTTGGAGGATCCCGACCATGGCGCGTGACGAACGCCTCGTTCGCTGGCGCCTCGTGCTCGGCAAGGCGGCCGAAGAGCTCGACGGCCGCGCGGGCATGAGCGCCGACGACCTCGCCGCCGACGCGACGCTCGGCTGGCTCTACGATCGCGACCCGTCGCTCGGCGAGCGCGACGTGCGCGACCGGAGCGGCGGCCTCGACGGCTCCGCGCTCAGCGTGCCCGACTGGCTCAATCAGGTGCACAAGCTCTTCCCGAAAGAGACCATCGAGCGCATCGAGCGCGACGCGGTCGAGAAATACCAAATCCACGAAGTGGTCACGAACCCCGAGGTGCTCAAGCGCATCGAGCCGAGCGAGACGCTCCTCCGCGCCGTCATGCTCACCAAGCACCTCATGAGCCCCGAGGTGCTGGCCATGGCGCGCGAGCTCGCGGCGAAGGTCATCCGCCA
>Ga0335082_10009865_pt1 | contig 10364 bp, 7 predicted proteins | sample Lox_Sample_41_FD_206718 | JGI IMG/M metagenome (GOLD analysis project Ga0335082, IMG submission 206718) | Soil microbial communities from Loxahatchee National Wildlife Refuge, Florida, United States - Lox_Sample_4.1 | ecosystem: Environmental > Terrestrial > Soil > Wetlands | place: USA: Florida...
CGAGTCGGTTTGCGTAATGTCCGCCGTCAGAGCGGAAGACTCGGCATCTTGCTGCCGATCAACTTTGTCGCCGGTCTTGTATGCCCGCGCAAACAGACACGCGCTGGGTGCGTCGCCCTCCTGCGAGAGCCTTCACAACGCGCGGGACGGCGCGATCTGTAAAGCGAACCGGGTCAGGGAGAGGGCACGCGCGGCGTAATCGCCAGGGACTCTCTAATTCAGCCAAACTGCCGTGCGATGTTGTATTTTCGCATGCGAGACTGCAACGTGGTACGCTTCAGTCCCAGGCGTGCCGCCGCGCCGTTTGCGCCTCCGACTGCGCCCTTTGACTCCGCCAGCGCCTTCAGAATCTGGTCCCGCTCCGGGTCGCATGCTCCAGCCGACGATGTTCCGCTCAACGGAAACGAATCCGTCCTGCCGGCGAGGTCGTGCATTGGGACTTGCAGCGCGCCTCCGTTGGTCAGAATGACGGACCGTTCCAGCACATTCTGCAGTTCGCGGATATTGCCAGGCCAACTGTAATTCGTGAGTGCTTCCAGAATGGCCGTGGGAATCGTATCGATGTTACGGCTCATGCGCCGCGCATGCTTCTGAACGAAGTAGCGCGTGAGCAGCGGTATGTCTTCGCGGCGGGCCCGCAACGGTGGAACGTGCACCGGAAAGACATGCAGTCGATAGTAGAGGTCGGCGCGAAATCTGTTCTCCTGTACCATCGCCTTCAAATCCCGGTTCGTGGCGGCCACCAGCCGGGCGTCGGTCCGAATCGTGCGGGTGCCGCCAACGCGCTCGAATTCCTGATCCTGAATCGCACGCAGCAGCTTCGGCTGGAGTTCGAGCGGCATTTCGCCGAGCTCGTCGAGAAACAGCGTTCCATGGTGCGCCAGTTCGAAGCGTCCTATCTTCTGTGCCACGGCTCCGGTGAACGAGCCCTTCTCGTGCCCGAACAGTTCGCTCTCGAGCAGGCTCTCAGGGATGGCCGCGCAGTTCACTTTGACGAACGGGCCCGACTTCCGAGAGCTCAGATTGTGGACGGCGCGCGCGATCAACTCTTTGCCGGTCCCCGTCTCGCCAAATACCAGGACGGTCGAATCGGCTGGCGCAACGGTCCTGACCTGTTCCAGCACATCGCGAAGCGCTTCGCTCCTGCCGACGATCTCGCCAAAGCTCAGTTCGTTTCGGGTCTCGTCTTCCAGGCCCACCTGTGCCAACATGAGCTTCCTGTCATCGACATCCTCGTCATTTCCGCCGCTCTGATCGGAGCGGAACTCTTCCTCAACACCGAAGGTGATGCATCGCCGGATGGTATCCAATAAGGCTTCGTCGTCGACCGGTTTTGTCAGGAAGTCGGCCGCACCCGCTCTGACTGCTTGCACCGTCATTGGGATGTCACCGTGGCCCGTGAGGAAGATGATGGGGACCTGAGGGCGCGATTGGGCAAGCTTCTGTTGCACCTCGAGCCCGCTCACCCCTGGAAGATTCACATCCAACACCAAACAACTCGGCATCTTGGGTCGCGAGGCAGCCAGGAACTCCTCGCCTGATGCAAAGGTTCTCGTCATCACACCGGCGGAGCGAATCAGACGTGCCAGGCCTTCGCGCGCGGACATGTCGTCATCCACCACGTAAACCAAAGCTCCAGTGGTACTCATGGGATCTCCCTGGTTCAACTGTGTTTGTGTTAGCCTCCCGGCTTCCATTTCAGGGCCAGGTCGACGGCATCAAGCAGTTCATCCCCACTGAATGGTTTAGTAAAATAAGCAACCGTCCGATCCGAAGCAGCCTCTGCTCTGGCAGCGTCGTCGGATGCGTGTGCAGTAATGAAGATAGCCGGTACGTTACACCTGCGGGCTAGCAAGTGGCGATGGAGTTCGATCCCACTCATCCCCGGCAGGCGCACGTCTAATATGAGACAGTCCGCCTTGCGAGGGTGGTCCGACTTCAGGAACTCTTCCGCTGAAGCGAAAACTCTCACCTCCAGGCCGACGGACCTGATCAGCCTGTCCAGTGACCTGCGGACCGAAACATCGTCGTCGACTACTGAAACAATCGGTGCCATTGAAGCTTCCATTTGATTTAACAACAAGCGGGAGGACGAAACGACTACACCTTAGTGGTGGACACACAGCGGTGAGCCCTGCTGGCCCGAAGCCCTCCTTTGGGCCGAACGTCGGAGAATGCTATTTTTGATCGGATTTCTGATGCGAGCGGATCCCCAGGTTCTCCGCCATCCTCACCAGATCGGCCAAGGAATCGGCCCGCATTTTGCGCATGATGTGCCCGCGATGAAACTTGACCGTATCCTCGGTTATCTTCAGTTCGGCTGCAATTTGCTTATTCAGCAGGCCCGATACCACCGGTTGCATGACTTCCTGCTCGCGCGCGGTCAGCGACTCGTAGCGATCTCGCAACTCACGCAGATCCGCCTGCCGCTGTCGAGTGCGTCGTTCGCGTTCGACAGCCTCTTGAATTGCTCTCAGGAGATCCTGCTCATCGACCGGCTTGGTCAGGAACCCAATCGCTCCCGCTTTCATCGCCTGCACGGAGGCCGGAATGTTGCCATGGCCTGTGAGGAACACAATTGGTGTCTCCAGTCCGAGCTCGGCCATCCGCCTCTGCAGGTCGAGACCGCTCAGATCGGGCAGGCGCAGGTCCAGGACCAGACAACCTGGCGCCTCGGTCCGAGGCCGCGCCAGGAATTCCTGCGCGGAGGCGAAGGTCTCGGTCTTCCACCCCATTGACCGGATCAGCCGTTCGAGACCCCGCCGAACCGAGGGGTCGTCGTCGACAATCGCGACAAAAGCGTCAAGCTCCTGCAGGTGGCGCATCGGATACTCCTGCATGGTGCTTCGAAAGGGCAAAGTGGAAGCTTGCCCCTGGGCCGTCATTGGCAGTGGCCCACAGCTTACCGCCGTGGTTTTGAACAATCGAACGGCTGATCGAAAGTCCCATGCCCATACCGTCGGCCTTCGTGGTGTAGAAAGGCTCAAAGATCGTGGACATCGTGCTCGGGTCCAGACCAACCCCTGAGTCTTGCACTGTTGCCTGCACTTTGCCCCCATCGAGGTTGCGGGTACTGATAACCAACTCTCGTGGTCGGGAGCTTACATTGCTCATGGCCTCGATAGCATTCAGGACCAGATTGAGCACCACCTGCTGTAGCTGAACCCGATCGCCGGAAACCGACGAAAGGTCATCTGTAAACCGCGTCCGGATGGACACGTCATTTTTCTTGGCTCGGTCCCCGACGAGGACAAGCACTTCGCGGATGGTTTCATTCAGGTCAAGCTGTGATCGAGGCGTCGCAGCCTTCCTTGTCATGGTCCGAATCCCGGCGATCACTTCGCCGGCTCGCTTCCCATCGCGAACGATGTCGCGCAAACCTTCGAGCGCTTCCTCCACGTTAGGCGACCGTCCGGCCAGCAAACGAATGCAGGCGCTGCCGTTACTTACGATGCCGGTTAACGGCTGGTTGACCTCATGCGCAACCGAGGCGGCCAGTTCCCCCATCATGCTCACCCGGTTGATATGCGCAAGATCTGACTCGAGTTGGCGCAGTGTCTCCCGCTCTTGTTCAGCGCGCTTGCGATCTTCGATGTCCGTGAGAGTTCCATACCACCGGATGATCTTTCCGTGCTCATCGCGCAGAGCCACGCCACGGGCCAGAAGCCACCGATATTCCCCATTCGCGGCGCAACGAAAGCGCCCTTCGGACTCGAATGGTTCGCCGGTAGCAAGGGAAGCACGCAACCTCTCCGTAAATGGCTGACGATCATCGGGGTGAACTGCAGCCGTCCAGCCTGAACCGGCCGTATCCTCTGGAGACAAGCCTGTATATTCCGCCCAGCGTCTGTTTACGAACACATTTGATCCGTCCGGAAGGGCGGTCCAGGCCATTGCCGGGATCGTGTCGATCACGTCCCGGAGCTTCCTGAAGTCGCGCTCCAATTGCCCGACACGGAACTGGTACGCTGTCCCCAGCAGTGCCAGAAGAGTGGTGGCACAAAGGGCTCGAAACCAGTTGGTACTCCACCAGGGAGGTGTGATGAGAATGGGCAGCGATACCCCGTCTTCATTCCACACGCCATCACTGTTCGATCCCTGCACGCGAAAAACATATTTCCCCGGGGCTAGATTGGTGTAGGTTGCCAGGCGCCGCGCGCTGCCCACGTCATTCCAGCCAGCCTCAAAGTTCTCGAGCCGATATCGATAACGGTTCTCCCAGGAGTTTGCGTAACTCAACGCCGCAAATTCGAACGAGAAGACATTGTCGCGGTAGGAGAGAGTCAACCCATCCACATAGGAGATGGCTTTTGTGAGCACCGACCCGGCGCCGATAGGAACGGGTTTATTGAACATTTTGAAGCTTGTGATCACTACCGGGGGCACGTAGAGATTGTCCCGGATAGCTTCAGGGAAGAACGCATTAAGCCCATTGCTGCCGCCGAAGAACACCTCGCCATCCGGGCCCTGGAGATAACAGCTTTCACTGAACTCATCTCCCTGCAATCCGGCGGATGTGTTGTAGTTCTTAAATTTCTTCCTCTGAGGATCGAACCGGGATATCCCCTTCTTGGTGCTGAGCCAAAGCCCGCCGGCCTTGTCGTCCACAATCCCCAGAATGACGCTGCTGGGCAGGCCATCGCTTTCGGTGTAACGGGTGACGGTTCCGTTTTGACGGTTGTACCGGCACAGTCCATCCCAGGCTCCCACCCACAATATTCCACCCCGGTCTTCGTGAATGGCGGTGATACTGCCGCCGTTGAGTTTGTGTGGGTCACCCGGGTCTGGCGTATAGTTCACAAAAGATTTCGTCTGGTCATCGACACGGACCAGCGAACCCCCCCTCGTTCCCAGCCACAGTGTGCCGGAACCATCCTGATAGATGACACAAACGCTATTGCGCTGGCTGGTCGGGTTTTGTGGAACGGGACGATAGTTAGTAAAATGGCCCGTTTCCGGATCAATGCGGCTTAGACCGTACCGCTGGCCCACCCAGATGTGGCCGCTTCGATCTCCGTAGATCCTGTAAACCCTGTCAGAAGGCAGGCTGTTGGGATCATCGGCGTTGTGGCGGTAATGTTTGAAACGCCCAGTGCGTTCATCGAATCGATCAAGACCGCTGCCCCAGCCACCTAACCAGAGATATCCCCTTGGATCTTTGTAGATGGTGTCATATGGGTAATCCCAACGTGGTTGCCGAAGGTCACCGCCTTTGCCGAGGGTATTCCTGTCTTCGAAGCCGGGAATATAGTGCCTGATTTGCCCCGTTTTTCGATCCAGTCTATCTAGGCGGCGGGGGAAGAAGCCTATCCACAAAACTCCGCTGGGCTCCTGGTAAATCGCCGTGACCTTGCCTGGCGAGAGGCTATTGGGGTTGTTGGCGTGATGGCGGTAAAAACCGAACTGCTCTTGCCGCAAATCCAGAAGGTTAAGGCCACCATCTGCAGTTCCCACCCACAGCAAGCCGCCTCTATCCCGATAGACTGAGGCAACGATGTTATCGTTGAGGCTGTCCGGGTTGGTTTCATCGTGCTGAAACCGGTGCGTCCAACGTTCTGCTCGTCGGTCGAAGTAACAGAGACCCAGGCTCGATGGCACCCAGAACCCATTCTGCCCGTCAGCCAGAAGGTTACTACTAGCCACCCCAATGGCACCCGCGCCAACTGGGTAGTTTGTGAGCCGCCCTGTCTGGCGATCATACTTAACGAGCCCGACGATCGGGGAATAGGCTAACATCCATAAAGTGCCGACGGTGTCTTCATACAGATAATCTGCGGACACGCGATGAATGGTTGCGGGAGGGCGAGTAATCTGTCCTGTTTGTGGGTTCAAGTGAAAGAGGCCGCGCTCGCCTACAAACCAGATATCTCGATGTCTATCCTCGATGACTTTAGTGATCCTCCCAACAAACTGGCCATCGTTGTCAGCCAGGTAATGAGTGAAAGCCCCGGTTGATGGGTCAAACCTGTCGAGGCCGCTGTCGCTGGTGCCAAACCACAGATAACCGCGACTGTCACGGGCGATGCTTTCGACGGAATCGCTGCAGATGCTGTTGCGGTTGTTCGGATTGTGACGGTAGCGGGCAAAGCGTTCGGTTGTCGGGTCGAATCTGTTCACCCCGCCAGTATCGGTGGCAATCCACAGATAGCCCTGATCGTCTTCCGTCAGATCCCAGACGTAATTGGAGCTTATGCTTGCCGGGTCATTGGGGTTGTGCTTGTACACTACAAGCGTGTTGCCATCGTAGCGATTGAGGCCGTCTCGGGTGCCAAACCACATGAACCCCCGGCGGTCCTGTAGAATTTCAGTGACATAGTTCTGAGATAGCCCCTCGGTGGTCGTGAGGTGCGCAAATCTGAGGTTCGTTACCAGGTTATGGCCGGGAGTCTCATAACTCTGAAGCTCGCGGAGGGGCGAGTCAGTTCTCCCCTCGCGATCCCCGCGGGCGCCGGGTTTCGTTGTCGGGTAGGCGAAGCCGGTGGCTGGTCGGGGTTGAGCCAATGCAATATATGAAACGTGAATAATGCACAGCAGTAGAATCCGGCTCGCACCACGCCAGCCCCATGTGGCTACCCCCGAGACCAAAGCCTCGACGTCGGTTCGGCCGGCAATACTCCGGGAGAGCGCGAGAATGGCCTCACAGGGTTCGTTTGAGGAGGCTTCCACAGGGCCGATCATACCCGATTTCATGGCTCGGCGGTTCCCTGCAGCGGGGTTCTCTCGACGCACGACTCACGGGGTTGAAAATGCCGCGACTTGGAGAGACGTGGCAATGGCCGAGTTTCCCATGCACCTGGATTGGGTCGCTCACTGGCAGCGGTCGTAGAGTTGTTGAGCGCGCTCTCGAACCGCGGCATCTCTCCGATTCCCACGGGCTACTGGAGCCTCAGTGCGGCATCTTGCCAGTCCGTGCGGTGCCGCGCCGAATCGCGGCAGTTGCTGCGGCGCATGCCGAACCTGTACTGTCTGCGCGTCCTAATGCCTGTAGAATAGCCTGCACGAATTTGGAGGCTGCCGTGCTCTATGACGACGCAGAGCCCGGACTGAACACAATCGCGGGAGGCTGGCACTCGACAGGATGGAAACTTCCCAAGGATGCCACCGGACCTCCCAAAGGGCTTCGTTCGGTGCCACAGATGAGAGGTCGTCATATGAAGGAAGCTGACGTAAATGAATTCAGGACGTTACTCATGGCTAAGCGCGAGGAGATAGTGGGTCAGTCGTGCCGGCGTGAGGACATTTGGATTGTGCAATCCAACGAACAGATCGAGATGGTTCAAATGGCAGGTCAACGGGAATTTGCGGCCCGCGCCCTGGAACGCGAGACCAGGAGCCTAGTGCAGATCGACGCTGCGCTAAAGCGCATCGTTGACGGCGAGTTTGGGATCTGCCTCGACTGTGAAGAGGTGATCGCTCCCAAACGCCTCGCGGCTGTTCCGTGGGCCGCATATTGTTTGCACTGCCAGGAATCGCATGACGCTCAAGAGGCGACGAATACCGTTGCGCCCAGACTGGCTGCATAAAGCCGCCAGGCGCGGGGATCGCCGGCCGGACATGGTCAGCGGCCGCATGCGGTGGCGGTCGCGACGCTGATTGTGGGCCCAGAATTCGATGCCCCGTGGTCGCTTTCAAACAAGCGGTAGATTTCCCGAGTCACCTTCTACTGCGACCGCACGTTTCGCCGGAGTTACTGTCTTCGATCTGCCGATGCCCCCGGGACCGGAGTTCCGCGTCACCGGTCCCCTGTGGCCTCATTTCGGCGCGTACCTGAACTCGAAAGAGAGCGGGTAATGATCCGACGCGTTGACGGTATCGTTAACGCTACCGGAGATGGACTGAACACCTCCGGCCAGGTATGCCCAGTCGATCGTACGACGATGCCGAAAAAGACCTCGCGGCGTTGTGGTGTTGGCCTCGGAAGATTGCATGGCACTACGAAATCCTGCCCGACGCAGGGCGTCCGCCAACGGTGATCGAGCGACGTCGACGTTCAGGTCGCCAGCCACCAGAACCGGCCGGGTTGCCACGTACCTCGTAGCATCGTCAAGCGTTTCCGAAAGCTGCGCCATGCGGAGCGCGTCGCTGCCGCGGCTCTCCAAATGAGCGTTGTATACGACCAGCCGTCGGCACCCGATCCAGATTTCGCTGACAAGGGCGATCCGGCCGCCGAGGCGCTCCTGGAACGGCTCGATGCGCGGCAAGAACCATCTGGGCCGCCAGAAATCGGACTGTTGCCGGAAACGCATCACGTGGGGGTTCTTGATCGGCCAGCGTGAAAGGGTGGCCTGGCCGTGATATGCCGGCGCGGATCGCCGGCCTTGTGTCAGCTCCTGGAACTCGCATCCGAACACGTAATTCATCCCTGTCTTGACCGCAATCTCCTCAGCGATGTTGCGATATCCAGTGCGCCGCGCGTTCACATCTACTTCCTGGAGAACAAGGATGTCGGCGTCCTGCGACCTGAGGAAGTCAATGATCTCCGCCAACCGCAGGCCGCGGTCGATGTTCCAGCTAACGACACGAATCCTCTCGGTCGGCCAAAAACTCCACCGAGGGACGGCAAAACTGCTGGACAGGACGGATTCCATCCGGGATTCAGGCGGCCAGTTGAGCCGGTCTCAGCTTCGGGAATACGTGCAGCCTCGCAAACGCGAGATCGTCAGGATCGTCAATTTCCGCCCAGGGGAGGCCGGCGGTCTCGACGTAACCAACCCGAACGCCCTCGTCAACGAGTTGTTGGACGCCTGCGTTGAAGAACACCTGTTTGTCTCCCTCTCGGACGAGAGTGTCGATCTTCTCCAGAAACCGGCCAACAACCCCGCTGTCGAAGACAGTGATCCCGATGTAGGTTGCGCTGAATTCCTCTCGGGAAATCTGCTTGCTCATCCGTGTGATCCGGTCTCCGGCGATGATGACTTTCATGGTTTCGTCTCGCCAGGCGCGATCCACGATCATCGTGATCGGAGCTGCCGCGGTTGTGGCCAGCGGCAGAATTGCTGGAGCGAGCACGACATCGGCGTTGAGACACACGAACGAGCTGCCCTTCAGCCAGTCGCTCGCAAGCCAAAGCGAGTAGATGTTATTGGTTTCGGCGAATTGCGAGTTTTCAATGAACTTGATGCGGTCGAGCGATCCCCAATGTTGCTTCGTCACATGGCGAACTATTTGGTTCCGTTCGTAGCCAACAACGATCCCAATCTCGCTGACCCCGGCGGCCAACAGGCCGTGGATCTGCTGGTCCAGAATGGTCCAGCCGTTGCTGTTGAATGCGATCAGGCACTTGGGATGGTTGCCATGGGCGGAACGAATTCGCGTTCCCTGACCCGCGGCGAGAATAAGCGCTTTCATAGGACCCCCTTACACTGCGGACTGGAACTGCCGATGCTTACGGTCCGGCTCCCGTTCGTGAATCTCCCCATGAAGAAAAGAGCAAGCGTCCAGGTGAGTTGTGCCGCGATTGCAGCGATGCGCGTGAACAACGGCAATGCGCCGATAACGGTAAAGATGACAACGTAGTGAACTGCCACACCCTTTTTGATAAAGATGTGAACCTGCCGTGCCGCGCGCGAAATCCAGTGCGGATCCGTCTCCATCAGGCGGCTCATTCGAGCTGAGTACTCGTGAGGCCGGCTGGCGGGAGCGATTACTTTTCTCTGTGCGGCTACAACCAGGGACGACAGCGCGCATCCGACAACCAATGCGACTCCCCAGATGAGTTCGGCTCTTCCTCGCTGGCGGTAAAGCCCGGCGGTTATCCCGCCGAAGAGGAGAAGGTAGGTGGCATTGTCGACGAAGCCTTCGAACCAGGTTCCGAAGGCGCTCTCGCGGAACTTGAGCCTGGCTATCATGCCGTCCATCTCGTCAACCAGCCCTGAGATGAAGAACAGCAGCGCGCCCGCGACATAGTTCCAGTACGACCCGCGCGAGTACATTAAAGCCGACAGGACAGCGATCAGGAGTCCGGCGATCGTGACGGCGTTCGGCGTAACAGTAGTGTGAGCCAGAATGCGAACAGCCGGCCGGCACAAGGTCCGGTTGAAAGTCGAGTACATCCCGTCGGTGGGTTTGCCGGACTTCCTAACCAAAAAACGCTCCGCTTCCCCGATATCCTTAGGCGACTGAATGGAGACTCCCTGGACCTCGGGGCTCGATGTGACTCCCGCGCGCGGACCGCGCACGACCTGAGGCTTAGTGATGAGGATGGGTCTGTCCCAGCTTAGCGGGAGCACTGGCGACCGCTCGATCGAGGCAAGGGTGCGGGTGTTGGTAACGAAGTTCCACGGAAGCCATAGGAACTCGTCCCTCAGCACCGAGGCGAACGCTGCCCAGCTCGAGCCCTTTCGAGGGTCGAATAGAAACGAGCA